>Ga0081540_1001479_pt1 | contig 20281 bp, 19 predicted proteins | sample TabmetS2T1R1_FD_71024 | JGI IMG/M metagenome (GOLD analysis project Ga0081540, IMG submission 71024) | Tabebuia heterophylla rhizosphere microbial communities from the University of Puerto Rico - S2T1R1 | ecosystem: Host-associated > Plants > Roots > Rhizosphere ... | reverse complement strand
CGCTCGAGCCGGAGCCCCCGGTGGAGCTCCCGGCCTCGCTGACCGAGGCAGAGCTCCCGGCGTCGCTGACCGAGGCGGAGCTCTCGCCCTCGCTGGCCGAGCCGGAGCTCCCGGCGTCGCTGACCGAGGCGGAGCTCTCGCCCTCGCTGGCCGAGGCGGAGCTCCCGGCGTCGCTGACCGAGGCGGAGCTCTCGCCCTCGCTGGCCGAGCCGGAGCTCCCGGTGGAGCTCCCGGCCTCGCTGACCGAGCCGGAGCTCCCGGCCTCGCTGACCGAACCGGAGCTCCCGGTGGAGCTCCCGGCCTCGCTGACCGAGCCTGAGCCCCCAGTGGAGCTCCCGGCCTCGCTGACCGAGCCGGAGCCTGCGCTCGAGGCGATCGAGACCTCGGCGCCCGACGAGTCGCTCCCGGTCCTGACCCCGCCGGCGCAGGTCACCCGGTTCGAAGCCGTCTCGCCCGCGGAGGCCGCCACCGACCCGGCCATCGAGCTGCGTGCACTCACCGATGCCCCCACCGCGCCCGAGCTTCCGGTGGATTCGCCGGTGGACCTGCTCTCGCCGGTCGACCTCCTGGCCGAGACCCCGCCGCCGGATCCCGAGACGCAGGACGCGCTGGCCGGGCTCGAGCCCACCGCCGCAGAGACGGAAGCACCGCCGAGCGAGCCGGTCGAGGCGGCAGCGATGGCGGCCGAGCTCTTGCCCGCGTCCGACGACGGCTCGGCCTGGACCACTGCTCTCCTCGGATCGGCCGCGGACATCCAGGCGCCGGGGGAGAAGCTCCCCGCGGAGCCGGCCCTCGAGGCGCCGCCGGACGAGCCGGAGCCCGTCGCGCCGCGCCGCAGCCTGGCGGAGCGAATCGACGCGGCGGTCGAGGCGGAGGACGGACTGCCGGCCGGCGAGGGCGAACCCGTCGAGGCCGACGGCTGGGGCGCCTTGCCGGTCCCCGCCGAGGCACCGCTCGAGGACCTCGGGGCCACCCCGCTCGACGTCGCGGATCCGGCCGCCGAGCTCGGCCTGGAGGATGCCGCCCCGATCGAGCTGTCGTCCGCGGACGTCATCCTGCTCGAGCCCGAGGCCGGGCCGGGCATGGAAGGCGACGCAGCCGATCCGGTCCCGCTGGCCCAGTTGCACGAGTTCGTGGGCGAGCAGCCCGTGGACCCGCGCGCGATCGCCTTCGACGACCAGGGCGAGGAGCCCACCTTCTCCCCCGAGGATCTCCAGGCCACCGAGGCCGAGCTCGCGGCCGAGCCTCACGCCTTTCAGCCGGGCGAGCTCGAGTCGTCGCCCGAGCTCGAGCCGGAGCCGCCTCCCCCGCCACCGGCTCCTGCGGCGCCCCGGATCGTCGTTCCCCGGCCTCCTGCCGCCGCGCCCCGCCATGAGCCGGCAGGTGTCCGGCCGCCCGCGTCGCCTTCGTCCCCGGCGTTCATGGCGCCTTCCCAGACGCCGGCCGCGCCGCCCCGGACCTTCGCCGCCGCCGCGCCGGCCCGACCTGCGACACCCCCTCCGCCTCCCGCCGCGTCGTACGTCATGGGCGAGGACGGACGGCGCATGCCGGCGCTGAGCGTGGCGCGTCCCGAGCCCCCCCAGCTCGCGCACCAGTTCGCCAACAGCGGTCCCTTCGCCCGGAACAGGACCACTCCCCTCGCCGAGGCGTCGCTCGACGTGATGGAGGGGGTGGACGGGCTGGTTCCGCTGGTCCCGGAGCCGCCTCCTCCGCCGGTCACCGACGTCGCGACAGGGGCCGAGGTCTTCGGCGGCTCCTACCTGAGCCCGACCTTCGTCGAGGGCGAGCACCGGGTGGTGCTCCATACCCTCGAGGGTCAGGTGCGACGGGGAACGGTCAAGGACATCGACCTGCTCGATCCCGTCATCCGGCTGGCCCAGCCCGGACGCCCGCCGGAGGCCATTGCCGCGGATCGGGTGAAGGCCATCTTCTTCATGCAGGAGCCCGGCACTCCGTCCCCGCCCTCCCAGGGACGGCGGATCCGGGTGGGCTTCTCCGACGGCCGGCAGATCGTCGGGTTCTCCGAGGACGTCGACGGCGGCGAGCAGGGCTTCTTCCTCGTCCCCGCCGACACCCGCACGCACACCGCCCGGATCTACGTCTTCCGGGCGGGGGTGCAGTCGATCAGCGCCGCCTAGCCTCGGCGGCGATCACTTCGCGGCGGTCGGGGCGTCCTTCCGGTGGAGCTCTCCCTCCACGGTGATCGCCACGTCCTCGCCCACCATCACCCCACCGGCCTCGATGGGCCGGTTCCAGGTCAGACCGAAGTCCTTGCGGTTGATCTTGGTGGTCGCGGTGAAGCCCCGGATGGTCTTGCCGCCCGCGAGGGTGTCCGCGGTCTGGTCCACGTTCACCACCACCGGCTTGGTCACGCCGTGGATGGTCAGGTCCCCCTCCATCTTCAGGTTGTTGCCCTCGGCCTTGGTGATCTTCGTGGACTTGAAGGTGATGGTCGGGAACTTCTCGACGTCGAAGAAGTCGGGCGACTTGAGGTGCGCGTCGCGCTTCTCCACCCGGGTGTCGATGGTCTTCGCGTCGATGGTGATCTCCACCTTGCTCTTGGTGACGTCCTTGTCGTCCTGCTGGACGGTCCCGGTCGTCTTTCCGAACTGACCGCGGACGTTGGACACCATCAGGTGCTTCACCACGAACGAGCTCTCGGTGTGGTTGGGATCGATCTCCCAGGTGGACGCGGCTGCAGGAAGGGCGACCAGGACGGCCAGGGCAACGAGCGAGCGCATCGGGTGTCTCCGGAGAGCAAGGGGTGTGGAAGGAAACGCGGCCCCTTGGATGCCTGCCCGGTGCCGAGGATTCAATCGAAACCGTGCTGAAACAGACCGTCTCACTGGATGAAACGGTCGGAATCCCGGGGGGTGTTCCGGTCCGGGCTGACGAGCGTCAGGTGCTTGCTGCGCGAGCGGAGCTGCCTCTGCAGTCGCCAGCTCTGGACGCGGAGCATCCAGTCGGAGGGTCCACCCCGGCGCAGGTAGGCCCAGGTCAGCAGCAGCGCCACGGCTTCCGGAATGACCAGCAGGAAGCTGGAGAAGGCTCCGTTGAGGAAGACGAAGCCCACCCCGATCAGCGCGAACACGTTCCCGCTCACCGGCAGGCCCCAGAAGTTCGTCTGCCGGCGCCCGAAGCTGAGGCCGTAGGCGACCCACAGCGACGAGCCCATGACGAACCCACCGGAGAAGGGGATGGGCAACAGCGCACGGAGGAACACCGCCAGCAGCACCGTCACCACGCCGGCGAGGAACGTGGTGCCGATCGCGAAGGCGGTCATCCGGCGCGTGCCCCAGGTTTGCTCCAGGGCTCCGCCGAGCTGCCAGAGGATCAGGGCCCCGAAGATGACGCCCATCGGGGAGTTCTCGATGAAGGCGTAGCTGAGCGGCTGCCAGACGTAGCCGCTCAGGACCAGGCCCGGGACGAGTCGGAGCAGCTCTCCGATTCCCCCCCGGGTGAGGGCGAAGACGACGGATCCGACGACCAGCGCGACCGCGAGCCACGACGCGGCACCCTGCAACCCTGGAAGCATGGGCCGGAATCCCCGGCGCATCGGACGCATGTCGGGAGGTCGCCACGAGCCGGGGTCCGGGCGCAACCCCCCCGGTCTCCGGCGTGTTCAGCCGTTCCGCGGAGCGGCTTCTCGGTGCCGGTAGAAGAGGGTGATGGTCAGGCAGTGGAACTCCTTGTCGGAGCTCTGGGTCACGACCCGGTCCACCACCTCGACCCCGGGGTTGTCCCGCAGCCACCTGGTGATGGTGTCGCCCATGGTCTCGCGGTCGCGGGCGAGCGTCGTCGAGAACACCTTCACTCCGCTGAAGGGAGCGCTGACCATGCGCCTACCTTCTTACATCTGATGCAGCAGAGTGAGCAACCGTATTGGAAAGCTACAGCGAGCGTGCCCGACGAGAGAGGCAGGTGGCCTCTTCCCGGCAACTTGGCCCGATGCCGTCCGGGTGGGGTCCGAGCGGGGTCCGATCGGACTCCTCCACCCCGCACAGGACGCAGTGGCGCTTCCGCTGCCGCCGTTCGGCCCGCCGCTGCTCGGCGATCTCCTTGGCCCGCTCCCGCGTGCTCTTCGCGCCATCCATGGTCATCGCGCCGTCACCCTCGTCGGACATCGATAACACGCCTTGCCGCGGAGGGGGGGACCCGATGATGCTCGAAGGGCTCTTCTCGATGCTTCCCCTTCGTTCGTGGTGGGCCGTCCTGGCCCTCGGAGCCGCCGTCCTCCCCGGCTGTGGCACGGGAGCCGTCCAGGAGACGGTTCCGGAAGCGGTCGCCACCGCCCGGGCCCTGGTGCGGCCGCACGTCGCCCGGAACGCCCTCACCACTCCGGCAGCGAACGAATCGGGCGGCGGTGCGCCGGTCAGCCCCGGCCCCACGTCGGTGGTCCTCGGACACCGCGCCTCCGACGGGACGCTCCGGGTCGGGTGCGTGGACACCGAGGACGGAGCCGAGGCCCTGGTCCGCGACTCAGAAGACTCCCGATGACCTGCCACCTCCGGGCGCTCTGCGTCGCCTCGCTCCTCGTGTCACCCCTGGCCTTCGGTGGGGCGGAGATCCGCATCATCGACGGGAACCACTCCGGCGAGGGGCTGAACGACGCGAGCCCGGCGGAGCCGCTCGGAGGAAACCCCGGGACCAGCGTCGGCCAGCAGCGTCTCATGGCGGCGCAGTACGCCGCGGCGCTCTGGTCGGCCACCCTGGGGAACCAGGTCCCCGTCTCCATCAGGACGGAGTTCGTCGACCTGGACTGCTCGAGTGGCAGCGCGGTGCTCGGCGCGTCCGGGCCGGCGGCGCTCTACGACAGCGACCGCTATCCGTCCGCCCTCGCCAACGAGCGCGCCGGTGAGGACCTGGACACCGGCCGCGAGGAGATCGCCGCACGGTTCAACGCCCGCGTCGGGCGTTCCGACTGCGGCATCACCACCTGGTACACCGGGCTGGACAACCTGGCTCCTCCAGGCACCACCGATCTGCCCTCGGTCTTCCTCCACGAGATGGCCCACGGGCTGGGGTTCATCAAGTCCGCGACCTCCTTCCGGGACCAGGCACGGGACGACACCAGCGGGGTGCTCCTCTCGCAGCTCTCTGCGTCGGACTACGACGCGGCGATCCGCCGGCCCTTCGGCGTGAGCTGGGTGGGTCCCTCGGTGCGATCGGCCAAGGACGAGATCCTGGACCGGTCCGACGGTCTGATGCGCCTGTCCGACGGGCGCACCTTCCCCCTGGCCCGGGCGCGCTTCGGCCCGGGACACGTGTCGCTCAGCGCCCCTGTGGTGCTGGCCCTCCCGGCGGATGGAGGGACCGCGCACGATGCCTGCGGGGCCCTGGCGCCGGCACCGGGCGCGCTGATGGTCGCCGAGCGAGGGCTGCGTTCCGATGCGGGGCTGTTCTGCTTCGTCAGCGAGCGGGCGTTGAACGCACAGGCGGCCGGAGCGGTGGGGCTGATCGTCCGGCCAATTCAGTCCGGCACGGGGCCCACCGCGTACACCGGGGACGCCGGTCCCGGGCTCACCATCCCGGTGTGGGGCATCTCGGCGGACGACGGGGCAGCGCTGGAGGAGTACCTCGGGTCGAGCGACGGGGTGGTGGCCGTGGACGGTGACGGCCGGCGGGCGGGCGAGAACCTCTCCGGGGACGTGCTGCTCTACACCCCCAGCGTGTTCTCCGACGGCTCGAGCGTCGGACACTGGGACTCGAGCGCGTCGCCGCCGCTCCTGATGATGCCCACCATCAACCCGAGCCTGCCGCGGACCCTGGACCTCACGCCCGCGGCGCTCCGGGACGTCGGCTGGTCGCCGCCCACCGGCCTCACCATCGGCGCGACCACCTTCGGGTACGACTTCAGCGAGGGACACCCGCCGAGCTTCATCGTCCACGTCGTGAACCGAGGCACGGCGAGCGCCACCGGCGTGGTCCTCGACGCGCAGCCGGACGAAGCGCTGCGGCTCGTCTCCACCGCGCTCGACTGCACCGGAGGGATGCCCTGTACGCTCGGAGACCTCGCCCCCGGCGCGGTGAAGACGGTGATCGCCGCCTACGCCTTCACCGGAAGCGTGCCGCGCCGGGCCTCCGTCCAGTTCCGCATCGTGAGCGGCAGTCCCGCGCCGGCGGAGCGGAACGCGGCGACCACCACCGTGGCGTCGCACGCCTCGGGATGCAGCTCGACCGGAAGCGGACCGGGCGGCGCGCTGGCGCTGCTCGTCGTGTCCGGCTGGATGGCCCGCCGCCGACCGACGCGCCGCCTCTCCTGAGGCAGCAGACCGGCTCGACTCCGCCCCCCCGGCCCGTTAGGGGGGGCGCGCCCCCGCCAGGAGCCGTCATGTTCCAGCCGCTCTACACCGCCGTTGCCACCGCTCACGGAGGTCGCGAGGGGAAGGTCCAGACCGACGATGGCAAGGTCTCCCACGCGCTCAGCATGCCCACCTCGGTCGGCGGGAGCGGCGGGCCAGGAACGAACCCGGAGCAGCTGTTCGCCGCGGGCTACAGTGCCTGCTTCGAGAGCGCGCTCCGGTTCGTGGCGCGGCAACAGAAGAAGCCGCTCACGGACGCCACCATCACCGCCAGGGTGACGCTCGGGAAGACCGACGACGGCGCCTTCGGCCTCGCCGCCGAGCTGCACGGCCACATCGACGGCGTCTCCCGTGAGGAGGCACGCGCGCTCATGGAGGCCGCGCACCAGGTGTGCCCCTACAGCAGGGCGACCCGAGGGAACATCCAGGTGACGCTCGTCGCGGACTAGCTCACCTGGGTGGGCGTCAGCGCCGTCTCGGACGAGCTGCGGCCGCGCCGCCGCTCGATGAGCCAGGCGGCGACCACGCCCACCTCGTAGCAGAGCAGCATCGGTCCGGCGAGGATGGCCATGTTCAGCGGATCCCCGGTGGGGGTGATGACCGCGGCCAGGATGAGGCAGACGATGAAGGCGTGACGCTGGTACTTCATCAGGAACCTGGCCTTCACCAGCCCCAGCGCGGCGAGCAGCGCCATGATGATCGGCAGCTCGAACACCACCCCCAGGGCGAGGAGCAGCATCAGGACCAGCGACAGCTGCTCGCTCATGGTGAGCAGCGGCCGGGTCCAGGCCTCCTCGGCCAGCGAGCTCTGACCGGCGGCGAGCGTCTTCTGCATCTTCCACACCCGCGCCACTGCCGAGCCTTGACTGCCGGCCGCTCCGGCGAGGAGTGACGCGGATTGCTCGAGCGACTCGGACGCCTTGCTCAGCGCGCCCGACTGGAAGGCGTCCACCGCCTCCATCCGCTTCTCCAGCGACTGCCGGAGCGCCGGCGCGGCGCCGAGGCCGAGGCCGTCCCGGGTCGCATCCACCAGCCGACCCTCGGCGTCGAGGCGCGCCTGCAGCTCCACCACGCCATCCGCGAAGCGGTCCGGCGCCGAGACCCGACCGTCGCCCATCGCGGTGAGTCGCTGGACCTCGCCGTCGGCCAGGTTGGCCGCGCGGTCGAAGTCCCCCGAGCGAGCGAAGCGCAGCGCCTCGCCCTCCACCGCGCGTGCCCGCTCCACCCGTGACTTGATCGGCGCGGTGTCCCCGCTGGAGAGCAGGAACTTGAACATCGTCGGGAGCACGACCAGGTAGCAGAAGGTGGCGCCGATCAGGAACGCCACCGTGCCCAGGAACACGAAGGGGAAGGCGTACTTCCGTTCGCGCGGGTAGAGCCCCGGCGCGACGAAGCCCCAGATCTGCGTCAGGAGCACGGGCGTGGCGAGGAAGATGCCGGCGTAGAGGCCGACCTTCATCAGCACGTTCAGCTCCTCGATGCCCGAGGTGTAGATGAGGCTCCGCTCGGATGGGGGCAGCGCATCCAGCACCGGCCGCATCAGGAAGCCGAAGATGGGGCGGGCCCAGACCAGGCCGGCCACCCCGAGGATCAGCACCGCGATGACCACCCGGAGCAGTCGCCCGCGCAGCTCGCCGAGGTGCTCGGCGAGGCTCATCCGGGCCTGGAGCGGCTCCTCCTCAGCCATGCGATGCGGGCTCGCCCTCGGTTCGCGCGGGGGCGCCCGGCTCCGAGGCCGTGGCTGTTGCCGGCTCGGTCGATGGCGGCGCGGGCTCGGGCGGCTCCATGCCGAGGGGTGCCACGGGGCTCGGCTTCGCGGCCACGACGCCCTCGGGCGGAGGGAACACGGACGGGTAGGTCGGCTCGGTCAGCTCGCCCTCGGCGGGCGGCGTGGAGGTGGCCACGGGATCCGCGGGGGGCGGCGCCTCGATCCGCTTGGCCTGGTCCTCCGCGAAGACTTCCTGGTCCATCTTGTAGAACTCGCGCTCGACCATGCCCCGGACGTCGTCGGTCTGACGGCGGAACTCGCGCACGAACTTGCCGATCCCGCGCGCCAGCTCCGGAAGCTTGTCCGGGCCGAGCAGCAGCAGGGCGACGATCATGATGACCGCGATCTCGCCAGCACCAAGGTTGAACATCGCTCGCTCGCTCTTAAACCTTCTTCGGGACGGTTGCCATTCCCCCGGGGAGCGCTTCGGGCAGCGTGCCGGGAGGTGGAGTCCGTCGTCCCACCCCGCGCTCCACCCGGAACAGGAGGAACGGCAGGACCAGGGTCAGGGCGATTGCCATCCGGCCGAGCATCGGCACGTTGCCCAGGCTGCCGTCGGGTTGCACGAACAGCACCTGCGCCGAGACGCTCGCGCCGAGCGCGCTGGCCAGATGCTGGACGGCGGACTGGAAGGACATGAATCGCGCCCGCTCCGCCGGCTCGGGCACCTTCGAGGCGAGCGTGTTGTAGCTCACGTTCCGGGAGGAGAGCGCGAAGAAGAGGAAGATGGAGAGTCCCATCGCCGCGCCCGGAATCGCCCGGGGCGGGTGGACGAACATCAGGTCGAAGGCGCCCGCGAGGATCAGCGAGGCCGCCGTCCCCACCCGGAAGCTCCCGAAGCGGTCCACCAGCCGTCCCACGAGCCGGAGCGTGGCGAAGCTGACCAGCCCGCCGATGCCGTACACCCACTGCAGCTGGCTCCGCGGCAGGCCGAGGTTGGTCAGGAGATAAGCCGAGATGCTGGGGATGACGAGGAAGCCGCCGGCCATGGTCACCGCGGTCATGGCGTACGAGGTGAGGACCAGCGGCCGGAAGAGGGGCAGATTCGGCGCGAGCCGCTCCGCCGGTCTGTCGAGGTGTCCTCGCAACCTGGGGAGCGAGGCCGCCACCGCCGCGGTGACCAGCAGGCCGAGCCCACCCACCACCAGGAAGGGGAGCCGCCACCCGCCCCACACCGACAGCTGGAGGCTCAGAGGGACGCCGACCACCGAGGCAACCGAGAACGCTCCCATCACTGCGCCCATCGCCTTGCCGCGGCGCTCGGGCGGAACGACGTCCGCGACGATCGAGAGCGACAGCGAGGTCGCCGGTCCCCCGAATGCCCCGGCGAGGAAGCGCGCTGCGAGGAGGGTGGGAAAGCTCCAGGCCAGCGCCCCGGCGAGGGTTCCCAGGACCAGGCCGGTCATCGCCACGGCGAGGGCGGGCCGCCGGTCGAAGCGGTCGAGGAAGGTGGAGCCGATGATCCCGGCGATGGCCGCCGCCGCCGTGTAGGCGCCCCCGACCAGCCCCAGGTGGGACAGCGGGATGCCCAGCGCACCGGCGAAGTCCGGTCCGAGTGGCATCACCATCACGAAATCCCAGATGTTGATGAACTGCACCGCCCCCACGAGGAAGACCATCCAGCCTTCGGAGGGGGCGCGGCGGGGCGGCATCACGCCATATTCATAGACGGAAGCGGCGGACCTCGCCGCGGAGCACCTCGGCCTCCTCCTGGAGCCGGGCGATTGCCTCCTCCAGCTGACGGACGGTCCGGGCCTGCTCCTCGCTGACGCCGCGGATGGCCTCCATGGTCTTCAGCACCACCGCCGAGCCGCGGGTTTGCTCCCGCTGGGCCCGGTCGAGCTGCAGCACTCGCTCGCGCATCGCCTCCAGCCCGCGGGTGATCAGCCGGCTCCCGGCGGCCTGCTCCTGGCTCCGCCGCTGGACGTCGGCGGTGACGGTCTGCATGTGCTGCGCGGACTGGGTGATGCGCGCGGTGCCCCGGGCCTGCGCCTGTGCGGACTGGGTCACCGACTGCACCGTGTCGGCGATGCGCTGGACCGCCGAGGTGACGCCGCGGCTTCCCCGGGCCTGCTCGACCGTGGCCCGGGCAATGGCCTTCACCATCACCGTGCTGCGGTTGGCGGTGGCGCTGATCCGCTTGAGCGCGGTCTCCGCCTCGCGGCCCAGCTCCACCCCCTCCTGCACGTGCCGCACGCCCTGCTCCACTGCCCCCACCGCGTTCCGGCTCTCGTCCTGCACCCGGGCGATGAGCTCGGAGATCTCCTTGGTGGAAGCGCCGGTGCGCTCGGCGAGCTCCTTGATCTCGTCCGCGACGACCGCGAATCCCTTGCCCTGCTCTCCGGCCTGGGCAGCGATGATCGCCGCGTTGAGCGCGAGGAGGTTGGTCTGCTCGGCGACCTCGTCGATGACGTCGAGGATGGCGACCACCTCGCCGACGCGGCGGCCCAGGCCCTCGATGACCCGTGCGGCGAGCTCGCTCGATTCGCGGATCCGGTCGATGCCGGCGAGAGTCTTCTGGAGCGATTGCACACCGCTGGCCGCCTCGGCCGAGACCTGCTCCGACAGCCTCGCGGTCTCGTTGGCGTTGGTCTCCACCTGGCCGATGCTGACGTCCATCTGCTTGATGCTGAAGGAGGTCTCCTCGGTCGAGCCGCCGAGCTCCTCGATGGCCCGGGCGACGTCGAGGATGCTGCGGGTCATCTCGTCGATGGCGGCGGTGGTCTCCTGGACGCTGGCCGCCATCTGCTCGACGCCCTGGGCGACCTCCTCGTTGCGCCGGGCGATCTCCGTGATGCGCGCCGTGCTCTCCTCGGCATTGCGCTGCAGCGCCTCCACGTTCGCCGCGACCTCCTGGTGGGTGGCCACCGCCTCGGCCATCGAGCGGCTGGTCTCGGTCACCTGCGACTGGATGGTCGTCGCGCCGGTGCTGACCTGGACGCCCGAGCGGGAGAGCTGGTCGATGACCGATCCCACCGCCTCGCTCACGGCGCGCACCCGGGAGAGCGTGTCCCGGAGGCCCTGGCCGATGCGGTTGAGCGCTCCGGCGAGGACCGCGAGCTCGTCGCTGCCGGCGAGGGTGACGGTCTGGGTGAGGTCGGCGTCGCTCATGCGCCGCGCGGCGACGAGGATCTCTCCCAGCGGGCGGGTGAGGATGAGACGGCCCAGCACCCAGAGCAGCCCGGCGAACGCCACCGAGCCCACCAGCATCGCCAGCCAGAGCGTGCGCCGGAGCTGGCTCAGCACGCCGGCCTCGTCACCGCGGTGGATGGCGGCGAGCAGGCTGGCGTCGTGGGAGACGTACAGCCAGATGGCCGCCAGCACGGCCAGGAGCGAGAGGCTGGAGACGCCGAACAGCGCGTTGCGCAGCCCGATCTGTCGGAGCCACCGCACCACGGATCGACCCGGGACTGTACTCTCCCCGACCCGCCCGGCGAGCAGTCCTTTCACACAGGACGGCCGCGCGGGGCGTGGTGCGTTACAGTCCCCATCTTCCGCACCGTGTCCTCACCCGTCCTGGTCCTCAACCACCCCCTGTTCCTCGAGCATCAGCCGGGGCGCGGGCACCCCGAGTCGCCGCTCCGGCTGTCACGCACGCTGGAGTACCTCGAGCAGCACCGGCTCTCCGCCCTCGAGTTCCGGGCGCCGCGGCTGGCCCGTGCGGAGGAGCTCGCCCGGGTCCACGACCCGGAGCTGCTGGAGGAGTTCGAGAACCTGACCGGCCAGCATGTGGCGATCGACGTCGACACCTTCGCCTCGCCCAGCACCCACGACGCGGCGCTGGCGGCGGCGGGCGCGGCCATCGAGGCCGTCGAGGCGGTCATGGGAGGTACCCACCGGACCGCCTTCGCCCTGGTGCGTCCTCCGGGCCACCACGCCGAGCCGAACCGGATGATGGGGTTCTGCTTCATCAACAACGCGGCGGTGGCCGCCGAGGCGGCGCGGCTGCTGGGTGCAGCGCGGGTGCTGATCCTCGACTGGGACGTGCACCACGGGAACGGCACGCAGGCGGTCTTCTGGGAGCGCGGCGACGTGCTCTACGCGTCGGTGCACCAGTACCCCTTCTATCCGGGGACCGGCGCGTCTCACGAGACGGGGGAGCGGGCCGGGGCCGGCTACACGGTAAACGTGCCCTTCCCCGCCGGGCGCACCGACGCCGATCTGGGCGCGGCGTTCCACGAGCTGTTCCTGCCGGTCGCCCAGGCCTTCCGTCCGGAGCTGGTCATCGTCTCCGCGGGGTTCGACGCCCACGAGGACGACCCGCTCGGGGGAATGCTGGCCACCGAGCGCGGCTTCGCGGCGATGTGCAGCGCGATGAAGTCGCTGGCCGAGGAAGTGGCCGGCGGGCGGCTGGTGCTCCTGCTCGAGGGCGGGTACTCGCTGGTGGGCCTCCCGAGGAGCGTCCATGCCTGCCTCGAGGTGCTGGGCGGCCGGCGGGACGAGTTTCCGCACGGGGTCAGCCGCGAGGCGATGCGGGTGATCGAGGCGAGCAGGGACGCGCTGAAGCCGTTCTGGAAGCTCTGAGGCCGCGCGACCCGGCCAGCGCCGGACGTGAGAGCATGACGCCCGTGTCTCGCCGAACGACCACTCGCCGCGGGAAACGCCCGACGAACGGGCCCGCGTTGTCGGACCTGGTCGCCGTGCTTCACGCCTCGGTCGGCGACCGGCTCCACGACGCAGGGCTCGCGGCGGAGATGCGGATCATCCAGGGACGCCATCCGGTGGACCCGTCGCCGGCCGGCCTCCGGGAGGCCTTCCCCCGTGCGCGAACGCGAATCGCGGTCTGGGTGCATGGCCTCGGGGTGACCGAGGCCGTGTGGAGCTTCCGCGGGCGGAGGCGGACGAGCTACGGCGCGATGCTGGAGCGAGACGCCGGCTTCACCTCGGTGTTCCTCCGCTACAACACCGGCCGCTCCATCCAGGAGAACGGTGCTGCCGCCGACGCGCTGCTCACCCGGCTCGCGGCGTCGTGGCCGGTGCGACCGAGGGAGATCGCCCTCATCGGGTACAGCATGGGTGGGCTCGTGGTGCGGAGCGCGTTGCAGCACGGAATCGCTCGCTCCGCACCCTGGGTCCAGCTGGTCCGGCACACGGTGCATCTCGGGGTTCCGCACCTCGGGGCGCCGCTCGAACGGGCCGGGCGCGTGGGGGCTTCCTTGCTCCGGGCGCTGCCCAACCCCTGGACCAAGCTCATCGGAGCGACGGCCGACCTCCGGAGTGCGGGCGTGAAGGCCCTGGCCGGTGGTGACCTCGTCCCGGAGGGGACCTGGGTCCCGCTGCCCCTCGAGGGCACGCACCACGCGATCATCGGGACGCTGCACCGCGACCCCCACCACGTCGTGTCGTGGCTCCTCGGGGACGGGCTGGTTCCCGTCGCGAGCGCACGTGCCCAGCGCCACGGGGGCGCGGAGGTGTTCCGGCCGGAGCGCGTCACGATCGTGGGTGGAATCGGCCACCTCGGGCTTCCCCGCAGCACGCGCGTGTATCCGGTGATCCTCGGTGCGCTGACCGGACGCGGCCCCCAGGCCGGGACGGCGGCGGCGCGAGGACGGCGAGGAGCTTCTACGCCGCGCACGGGACGCCGGGGTACGGTCCGCAGACCTTGACCCGAGCGACCACCCCCGAGCTGTTGCCGCGCCTGGGTCTCCTCGAGGCGACCCTGGTGGTGATGGGCGGCATCATCGGGTCGGGGATCTTCATCAATCCGTCGGTGGTCGCCCGGCACGTGCACAGCTCGCCGCTCATCCTCGGGGCGTGGGTGGCGGGCGGAGTGGTGGCGCTGGTCGGCGCCTTCGTCTACGCCGAGCTGGCCGAGCGGATGCCCCGGGTCGGCGGGCAGTACGCCTACCTCCGCGAGGCCTTCCACCCCGTCGTGGGCTTCCTCTACGGGTGGGCGCTCCTGGTGGTCATCAACGCAGGTGGGGTCGCGGCGGTGGCGGTCACCTTCGGGCGGTACGCCATCGAACTCACCGGCCTCGCCCTCGACGAGCGGACGGTGGCCATCCTCACCCTGCTCGTGCTCGCCGCCGTGAACTGCCTGGGGGTGAAGAGCGGGAGCCTGGTGCAGGGCACGCTCATGGTCCTCAAGGTCGGGGTCCTCCTCGTCCTCATCGTGGCGGGGCTGCTGCTCCACCGTCCCCCTCCGCCGGCCGCCGCGGTTCCTCCGGACGGGGTCCTCGCCTTCGGCGGGGCGATGGTGCCGGTGCTCTTCGCCTACGGCGGCTGGCAGGCGGCGAACTTCATCGCAGCCGAGGTGCGGGAGCCCCGGCGCAACCTTCCGCGGGCGCTGATGGCCGGCGTCATCGGCGTGGTGGTCCTCTACCTCGGGGCGAACTGGGTCTACCTGAGAGCCCTCGGCCCGGCGGGGCTGGCCGCGACCGGAACGCCGGCGTCGACGCTGATGCGCGCGATCCTCGGTCCGCGCGGAGGGACCTTCATCGCGCTCGGGATCGCCGTCTCCACGCTCGGCTTCCTCAGCCACTCGCTGCTGACGATGCCCCGCGTGTACTTCGCGATGGCCGCGGACCGGGTGTTCTTCCCCAGCGTTGCCCGGGTGTCCGAGCGAACGCGTGCCCCGGTGGTGGCCATCGTGCTGCAGGCGGCGCTCTCCATCGGCGTCGCCCTGTCCGGCCGCTACGAGCAGATCCTCGGCTACGTCGTCTCGGCGGACTGGGTGTTCTTCGGCCTGTCGGCGGCCTCGCTGTTCGTGCTGCGCAGACGCGCCGTGGGTGGAGAGCAGGTCCGGTTTCGCGTTCCCGGGCACCCCTTCACCACCGGCGCGTTCGTCGCTGTGTCGGCGCTGGTGGTCCTCTCCACGGCCTGGGCATATCCCTTCAACACGCTCATCGGCCTGGGGCTGGTGCTGGCTGGGCTCCCGGCATACGCGCTCTGGACCCGGCGGAGCGCCGCTACGGCGAGGCAGGTCTCGATCCGCTGACGGTACCGCCCGGGGCCGGCCGGATGCGGCGGACCTGGATGTTCTCCACCCCGCCCCGGCCTGGTCCTCCGCCGAATGTGAAGCGGAGGTGGAGGCGATCGGCGTCGAGCACCTCGACGAAGAACGCCTCGACGTGGCCCGGATTCTTCGGGCCCACCCCGGTGACGTCCACCAGGGTGAACTCCGCGGAGCTCTGCGCCTCGTCGAACCGCACCGCCTTGAGCCGCGGCTGATTCCGCGCGGCGCAGTAGTGCGTCATCCGGAGGTCGTTGCCGTCCAGATGGTAGACGGTGGTCATGGTCGTCACTCCGCCCTGGAGGAGGCTCTCCACCAGGGCCGAGCCGGCGCCGGTCAGGAAGTAGCTCACCCGGAGGGGACCGCCGCCGGTCCGACCCTGCGACCACTCGTAGGTGCCCTCCCACTCGCCGGTCAGCGTCTTCATTCGCTCGAACATGCGAGGACCCGGCCCGTCGGGGGCGTTCGCCGGTGCGGCCCCGGTCAGGAGGAGAGCTCCGAGGACGGCGAGGACGCGGCGCATGCGTGACCTCCGGGGTGGTCGTCCCGAACGATGCGCGAGCGCCGCGACTCCGGGTGCTCGCTCCGCTGCACCGGGACGACCGGCGGCGGACCGCCTGCCTCCAGCCGCCTGGCGGAGCCGGCGCGTCCACGAGTCAGCTTGCGACTGGAGGCGGGAGTCTCGGTGGTACAGGATGCCCGGCCTCGTGAACGACTCCCCTCGAAACGTCCTCGTCACTGGCGCGTCCAGCGGGCTCGGGCGCGCGCTGGCGCTGTGGTTCGCCCGTCGTGGCGCGAAGGTGTGGGCCGCGGCGCGCCGGACCGAGCTGCTCGACACGCTCGCCGCCGATCCCTCGGCGCGCCCGGGCAGCATCGTCCCGCTCGCGCTCGACGTCTCGGACGTCGGCGCGATCCGTCGGGTCCTCCCCTTCACGGACGACCAGGCCGAGGGCGGTCTGGACGTGGTCATCGCCAACGCGGGCGTGGGCGGTGAGGCCAATCCGCGCAAGGACACCTGGGACAAGGTCGAGCGGATGATCCAGGTCAACGTCACTGGCGCCGTGGCGACGCTCGCCACGCTCGCCCCGCGCATGGCCGAGCGCGGGAGGGGACACCTGGTGGGGATCTCCTCGCTCGCCGGCTGGATCGTGACGCCGAAGATGGGCGTCTACGCGGCGACGAAGATGTTCCTCCAGGTCTACTGCGACGGGCTGCATCTCGACCTCAAGAACGCCGGCGTGCAGGTCACCTGCATCAACCCCGGCTTCGTGAAGAGCGAGATGACGGCGAAGAACAAGTTCAAGATGCCGTTCCTGCTCGAGACCGACGACGCCGCGGACCGGATGGGTCGGGCGATCCTCCGCGGCGACAAGCTCTTCGCCTATCCCTGGCCGATGGTCTTCGCCGCCCGCGCAGCCCGGCTGGTGCCCGATGCCGTGGTCGCCCGGGTGATGGGCAAGTCGGGCGTCAAGCCCGTCAATTCGGCAAGGCCGTGAACTTTCGACGGGTCGACGGGCTCTCCTCGAAGGCCCGGTAACCTCGGGGCTTTCTTCCTCTCGCTTGCGTGGCATCGCCCTGAGTGGCGAGCGAGCCCCACAGCGCTCCGCGACATCTTCGCGGCGCCGTGGTGCCCCGGCCCGACGCGGCGTCTGCTGCGTCGAGAAAGGGGATCCCTCCGCGACGCTCCTTCGCCCTGCAGGGATCCTGGAGGTCGGGATGCGCAAGCTCAGCGTCGGAAAGGTCCTCAAGGTCCGCGCGATCGGCGGCCTGCACGTCGTCACGCTGGCCTGGGACTTCGTCGAGGGGCAGGAGCAAGCGAAGGAGAACCTCCTGGGATTCGCCATCGAGCGCGTCGAGTACGGAAAGGCGAACCAGCCTGTCGAGCAGTACTACCTCCGCGGAATCAAGCGCTTTGCCGGCAAGGACGACGGCGTCGCTCCCGGAACGCCTCTGCCCACCTCGGAGCATCCGATCCAGTCCTTCCAGTGGGGCGACTACACCGCCAAGCCGGGGACCCGGTACGACTTCACCGTCATTCCGGTCTACGGCAAGCCGAAGCTCCTGAGGGTCGACCGCGCTTCCGCGGAGACCGTGACCATCGAGACCGAGCGCGAGCTCCAGCCGGGCGGAGGCGGCGGCCCGAAACACAACATCTACTTCAATCGCGGGGTGGCCGGTTCGCAGGCCTATGGACGGAAGTTCGGGAAGACGCCTCCCGATCAAGACGACCCCGGATCGGAGCAGATGAAGTGGCTCTCTCGCGGCCTCTTCGAGGCCCTGGTCGGGTTCATCCGACGGGCGGCGGGAGGAGACGCAGGCGACTACAAGCTGCGCGCGATGCTCTACGAGTTTCGCTATCTGCCCGTGGGTCAGGCGTTCAAGGCCGCGGCGGACGCCGGAGCGGACGTCGACATCCGGTACGAGGCCCAGAGTTACAAGGACGACAACGAAGCGATGATCGCCAAGGCCAAGATCAAGGGCCTCTGCAAGCCCCAGAAGTCCAGGGGCGGCATCCGGCACAACAAGTTCATCGTCCTGATCCACAAGGGGAAGCCGGTGGCAGTGTGGACCGGCTCGACCAACATCTCCGCCGGGGGGATCTTCGGACACTCCAACGTCGGCCACGAGATCTGGGACGAGGACATCGCGGCGAGCTATCTCGCCTACTGGGAGCGGCTCGCTGCCGCTGACGTGACGCGCAAGCCTCTGCTGGAGGCCAACCTCGCCGCCGGCGCCACGCCCGCCAGCGTTGCTCTGGCCGGCGATCCGATCCTCACCCTCTATTCGCCGCGGGACGAGAAGAAGACCCAGCAGACCCTCCACTGGTACGCCAGGCTGATGGAGTCGGCACAGCGGATCATGTGCATGACCTTCGCGTTCAACCTCGATGCGATCTTCGAGGAGGTGCTCCTCGAGGCCGGAACGACGCTCCGCTACGCGGTGTTCGACAAGAACCTGAAGGAGGACGTGGCGGCACAGATCGCGCATGTGAGGAACACGGTGATCGCCGCCGGCGCGATCTTGAAGGAGGGCGATCTGGAGAACTTCATCGGGGAGCACCTGACGGGCTTCAACAGGAACAGGTACGTCCACGACAAGTTCATCCTCGTGGATCCGCTGAAGAAGCGCCCGATCGTGGTGACCGGGACGGCGAACTTCAGCGGACCCTCTCAGGTCGACAACGACGAGAACATGCTGGTGATCCCGGCCAGCACCCGCGTCGCGGACATCTACTTCGGCGAGTTCATGCGGGTCTTCGAGCACTTCTACGCTCGGTACATCGTCGGGATCCTGAAGGAGGAAGGCAAGAGCGATCCCAAGGCCGGCTTCCTCAAGGACAAGACCAGTGACTGGCTGCCCGCACACTTCCAGCCAGGGGGCCGCAAGGACCTGAGGCGCCGCTACTTCATGGAGGAGTAGGACCGTCTCAGGTCGAGCAGCCGAGACCCCCGCAGGTGAAATCACCAAGGCAATACGGCACGGTGTTGGCCCATCCACACCCCGCGGTGCTGAACGAACCGGACAGCGTCCCCGAAGGCTCGTTGGCATTGCCACTGTCCGGAATGGTGATCTCGAAGCTTCCGCTCGCCGAACCGGTGCTCGAGTCATAGCTCGTGAGCGTTACGGTTCCCGTGGAGCCCGAGAGGATGCTGCTGGTCGTCGTCGCGTTGCAGGCACTGTCGGTCGAGATGTAGTAGACGACGGCGCCCCTCGAGGGCGCTCCCGAGCCTGGCTGCGTGAAAGCTCCGCCGACCTGGTAGGTACCCTCGCTGATGATGGTGCTACCCGAGGTGGCTGCGACATACGGAACGACGATGAGACTCTGGGTATTGGCGGTCAGCCAGCACCCGTTGTCTCCACAGCTCGTCGAGTTGCTGGAAACGTAGATGGGAGCAGCGGTGTAGACGATTCCCACCGGGAAGAGTGGCGCCGAGAAGCAGGTGGTCGAGGTGATCTGCCAGGAAAGTGCCGAGTTCGGCGTCACCGACTTCCCGTTGGGAAGCGTGAGCGTTGCATTTCCTGAATCGTTGCTCCCGCAGCCGACAGCGGCCACCGCCAAGGCGATGAGTGTGACGAGAGTGAGTGCTTTCAGCATCTTCATTTTTTACTTGCTCCTGCCAACGAGTTTTGAAGGACCTCGCGACGCGTGGCGCTCGATCCTGGCGTGTGAGAGCGCGCTGATGAGCCCAACTATTCCTTTTGCACTCGCGCGCCATGACGCTCTCCAGCGAGCGCTGCCGGCGATGGCTCCAGCTGCCCGGTTCCGTCGAGTGCCCGAGCTGAACTAGCCGGCGACCCGAAGACGCTCACCAGACGCGAGCCCCGACGTCTCTTCCTCGACGGGGAGAGCCAGCACATCGGCAAGCATGCGGCGACCGCGGCTGATCCGGCTCATCACCGTCCCGAGCGCCGAGCCCGTCACCTCGGCAATCTCTCGGTAGGTCAGACCGCGCACGTCATGAAGCAGGACGGCCTGGGCGAACCGTTCCGGGATCGACTGCAGCGCTTTGCGAAGCATGCGCCTCTCGGCGCGAGCGAGGAGAAGCTCGAGCGCCCGCGGCTCCTCGCTGGCGATGCAATCCTCGTGGTCTTCCGTGAGCTCGGTGATCCAGACCAGCTTCTGGCGGCGGAGATGTCCACGTTGCCGCTCGAACAGAACGCTGTGGAGAATACGGAGCAGCCAGGAATACACGGTGGCCGGGTCGCGCAACTGATCGAATGCAACCCAGGCACGCAAGAAGGTTTCTTGCACATGGTCCTCGGGCTCGCCCCCGCTGTACCCGAGGCCCAGATTCCGACCATGGACTTGGGGTTGATGCGCCAGCCGAGACCGAGCTGAAACTCACCACCGGCCGAGATCAGATCGTTCACCTTCGGTTGACTCTCTCCGATGGTTCCGAAGCCCTGCTCGTATCCGAAACCGACCATGAGCTCGAACGCGCTCCTTGGCGCCAGTTTCGAGCTGGATGACGGCATCGGCGCTGTCACCTCCTGCGTCTCCTCCGCACTAGTTCGGCAGGGTCATGAACTTCGACGGGTCGACGCTGTCCTTGGGCGGGGTCTTCTCGTCCGGGGCGGTGCCCTTCTTGAACCACATGACCGCGGCGGTGCGACTGGCGTTCGAGGCGATCTTCCCCGTCTTGGTGTCGATGACCTTGCGCTCCAGCGCGTCCTGCAGCCACTCGGGCGGCGCGAACTCCGGCTGGGGACGTCCGTCCAGCGCTCGCTGCATGTAGCTGACCCAGATGGGAAGCGCGG
>Ga0081540_1001478_pt1 | contig 20288 bp, 21 predicted proteins | sample TabmetS2T1R1_FD_71024 | JGI IMG/M metagenome (GOLD analysis project Ga0081540, IMG submission 71024) | Tabebuia heterophylla rhizosphere microbial communities from the University of Puerto Rico - S2T1R1 | ecosystem: Host-associated > Plants > Roots > Rhizosphere ... | reverse complement strand
AGTTCGGCACCACCAGCCGGCAACTCGCCGAGGTCGCCGCCACCATCCGCAACAACGGGTCGACGAACCCCGAGGCCATGATGTTCGGCCGGGGACCCTACACGGCCGACCACGTGCTCGCCTCGCGGATGGTGGCGACGCCGTTCCACCTGCTGGACTGTTGCATCGTCGGCGAGGGCGGTGGGGCCTTCGTGGTGACCACCGAGGAGCGCGCGCGGGACCTGCCCCATCGTCCGGTCGCGGTGCTGGGCGGCGGGATGGAATACCACCAGGCCGCCTACGCCAACCCCGCGCTCTACCGGGAGGTCGGCCAGATCGGCCGGAACGCGGCGGCCCGCTCGTTCGCCATGGCCGGAACCACACCGTCCGATGTGGACGTCTTCTGCCTGTACGACCCCAACTCGTTCGAGGTCATCCGGCAGCTCGAGGCGTTGGGTGTCTGCGCCGAGGGGGAGGGCGGTCCGCTCGCGGCCAGCGGTGCGATCGCGCTTGACGGCAAGCACCCGGTCAACCCCGACGGCGGCTGCCTTTCGTACGCGTGGAACGGCACCCAACAGATGACGCTGAAGGTCGTCGAGGCGGTCCGGCAGCTACGGGGCACAGCGGTCCACCAGATCCCGGACGCGGAGGTCGCGGCGGTCGGCACCGCGGGCTCGGGGGCGCAGCACTACGAGGTGGCCGTGCTGGGGCGGTCGCGGTGACCCGGCCGGTGCCGCCGGCGGAGCACGTGTCCCGCACGCCGGCCGGGCAGTATCAGCCGGCGGTCAAGGCGGCGCTGGACGTGGAGCACCCGGACCTGGCCGTCGACTCGCAGCGCTTCGCGGATCGCGCCGTACCGGCGGCTCCCCAGCAGGTACCGGTGCCGGAGCCGGACGCCCGGGCCACCTGGCCGGGCGTCTGAGCCGGCCCCACCTACATGATCGTCCAGGTGTCGCCCGTGCCGAGCAGCGCGGCCAGCTCCTCCTCGGGCGACTTGGTGAGCTTGCTCTGCGCCGTGGAGACCTGCTCGCGGATCAGCGCGTCGTAGCTGGGTCGCTCGACCGAGCGCAGCACACCGACCGGCGTGTTGCGCAGGTCCTTGTCGGGCAGCCGGGACAGCGCGAACGCGTAGGCCGGATCGGCCACCGTCGCGTCGTGTACCAGTACGTGCGCCGGATCGGTCTCGGCCGTGCGCCGGACCTCGAGTCCGAAGCCGCCGGGCGGGTGCACCACGCACCACTGCCGGTCCGCCCCGAACGTGATCGGCTCGCCGTGCTCCAGCCGGATCAGGAAGTCGTCGCGGGTCTCCGACTCCTTGAGCGCGTCGAAGGCGCCGTCGTTGAAGATGTTGCAGTTCTGGTAGATCTCGATGAACGCCGAGCCCTCGTGCTGCGAGGCTGCGCGCAGCACCGACTGCAGGTGCTTGCGGTCGGAGTCGATGGTGCGGGCGACGAAGGTCGCCTCGGCGCCGAGCGCGAGCGAGATCGGGTTGAACGGCGAGTCCGCCGAGCCGGCCGGCGTCGACTTCGTGATCTTCCCGAGTTCGGAGGTCGGCGAGTACTGGCCCTTGGTCAGCCCGTAGATCTTGTTGTTGAACAGCAGGATCTTCAGGTTGACGTTGCGGCGCAGCGCGTGGATCAGGTGGTTGCCGCCGATGGACAGCGCGTCGCCGTCACCGGTCACCACCCACACCGACAGGTCCGGCCGGGAGATGGACAGGCCGGTCGCGATCGCCGGGGCGCGGCCGTGGATCGAGTGCATGCCGTACGTGTTCATGTAGTACGGGAACCGGGAGGAGCAGCCGATCCCGGAGATGAACACGATCCGCTCGCGCGGGATCCCCAGCTCCGGCATGAACGCCTGCACCGCGGCGAGGATCGCGTAGTCGCCGCAGCCCGGGCACCAGCGGACCTCCTGGTCGGACTTGAAGTCCTTTACGGTCAGCTTCAGCGACGTCTCAGACATTCTTGACGACTTCCTCGAGCATGGTTTCCAGTTCGGTGGAGGTGAACGGCAGCCCGCGAACCTGGTTGTAGCCGATCGCGTCGATCAGGTAGCGGCCGCGGATGACGTGGGCCAGCTGGCCCAGGTTCATCTCCGGGATGACGACCTTCTCGTACCGCGCCAGGACCTCGCCGAGGTTGCGCGGCATGGGGCTCAGGTGCCGGAGGTGGGCCTGGGCGATGGGCTGGCCGCGATGCCGCAGCGCCCGGGCGGCCGCGCCGATCGGCCCGTACGTCGAGCCCCAGCCGAGGACCAGGACCCGCGCGTCGCCGTCCGGGTCCTCGACCTCCACGTCCGGGACCTCGATGGCCTCGATGCGGGCGGCCCTGGTGCGCACCATGAAGTCGTGGTTGGTCGGGTCGTAGGAGATGTCGCCGGTCTTGTCGGCCTTCTCCAGCCCGCCGATGCGGTGCTCCAGGCCAGGGGTACCGGGGATGGCCCACGGGCGGGCCAACGTCTTCGGGTCGCGAAGGTAGGGCAGGAAGCTCTTGCCGTCCTCGCTGTTCAGCTCGGTCGCGTTGGCCACCCGCAGGTCCGGCAGGTCGGCGACCTCAGGCAGCAGCCATGGCTCCGACCCGTTCGCGATGTACCCGTCGGACAGCAGGATCACCGGCGTGCGGTAGGTCAGCGCGATCCGCGCCGCGTCCAGGGCCGCGTAGAAGCAGTCGGCCGGCGACTTCGGGGCGATGACCGCCACCGGCGCCTCGCCGTGCCGGCCGAACAGGGCCATGTTGAGGTCGGCCTGCTCGGTCTTTGTCGGCATGCCCGTGGACGGTCCGGCCCGCTGCACGTCGATGATGAGCAGCGGCAGCTCCAGCGCGACGGCCAGCGAGATGGTCTCGCCCTTGAGCGCGACGCCCGGACCGCTGGTCGAGGTGATGCCGAGCGCGCCGCCGTAGGAGGCGCCCAGCGCCACGCCGATCGCGGCGATCTCGTCCTCGGCCTGCACGGTGGTCACGTCGAAGCGCTTGTGCTTGGACAGCTCGTGCAGGATGTCCGAGGCCGGGGTGATCGGGTACGCGCCGAGCACCACGGGCCGGTCCGAGCGCACCCGGGCCGCCACGATGCCCAGTGCCAGGGCCTGGTTGCCGGTGATGTTGCGGTAGTTGCCCGCCGGCATCCTGGCGGGCTTGACCTCATACCGGACGCCGAAGTCCTCGGTCGTCTCGCCGAAGTTCCAGCCGGCCTTGAAGGCCGCGATGTTGGCGGCGACGAGCTCCGGACGGGCGGCGAACTTCCGCTCCAGGAACCGGATCGTCGACTCGTAGGGCCGCGAGTACATCCACGACAGCAGGCCGAGGGCGAACATGTTCTTGGCCCGCTCGGCGTCCTTCTTGGACACGGCCAGGTCGGCCAGGGCCCGCACCGTCATCGAGGTCAGCGCCACCGGATGCAGCACATACCCGTCGAGGGAGCCGTCCTCCACCGGGCTGGCCGCGTAGCCCACCCTGGCGAGGTTGCGGGTGGTGAACTCGTCGGTGTTGACGATGATGTCCGCGCCGCGCGGGAGGTCGTGCAGGTTGGCTTTGAGCGCCGCCGGGTTCATGGCCACCAGGACGTTCGGCGCGTCGCCCGGGGTCAGAATGTCGAAGTCCGCGAAGTGCACCTGGAACGAGGAGACCCCGGGGAGCGTCCCGGCGGGGGCCCGGATCTCCGCCGGAAAGTTCGGCAATGTCGAGATGTCATTGCCCAACTGGGCGGTCTCGGAGGTGAACCGGTCACCGGTCAGTTGCATGCCGTCGCCAGAGTCTCCAGCGAACCGGATGACCACCCGGTCCAGTTGGCGGACCTGCTTGGTCACGGGTAACGACCTCCTCGCGGCCGGCCATGCGCACGCGGGTGTGCGACGTCGTTGTAGCCGGCCCGCCTGTCCTGTGTAGCACCAGAAGCCTACGTCGCGGGGGAAGCGCGGCGGTGTCCTGGGGGCGACGAAAGGCCCCGCCTCCAGTCCCCTGACGCCCGGACCTGCCCAATTCCGGCCGGCGCCGCGCGGAGCCCCGGGCGGGCGCGATCAATTGTCGGGACGGCCGGGCGGCGGGGTGGAGTCGGGCAGTTCCCGCCACTCCAAATTGATCTCTCCGAGACCCACCGGGCGGCCCGCCGGCTGCTGCGCGTCGGCCGGCGCCGGCTCTCCGCCGGTCGGGCTCCCCGGCGTGGCGGCACGCTCCGGTGCGTCGCCGTCGGCCGGCTCCGCTCCGGCGTCGTGCCCACCATCGGTGGGTACCGGCGGGTCGGACTCGCGCCGCGGCAGCGGAGGCGCGAACGTCGACACCGGGCGCCACGGGCCGCTCGTCATGGCCGCCGGGAGCCTCCTCCGGCGAAGGCCCGGCAGCCCCCCGCCGCGCACCCCGACGATCAGTCCCAGCGCGACCAGGACCAGCAGCATCACCGAGCCGAGGATGATCGGTGTGGCCGCCGGATCGCCCCCGTCCGGGGAGGCGTGACCGGCCGGCTGCGGTCTCACCGGGGTCTCGGTGGACACCGCGCTCACGCCGGACTGCACCTGGGGCGCGATGATCTGGTACGACGCCTGAGTGGTGCGGGTACCCTGCCCGGACGGCGTGAGTGCCGCGCGCACCAGGCCGGCCAGCGGCGCCTGCGCCCTCGCGTCGTCGCTGACCTGCAGCGGTATCGAGACGGCCCGCTGCACACCGGCGGGCACGGCGCCGAGCCCGCACTGCGTCGTGCTCTCCTCGACCTGGCTCGTGCTCTGGCAGTCCGCGGGCAGTCGGCCGATCGCGACCCCGGCCGGTACCACCAGGTCCAGCACGCCGACGGCCGACCGCGCGCCGGTGTTCGTCAGCCGGATGACGAGCTCACCGGGCACGGTGACGTCGGTGTCGAGGGTCACGTCGGCGACCTGGAGGGTGATGCCGGCCGCGGGTGGACCCGGCGGGAAGACGACCCCCCAGTCGACCGAGCCGCTCACCGGGGCGTGTCCACCCGCGGTGGCCGTGAAGTCGACCCGGCCGGCCAGCGGCGCGTTGCGCCAGGCGTCGCCGTTCACCGTGATCGCGATCGTCAGCGTCGCGACCTTGCCCGGATCGAGCGACGTGATCAGGCATGAGCCGTGCGAGCAGGCGCCGGTGGCGACGTCGCCGACCCCCTTCGGCACGGTGTAGCGCAGGTTGACGCGGGCGGCGAGGCTACCCGTGTTCTTCACGGTGATCGTGAATGAGCCGTTGTCGTTGCCGGACCAGTAGGCCGGCCCGAGCACCGCGTTGCCGGCCATGACCGTCATGCTCAGCACCCGGTCCGGGCCGGTCGTGTCTACGGTGGCCGGCCCGGTGGTCGGCGGTGCCGGCGTGGGCGACGGGGCCGGGGTATCGGTCGGCGTCGGGTCCGGCGGGGTCGGCGAGGGCGTCGGCGAGGCATCCATCGTGGTCGGCGCATCCGACGGGCTCTCGTCGCCGGGGTCGGCATACCCGGTGCCGGCCAGCGGGACCAGGGTCAGCAGGCCTATGAGGGCTGCGGCGACGGCCCGCCCCAGGCGGGGAGCGGTTGACCGGGTCGGCACGGGGAGGCACCTCCAGCCCATGATCGGATGCGAAATGTTCGGACTCATCTTTGTAGCTCGGTGCGTACTTTCGCGCGAGTCGAGTCAGTCAGGTTTGAGCGTACGATCCCCCACATGGGCAGTTATCTCGAGTCGTATGCCACGCTCGGACTGCTGCTCGTCGTGGGAGCGGCGGTGTTCGTCGCGGCGTTCTCGGCCAATCGGCTGGTGCGACCTTCCCGCCCAAATCCGGCACCGGACAAGTTCTCCACCTACGAGTGCGGGCTGGATCCGGTCGGCGGGGACTGGGCGCAGGCGCAGATCCGCTACTACCTCTACGCGTTCCTCTATGTGCTGTTCGCGGTCGAGAGCGTGTTCCTGTTCCCGTGGGCGGTGATCTACGCCCGGCCGGAGTTCGGCGTGTCGGCGGTGGTGGAGATGGCGATCTTCGTCGGGGTGCTGGCGCTCGGGCTGCTCTACGCCTGGCGCAAGGGCGTCCTGCGCTGGGCCTGATCCGGCCCGGAGGCGAACGGTCAGGCCAGCGCGCGGCGGGACACGGCCGGCGGCCGCAGCCCCAGGATCGCGGCCGTCATGTCCAGTGCCCGCCGGGTCTCCTTCACGTGGTGGGCGCGGAACACCCGGGCGCCCAGCCAGGCGGAGACCGCCGTGGTCGCGAGCGTCCCCTCCAGCCGGTCGCGTACCGGCAGGTCCAGCGCCTCTCCGACGAAGTCCTTGTTGGACAGTGCGACCAGGACCGGCCAGCCGGTGTCGACCAGTTCGCCCAGCCGGCGGGTGATCTCCAGGGAGTGCCGGGTGTTCTTGCCGAAGTCGTGGGCCGGGTCGATGAGGATGCCGTCGCGGCGTACCCCGAGGTCCGCCGCGCGCTGAGCGAGCCGGGTGACGGTACCCACCACGTCCGCGACCACGTCGGTGAAGGCGGAGCGGTGTGGCCGGGTACGCGGGGAGAGGCCCCCGGCGTGCGAGCAGACCAGCCCGGCCCCGGTCGCGGCGGCCACCTCGGCCAGTGCCGGGTCGGCCCCGGCCCACGTGTCGTTGATCAGGTCCGCGCCGGCCGGTACCGCCTCGCGGGCCACCTCGGCCCGCCATGTATCGATAGAGATAACTATGCCCGGAAACTCTGAACGTACCGCGGAGATCGTTGAGACGGTCCGCGAAATTTCCTCGGCGACGTCCACGACGCCGCCTGGACCCGCCTTCACGCCGCCGATGTCGATGATGTCCGCACCGTCGGCGACCGCCCGCTCGACCGCCCGCAACGCGTCGGCCTGCGCGAACGTCGCGCCGCGGTCGTAGAAGGAGTCCGGGGTCCGGTTGACGATCGCCATCACGGCCAGGTCGGCGGGGCCGAAGGTCCGCCCGCCGAGCCGGAGGTCCACGGTGGTCATCTATCTCCTTATGGGGGTGGCGGGCTGTCCCGCGGCACGCGGGCATGCCACGATCGTGCCCATGGGGCAGTTCTTCATTGTGCTCGCCGGGGCGCTCGTCCTTGGTGCGGTCGTCTTCGGGGTCACCGTGCTCATCGTCGGGGGTGACCAGGGCCTGGAGCCGGTCGAGCCGGACGGTCGCGCGGTCCCGTTGCCCGCGGCCAGGCCGTTGACCGAGGCGGACCTGAGTGACGTGCGCTTCGACGTGGCCTTCCGGGGGTACCGGATGGGGCAGGTCGACCAGGCGCTGCGGCGCTCGGCCTACGACCTCGGGTACAAGGAGGAGCTGATCGGAGTGCTGGAGGCCGAGGTGGACGCGCTGCGGGACGGCCGCCTGGAGGAGGCCGACAAGCTGCGCGCGGCCCGGTTGGCTTCGGCCCGCCCGCAGGCACCCGCCGACGGGTCGGACCCGGGGGACGGCGACGACCTGGCGGACTTCGGGGTGCTCGCCGACGCGGACACCGAGGACGCCGGCGCGGCGACGGACGCCGACGAGACCGACACCGACGGGACAGACACCGACGGGACTGATGCTGACGAGGCGGCGGACGGGCGGAAGGACGCCAGCCGGCGGCTGCGGGCGGAGCGCCCGGCCGGTGCCTCGGTGATCGATCTGGGGCTGGTCGGCGACGACGCCGCGGTCGAGCCCGCCAAGTGACCGGGCCGGACGCCTCGGCCACCTCGGGCGCCAGCGAGGTCACCGCGACGGTGATCGTCAACGCGCCCGCCCCCCGGGTGTTCGCCGCCTTCACGGCATGGGAACGGCAGGGCGAGTGGATCCCCTTCACCACCGTGCGGCTGGTGGCCGGTGACGGCGGGGAGGGCAGCAAGGTGGAGGCGGTGACGACGGTCGGCCCGGCGGTGCTGCGCGACGAGTTCACCGTGTCCAAGCTGGACCCGCCGTACGAGGTCCGGGTGCTGCACACCGGGCGGTACCTGAACGGACCGGGTGCGATGCGCTGCACGCCGATGGGCGGCGGCCGCACCCAGGTCGTCTGGCACGAGTGGTTCCAGCTCCCGGGCGGCATGGCGGGGCGGTTCGCGGGCGCCGTACTCTGGCCCGGTTCCAAGATCAGCCTCACCCAGGCGCTGCGCCGCTTCGCCCGGCTCGTGGAGGCCGGTACCCTGCCCTGATCGCCGCCTGGCTTGTCGCAGGGGCGTTTGACTGTCCGGTACCCCGGGAACTGTCGGTCGGTCTCGTTAGGCTGGCCGCGTGGATCTGGTTATCGGAGCGGACGGGCTGGCCCGGTGCGGCTGGGGCGGCAGCACGCCGGAGTATGTGGCCTACCACGACACCGAGTGGGGCCGCCCGGTGCGCACCGACGACGGGCTGTTCGAGCGGCTGACCCTGGAGGCGTTCCAGTCCGGGCTGTCGTGGCTGACCATCCTGCGCAAGCGGCCCGCGTTCCGGGCCGCCTTCGACAACTTCTCGATCGTCAAGGTCGCCGGCTACGGCGAGGCCGACGTCGCACGGCTGATGGCCGACGCGGGCATCGTCCGCAACCGCGCCAAGATCGACGCCGCGGTCGCCAACGCCCGCGCGGCCCTCGAGCTGCCGGACGGGCTGGCCGCGCTGCTGTGGTCGTTCGCGCCGCCGCCGCGGCCCCGCAGGCCGGCCTCCTTCGCCTCGGTGCCCCCGACCACGCCGGAGTCCACGGCGATGGCCAAGGGCCTGCGTCGCCAGGGGTTCAGGTTCGTCGGCCCGACCACGGCCTATGCGCTCATGCAGGCCACCGGCATGGTCGACGACCACCTCGCCGGCTGTCACGTCCCGGCGGCCGGGCAGTGATCGGGCGCTGGCAGGTCAGCGTGAGCCTGCCGGTCGAGGCCGACTCGCCGGCGGAGGCGGTCGCCGGCTTCTGGGCCTATGTCAGCCAGCTCGGCCCCGACCAGCTCCCGGCCTACGTCTGCCCCGCGGGCGACGAACTCGCCACCCGGGCCTACCTGCACAGCGAGCCGGCCAACCTCGATCCCGAAGAGGACTGACCGCCGCTACAGCACGCCCCGCAGCCGACCGCCCCAGCCGCCCAGCACCTTGCCCGGGTCGGCGCCCAGCACGTCGGCCAGCAGCGTGGCGTAGACGTCGCGGAAGTCCACCGACACCTTCAGATCCCCGTTGTCCAGGTCGGTCAGGCTCGGCTGGGTGCCGTAGAGCCCGCCGATCACGGGGGTACCGAGCAGGAAGATGTCCGAGGCGGTGCCGTGGTCGGTACCGTCCGAAGCGTTAGCCCGTACCCGCCGGCCGAACTCGGAGTAGATCGCGACGACCACCTTCCGGCCGTTGTCCGTCTTCGCCATCCGGTTGACGAAGTTCGTCACGGCCGTGTCGAGCTGGCCGAGCAGCCGCTGGTGCGCCTCCTTCTCGACGGCGTGCATGTCGAAGCCGCCCAGCGACACCGAGAACGCCCGGGTCGCCACCCCGGCCTCCACGCACCTGGCCACCAGGTCCAGCTGCGCGGCCAGGGCCGATTGCCCGCCGGTACCGGTCGCCTGCGCGCCACCCGCGTCGGACGGGCTGGCACTCGGCTCGGGCAGGTTGTGGATCATCGCGTCGCACTCGATGAGGTCGGCGTACGCCCGGGCGGCGCGCGCCTGCAGCGGTGGCTCGCCCGCCTGCGGCCTGCTCAGCCCGGCCGGTACCACCGCCTGCCGCGCACCGGTCGGCACCACCGCTCCGGCGGTGGTCGCGCCGGCCAGCACGACCGGCAGCACCGGCTCGAAGGAGACCGCGTGCCGCGCGTCCCCGCCGGTCGCGTCCAGCCAGCGGCCCAACCAGCCGGTGTTGGCCGGGCTGGTCGGCGAGCCGGTCTGCCAGATGTCCATGGACCGGAAGTGGCTGTGGTCGGGCTTCGGGTACTCGACACCGCGCACGATGGCCAGCCGCTTGCCGGTGAACAGCCCGGCGAAGCCCTTCATCCCCGGGTTCAGCCCGAGCTGGCCGTCCAGGTGCAGCACCTCGCCCGGCTGGAAGGCCAGCTGCGGGCGGGCCGCCTGGTAGGCCGGGTCGGCGTACGGGATGACCGTGTTGAGGCCGTCGTTGCCGCCGTAGAGCGTCACCAGTACCAGCGTCTTCGCGTCCGGCGCCCGGTCCTGCCAGCCGGCGGTGTCCAGGATCTCCTTGAGCGTGAACGCCCCGGCGCCGGCCGCCAGCGCGGCGCCAGCGGTAACGCCGGAGGCGATGAGGAACTTGCGTCGGGTCACGGTGTCCACGTCGGCCTCCTCAGCAGACCGCGTACTCGGGGCTGGCCAGCCCGAGCGCGATGAGCCTCTGTGGGTCCGCGACGGGGGCCAGCACGGCGCGGGTACGGGCGGTGAACTGGTCGACCACGAGCAGCCTGGCCAGCGCCTCGGGTCGCTGGTCCACGGGGGCCCTGGCCAGTTGGTCAAGTACCGGCCTGGCGGCCTGCCCGGCGAGTACGGCACCCAGCTGCAGCCGCGTCTGGGCACCGGAGCTGGTCAGCCAGGCGGCGCCGCCCGGCCAGCCGCCGACGCTCGGCGGGGCCAACAGGGTCTGCCCCATGGCGGTCAGGCCGGCGGTCAGCTGCCGCTGCACCTTCGCGGGCAGGGCGGCCGGGCTGATCCCGAGCTGCCGCATGGCGCCGACGGCCCACTCGACCGGCTGCCGCACCAGCTGTCCGCCGGTACCGGCGAAGGCGGGGTCGGTGAACATCGCCCGTACCAGAGCGGTGATGTCGTGCCCGGGCCGGTACGCGGCGGCCAGCCGGTCCCGCACCTCACTGGCGACCGGCTGGTCTGCGGCAAACCGGTACCACAGCCGGGTGGCCAGGAACGCGCCGTTGGCGGGCTGGTCGAGCAGGACGGCGGCGAAGCCGTCGGCGTCCAGGGTTCCGGTCCGGCCGAGGATGGTCTTGTCGCCGGCGTCGTGCCGCTTCGCGTTGAGCGAGGAGGTGCGGTGGACCCGGTCGACCTGCCAGCCGGTCAGCGCCCGGGCGGCCTGCCGCACATCGGTCTCGGTGTAGTTGCCGACGCCGAGGCTGAACAGCTCCATCGCCTCGCGGGCGAGGTTCTCGTTCGGCGCCTTGGCGGTGTTCTGCTCGCCGTCCAGCCACACGATCAACGCAGGGTCGCGCAGCATGGCGCGCAGGAAGACGCCGAAGTCGCCGTGGCCGAGGTCCCGGAAGGTCTGCTGCTGCAGCAGCATGAGCCCGGGGTCGTTGACCTTCTGGATCGAGGTGGCCCAGTGCCCGTGCCAGAAGAAGACCAGCTTCTCGGCGAACTGGTGCCCGGCCGCGACCATCCGATCCAGCCACCACACCACGGCGGTACCGCGCCGGTCGGCCTCCTCCTGCTGCGCCTTCTGCCGATCCTCCTTGCTCGGCTTGGCGCCGAGCGTGAACCGGAGATCCGGGCCGAACGACGGCATCGGCGTGGCGGCGGCCGCGGTGTCCGGCATCGCGGGGCTGAGCAGCTCGGCGAGGGTGGCCGCCGGGCCGACCTGTTCCGCCCGGTCGACCTCGTCGGCGCGGGGGCCGAAGGTGGCCCGCCGCAGCAGGTGGGCAAGCTCCGCACGGGTAGCCATGGATATTTACGCTAGCCGTTGCGTGTAAGCGGCGGGTAAGAACCGGATACGGAGCCGGTGAGCGTCACGTGCCGGTGAACGTCGGGCGCTGCTTGGCGACGAAGGCGAACGTGGCCGCCCGGTGGTCCGCGGTCGCGCCGGCCATGGCCTGCGCCTCGTACTCGGCGGCCAGCGTGTCGGCCAGGCTGCCGCCGGAGCCGACGGCCAGCTCGCGCTTGATCGCCGCATAGGCCGCCGTGGGCCCCTCGGCCAGCTTCGCGGCCAGCGCGTGCGCCGCCGGGAGCACCTGCTCGTCGTCGTCGACCAGGGTGGTCAGCAGGCCGAGCCGGTGCGCCTCTTCCGCCGGTACCGGCTGGGCCAGCAGCAGCAGCTCGACGGCCTTGGCGTGGCCGACCAGCCGGGGCAGCGACCAGGAAGCCCCGGTGTCGGCGGCGAGTCCGACGCGGGCGAACGCCATCAGGAAGCTGGTGCCGGGGCCGCCGATCCGGAAGTCGGCGAGCATCGCCAGCGACGCCCCGGCGCCGGCCGCGCTGCCGCGCACCGCCGCGACCACCGGCTTGCCCAGCGTGGCGAGCCGGGTCGCGATCGGGTTGTAGTGCTCACGGACGGTGTCCAGCGGGCCGATGGTGGCCGACTCCAGCGTCTCGACGTGTTCGCGCAGGTCCTGCCCGACACAGAAGGCGCGGCCGCTGCCGGCCAGCACCACCGCCCGGCAGGACGGGTCGCCGTCGAGGTCGGCCAGCGCGTCGCGCAGCGACCCCTTGAGCGAGCGGTTGAGCGAGTTGAGCGAGTCGGGCCGGTTGAGCGTGACCGTCACGACGCCGCCGTCCCGCTCGATCAACAGCTCATCGTCCGGGCTCATGAGCGACGCCTTTCATCGGGGTACGCGGAAGGTGGCGGGCAGCCAGGGTGCGGCTGGATTGTTCCAGACACAGGTCCACGTACTGGTCGGCGGCCGGCCGCAGCCGCCCCGCGTGCCGGTCGAAGAACGCGGCCGCGGCGCTGCCCGGCCAGCGAGGCGGCAGTAGCGCGGGCGGCAGCTGAGGGTCGCTGAACAGGAACGTCCGCCAGGCGTGCACCAGCCGGAAGCGGGCGGCGTAGCACTCCTCGTCGGAGCTGTGCTCGGTCACCGCGTTGACCACCGGGCGCAGTTCGCGGACGAAGCGCTCGTAGGCGCTGCCGATCTGGTCGAGGTTCCAGGCCCGCCGGACCATCGCGATCGCGCCGAGGGTACCGGCGGCGTGGGTCGCCGTGAACCGCTCGTACCGCAGGCCCGACTCGTCCAGCAGGCTGTCCACCTCGTCGGCGGCCCTGGTGGCGACCCAGGTCGAGTCGTCGATGCTGCCGTACCCGAGGAAGGCCAGGTTGCCGGCGATCCTCGCGCGGTCGCCCCGCTGGGCCGGCGACTCGATGACGACCAGGTCGAAGCTGCCGTCCCAGTCCACCCGGGAGGTCCGGTAGATGCGGGCCGCGGCCTCGTCCATCCGCCGGGCGCCCTTCGGAGTCAGCAGGTAGCCCGGGCCGCTAGACAGCCGCAGCGGGTGCAGCCAGCCCTGGCGCACCATGCGCGAGACCGCGGTGCGCACGGCGGGGGCCGCGATGCCCAGCGGTGCGAGCAGTCGCACCAGCGCGGCGACCGGCGCCCGGCCGCCCCGGGGGCGCAGGTAGTCACCGTAGAGGTCGAAGAGCGCCGACCTGGCCTGCATACTGGAGCCCCACCCCTCCCGGTGATCCGCCTCACGCCGTCGGCCGGCGGAAATGCCGCCCATTGTGACAGTTTCTCGGACTCCGGGGAAGGTCAGTGTCATATCTATCCGGAGGCGGTTTGGGCCTGACGACCTTCATCAGGGAAAATCATCTGTCGGTACAGTCCTGGGTGGCCGCCCTGGGCCGCGAGTGCCACCGACCAAGGGGTCGAAGGAGCTGCTTCGACCTGCGGAAAGGTGAGGGGAGACGAGATGGCGGCGATGAAGCCGCGGACGGGCGACGGTCCGCTGGAGGTCACCAAGGAGGGCCGTGGCATTGTCATGCGGGTCCCGCTGGAGGGTGGTGGCCGGCTCGTCGTCGAGATGACCCCCGACGAGGCCAACGCCCTCGGCGACGCGCTGAAGGCCGCAGCCGGCTGATCCCGGAGTGCTGACCATCGGATTCTCCTCGGCGCGCAGCGCGCCCGAGGTGCTGGCGCTCCCGGTCGGCCCGGACGGTCCCCTGCCCGCGCGCTCGCCGCTGGAGGGGGAACTCGAGCCGGAGATCACCGCCCTGCTGCGGCAGGCCGGATCGACCGTCGGTCAGCGCCTGTCGGCCGGCACGGTGCACGCCCTGCCCCGGCCCCTCGGGCGGCCGCGCCGGCTGCTGCTCGTGGGCGTCGGGGACCGGGGCACCGCGGCCGGCTGGCGGTCCGCCGGCGCCGCGCTGGCCCGGTCCGCGGCCCAGGAGCGGACGCTCACCGTCGCGCTGCCCGACGACGCCGACCCCGAGGCGGTACGGGGACTGGCCGAGGGGCTGCTGCTCGCCTCGTACCGGTTCCGGCTGGGCGCCGCCCGCCCGAGCGATCCGCAGTTGCGCAGGGTGACCCTGCTGACGGCGGAGCCGGAGCGGCTCGAACCCGCGCTGGACCGCGCCCGGGCGCTGGCCGAGGCCACCTACCTCGCCCGCGACCTGACGAACATGCCCAGCCAGGAGAAGAGCCCGGCGTGGTTCGCCAACCGGGTCACCCGGCAGGCCGCCCGGATACCGGGGCTGAAGGTGCGGGTACGGGAGCCGCAGGAGCTGGCGGCGGAGGGCTTCGGCGGCATCCTCGCGGTCGGCAAGGGCTCCTCGCGCGGTCCACGCCTGGTCGAGGTGGGCTGGCGACCGAGGGACGCGCGCCGGCACGTGGTACTCGTCGGCAAGGGCATCACGTTCGACAGCGGCGGGATCAGCATCAAGCCCCGCGACGCGATGAAGCTCATGCGCAAGGACATGGGCGGTGCCGCGGCGGTGATCGCGGCGACGCTCGGCGCGGCCACGATGGGGCTCCCGGTGCGGGTGACCGCGCTGGCCCCGATGGCCGAGAACATGGTCGGCGCCGGCGCGTTCCGCCCTGGCGACGTGGTGACCCACTACGGCGGCCAGACCAGCGAGATCCTCAACACCGACGCGGAGGGCCGGGTGGTCCTCGCCGACGCGCTGGCCTACGCGGCCCGCCGGCTCGCCCCGGACCTGCTGGTCGACCTGGCCACCCTGACCGGTGCCAACGCGGTCGCCCTGGGCAAGCGCACCGCCGCGCTGTACAGCGACAACGACTCGCTGGCCGGCGACCTGGCGGCGGCCGCGGCCGGCGCCGGGGAGAACGTGTGGCGCATGCCGCTGCACGAGGACTACCTGGAGCTGCTCGGCAGTGACATGGCCGATCTGGTCAACTCCACCGAGGGCGGGGCCGGCTCGGTCACGGCGGCGCTCTACCTGCGGGAGTTCACGGGTACGGCGCGCGACCGCTGGGCGCACCTGGACATGTCGGCGCCGTCCTGGGCGGACAGCTCGGACGCGGAGCTGGTCAAGGGCGCGACCGGCTGGGGCGTGCGAACGCTGCTGCGCTGGCTGGAGACGATGGCGGATTAGGCGAGCGCTGATCTTCGTCACTCCGCGGGCGTCGCCGGCTAGCGGCGGACGGCGGCGAGCAGGCCGTCACCGACCGGCAGCAGCGCGGGCAGCCACTCCTCGGCCTCGCGTACCGACTTCAGCAGCTCGCGTACCACCACGGTCTGCGGGTCGCGCGCGGCCGGGTCGGCCACCCGCCCGCCGGCCAGCGTCCCGTTGACGGCCAGCACGCCGCCGGGCCGCAGCAGCCGCGCCGCGGCGTCGACGCAGGCCGCGTACTCCTCCGGGTCGCCGTCGACGAACAGCAGGTCGTAGACCCCGTCGGCCAGGCGCGGCAGGACGTCCAGCGCGCGGCCGGTGATGATCCGGGTGCGCGACGGCTGGTACCCCGCCTCGGCGAAGATCCGCCGGGCCATCCGCTGGTACTCCGGCTCGACGTCGATCGTGGTCAGGATCCCGTCGCCGCGCATGCCCCGCAGCAGCCACAGGCCACTGACGCCGGTACCGGTGCCGATCTCCACGACCGCCTTTGCCGCGCCCGCCCCGGCCAGCAGTCGAAGGACGGCGCCGGTACCCGGAGGAACGGGACGCAGCCCGACCTCGCGTGCCATCGAACGGGCCACCTGCTGGGCCGCGTCCTCCTGCGGGTACCCGTCGATGAACTCTGCGGCCTGTGCGGCGGCCGGGTTGGCGGCGGGGGCGATGGGGCACCTCCCGGAGGCAGGGGTGGACGGGTAAGAGACTAAGCCGCCCGCGCCGGTATCGGAGAGTGCCGGCGGCGGCCTGTCGCCCGGACGTTCGTGGGATGCTGGATCGGGACGGACAGGAGAGGGTGCCGATCGTGACGGACGGTTCGGCCTGGCGGCAGCCTGACGGCGCCGGCTGGCACGGTGCGCCGGGCGCGCACGCCACCAGTACGAGCAGCGCGACCGGCCTGGCCGGCGGCCCGGTCGCCGGCAACGGCCACCACGCGGTGGGCGGCGCCAACGGCGGCGCCCGGTCGCCCTGGTGGACCGACGCGCTGGGCGACCCCTGGCGCGACCCGGACGCACCGTCGGCCGTGGTGATCCGGCCGTCGGTCGGTTCGTCCGGCCCGCCGCTGGAGCCGATCGCCGACCCGGCCGCCTCGCCGCGGCGCGGGCTGGGCCTGGTCTTCCTGGTCGCCGCGATCACCGCGCTGCTGGCCGGTGGGCTGGGCGGCGCGCTGGGCTTCGTGTTCGCCAGCCGCGGCAACCTGGGGCCGCACACCGTGCTGGGCGCGGGCGGCAACGGCACGCCGGCGTCGGCGGCGGTGCGGCCGCCGGACTCGCTGGCCGGCGTCGCCAGCCGGGTGCTGCCGAGCGTGGTGACCGTCAAGGTCGGCACCGACGGCGGGTTCAGCCTCGGCTCCGGCTTCATCGCCTCGTCCGACGGATACGTGATCACGAACGACCATGTGGTCGAGGGGCAGCACGGCTCGACCACGGTCACCTTCAGCGACGACACCACCGTGTCGGCGAAGCTGGTCGGCGTCGACCAGGAGTCGGACGTGGCCGTCCTGAAGCTGGACAAGACCGGGCTGCCGGCGGTGCAGTTCGGCGACTCCGACCAGGTGGCCGTCGGCGACCCGGTGCTGGCCATGGGGTCGCCGCTGGCCCTGACCAACACGGTCACCTCGGGCATCGTCAGCGCCCTGGACCGGACCATCGAGGCGGACGAGCCCGGCGGCCCGACGCGGTACTACGCGGCGATCCAGACGGACGCGGCGGTCAACCACGGCAACTCCGGCGGGCCGCTGGTCGACTCGGGCGGCCGGGTGATCGGCATCAACTCGGTGATCCGCTCGCTGGCCTCGGACTCGGACACCGCGGGCAACATCGGGCTGGCCTTCGCCATCCCGATCAACCAGGCCAAGCGCATCGCGCAGGACATCATCGACACGGGCAAGTCCCGGCGCACGGTGCTCGGTGCCGAGTTGTCCAACTCGTACCAGAATCCGAACGGCGGCGTCGAGGTGTCCACGGTGACGGCGGGCGGCCCGGCCGACCACGCGGGCCTCAAGACCGGGGACGTGCTGACCAGGATCAACGGTCGCCCGCTGGACCAGCCGGCCGACCTGATCGCGCTGGTCCGCAAGTACGCGCCGGGCCAGTCGGTGACCGTGACCTACCAGCGCGGCGGCGGGTCGCACACGGCACAGGTGACGCTGGCGGCGTCGACGAACTGACCGCCAGGCCCTCGCCGACCGGCGGTCGAGGTGCGTAGGCTGTGAGCGGACTGGTGAGGAGGCGGGATGTTCGGGTTGGAGAACCTCGACGGCTGGAAGCTGATCGTGCTCGTGCTGCTCGGCATCTTCATCTTCGGGCCGGACAAGCTGCCCAAGGCGATCGCCGACGGCGTGAAGATGCTTCGGACACTGCGCGACATGGCGCGCAACGCGACCGGCGACCTGAGTCGGGAGCTGGGCACCGACATCCAGCTTGAGGACCTCAACCCGAAGACGCTGATCCGCAAGCACCTGCTCAGCGAGGACGATGAGCGCGCCCTGCGCAAGCCCATGGAGGACCTGTTCCAGGAGGTCAAGGGCGACATGAAGGGCGTACACAACGAGCTGCAGTCGGTCGCCGACTCGGTGAACAAGCCGGTCAGCGCGGGCGGCCCCGCCACGGTCTCGGCGCCCGCCAGGCCGGCCCTGGACGCCGACGCGACCTGAGCGCCGGCCGCGCGGCTCAGCCAGCGCGGCTCGACCGGCTCGACTCAGCCGCGCGGCGCGGGCCGCAGCCCCAGCGGCCTGCCGGCCAGCGACTCCCGGCGCACCGCGAGTCTCCCGGCGACCGAGGCCAATGCATCGGCGGCCGGCGTGTCCGGGGCGGCGAGGACGATCGGTCGACCCTCGTCGCCCGCCTCCCGCACCCGCGTGTCCAGCGGGATCTGCCCCAGCAGCGGTACCGGCGCCCCGGTCAGCCTGGTCAGCGAGTCCGCCACGGTCGCTCCGCCGCCGGTACCGAAGATCTCCATCCGGCCACCGTCGGGCAGCGTGAGCCAGGACATGTTCTCCACCACGCCGACCAGGCGCTGATGGGTCTGCAGCGCGATCGCGCCGGCCCGCTCGGCGACCTCCGCGGCCGCGGTCTGTGGCGTGGTGACCACCAGGATCTCGGCGCTGGGCAGCAGCTGGGCCAGTGAGATGGCGACGTCGCCGGTACCGGGCGGGAGGTCCAGCAGCAGCACGTCGAGGTCGCCCCAGTAGACGTCGGCGAGGAACTGCTGCAGCGCCCGGTGCAGCATCGGTCCGCGCCAGACCACGGCCGCGTTGCCCTGCGTGAACATCCCGATCGAGATCACCTTCACGCCGTACGCCTCGGGCGGCATGATCATGTCTTCGACCTGGGTCGGTCGGGCGGTGATGCCCAGCATCCTTGGTACCGAGTGTCCGTAGATGTCCGCGTCGACCACGCCTACGGACAGCCCGCGGGCGGCCAGGGCCGCCGCCAGGTTGACCGTGACGCTGGACTTGCCGACGCCGCCCTTGCCGCTGGCCACCGCGTACACCCTGGTCCGCGAACCGGGCTGGGCGAACGGGATGACCGGCTCGGCGGGGGCCCGGCCGCGCAGGCGGGGCTGCGTGAAGGCGACGTCGTCGTCGCTCTCGGCGGCCGCGCGGTCACCACGGTCGACGATCTGCATCGCTTGCTGGTCGGATGGCCCGTTGGCGAACGACTCGAGATCCGCGTGATCCGCGGTGATCGGCGCCTCGACCTCGCCGTGGTTCCGGTGGAGGCCGAGTAGCCCTCAGGCGACGGTCTCCAGGGCCGTCTCGGGCCCAGCGGCTCTGACGCGGCCTCGCCTGCGACGCAAATTCTCGAGCTTGGGCGGCTCGGGGGCACCGTGAATGCGACGGAATTCCTCGGCCGGGACGATCTTTACCACCCGCCCCGAGCCGTCGAGAATCGTGACGGGCGCCACGGTCTGCTCATCGGCAACAGGTGTTCGACTGTCCGCGTTCATCGACGTACCTCCATTCCACCTCGCTGCCGCTTTGGATGCGCAGGGCTGGGCCGGAGGTTCGCGGAGCGCCGTCAACGACCGCTGAGCGGCAGGGTCAGGATTGGGCCGCCTCCCGTGCGGCCGACGAGCTCGAGTCGCGCCAGCTCCATCAACAGCGAGAACGTCGCCTTCGAGGATTGGTCTCGCTCGTCGATGTAGAACCAGTAGCCGCGGTAGGGAATGGCCACGTGGGCACCCGGCGGTCTGGCGCCCGCGGCTGATGCTACCTTGAACAAGCCGGTCAGCACGGGGCGCCAGTCGAAAGGCCGGCCGGACTCATCCCGCGTCGTGGTCACGATCTGGCGATCGACGTGCTCCGCCGGAACGTCGATCCCATGCGACACGAAGTAGAGCGCTTGCAAGAGCGATCGTGTCTCGAAGTCGAATGCCTCCACGCCGTCGCTGGGATACGTGACCGGAAACGGATTCAGCGCTTCCTGGGAGATGGCGTAGCGCGTGAGGCCCGGCTTGAGCCGGAAGACTCTGACGACCTCGCGCATTTCGGGCGTGCTCACCGCCTGGGGGTGGACCAGCAGGATCGGCTGCTGCGTCTTCTTGACAAGCGCCCACGTGGCGCCCGTTTCGTCCTTGCGGTACTCGAAGCCACTCTTGGCCGCCTCGATCAGGTCGCGCGCGCTCACCGCGGCGGCGGGGAGGGGACTGCCCTGAATCTCCGCGCGCTCCTCGGTGCTGAAGACGATCTGGCCGCGCGTCTGGAGCTGTTCGAGGGCCGACACGCCCCGCAGAAAATCCTCGAACGCCGGCGGCTGCCGCGGCGTCGGCCCGCTCGCGGTTTGCGCGTTCGGCACCCAGTTGAGGTTTTCCAGGTAGAGCCGGAAGACGGTCCCGATGGGCCAGGTGGTCTTGGCCAGGTAGATGAGGCCGTCCAGGGGAAGCGGCGTGAAGAGCTTGCGCGTGAATTCCTGATCGTCGACCGGCGTCAGGCTGATCGTGGGCCGGTCGGTGCCACTGAGGCTGAGCTGCGGCAGCACCGCGGCGTAGGTGCCCGCCGCCGCGCCGGAAGCCACGAAAAAGGGCGTGAGCTGGAAAGCCTTGACGAGCTCGAACTGTGCCGCGACGCTCGCGACGGCCAGGCTGCTCGGCGTATCGCCGTACCGCAGGCGCACGATGTTGAGGAGCAGCTGCTCCTCCGAGCTCACCTTGACGACCTCGTTGTACTGTAAGCGGCTTTCCTGCAGATATCGGGGGCCGAACGAGC
>Ga0081540_1001477_pt1 | contig 20289 bp, 18 predicted proteins | sample TabmetS2T1R1_FD_71024 | JGI IMG/M metagenome (GOLD analysis project Ga0081540, IMG submission 71024) | Tabebuia heterophylla rhizosphere microbial communities from the University of Puerto Rico - S2T1R1 | ecosystem: Host-associated > Plants > Roots > Rhizosphere ... | reverse complement strand
CCCCCGCGGGGGGGGGGGGGGGGGGGGGGGGGGGGGGGGGGGGGGGAGGAGGGGGGGGCCCACCCCCCCCCCCCCCCCCCCCCCCCCCCCCCCGGGGGGGGGGAGAGGGGGTAAATGCGGAGCGGGAGAGGGTAATCTCTCCCTTCCAAGTCGACTCCTGCCGAATGCCCGCCATCGCCCGCCAGTACCTCGAGCTCACCAAGCCGCGCGTCGTCGCGCTGATCGTGTTCACGGCCGTCATCGGCATGTTCCTCGCGGTGCCGGGCATGGTGCCGCTGCGTCCGCTCGTCTTCGGCACGATCGGCATCTGGCTCGCGGCGGCGTCGGCCGCGGCGCTCAATCATCTGATCGACCAGCGCATCGATCGCCTGATGGCGCGCACATCGCGGCGTCCACTCGCGACCGGCGCACTCAAGCCATGGCAAGTGCTCGTCTTCGCGATCGCGCTCGGCGCGCTGTCGATGGCGATCCTGATCGTCTTGGTCAATCCGCTGACCGCGGCGCTGACGTTCGCCTCGCTGATCGGCTACGCCGTCGTCTACACGGCGTATCTCAAGCGCGCGACGCCGCAGAACATCGTGATCGGCGGCATCGCCGGCGCCGCGCCGCCGGTGCTCGGCTGGGCGTCGGTTTCCGACAGCGTGCATCCGTACGCGTTGCTGCTCTGTCTCATCATCTTCGTGTGGACGCCGCCGCACTTCTGGGCGCTCGCGATCTTCCGCCGCGACGACTACTCGCGCGCGCAGGTGCCGATGCTGCCCGTGACGCACGGTGTCACGTACACGCGCTGGCACGTGCTGTTCTACACGGTCCTGCTGGTGCTGGTCACGGTGCTGCCGTACCTGACCGGCATGAGCGGTCTCTTCTACCTCGGCGGCGCGCTCGTGCTGGGTGCCGGATTTCTCTACTACGCGATCCGCCTGTTGAATCCGCCGGACGATTTCTTTCCGATGCGCGTATTCAACTATTCGATCGTGTATCTGATGGCGCTGTTCGCATTCCTGCTCGTCGACCACTATCTCGTCGCGCCGGCGTTCCGGCCCGGCGGGCTCGAGTTCATCAAGGTCGGCTAGCGGCGCTCGCGCGAGGCCTCGGCGACGGCCGCTTCGACGGCGTGATCGTCGAGGATTTCGTGGCCCTTGCCCGGCATCGTGACGAGATTCGCCGTCATCCCGAGCGAACGGGCCTTCGCGACGTACGCCTCGGCGTAGGCCGGCAACGTCAGCGGATCCTCGGAACCGGAGAACGCCGTCACGATCGTCGCGCGATCCATGCGATCGAGCGCCTCGATCGGCGAGAGGCTTCGCGCGGGCCAGAGCCACATCGGGCTCCGCTGCAGCGCGGCCATGTGGCGGCGGAACGCCGGCACGTCGCACGGGCATGCGACCAGAAACACGTGATGGACGAGGCCGGGCTCCGTCGCCGCGATATCCGCCGCAATCGCCGCACCGCCCGAATGACCGACCAGCACGACGGACGGCGCCTGCCACTTGCGCTCGAGCTCGCGCATCGCTTCGGCGAGATCGTGCGCGACCTCCGCCGTGTAGTTCTCGCCCGACGCGAAACCGCGGTCACCGTCCGATCGCGCGCCGTAGCGGTCGGCATAACCCGGGCGCATGAGCCCGACGACGCGCGTGCCGGGCGCCGCTTTCGCGATGTCGTCGGCGACGCCGTACTGATAGCCCGGATGGATGAACGGCGCGTCGCCGTGCAGGATGAAAACGACCGGCGCAGCGGCATCCGGCGCTCCGCTCAGATAAACGCGGCCGACGATGCGATGGCCCGGCGCACCCGCCTCGACGGCCTCGCCGCCGGCGTTGGTCGCCGGCCGGAATGCCACGAACGTGCCGCGCACGGCGATCATCGCGTAGATCCACGAGCACAGGATCAGCACGACGCCGGCGAGCAGCGCCCATCGGATCCAGCGCCAGATCTTCTTCATCGCGCGCTTCCGTACTTCGTGTCGATCACGATTCCCCGAGGAGGTATTTCTTCCAGAACATCATCGTCGCAGCGCGGAAGTAATCGACGTTCGTCTTCTTGCGCCAGCCGTGGCCCTCGTCCTTGAACTCGAGGAACCACACGTCGCCGCCGTTGCCGCGCAGGGTATTCGCGATCTGCTGGCCCTCGCTGGCGGGCACGCGCGGATCGTTCGCGCCGGCTGAGACGAACAGCGGGATCGTGATGTTCTTCGCGTTCGTCATCGGCGAGATACTCTCGAGGAACGTCTTCATCTTCGGATCGCGCTCGTCGCCGTACTCGGCGCGGCGCAGGTCGCGGCGATAGCTCTCGGTGTTGTTGAGGAACGTCACGAAGTTCGAGATGCCGACGATGTCGACGCCGGCTCGCAAGCGATCGTTGTAGCGCGTCATCGACGCCAGCACCATGTAGCCGCCGTACGAGCCGCCGTAGACCGCGACGCGCTTCGCGTCGAGATCGGGCTGCGTCGCGATCCAGTCGAGCAGCGCGCCGATGTCGGCGACCGAATCCTCGCGCTTGTAGCCGTTGTCGAGCTTGAGATAGGTCTTGCCGTAGCCTTCCGAGCCGCGCACGTTCGGCACGAGCACGGCGATGCCGAGCTCGCCGGCGAGGAACTGGATGTCGGCGCTGAACACCGGCCGCGCCTGGCTTTCGGGGCCGCCGTGGATGTTGATGACGACCGGATGCGGGCCCGGCGTCTTCGGCTCGTAGTAGAACGCGGGGATCGAGAGCGGCTTGCGGTCGCTCGCGGTCTTGCTCGGGAAATGCACGAGCGCCGGCGCGACGAACTTCGACGTGTCGAGGCCGCCGACTTCGCTTTCGGTCCAGCGCGCGAGCGTATTCGAGCCGAGGTCGATCGAATAGACGTCGCTCGGCGAGATCGCCGAATTGATCGCGAACGCGAGCCGCCTGCCGTCGCTGGTGAAGGCGAGGTCCGAGATCACGCCCTGCGGGACTGCCGGAAGCTGCGCCTCGGCGCGCGTCGCCGCGTCGATCACGTGCAGCGCGCCGACGCCGTCCTCGTTCGTCACGAACGCGACGCGCGCGCCGTCGTCGGACAGCGTGAACTCCTCGACGTCCCATGGAATTCGGCCGCTGAGGCTCGTGACCTTTCTCGTCGCGAAATCGTGGAAGCGCAGCGTGCGGAACTCGCTGCCCTCGTCGGACGTGAAGTACGCGCCCTTGCCGTCCGGTGCGAAACGGAACTCGCCGAACGCCGCCTTGCCGCCCTCGACCGGGAACATGCGGAGCTTCCCCGTCGAAAGATCGACGACGCCGGGATACGTCTCGTTGATCGAGACCTCGTGCCGCACGAGGAGCTCGTTGCCGTCGCGCGAGAAATCGGCCGCCTCCCACGAGCCGCCCGTCGCGACCACGTTCTTCTTCTCGCCGCTGACCGGATCGAGAACCCAGATGTCGGTGTCCTCGCCGTTGCGCTCGGTGCTGGAGTAGGCGAGCTTGGCGCCGTCGTGCGACCAGACCGGCACCGAGTTGCGCGACTTGCCGTCGGTGAGCAGCTTTACCTCGCGCGTCGCGAGATCGAACCAATAAAGCTGCCAGAACTCCGATCCGCCGACGTCCTTGCCGAACACGAACCCGTTGCGCTTCGGATTCGGGGCGAGGCTCGCGATCGGCTCGTCGTAGAACGTGAGCTGTTCGCGCGCGCCGCCCGGCATCTTGACGCGATGGACCTGCGCGGTGTTCGCGAAGCGCGTCGCGATGAGCAGGCCCGAGCCGTCCGCGATCCAGCCGCCGAGCACCGCGCTGCGCGTGTTCGCGTAGCGCCGGAGCTGTTCGGTCAGCGCGGGCGGAACGTCGGGGATGTTCTCGGTGATGCGGTTGCCGCTCTCGATGCGCTGCGGTCGAGCGGGCTCGGCCGCGGAAGCGGACGACGCAAGGACGATGCAACTCAGCACGAACGCGATTCTCATCGGCAACTCCTCGGTGTCGGCTGAGGTTAGCGATTGGCCACGCGATGGCATAGGCCGAAAGTCATCTTTTGCACTTGGGTACAGGTCCGGCGCGCAAAGCTTCGCGCATGAGCGGAGATCTGCGCCCTGTCGCGACGTTCGAGACCGACATCCCGGCGCGCCTCGATCGCCTCGGGTGGTGCCGCTTCCACACGCTCGTGCTGGCCGCGCTCGGCATCACGTGGGTGCTCGACGGGCTCGAAGTCACGCTGGTCGGCGCGCTCGCGGGCGCGCTGCAGGCGAGCCCGACGCTGCACCTCACGGCCGCCGAAATAGGCGCGTCGGCAAGCGCGTATCTCGCCGGCGCCGTGTTGGGCGCGCTCTTCTTCGGCTGGCTGACCGATCGGCTCGGACGAAAGCGGCTCTTCACGGTCACGCTCGGCGTCTATCTCGCCGCGACGGCGCTGTCCGCGTTCTCGATGGACTTCGCAACGTTTGCACTTTTTCGCTTCGTCACCGGCGCCGGGATCGGCGGCGAATACACCGCGATCAACTCGGCGATCCAGGAGCTGATCCCGGCGCGTTACCGCGGCCGCACCGATCTCATCGTCAACGGCAGCTTCTGGATCGGCGCGGCGCTCGGCGCGCTCGGCGCGGTCGTCGTGCTCGATCCCGGCTTCCTGCCGGCCGATGTCGGCTGGCGCGTCGCCTTCGGTCTCGGTGCCGCGCTCGGTCTCCCGATCCTGTATCTGCGCCGGTTCGTGCCCGAGAGTCCACGCTGGCTGATGCTGCACGGCCGCATCGACGATGCCGAGCGTGTCGTCGCCGAGCTGGAATGCGCCGCGCCGCGCGCGCAGGCGACCGAGACGCTCGCGCGCCTTCGCCTGCGTGTCCGAGAGGGCGCGACCAACCTCGTCGATCTCGCACGCTCGCTGTTTCGCCTGTATCCGCGACGCTCGGCGCTCGGCGTCGTGCTGATGACGGCGCAGGCATTTTTCTACAACGCGATCTTCTTCACCTATGCGCTCGTGCTCGGCCGCTTCTTCGGCATCGCGGCGGACCGCGTCGGGCTCTACATCCTGCCGTTCGCGGTCGGGAATTTCCTCGGACCGCTCGTGCTCGGCCGCTGGTTCGACACGATCGGCCGGCGGCCGATGATCGCCGGCACATACGCGCTCTCGGGATTGCTACTGCTCGCCAGCGCGGGGCTGTTCGTCGCGGGCGTATTCGACGCGCTGTCGATGACCATCGCATGGTCGGTGATCTTCTTCTTCGCCTCGGCCGCCGCGAGCTCGGCGTATCTCACGGTGAGCGAGAGCTTCCCGCTCGAAGTGCGCGCGCTCGCGATCGCCGTGTTCTACGCGCTCGGCACGGCGCTCGGCGGCATCGCCGCGCCGCTGCTCTTCGGCGCCCTGATCGGCACCGGCAAGCCCGGTGCCATCGCGGCCGGCTATGCGCTCGGCGCCGTACTGATGCTCGGCGCTGCGCTGGTCGAACTCTGGCTCGGCGTCGCCGCCGAGCGGCGCGCGCTCGAGGATGTCGCAGCGCCGCTCTCGCGAGCGGACTGAAGGCTGTCCACGAAAACCGGCGTACGTTAAAGTACGTCGCATTCATTGGGAGCGAGGGCAACGATGCCGAACCGGCGCGATTTCCTCATGACGTCGACACTCGCAGCCGCGGGCTCGGTGCTGCGCGGCGTGTCGGCGAAGCCGGCGCCGCACTGGGCGCCGTATCGCGACACGATCGCGATCGACGGCGAAGGCGGCTTAGGCCTGTTCTATGCGGAGAAGGACGACGATCCCGCGGTCGCGAAAGAGCTCGCCGCAGCGCGCGCATCGGGGCTCAGCGGCGTCTTCTTCAGCGTCGCGCCGAGCGGGCGCTTCTGGATGAACGACGCCGCGTTCCAGAAGACGAAGGATTTCATCGGCCAGTGCAAGGCGAAGATCGACGCGCATTCCGACACGTTCCTGCAGGTCCTGTCCGCGGACGATCTGAAGCGCGCGAACAGGGAGAGGCGCGTCGGCATGATCTTCCGCTTTCAGGGCGCCGAGCCGCTCGGCGAGGATTCGGACCGCATTCCGATGTTCCGCGAGCTCGGTGTTCGCGTGATCCAGTTGACGCACAACCGGCGCAATCTCGTCGGCGACGGCTGCACGGAGCCGAGCCAGGCAGGGCTCAGCCACTTCGGCTACGAGGTCGTCGAGCGGCTCAACAAGGAAAAAGTCGTCGTCGATCTCGCGCACGGCGCGCCGCAGACGATCGCCGACGGGATCAAGGCGTCGAAGGCGCCGATGCTGATCAGCCACACCGGCGCGCGCGCGTTGAGCGATCTGCCGCGCAACACGAGCGACGGGAACCTGCGCGCGCTCGCCGACAAGGGCGGCGTCGCCGGCGTGATCTTCTGGCCGTACCTTCGCACCGACACGCAGCCGATGGCGATCGACGTGATCCGCCATGTCGAGCACATGATCGACGTCTGCGGCGAGGATCACGTCGGCCTCGGCACGGACAGCCAGGTGCCGCCGGTCGAGCGCACGGAGGCATTCGAGAAGGAAAACCGCGAGTGGATCAAGGGCGCGAAGGAGGACGGCATCTTCGACAAGAATCGGCCCGACGAGCTCTACACCTTCATCCCGGATCTCAACATGGCCAACCGCTTCGAGGTGCTTGCGACGATGCTGTCGGCGCGCAGGCACTCCGACGCGCGCATCGCGAAGATTCTCGGGGGCAATTTCGCGCGCGTGCTCGGCGAAGTCTGGAGTTGAGCGATGATCGACCGACGCACATTCGTGCGCGCGAGCGCGCTCGCTGCGCTCGCGCCGATGCTGCCGTTGCGTGCCGCGGTGCCGGCGACCTGGCCGCGCTATCGCGACACGCTCGCGATCGACGGCGAAGCCGGTCTCGAGCTCCTGCGCGGCGACGAAGTCGATGCCAGGCTCGTCGAGCGCGAGCTAGCCGAAGCGCGTGCGTCGGGGCTCGCGGCGATCCTGCTGCAGGTGACCGGCGTGCATGCACCGTTCGACCAGGCCGTCGACGATCTCATGCGCTGCCGCGCGCGCGCCGACGCGCACAAGGATGCGTTCCTGATCGTCGAGACGGCGGCGGATCTCGAGCGCGCGAAGCGCGAAGGACGGCTCGGACTGATCCTGCGCTTCCAGGGCGCCGAGCCGATCGGCTACGACCTCGACCATGTCGCGACATTCCGCAAGCTCGGCATCCGCGTCGTCGAGATCACGCACAACATGCGCAATCTCTACGGCGACGGCTCGACGGAGCCTGGCAACGCCGGACTCAGCGCGCTCGGCAGGCAGCTCGTCGAGCGGCTCAATGCGGAGCGCGTCGTCGTCGACGTCGCGCACGGCTCGCAGCGCACGATGAAGGAGGGCATCGAGGCGTCGAAGGCGCCGGTCATCATCAGCCACACCGGCTGTCGCGCGCTGTCCGATCTGCCGCGGCTCACCGGCGACGCCGAGCTTCGCGCGATGGCCGACCGCGGCGGCGTCGCCGGCATCATGTTCTGGCCGTACCTGGCGCTCCAGGGCCAGCCGATGGCGATCGACGTGATCCGTCACATCGAGCACGCGCTCGACGTCTGCGGCGAGGATCATGTCGGCATCGGCACCGACGGCAGCATCGCTTCGACCGAGCGCACGCCGGCATTCGAGAAGGAGAACCTCGCGATGATGAAGGACACGGCTGCATCGGGCATCTTCGGCGCGAACCGCAAGCCCGATGGGCTCTACTTCTTCATTCCCGATCTCAACGCGGCGGACCGGTTCGATCTCCTCGCGACGAAGCTTTTGGCGCGCGGGCATTCCGACGCGCGCATCGCGAAGATCCTCGGCGGCAACTTCGCGCGCGTGTTCGCCGATGTCTGGGGTTGACGCGCGGCGCAGGCGATCGCGCTAGACTCGCGATGGCAACAGGAGTCGGCCATGGCCTCGATCTACGATTTCAGCGCGAAGACCATCGACGGGGACGAGCGCAAGCTCGACGCGTATCGCGGCAAGACGATGCTGATCGTCAACGTCGCTTCGAAGTGCGGCTTCACGCCGCAATACGAAGGGCTCGAAGCGCTGTATCGCAAGTTCAATCCGCAAGGGCTCGTCGTGCTCGGGTTTCCGTGCGACCAGTTCGGGCACCAGGAGCCCGGCGACGAAAACGAAATCAAAAATTTCTGTTCGCTTAACTACGACGTCACGTTTCCGATGTTCGCGAAGATCGACGTGAACGGAGCGAAGACGCACCCGCTCTACAAGTACCTCAAGCATGAAGCGAAGGGATTGCTCGGCAGCGAGGCGATCAAGTGGAACTTCACGAAGTTCCTGGTCGACAAGGACGGCACCGTCGTCAAGCGTTACGCGCCGAACGACACGCCGGAGAGCATCGGCAAGGACATCGCGGTCACACTATAGGCACAAATCCCTAACACCTCGTGCGTGATCATCCGGCCCCCCTGAAGCTGGAGTCCCGCCGATGTCGTCCGCCGTCTCGCGCCTTGGCGCTGCTTTTCTGCTCGCTGTCACCGCCTCGGCCGCACAGGCCGCGACGTATTACGTCGCCACGAACGGCAACGACGGCAATCCCGGCACCTTGAGCCGGCCGTGGAAGACGATTCAGCACGCAGCCGATCGCGTCGCGCCCGGCGACACGATTCGCGTGCGGGCCGGCAACTACGCCGGCGCGAATTTCGAGACATCGGGCACCGCCTCGCGCCCGATCGTGCTCCAGGCATATCCCGGTGAAATACCGGCGATCACTTCCGACAATCCCGAGACGCCCGACGGCATCAACCTCGAAGGCGCCTCGTACATGACCGTGAAGGGCTTCACCGTGAACGGTCGCACGCGCGCGGGCATCCGCGCGGTGACCTGCAATCACGTGACGATCCGCGACAACCGCATGGACCGCAACCGCTACTGGGGCATCCTGACCGGCTTCTGCGACGATCTCCTGATCGAGCACAACGTCGCTTCGCGCAGCGTGCAGCAGCACGGCATCTACGTGAGCAACTCGGGCGACAGGCCGGTGATCCGCGGCAATTTCGTCTACGGCAACAGCGCCGCCGGCATCCACATGAACGGCGACGAGTCCGAAGGCGGCGACGGCATCATCACCGGCGCGCTCGTCGAAGCGAACATCATTCACGGCAACGGGACGACCGGCGGGTCCGGCATCAACTGCGACGGCGTGCAGAATTCGATCATCCGCAACAATCTGCTCTACGACAATCACGCGAGCGGCATTTCGCTGTACCAGATCGACGGCGGCGGACCGTCGTCCGGCAATCGCGTGCTCAACAACACCGTGATCGTCGCCTCGAACGGACGCTGGGCGCTGAACATTCAGGACGGCGCGCGCAACACGACGCTCGACAACAACATCCTCTACAACCTCGGCTCTTACCGCGGCGTGCTCGACATCAGCACGGATTCGCTGCCGGGCCTGGCGAGCGACTACAACGCGGTCATGAACCGCTTCACGACCGACGGCGGCGATTCGATCCTGACGCTCGCGCAATGGCGTCAGCGGACGGGGCTCGACGCACATTCGTTCACCGCGACGCCGGCGCAGCTCTTCGTCGACGCCAGCCACAACGACTACCATCTTTCGCCGGCAAGCCCCGCTGTCGATCACGGCGCAACGCTCGCGGATGTGCCGACGGATCTCGACGGCGTGACGCGCCCGCAAGGTGCGGCGTACGACGTCGGCGCATACGAGCGCGCCGGCAATTGAATCTCGTCGCAGGCATCGGACGTTTCGCAATCGTCGTCCGCCGATAAGCGGAAAAGGAGATCGCTGCCGCACTTTTGCGGCATGCGATCGTGCGATCCGCCGGTTCCCAACATTCTGCTAGCACCAAGTTCACAGATCGAGGTTGCTGCAAACGCGAAAATCGCGGCACCCCTGAATCGGAGTACCGCCGTGATTCACGCATCCGCGCGCGCTAGCGCGATTCTCCTTGCGATTTCATTCGCGCCGCTCGCCGCGGCGACCGACTATTTCGTCGCGACCGACGGCGACGACGGCAACGCGGGCACGCAGAACGATCCGTGGCGCACGTTGCAGCACGCGGCCGATAACGTCGGCCCGGGCGACACGGTGTCGGTGCGCGCGGGCAACTATGTCGGTGCGAACATCGAAACCTCCGGCACGTCTTCGGCACCCATCGTGTTCCAGGCCTTCGGCAGCGAAGTGCCGTCGATCACCGACGACAATCCGGACACACCGGACGGCTTCAATCTCGAAGGCGCCTCGTACGTGACCGTGCAGGGCTTCACGATCGAAGGCCGCTCGCGCGCCGGCATCCGCGCGGTCGAATGCGACCACGTGACGTTGCGCGACAACCACACGGACGGCAACGGCACGTGGGGCATCTTCACCGGCTTCTGCGACGATCTCCTGATCGAGAACAACGTCGCCGCGAACAGCGGCGAACAGCACGGCATCTACGTCAGCAACTCGGGCGATCGTCCGGTCATCCGCGGCAACACGATCTACGGCAACAACGCGGCCGGCATCCACATGAACGGCGACGGTTCGGAAGGCGGCGACGGCATCATCAGCGACGCGATCGTCGAGAACAACATCATCTACGACAACGGTCCCGGCGGCGGCTCGGGCATCAACTGCGACGGCGTGCAGGATTCGATCATCCGCAACAACCTCATCTACGACGAGCACGCCAGCGGCATCTCGCTGTACCAGATCGACGGCGGCGGCCCGTCGAGCGGGAACCTGATCCTCAACAACACGGTGCTCGTCGCCTCGAACGGCCGCTGGGCGCTCAACATCCAGGACGGCGCCGTGAACAACACCGCGCGCAACAATATCCTGTGGAACGCGCACTCGTTCCGCGGCAGCATCGACATCAGCCCCGACTCGCTGCCGGGCTTCAGCGACGACAACAACGCCGTGATGGATCGCTTCACGACCGACGGGGGCGACAGCGTGATGACGTTGTCGGAATGGCAGGGCGAGACGAGTCTCGACGGCGATTCGTTCGTGTCGACGCCGAACGAGCTCTTCACGAACGCCGCCGGCGACGACTACTCGCTGTCGGCATCGAGCCCGGCGGTCGATGCCGGCGAGACGCGCAACGAAGTGCCGGGCGATATTCTCGGCGTCGCGCGACCGCAAGGCGCCGCCTTCGATGTCGGGGCGTACGAGCGTCACGCGACGTCGAACGTCGATCCGATTTTCACGGACGGGTTCGAATAGTCCGAGTCGCCATTTCTGCGCAAGCGGGGATGACCCGGCGTTTGCGCGGCAAAGCGCAAAGCCGCCGGTCCCGGCCTTCGCCGGGACGGCGCGGGCCGAGGCTCGCACACGCTCCGCGTGGTATATCTGGCGCTCTCGATCCCCCGCGCGAGACCGCCCTTGATCCCCTCCGCCTCCGCTGCGCGACCGCTCACGCGCAGCGACGCCAAGACGCTGACGCTCGCCGCGCTCGGCGGCGCGCTCGAGTACTACGACTTCATCATCTTCGTGTTCTTCACGGCGGTGATCGGCAAGCTGTTCTTCCCGCCGGACACGCCCGACTGGCTGCGTCAGCTCCAGACCTTCGGCGTGTTCGCGGCCGGCTATCTCGCGCGCCCGCTCGGCGGCATCGTCATGGCGCATTTCGGCGATCGCAGCGGCCGCAAGCGGATGTTCACGCTCTCCGTGTTCCTGATGGCGATTCCGACGCTGCTGATCGGTCTCATGCCCACGTACGCGACGCTCGGTTATGCCGCGCCGCTCGCATTGCTCGTGCTGCGCCTGCTCCAGGGCGCCGCGGTCGGCGGCGAAGTGCCGGGTGCGTGGACGTTCGTCTCCGAGCACGTGCCGGATCGGCGCGTCGGCTTCGCCTGCGGCACGCTGACGGCGGGGCTCACGGCCGGCATCCTGATCGGTTCGCTGATCGCGACGTGGGTCAATCGCCACTGGACTCCGGGCGAGGTCGAGGCGTTCGCATGGCGCATTCCGTTCCTCGTCGGCGGCGTGTTCGGGTTCCTCGCGGTGTTCCTGCGGCGCCTGCTCGCCGAGACGCCGGTGTTCGAGGAGATGCGTCGCCGCGCCGAGCTCGTGCAGGGCCTGCCGCTTCGCGTCGTGCTCGCGGGCCACGGCCGCGCGGTCGTCGTCGCGATGCTGCTGACGTGGGTGCTGACCGCCGCGATCGTCGTCGTGATCCTGATGACGCCCTCGCTCATGCAGAAGCTCTTCGGCATTGCCGCCGCGGATACGCTCGCGGCGAACAGCTTCGCGACGCTCGGCCTTTCGATCGGCTGCGTCGTGTTCGGCCTCCTCGCGGACCGCTTCGGCGCCGAGCGCATGTTCATGCTCGGGTGCGCCGCGTTGCTGGCGATGACGTACGCCTTGTATCTGACGCTTGCGCACAGTCCGGAGCATCTCGATAGCCTGTATGCGCTGACCGGCTTCTCCGTCGGCGTCGTCGGCGTGATCCCGGTGCTGCTCGTGCGCGCGTTCCCGCCGCGCGTGCGCTTCTCGGGCATTTCGTTCGCCTATAACGTCGCCTACGCGATCTTCGGCGGCCTGACGCCGCTCTTCGTCACGCTGCTGATCCAGAAGCAGCCGCTGGCGCCGGCCCACTACGTCGCGGCCCTGTGCGTGCTCGGCATCGCGACGGCCGGCTGGATCGCCGCCTCCAGCCGCGCGCCGGCCGGAGCCGTCTCGCCGGCGGCCTGATGCAATCCGAATGACCTTCGAACGCGCGCTACATCGAACGCAAATGCGCCGGCACGGCGCCGCGCTAGCTTCTTTCCCCGCACCTCGCCCGAGCCACCGCGGGCGTTTTTCCGCCCGCAGTAGCCACCATTGAGGAGAGGTTCCGATGTCCCTGTTCGCAAGGGGTTTTGCCGTGTGCGTGCTCGCGCTCGCGGTCCTGTCCGCGCTCGCGAGTCCCGCCTTCGCCGGCGATCCGTCCGACACGATCTTCGTGGACGGCTTCGACGGCGCGCAGCCGTCGATCAGCACCTACGACGACCTGACCGAGGGCTTCCTCGGCACCGCGTACGACTACAACGACGTGAGCTATCATGACGTCAACGGCATCGGCGGCGTCTTCCCCGACGGCAGCACGTTCACGCCTGAAGACGTCGGCGACCAGCTCATCATCGAAGACTCGCTCGATTTCTACACGAGCTTTCCCGACTGGGGCAGCTCGCCGAACACGATGACGTTCGGCAGCGCGTTCATCCCCGGCGACAATCTCTCGCTCGGCGCGCTGGTGCAGGTGACGATGGATCTCGCGACGCCGGCGAGCTCCGCGACCGTCGATCTCGGCTTCTACGAGAACGGTCCGTGGGGCGGCATCGAGCTGCATCTGGACGCGCTCGACGGCGGCACGGTCGTCGCAAGCGATTCGCTGACGCTCGCCGACGGCGGCGGACGCGACAACGTCAACGTCGCGACGTTCACGGTCAGCGCGGCGACGTTCGACCAGCTCCGGCTCTACGCGACGTACGACGGCGACCCGTCGGCACCGCGCGTGATCATCGACGATCTCGTGCTGATTCCGGCATCGCCGTAGCGGTCAACCCCGCGTCGCCGGCGCTCGAACCATCGTCTGCACCAGATGCTCGAGCGCCGCGCGCGGATCCGTGCAGCGGCCCGCGTGCACGGGCGAAGTCTGGATCATCGTGCTGCGTGGCGCGGTCAGCCAGTCGAAGCGCTCGCGGCGCGACAGCCTCCCGATCGGACCCGCGGCCTCGCCGCCGGCGCAGATCGCCGGGATCGTTGCGAGATGCGCGCTCAGCGCACCGAGATCGAGCGCGGGATGCAAGGCAAGCAGGCGCCGCTCGTCGACTTCGATGCGCGCGTCGAGGAACGATTCGTCCTGGCACGAGACGATCACGCCGACGTTGACGAACTCCTCGCGCTCGACGCGCGGCACGACGCGGATCACCGCATAGTCATAGGTGGCGTGAGCGGGCACGGATCGCCTCCTCCACGAATGCACGCGGCGCTTCGAGCCGGCGCTTGAGCCAGGTCGCGTACGCGTCGCGGTGCTGGCGATGATCGGCGAACGGCGCGTCGCCGCCGAGCCACGCGGCCGGGATGTCGTCGACGATCGCGTCGATCGTGCGGGCATCGAGACGGGCGGCAAGCGCTTCGTCGATCTCGGCGAGTTTGTCGGCCAGCGGCAGCAGCACGTGATCCTTGATCAGCGCAAACGGCGCCGTGCTCCGCGCGAGCCAGTCGTCCCACGCGTGATGGAAGAACAGCGCCGCGCCGTGGTCGATCAGCCAGAGCCGGCGATGCCACATCAAAAGGTTGGTGTTGCGCGGCGTGCGGTCGACGTTCGTCACGAGCGCATCGAACCAGACGATCGACGACGAGAGCTCGGCATCCGGCTGCTCGACGACCGGATCGAACGTGACCGCGCCCGGCAGGTAATCCAGCGCGAGGTTGAGCCCTGCGCTGGTCTTGATGAGATGCTGGATCTCGGGATCGGGCTCGGTGCGCGCGAGCTCGGCGTCGAGCTCGACGAACACGATCTCCGGCACCGGCAGCGCGAGCGCACGCGCGATGCCGCCCGCGACGAGCTCGGCGATCAGCGCCTTCGGGCCCTGGCCCGCGCCGCGGAACTTCAAGACGTACATGCCCTGGTCGTCGGCCTCGACGATCGCAGGCAGCGAGCCGCCTTCGCGGAGCGGCGTGACGTAGCGCGTGGCGGAGACGGTCCTCATCCGCGCGTCACGAACACCATCACGAGCGCCGCGGCGGCGGGCAGCGCCTGCACTACGAGGATCTTGCGGCTGACCGTGATCGCGCCGAACACGCCGGCGACGAGGACGCAGGCCAGAAAGAACACCTTGATCGCGAAGCCCGCGTCGCCGAGCCAGAGGCCCCAGACGAGGCCGGCCGCGAGGAACCCGTTGTAGAGGCCCTGGTTCGCGGCGAGGCGCTTGGAGGCTTCGGCGAATTCGGCGGTGAGGCCGAACGCGCTGCGGCCGAGCGGTTGGGTCCAGAACACCATTTCGAGCGCCATGAAGTAGATGTGGAGCAGCGCGACGAAGCCGATCAGCACGTGGGTGATGATGCGCATACCCGCTCCGCCGTTCCGGAAAGCCGGAACCCATTGTGCTTCGCGCGCGCGAAAGCGCAATGGATGCCGGATCCGCCGGGATGACGGCCGGTGGGGATCGTGACGCATAATTGCACGATGACGACTCCACGCTACGACGCCATCCTGATCGGCGCCGGCCACAACGGCCTCGTTTGCGCCGCCTATCTCGCCAAGGCCGGCCTCAAGGTGCTCGTGCTCGAGCGCCGCGGCGTCGTCGGCGGCGCGGCCGTGACCGAGGAATTCCATCCGGGCTTCCGCAACTCGGTCGCCGCGTACACGGTCTCGCTGCTGCAGCCGAAGGTGATCCGCGATCTGGATCTCGAAGCGCACGGCCTCAGGATCGTCATGCGCAAGCTCAACAACTTCCTGCCGCTGCCGGACGGGCGCTATCTCGCGACCGGGGCGGGCCGCACGCACGACGAAGTCGCGAAGTTCTCGCGCCGCGACGCCGAGCGACTGCCGGAGTACGAGCGCCGTCTCGATGCGATCGCCGACGTGCTGCGCGCGCTCGCGCTCGAGCCGCCGCCGAACGTGACCGACGCCGGCTGGCTGAAGGCATTGCCCGAGCTCATGCGCGCCGGACGACTCGGCAAGCGGCTCGCTGCGATCGACACGGCGCTGCGCACCGACCTGCTCGATCTCTTCGCGATCTCGGCGGCTGAGTATCTCGACCGCTTCTTCGAAAGCGAACCGATCAAGGCCGTGCTCGGCTTCGACGGCATCGTCGGCAACTACGCGAGCCCGCACACGCCAGGCTCGGCCTACGTGCTGCTGCACCATGTCTTCGGCGAGGTCAACGGCGTCAAAGGCGCGTGGGGTCACGCGATCGGCGGCATGGGCGCGATCACGCAGGCGATGGCGAAGGCCGCGATCGCCGCCGGCGTCGAGATCCGCCTCGACGAAGGCGTTCGCGAGGTCGTCGTCGAGGACGGCCACGCGGTCGGCGTCGTCACCGGGAAGAGCGATCTCGTCCACGCGCGCGCGATCGTCGCAAACGTCAATCCGAAGCTGCTCTACGAGCGGCTCATGACACCGGCCGTCGTCCCCGCGCCGGTGCGCGAGCGCATGGCGAACTGGCGCTGCGGCTCGGGCACGTTCCGCATGAACGTCGCGTTGTCGGAGCTTCCGCGCTTCACGTCGCTGCCGGCGCCGGGCGATCACCTGACGGCCGGCATCATCATGGCGCCGAGCCTCGACTACATGGATCGCGCCTATCTCGACGCGCGCCAGTACGGCTGGTCGCGCGAACCGATCGTCGAGATGCTGATTCCGTCGACGCTCGACGACAGCCTCGCACCCGCGGGCCAGCACGTGGCGAGCCTCTTCTGCCAGCACGTCGCGCCCGAGCTGCCGGACGGCACGTCGTGGGACGACCACCGCGATGAAGTTGCCGACGTCATGATCGCGACGGTCGACCGCTTCGCGCCGGGCTTCAAGGCGTCGGTGCTCGGCCGGCAGATCAAGAGCCCGCTCGATCTAGAGCGCGATTTCGGGCTCATCGGCGGCGACATCTTTCACGGCGCGCTATCGCTCAATCAGTTGTTCAGCGCGCGGCCGATGATCGGGTATGCGGACTATCGCGGCGCGCTGCCGGGGCTGTATCTGTGCGGCGCCGGCACGCATCCCGGCGGCGGCGTGACCGGTGCGCCGGGGCACAATGCGGCGACGGTGATCCGCGCGGACCTCGGACGCTCCCGCGCGGGGTGAGACGCGTCGCGGGAGGGCACAAAAAAACCCCGGACATTTCTGCCCGGGGTTTCTTCATGACTCAAGCGGGTGCCGTCGGCTTACGCCATCTGCACTTCGTCGGCCTGCATGCCCTTCTGGCCCTGCGTGGCGATGAAGCTCACGCGCTGGCCTTCGGTGAGGGTCTTGAAGCCCGCGCCCTGGATCGAACGGAAGTGGACGAACACGTCCGGACCGCTCTCCGGCGTGATGAATCCAAAACCCTTCGCCTCGTTGAACCACTTGACGGTACCCATCTGGCGTTCAGCCATTGCTTTGACTCCTGCAACTCGAAAAACAAGGGATTCGCGGTGCGGGGACATCCCGTACCGAGACTGAGGTTGGCAAGGAGAAAGCGAGGTGAGGCGATGAAGCGGATCTGAGGATCGACCGCATCGGGCCACGATTCACCGTGACCCTGTCAAACACAGTACCGCCACTGTACAGGGGAATCGCCTGGAAAGCGAATCCGCGGCGTTTTCGGCTCCGCGCGCGGTGCATGCCCGCGCTCACGGCGTGCGCGTTTCCTTCACAACCAGCAACTGCCGCAGCTCATTGCGCTCGGCTTCGCTGAGGCCAGCGATGCCCTTCGCCTCGAGCTCCTTCAGCCTCAGATGAAGATCCGAGCGGCGCTGCGATTCGGTCTGGCGATCGAGCTGGCGGATCGCGCCCAGGAATTCCTCGCGGCTTTCGTCCGCGCCGCCCGGAAAATCCATCACCGCGAGTTTCTGCAGCGCGCGGGCTTCCTCGCGCTCGGCAAAATGCTCGATCAGCGCGCCGGTCGTGATCTCCGGACGGTCGCGGCACAGCGCGATCAGCTCGACCAGCAGCGGAATGCCGGGCTGGCGCAATTCGGAGAACATCCACGGCGGTTCGATCGCGGACGCGAGCTCCGGAGTCTGCACGAGCAACGCGACCGCGGAGCGCACCAGCGAACGCTGCTGCGGACGCCCAGTACCGGACGGGCTCACGCCCGGATCAGGCGGCGGCGCGCTCACCTGCACGTGCACGCCGGCCAGCTTGTCGAGCTCGGCCAGCATCAGGTCGCGGAATGCGCCGTCCGGAATCTGCGCGAGCATCGGCCGCGCGCGCTCGGCGAGTCGCGCCTTGCCGTCGAGGCTCGCGAGATTCACGTCCTTGCCGATCTCGGCGAAGAAGAATTCGCTGAGCGGCGTCGCGGTCTTCAGGCGCTCCTCGAAGCCGCTCGTGCCTTCCTTGCGGATCAGCGTGTCCGGGTCCTCGCCTTCGGGCAGGAACAGGAACAGCGCCTGACGTCCGTCGCGCATGCGCGGCAGCACCGATTCGACGGCGCGCCATGCGGCCTGACGTCCCGCGCGATCGCCGTCGAAGCAGAAAAAGACGTCGGCCGACTGGCGGAACAGTATTTCGGCGTGATCGCGCGTCGTCGCCGTGCCGAGCGTCGCGACCGCCTGCGGCACGCCGAACTGATGCAGGCTGATCACGTCCATGTACCCCTCGACGACGACGATCCGCGGAATCTTCTGGTGCGCCTCGCGCACCTGCCAGAGTCCGAACAGCTCGCGGCCCTTGTGAAACAGCGGCGTCTCGGGCGAGTTGAGATATTTCGGCGTGTCTTCCTTGACCAGCACGCGCCCGCCGAACGCGATCGTGCGGCCGCGGCGGTCGAGGATCGGGAACATCACGCGGTGGCGGAAGCGGTCGTACTTCGAGCCGCGCTCGCCGCTGGTCAGCATGCCGGCTTTCTCGAGCAGCGCGACGCGCTGCGCGCTCGTGCCGAGCGCGTTCTTGAGCGCGTCCCACTGGTCCGGCGCGTAGCCGAGGTTGAACGTCGCGAGCGTCGACGCATCGAGTCCGCGGTTCGCGAAGTACGCCTGCGCCGTTTCGTTCGCCTCGAGCTGGCGGCGGAAGAACGCCGCCGCCGCGTCGAGCACGGCATAGAGATCGGTCGTGTCCTCGCGCGGCGCCTCGCGGGCGCCTTCATACGGCACCTTGAGCCCGGCGCGGCTCGCGAGCTCCTCGACCGCGTCGGGGAACTCGAGCCGGTCGTAGCTCATCAGGAACCCGATCGCGCTGCCGTGCGCGCCGCAGCCGAAGCAGTGATAGAACTGCTTGGTCGGGCTCACCGTGAACGAGGGCGAGCGCTCGTCGTGGAACGGACAGCGCGCCGACCAGTCGCGACCGGACTTCTTGAGCGGCACGCGCTCCTGGATCACGTCGACGACGTCGACGCGGGCGAGGAGCTCGTCGATAAACTTGTCGGGGATGCGGCCGCGCATGGGAGGGCTAGGATGCCACGTCCGTCCATTCCGTCGTTCCCGCGCATGCGCGAACCGAGCGCCTTGCGGATGCTGCGGCGAAAGTCGCTCCATCCCCGCTTTCGCGCGGACGACGATCAGGTCGATGCGGCAAGCTTTCGCTTCACGGCCTCGGACACCTTGCCCATGTCGGCCCGCCCCGCGACCTGCGGCCGCACGAGCCCGATCACCTTGCCCATGTCCTTCGCTCCGCTCGCGCCCGAGTCCGCGATCGCCTTCACGATGATCGCTTCGACCTCGGCCTCGCCGAGCTGCGCCGGCATGTAGCCCTGGATCACGCCGATCTCGTATTCCTCTTTCGTAGCGAGGTCCTCGCGCGCGGCGGCGCGGAACTGCGTGATCGAATCGCGGCGCTGCTTGATCATCTTCTCGACGACCTTGAGCACCTCCGTGTCGTCGAGCACGATGCGCTCGTCGACCTCGCGCTGCTTGATCGCGGCGAGGATCAGCCGGATCACGCCGAGGCGATCCTTGTCGCCGCTCTTCATCGCGGCCTTCATCTCGTCGGTGATCTGCTGCTTCAGCGGCATGGCGGTCTCGGGCTCGTGGAATTCCTGGAACCGGGAAACGCAAACGGCCGACATCGCTCGCGCAATGCCGGCCGAAAGTTCAGCCCGGATGGGATCGGTGGGCTTTGGCCCACCGTCGAATCAGTACAGGCGCTGGCGCTTCGTCACGTCGCGCGAAACGCGGCGCAGGTGACGCTTGACCGCAGCCGCGCGCTTGCGCTTGCGCTCCTGGGTCGGCTTTTCGTAGAACTCGCGCTTGCGAACCTCGGCCAGCACGCCGGCCTTCTCGCAGGTGCGCTTGAAACGGCGCAGAGCGAACTCGAACGGTTCGTTCTCGCGGACTTTCACGCTTGGCATAAACTCTCCGGTTGACGTCGCCCCGGGCGGCGGGCGAGCCGGGTATTCTACCGTGACGAATCAGGGATTTGCAAAACCAGGACACCCCGCGATCGGGCCCGTGCTCGGCGTCGAAACCTCGTGCGACGAGACCGGCGTCGCCGTGTTCGACCCCGCGCGCGGCCTCCTCGCGCACACGCTGTACAGCCAGATCCGCATGCACGCGGACTACGGCGGCGTCGTGCCGGAGCTCGCCTCGCGCGACCACGTGAGGAAACTCCTGCCGCTGGTCGAGGAGACGCTGAAGCAGGCCGGGCTCGGCGTCGCGGACCTTGGCGGCGTCGCCTACACGGCCGGTCCGGGACTCATCGGCGCCCTGCTGGTCGGCGCGACCGCGGCGCGATCGCTGGCCTGGGCGCTCGGCATTCCCGCGATCGGCGTGCACCACATGGAGGGGCATC
>Ga0081540_1001476_pt1 | contig 20290 bp, 25 predicted proteins | sample TabmetS2T1R1_FD_71024 | JGI IMG/M metagenome (GOLD analysis project Ga0081540, IMG submission 71024) | Tabebuia heterophylla rhizosphere microbial communities from the University of Puerto Rico - S2T1R1 | ecosystem: Host-associated > Plants > Roots > Rhizosphere ... | reverse complement strand
GGGAAGTTCATGACGGTCACCATGCCGAAGATCACGGAGAGCCCGAGGGGCAGCATGGGGTAGCAGGCGCCGTGGAGCAGTCCGAGGGCGACCTGTGCCATTTGCCTCAAACCCCGAGATAGGCCTGCAGCTTGCCGATGCTCTGCTCGACGTCGGCGGCTGCGATCATGTCGACCACGCGGCCATCCTCCATCACATAGTGACGGTCGGCGACGGTGGCGGCGAAATGGAAGTTCTGCTCGACCAGCAGGATGGTGAAGCCGCGCGCCTTGAGCTGGCGGATGACCTCGCCGATGCGCTGCACGATCACCGGCGCCAGGCCCTCGGTCGGCTCGTCGAGCAGCAGGAGATTGGCGCCGGTGCGCAGGATGCGGCCGATCGCCAGCATCTGCTGCTCGCCGCCCGACAGCTTGGTGCCCTGGCTGCGCCGGCGCTCCTGCAGGTTGGGGAAGAGCTGGTAGATCTCGGCGAGGCTCATGCCGCCTGTCTTGACCGCCGGCGGCAGCAGCAGGTTCTCCTCGACATTGAGGCTGGCGAAGATGCCGCGCTCCTCGGGACAATAGGCGAGGCCGAGCCGCGCGATGACGTCCGACGGCTTGCCGACCGTCTCGCCCTCCTCGAAGCGCACCGAGCCCGAGCGCTTCTCGACGATACCCATGATCGATTTCAGGGTCGTGGTCTTGCCCGCGCCGTTGCGGCCCAGGAGCGTGACCAGCTCGCCGCGGCCGATATCGAACGTCACGCCGTGCAGGATGTGGGACTCGCCGTACCAGGCCTGCAGGCCCTCGACCCTCAGGAGACTGTCAGGCATGGCCGGTCCCGACATAGGCTTCGACGACCAGCGGGTTCTTCGACACGGTGGCGTACGGCCCCTCGGCCAGCACCTCGCCGCGCGCCAGCACGGTGATGGTGTCGGAGAGATCGGCGACCACGGACATGTTGTGCTCGACCATCAGCACGGTGCGGTCGCGCGCCACGGTGCGGATCAGCGCCGCGATGCGCCGGATGTCCTCCTGGCCGAGCCCCGCCATCGGCTCGTCGAGCAGCATCATCTCCGGCTCGAGCGCCAGCGTGGTGGCGATCTCGAGCGCGCGCTTGCGGCCATAGGGCATCTCGACCGCCGGCGTGTTGGCGAATTCGCTTAAGCCCACGTCGTTCAGCAACTCATGGGCGCGGCCGTTGAAGCGGTCGAGCACGCTCTTGGAGCGCCAGAAATCGAACGACGAGCCGTGCTGGCGCTGCAAGGCGACGCGGACGTTCTCCAGCGCCGTCAGGTGCGGAAACACCGCTGAAATCTGGAACGACCGCACCAGCCCGAGGCGGGCCACATCGGCCGGCGCCATCGCCGTGATGTCCTGTCCCTTATAGAGGATCTGACCTGCCGACGGGCTCAAGAACTTGGTCAGCAGGTTGAAGCAGGTGGTCTTTCCAGCGCCGTTCGGCCCGATCAACGCATGAATGCTGCCGCGGCGCACCTTCAGAGCAACGTCGCGAACGGCGAAGAAACCCGCGAATTCCTTGGTCAATCCGTGGGTTTCGAGAATGAACTCATCAGCCAAACAAATTTCCCCCGTCAGCCGTCTCCGCGAGTTCGCTCGCGCGCGGCCAATTTTTCCCTGTTCGGGCGGGCTCTGCGGGACGTCCTGGAAACCGTCGCCGAGCCCACCGCGCCTCCGGGCCGGAATATGCCGTCAACGGTATGGGTTAGGCAAGGTGGAAAGCTGCCACGGGGAAATGCGCATGCCGGTTCCGGATGCGCCATAAGTCGAATTGCGCCGATTGCCCGGCCCGGCTGGCTCGCCTTCCGCGCTCGACCGCAATCTTCGCGCCGGCAAGCCATCGTTAACGGTGTTCTGCTGCAATCAGGCGCTTTCACAGAATATTTCTGCCTCCAGCGCATCCTCACCCGATTTAGACAGCCAGGAATTGCCGCCTTGGAATTTCAAAGCGCCGGACCGTCGGTCGTCAAATCAATCAAGCAGCGCGACCTGCTGAACACCTGGCTGCGGCTATACGCCCGCGACCAGTCGATGCCCCGCATGTCGGAATACCAGCCGGCGCGGATCGAGGACGAACTCCCAGACATGGTGTTCTACACCGTCGATACGCAGGCAGAGCCGCCACGCCTGACCATTCAGAGCGACGGCACGCGAATGTCGGCAGCTTATGGGAATACCGGCAAGGGCCGCTATCTCGACGAGTATCTCGGCGCAAGGCTCGCTCCGATGGTGATGCCGGTTTATTATGCATGCATCGCGCGCCGCCTGCCCGCCTTTACCATCGCCAGTATCGATGACATCTACGGACGAGCCGTCGCCTATGAGCGGCTGTTGCTGCCGTTCTCCGACGGCGGCGGCGTCACCCACATCATCGCCTCGCTGAAGACCATCAGCGAGGACGGCGGCTTCGAGATCAAGAACCTGATCCGCGGAAACGACAAGCTGCCGGTGCCGAAGCTACGCACCATCATCGACCGCGATCTCTTCCATCGTGCACCCGGCCGCATCCCGTCCGGCGACGTGCTGGAATTCGGTTAAACCGCAATGAAATTCGCGAGTGCGGATCCCTCGATAGTCAAATCGATCAGGCAGCGCTATCTCCTGAACGAATGGTTGCGCGCGACCGGCAAGCGCAGACCCCTGCCTCTTCTCCGGGACTTCCACCTCGACCGCGTCGACGACGAAATGGTCGACATGATGGGATATGACGTTGTCGGCGAGGCCGACGGCGCGCGTTTCCTGATTACGCATCAGGGCGCCAGGCTGGCCACCACCTATGGCAACGCGCGCGTCGATCCCGCCGAACGGCGACGCTTTCTTGACGAAGCGGTCGGGCCCGAGCGCTATGCCAACGTTGTCGATCTTTATCACGCCTGCCTTCGGCGCAAGCGGCCGGTCTATTCAATCTCGACGGTGGATGATGCCGACGGCAAGGAGGTGTCCTATGAACGGCTGCTGATGCCGTTCGGCGAAGGCGAAGCCGTCCAGCAAATCATGGGCTCCTTCAAGAGCATCAGCATTGAAGGCGGCTTCAAGGTCAGCAACCTCCTGGGCCTGAGGCCGAAAGCCAGGCCCGTTATTCTGGTCAGGGCGATCATCGATCGCGCTTTCGTGCCGGCTCAGGCAGGCCAGCATTCATCCGCCGAGATTATCGACCTCGATTAAGCCTTCCCGCGCGACTTGGCAGGCACTTCCTTGCCGTAGACGTCCGGCTTGAATCCGACAACCAACTTGCCGCCGAAATCAAGCACCGGACGCTTGATCATCGAAGGCTGCGCCAGCATCAACGCCAGCGCCTTGCGCTCATTGAGGCCTTCCTTGTCGCTGTCCGGCAGCTTCTTGAACGTCGTCCCCGCGCGGTTAAGCAGCGTCTCCCAGCCGAGTTCGTCGGACCATTGCTTGAGTTTGTCCTTGCCGATGCCGGCAAGCTTGTAATCATGGAAGTCGTAAGCCACGCCGTGATCGTCGAGCCAGGCGCGCGCCTTCTTCATGGTGTCACAGTTCTTGATGCCGTAGATGGTGATGGGTGTTGTCATTCCGCCCTGCCAAAATTGATCCCGTAACCCCGTTTACGTCGCCCCCGGCTCGAGCGCTTCACCCAGTTCGATCGGATGCGCCATCGCCTCGTGCAGCTTGTCCTTGTCAAGTTCGCCTTCCGAACGGCTGATGACGATGCAGGCGACACCATTGCCGATCAGATTGGTCAGCGCCCGGCATTCGCTCATGAACTTGTCGATACCGACAAGAATCGCGATCGACTGGATCGGTATATCAGGCACGATCGAAAGCGTCGCCGCCAGCGTGATGAAGCCCGCTCCCGTAACGCCCGAGGCGCCCTTCGAGGTGATGATGGCGATGCCGAGAATGCCGAGTTCCTGCCAGATCGTCAGATTCGTGTTGGTTGCTTGCGCCAGGAACAGCGTCGCCAGCGTCATGTAGATGTTGGTGCCGTCGAGATTGAAGCTGTAGCCGGTTGGAATGACAAGGCCGACCACCGGCCGCGATGCGCCAAGATGCTCCATTTTCTGGATCATCTGCGGCAGAACGGTTTCCGACGACGAGGTTCCGAGCACGATCAGCAGTTCATCCTTGATGTAAAGGATGAAACGAATGATCGAGAAGCCCGAGATCCGTGCGATCGCCCCGAGCACGATCAACACGAACAGCATGCTCGTGAGATAGAAGGTCGCGATCAGCGCGATCAAATTCCACAACGAGCTAAGACCGTAGGCTCCGACGGTGAAAGCCATTGCGCCGAAAGCGCCGAGCGGTGCGAGGCGAACGATCATGCCGATGATGCGAAAGAACATCTTCGCCGCCTGATCCACGGCATGGGAGATCGGTTCGCCGGCCTTGCCCAGAAATGCGATGGCAAAGCCTGACAGAATGGACACCAGCAGGACCTGCAGCAGGTCACCGCGGGCGAGCGCGCCGAAATAGCTGTCCGGAATGATCGCGAGGAGATGGTGGACGATGCCCTCTTCCTTTGCCTTGGTGACGTAGGTCGCAACGGAATGCGGATCGATCGAGGCCGGATCGATGTTGAAGCCGCGACCGGGCTGAAGGACTTCGCCGACGAGAAGGCCGACGGCCAGCGCCACTGTCGAGACGACTTCGAAATAGACCAGCGCTTTCAGCCCGACGCGGCCGACGCGTTTCAAATCGCCCATCGACGAAATGCCGTGCACCACCGTGCAGAAGATCACCGGCGCGATCATCATCTTGATCAGCGCAATGAAGCCATCGCCGAGCGGCTTCAATTCCTTACCTAAATCCGGATAGAACCGGCCGACCAGGACGCCAAGCACGATCGCGATCAGGACCTGAACATAGAGGATTTTGTACCAGGGCTGATGACGCGCGGGACGGGCGATTTCGGTAGCCGCGGTTTCAGTGGCCATGGGATTGCTCCGGGCGGGAGGACCAGCATGGAATAGAGCGAGACGGCAGGACAATCACATTCATGTGGCATGATGCCGTCAATCTATATGCGTCGTCGATTTCGCCGGGAGCAGACCGATTTTTTGCAGAGCCCACCGGCGAATCTATCATAGACTGGCGTGTCACTCGTTTCGGGGACGACCGATGGAATTCACCATTCTGTTTCTGGCCACTGCCATCGTGATGCTGATCGCCTGGCGCGGTCCGCGTCCGCTGGCGCTCGGCCTGTTTGCGGCCGTCCTGATCGCGTGCGTTGCCACCTATCTGCACCACGCGACCGATACGCTGAAACTGTCGTTCTGAGGGATGCATGACCCAGACGCGTGCCATCACGCTGAACGCCCTCAGCCTCTACGCGGTGGCGGCAGTGCTGGCGGCGGCTTTTGCCGCGCAGTTCATCCTTCATGAGCTGCCCTGCCCGCTGTGCCTGCTGCAGCGCACCCTGTTCGCGGCGCTGGCCGTCGGGCCGATGCTCAATATCCGCTTCGGCCCCCGCCCCAGCCACTATGCGATGTCGCTGCTGGCGGCGGTCGCCGGAGCAGTTGTATCGACCCGGCAGGTGCTGCTGCACATCATGCCTGGTGACGCCGGCTATGGTTCGGCGCTGCTCGGCTATCACTATTACACCTGGGCGCTGCTCGGCTTCATTGCCGCCATCGTCCTGCTTGCCGCGATCCTGCTGTTCGACCGCCAGTTCGAAGAGGACAAAGCCGTCCTGCCGGCCACCGGCGGCGCCTTCGCTCAAATTGCGGTGTGGCTGGTGATCGCGCTGACGGCGGCCAACGTGGTGACGACGCTGCTGGAATGCGGCTTCGGTGCCTGCGCCGACGACCCGCTCGTTTACGAACTGCTCAAGCGTGCCACTTAAGGCCGCTTGGGAATCTCGAGCCCGCGCTGCACCGCCGGCCGGGCGAGCCCGCGTTCCAGCCATGCCGGCACCTGCTTTAGCGTATCGAACGCGACGAGATCGCGCGCACCGTAGAAGCCGACCAAATTGCGCACCCAGCCGAGCATGGAAATGTCGGCGATGGTGTATTCGTCGTCCATGATCCATTGCCGTCCGGCGAGCCGCGTCTCCACCACATCCAGCAGGCGCTTCGATTCGGCGACGTAACGCTCGAGCGGCCGCTTGTCGGCAAACTCCTTGCCGGCGAATTTGTGGAAGAATCCGACCTGCCCGAACATCGGCCCGATCCCGCCCATCTGAAAGTGCAGCCACTGGATGGTCTGGTATCGCCGCGCGGGATCGGACGGCAGAAGCTTGCCGGACTTGTCCGCGAGATATTGCAGGATCGCCCCGGACTCGAACAGCGGCAGCGGCTTGCCGCCAGGCCCATCCGGATCGAGGATGGCCGGGATCTTGCCGTTCGGGTTCAGCGACAGGAATTCCGGCGTCTTCTGGTCGTCCTTGTTGAAGTCGACCAGATGCACCTCGTAGGGCAATCCGATCTCTTCCAGCATGATCGAGACCTTGACGCCGTTCGGCGTCGGTAACGAATAGAGCTGAAGGCGGTCGGGATGTTTGGCGGGCCAGCGATTGGTGATCGGGAAGGCGGAAAGATCGGGCATCAGAACTCGTTTTGCATGGTTGTTGCTGCGCGGCTAATGTACGGCTGATGCTGCATATAACAAGGGTCCGCACCGCTCATGACCGATCAACCGTCTCCGGCGAAGCTCGGCCTCACCGATGGCGAGCTTGCGGCTCACCCGACGATGTTCGCGGCCGATGCATGTAAGGATCAGGTCGTTATCGTGTCGGGCGGCGCCGGCGGCATTGGGCGGGCGATCGCCTGGCTGTTCGCGCGGTTGGGCGCGCAGGTCGCCGTGGTCGGGCGCGACGGAGGCAAGCTCGATGCGCTGGTGACCCAGTTGGCGGGCCGCGGTCTCAAGGCATCCGCGCATATTGCCGACATCAGGGAGCCCGATGCGGTCAACGCCCTGTTCGACACGATCTGGGCCGCGCATGGCCGCGTCGACGGTCTCATCAACAGCGCCGGCGGGCAGTTTCCGCAAGCGGCCATCGATTTTTCGGTGAAGGGCTGGAACGCCGTCATCAACACCAACCTGAACGGCACCTGGTACATGATGCAGGCCGCCGCGCAACGCTGGCGCGACCACAAGCATCCCGGCAGCATCGTCAATATCGTGGTCGTGACGACCCACGGCCTGTACGGCATTGCCCACACCATCGCGGCGCGAAGCGGCGTGATCGGGCTCTCGCGCGCCGTCGCGGTCGAATGGGCGCCGCTGAACATCCGGGTCAACTGCGTGGCGCCCGGCGCGATCGAAACCGAAGGCTGGAACGTCTATTCGCCCGAGGCTCGCGCGGCCTATCCGCGCTCGAACCCGATGATGCGCACAGGCTCGCCCTGGGACGTCGCGGAGGCCAGCGTCTTCCTCGCCGGGCCATCGGCAAAATTCGTCACCGGCGAGACGCTGACGGTCGACGGCGGCGGCCAGCTCTGGGGCGAGACATGGACGACAGGGAAACCCGCTTATTTCGGCGGCGCTCAGTGACGCGCTGAAGGCCGTTTTTCTCATGACGCGTTATCGCCTCGCTATTTTCGACTTCGACGGCACGCTGGCGGATTCCCTTCCCTGGTTTCGTGCCTCCTTCCAGGACATGATTGCGCGATTCGATCTTGCGCCCGTCCGCGACGACGAGGTGGAAGGGCTGCGCGGCCTGTCCGCCCGCGAAATCATGGCGCGGCTCAACGTATCCATGTGGCAACTACCGGCCATCGTCAGCGACATGCGAAAGCGCAAGCTTGCCGCCGCGAGCGAGATATCGCTGTTCTCCGGCATCCCGGCCATGCTGACCGAGCTGCAACGCCTCGACGTCAAGACCGCCATCGTCAGTTCCGACAGCGAAGCCTCCGTCCGGCAAGTGCTTGGACCCGCCAACAGCCTGATCACTTGCTTCGACTGCGGCGCTGCCATATTCGGCAAGCACTGGAAATTTCGGCGGGTCGCACGACGGTTGGGAACGGAGCCAGCAGATACGATCTGCATCGGCGACGAGATCCGCGACATCGAGGCGGCCAGAGCCGCCGGCATGGATTCCGGCGCGGTGGCCTGGGGCTACGCTCTCTTCTCGGCGTTGCAGGCGGCTGGGCCGACGCATCTGTTCAATTCAATCGAGGAGATGATGCAGCGGCTCACCGTGACGAAATAATACGTCGCGGAATGTCCGGATAACTCCGCTAATTACCTGTCATACCTAAAGGGGCCATCGGACGAGGTGTTCGTGGCCGTTCAAGCTGCGGACGAGTACGAACTCCGTAACCGTCCAGCCAATCGGTTCGATTGGATACTCGTCTGCGCTACGCGCGTCATACAGCAACGTGACATGTGGCGTGAAATTCGTGCTGGCCAGCCGCCTCAATCCTCTTCGCGCCATCGCGGCGCCGAGCATTTGCCGAAACGACTGCAGCCGGCGCAACCCCTTTTCCCCGATCAGGACGAACGGGCGATTGCCCAGCCGCCCCCGAAAGCTTGCCGTGCGATCGAACGAGACATCGAACGGCTCGGTTCGCAGATCCATGGCCGCCTCCCGCGCGGCGCAAAGCTGGCCCTCAGGCAACCCGCTGAGAGCGAACAGCGAAATGTGCAGCCGCTCGGGCGCAGTGAGCTTGCCGTCGAAATGATGCGCGCGCTTGAGTGCGCCAGCCAATTGGTGAATTCGCTCTGCCGTGCCCGCATCGGGAACGGCCGCGAGGAATAATCGGGCACTACTACGGCTTGCAAACTTGTCCATGATAAACTAGAACAGATCATGAACCTGACTGTTTAACAAGACTGCTCGTGCGTCGATTTATATGTGGCGCTGAGATATTTGCGGCGGAGGATAGTCCGATGGAGATGGCACCAATTCGCATGAGTCCGACGGGCTTCAAAGCGTTTGTTGAAGTCCTTTCGCGCCCCGCCCGCCCGATACCCGAAATTGTCCGGCTTTTTCAACGCGCCGCTCCTTGGGAGACGGAGGCAAGAGCCGAGAAGTAAGCCACGGCTCTTTCGGAGACCCGGAAACCTATCTCACAGCACACATCCATAATGCGCCGACGACACCAGCCGTATGTACTTGTCGTGCACCGAGCCCGGCCGTACCGCGGTCAATGACGCCGGTGCGCGCCAGTCGGCCATGCGGCGGGCGATCTCGTCTGCGGGTACTTCGAGATTCACAGTGCGGGCGCCGGGGTCGATCACAATGACGTCGCCGTCGCGCACCGCGGCGATCGGGCCGCCGCGCGCGGCTTCCGGCGAGACGTGGCCGATCAGGATGCCGTGCGAGACGCCGGAGAAACGGCCGTCGGTAATCAGCGCGACATCCTCGCCAAGGCCCCGCCCCTGCAATTGAATCGTCAGCATCACCATTTCGGGCATGCCGGGTCCGCCGACCGGGCCGACATTGCGCACCACGATGACGTTGCCCGCCACGATCTCGCCGGCGCGGATCGCCGCCATCGTATCAGCCTCGGACTCGAACACGCGCGCGGTGCCGCGAAACTGCCCCTGCTCAAGTGTCTTGCCGGACAGTTTGAGCAGGCAGCTCTCCGGCGCGAGGTTGCCCTTCAGGACGCTGATGTGGTTGTTCGCCGGCGCGATTGGTTTCGACACCGGGAAAACAATCTCCTGCGGCGGCATCTGCTCCAGCGTCGGAACATCGGCGAGATTTTCCGCCAGCGTCCTGCCAGTCACCGTCATGACGTCGCCATGCAGGAGGCCCGCGCGGAGCAACTCCTTCATCACAACCGGCACGCCGCCGATCGCATGCAGGCTGCCCATCGCGAACGGGCCATGCGGCTGCAGGTTGGCCAGCAGCGGGACGCGCTCGCCAACCTGCTGGATACGCTCGATCGTGACCGGCACCTGCGCCTCGCGCGCGACCGCCAGCAAATGCAGATACATGTTGGTCGAACCGCCCATGGCATAAACGGTCGTGATCGCATTCTCGAACGCCCGCTCGGTCATGATGTCGCGCGGTCGGATGCCGGCCTCCATCAGCCGGTACAGGGCATCGACCGAGGCGCGGGCCTGGGCGCGGACGTCGGCGTGGATGTCGCTGCCGGCGTCGTAATCGGCGGGATGCGAGGCGCCGCGCGGCAGCATCATGCCGATCGATTCCGCGATCGTGCTCATGGTGTTGGCCGTGAACATCGCGCCACAGGTGCCGCTGCCGGGCATCACGTTGCGCTCGACTTCGAGCAGTTCCTCGCCGGAAAGCCGGCCGGACTCGTTGGCGGCGCGGGCCTCGGCATAATCGAGGATCGTGATGTTGTTGCCCTTGCTGGCCCATGCCCCGAACGAGACGCGGCCCGGCGTGCTGGTGCCGGGATAGAGCACGAGGCCAAAGGCGTTGGTGCGCGCGAGCGGCATCAGCGCGGCCGCGCCGGTCTTGTCGCAGCCGGAAATCACGATCATCGCATCGGCATGATGCGCGTGGTGTCCGATCTCAAAACAGTCGGCGACGACATCGCGCGACGCGAGGCTGTAGCCTGCCGTCGGCGTGCCCTGCGTCAGGGCATCCGACACTGCCGGCGCGCCGACAACAAGCCCCTGCCCGCCGCGCTCGGCCAGGATTTCCACAAGCAGGTCGGCGATGGTGCGCACGCGATTATTGCAGCGATGGGCATTGGTCCAGGCGCTGGCGATGGTGACCACCGCGCTGGTTTCCGCGGCGCGGTCCGGATCGAATCCGGCGGCGCGCAGCTCGACCCGCGAGCGCTTCCAATAGGTGCTGCTGTCCTGTGTGGTCATGAACGCTCCCGCCTTGCGTGCACTAGCCAGTCTTGCCGTCGTCGAAACTGACGATCACAGCGGCGTTGGCTATCAGGATGGGGTCGTTACCGCTCTCGGACGGAATTTCCAACCCACCAGCGACCGCCGTCACTTTCACGGTGCCGTACGGCAGCTCTTTTGCCACGGCCGCCGTATCAACCCCCTCCGGGTTAGGCACGGCGATCATGACGTCGACGAACATGTCGTTGGCGGTTTTGCCCAGCATCCGGAAGAAACCGAGGCTGGAATGGCGGATGGCGTCGGAGACGGCGCGCTTGGCGGCCTTGGTGGCGTCGCGTCCGTGAACGTCGACGCCCATGCCCATTTCGGTAATACAGCGCACGCGTGCCATCGGCATTTCCTCTTGTCGTTGATGCGTTGAATATTGTTCGGCGAAGGCCTGCATTCTCAATCGTCGCTTGCGGCGGCTGCGTCAAGTCACGGCAGGCATGCGAATGCATCTCTCGCCGCGCCGGCGGACAGTACCCTCGAAGCCTTGAGCGGCGTTCGCTAGACAGGCCGCGCGAACCGGCCCAGCATCTCGTGGACGTCGTATGTCATGACCGCAAGCAGCGCCGCCAGCACCAGATAGGCTGCGCCATATTCGAGCTTGGTCTGCAGCGGGACGCCATAGTAAGCGACGTTCTCAGGCGCCTTGGGATCGTACCGCCACGCCTTCATGAGCTGCGGGGCGGCCAGGATCGCGACAATTATGAGCATCGGACTCGGGCGATAAAGCACCAACGCCAGCAGGATGGGTACGCCAAGGAACCAGATCCGCGGGCTCAGCGCGGCCGTCACCCGGCCGCCATCCAGTGGCGAGATCGGGAGCAGATTGAACAAATTGAGGAACAGGCCGGAATAGGCAATCGCCAGCAGCAGGCCGCTATCCTCCGACCTCGCCCACAGATACACCGCGAGCGCGGCGATCGTTCCGACCACCGGACCCGCAATCGCCACATAGGCTTCGGTCTCGACATCGACCGGCTGGTCCTTCAGCGCGATCCACGCGCCCACAAACGGAATGAAGGCAGGCGCCCCCACATCGAGGCCGCGCTGCCGCGCGGCGACGTAGTGCCCCATCTCGTGGGCGAACAGCAGCGCGATGAAGCCCGCAGCATAACGCCAGCCCCATATCGTGGCATAGACCACCAGCGACAGCAGCATGCTTCCGCCGCTGGTGGCGAGCTTGCCCCATTTGAGGCTGGAGAAGAGCAGAAGAAAAAGCGCCTTCATGCCGGTCCGTCGGCCGCATCGTTGCGCGGCTTGCGACGGAAGAAGTTTAGCACGCCCGCGCCCAGTACCCCCAGGCCGATGAGGATGATCTTGGCGAATTTGAGCGCAAACGCAGCCACGACCGCAAACAGACCGAGCTTCTTGGCCGCAACGCCGCCCACCAGCGCCATCAAACCATATTCCGCGATGCGATCGGTAGAGGCGCTGAAGTCCTCGTAGCGCTTGCCGGCATTATAGGCGAGATCGCCGAGCAGCCCATGGGCCACCGACTTGTCGCCGGCGATCCGTTCGGAGTTCGACAGCAGATTGAGGCTGAAATAACCGTCCCGTCCCAACGCGTAGGTGTTGTAATTGATGCTCTTCGCCAGGTTGTCCGGCTCACCCTTGTCCTTGGCGAGCAGCGACCAGACCAGGCGATGGGTCGCGGCCTCGTAACTCGGCGGCTGCACCCATCCGATCACCTGCATCTCGGGAAATCCACGCGCGACACGGTCCTTGTTGGACTCCTCCACCCCGTCCTTCAGATTCTTCAGGAGGTCGTCGGCATTCCAGTTCTTGGCATCATCATCCTTGATGTAGCCTTCCTTGATATAGCGGATCACCACGATCCATCCGTCATTCGGTCCGGTGCCGACGACAAGGCCGACGAGGCTTGTATCGTTGACGACATTGCCAAGCGCGCGCAGGACGCGGGCGCCTTCGGCCTGCGGCACGAAGAAATGACCGGCCGGAAGCTTCAGCGCGGCCTGGTCGATTAGGGAAACATCCTTGGGTCCGGCGGCACCTGCCGCACTGGCGGCCTGCCAGGCGGCAGCCAATTCCGCCTTTCGCGAGGCTTCGCTCGGCGGCGAGGCCTGAGCAAATGCCGGCAGCGACCCAAGCACGACAAACAACGCGACGACGGCGGAAATCACCTTTTGCACCGGACTCTCCTGAAATATTGCCCTTGATGGATCGGATGACACCAACAACTGCAAATAGCAATACTGAACGACGTATCGCTCAGCTTACCCGGAAAAAATGGCCGCGAACTGGATGAAGTGCCTCACGCTACGCCGGGCAGCCATACCGCCAATGCGAAGCGGGCTGCGAGCGATGCTGCTTGATCCCGCATCGTCCTGCTTAAACCAGAGCTTTGTGTAATCTCATTGAAAGGCAAATTTTGGGAGGGCGGACCACTCCCGCGCCATCGCATCGCGCCGTTACCCCGGCGGGATCTTGTCGAAATTTCGGCGCGGACTTGTCAGGACTGACGGCCTCGACCTCGCCGGCCGGAGATCAGCCTCAGCCAGGGCGGCAGATGAAAGGCGCTCATCAGCAAGTACATCGGGACCATTCCGGTCAGTGGTGACGCGCTCGCGATCGAACACAGCGGTGATCCGCCACCAAGCACGGCCGTCAGCAGCGCCATGATCGCAAACGTCGGCGCGGCGGCGAGATAGAGCCAATCGGCCGCGCCTGTCGCTGCGGCGCTGCCGCTTTCACAACGGATCGCGCCGCCGGTACCAGCCTCGCTCATGTCGTATCTCCCGCCATGAAGTGCAGTTGCATGCCCAAGGGCCGCTCGCGCGCTGGTCGTAACGCCTGCGCGCGAGCAGGTCTCGCTCACGGCTTCGCACCCGCCTGCTTGTTGCGGAACGCGGCCTCTCCGGCGTCCGACACTTCGACCCACCTCTTGTCGGGCGCTGCGCCTTCGACGTAGCTATCGTGCCAGTTCCACCATTTGTAGGTCGGGGTCTGCGGATAACCCTCGGGCGAGTCCTCCCAGACCTCCTGGCGCCCAAGCGGCGTGATGTCGAGATAATTCCAGGTGCCCCCCATCTGCTCGTCGCCGCGGTTGTTGATGAAGTAGGTGCGGAAAATCTTGTTACCGTCGCGGAAGAACACGTTGGTGCCGTGCCATTCGTCGACGCCGAAGTCAGCATCGAAGCTGTCAGTGATGGTGTACCAGGGAATCATCTCCCATCCCATTCGCGCCTTCTGTCGTGCGATGTCCGCCTGCGGCGCGCGCGAGACGAATACGAGCGTGGTGTCGCGGGCGTTCAGGTGGGCGAGATGGGCAACCTGGTCGGCCACCATCGAGCAGCCGCGGCAGGCATGGTCGGGCCAGCCGAACACGCCGGGCTCGTAGAAGGCGCGGTAGACGATCAGCTGATGGCGGCCTTCGAACAGATCGCGCAAACTCGCCTTGCCTGCAGGCCCTTCGAATTTGTACGCCTTCTCCACGGCCAGCCACGGCATCCGCCGACGCTCGGCGGCCACGGCGTCCCGGGCGTGGGTCAATTCCTTCTCCTTCACGAGCAACTTCTGGCGTGCGGCTTCCCACTCCTGCGCTGAAACAACGTTAGTCTGCATAGCTAACCTCCTGTTTGTTGGGACGATTGTTGTGCGTGCGTCGACCATTCAGGCCGGCAGCCGGCGGTCGTATTCCTGCTGCAGGCGGGCCCAGCCATCCCAGAATGGCGCCGGTTCCTTGTCGCTGGCGCGGGCGACCAGGATATCGAGGTGCATGTGCCAGCCGGCGCTGACCTTGAGCATGGTCGAGCGATCGGGCAGCCGCCGATGGGTCACGGTGAGCAGCACGCCCGAGCCCTTCGGCTCCAGTTCGAACGTCACGTCGCCGCTGTTGTTCCAGGCGATCGAAAGCTTGCGGAGCGGAACGAGCTCGGTGATCCGGCTCTGCATCCGGTGCTCTTCGGGGAAACCTGCCGGCCGCTTGCTCGGAGGATCGTTGAGCTCGTCGTTGCGCCAGACAAACTCGAAGGGCGCGCCGACCTTCATCTCCATCGCGCCCGCCGCCAGCCACTTGCTGCGCAGGTCGCTGTCGGTGAGATAGGCCCAGATGCGTTCGATCGGACCGGGCAGAAGCCGCTGCATCTTGAGCGTGGTCGGCTCGATCAACTCACCATAGGCATCGGGCCTTGTCGTTGAATTCATCGTTCTACTCCTTCACCTTTTTTTGCCTTCGCCTTGTCTTCTTCAAGTAGCAGGGCTTCCAACGCATCGAGCTTTGCATTCCAAAACCGCTCGTAACGCCTGAGCCACGCGTTTGCTTCCGCGAGCCGCGCCGCCTCGAGGCGGCACAGATGGGTGCGGCCGCGGATCGTGCGCTTCACCAGCCCAGCATTCTCCAGCACCCGCACATGTTTCGACGCGCCGGCGAAGCTCATGTGAAATGGCGTCGCCAGTTCCCCGATCGTGAGTTCGCGCTGGGCCAGATGACCAAGCATCGCCCGGCGCGTCGGGTCCGCCAGTGCATGAAAGACAGCGTCGAGATGTGCCGAATACTCAACCATGTGGTTTAGTATAGGCACGCAGCGCCAATAGTCAACCGATCGGTTTAACGTTTTCGTGATGGAGTTCCGCGCCGTTCTAGTCGTCCGTGTAGACGGCGCAGGGTGATGCGATGCCGCGCAGCGCATGCGTTCCCAGCGGGATCAGTGTCGCGGTTGTCTCGGTGGCGACCGCGCCGGAGATGAGGACGGTTCGGCCAAGCGGCCGGCAAAGCCCTTCGAGCCGGCTGACCAGATTCACCGCAGGTCCGATCGCGGTGAAGTCCAGCCGGTCGGCCGCGCCGACATTGCCCCACAGAATTTCGCCAAGGTGCAACGCCACGCCGAACGACAGCGGCGGCAGCCCCTGCTCTCGCCGCGTCGTATCGAGATGCGCCATGCCGGCTTTCGCCGAAGCCACCGCGCGCAACGCAGCGTCGCAGGCGTCGCGCGGCTTCTCGCCGACCGGAAAGATCGCGAGCACGCCATCGCCGATGAATTTCAACACCTCGCCGCCAAAGGCGTGGACGGCGCCGCCGATGCAGTCAAACCAGCCGCCGAGTGCGGCGATGACCGCGGGGGGAGGCTCGGCCTCGGACAGCGCGGTGAAACTGCGCAGATCGGCATAGAGCAGCACCGCCCGGATGGTCTCGCCGACTTCGCGCCGCAGCGGCCCCACCAGCACGCGCGCGGCGCTACGCCGGCCAAGATAGGCCTCGAGCGCGGCCGACAGCGTCGCCCGCGCCGAGAGCGCGGCGAGCGGCGCCGCGGCGAAGCGGGCGGCCTCGCGCAATCGATTGGCTTCCGTTTCCGTGAACCGGCGCGGCCCGATCCAGCCGAGCAGCGGCCCGCCCTCTCCCGCGCCAACGGCGTCTTCATGCACCGCACCACCCGCGAGCCCCGCCAACCAGCTCCGCCCCGCATCGCCGGACGAACTGCCCGCGCCGCCAAATCCCGCCGGAGCAAAGCCCACCGCCTCGATCACCTCCCCGTTCCCGGCTCGCCATAGCCAGGTGCGGCGGGCGATGATCGGGTGCGGCACGGCAAGCGTCAGCGCGCCGCCGGCGAGCGGTACGCTGTCCGCGATCAAGCGCGTGCCGAGTTCGGCGAGGAACCGTTCGGCGCCCGGCGAGGCGCTGGCCGCATCGACCAGCCATGTCAGCGTCGAACTCAGTTGCATGCGCCGATCATGTGGCAGGGACCATTGATTGTCATCATCGGCACTTGGTAAATCCTCGCGCCGGCATATGTTCTCGTGCGGGTTGCAGCCGCCGCCATGCCAACGACCAGTGAGGTTTTCGATGCCTGAGTCATTTGTGGTCCAGCGCGAGACGCAGATCGCTGCACCCCGCGCCAGTGTGTTCGCCTTCCTGACCGACCCTGAGAAGATCGTGCAATGGATGGGCAGCGAGGCCGTGACGGAGATGCATCCGGGCGGCCTGTACCTCCTGAAAGGCGTCGGCCGTGCAACGGGACGCGGCACGTTCCGCGAGGTGGTGCCGGTGCATCGTCTCGCCTACAGCTTTGGCTGGGAAGGCAATGACGAAGTGCCGCCGGGATCGGGCCTGATCGAGATCGACCTGATCGAACAGGATGGCGGCACGTTGCTGCGCATGACCCATAGCGGGCTTCCGAGCGCCGCTCACCAGGCGAGCCATGCCAAAGGTTGGATCCATTATATCGACAGGCTGACCAAGGTGGCTTCCGGCCAGGATCCCGGCCCGGATCGGGGTCCGAACGGCACCCGCTGAGGATGATATCGGTCAGGGCGTGCATCGCGGGCCGGTCATTCCTCTCTCTTCAACACCGTCACGTGGAGGCGGCGGCGGATTTCCATCCCTTGCCGGCGGTAGAGCGCAATCGCCGAGTGATTGTTGGTGAACACGTGCAGGAAGGGAATTTCGCCGCGCGATACAATCTGCTTGGAGACGGCGCATAGCAGCATCTGCCCGTAGCCGCGGCCGCGATGGGATGGATGCACGCAGACGGCTGTCATCTCGGTGTAGTGAGCGGGCCTCATCCGCTCGCCGGCCATCGCCACAAGCTGCCCATCGACGCGAATGCCGAGAAAGGTGCCGAGTTCGTGGGTCCGCGCGCTGAACGGTCCCGGCTTGGTAAGCGTCGTCAGTTCGATCATGGCTGGAACGTCGTCGACACCGAGGGTGACGATGTCGACGCCGTTGGCCGACGTTTCGACTGGCGTCCCGATCATCTGCTCCCCGGTATCCGCGAGCACGACCTTGAATTCGGCAGGCGGGTTCACGGGATCCGGCGTGAACAGCACTGCGATGTCCTGCGGCGACATCAGCGCGCCGAGCGCTGCAAAGCTCTCGGGCGACATGTCCGCCGTGGCGGCGAAGGGGGTGATCTCTGTCGGAAAGCGCCGCGCGCGGGTATCGCCTTCGGCCAACGCCTGCTGTGTGGTCGTCAGCGCGGTCCAGATCGGATAATCGAGCGGATGGCTGGGGCTGTCGGACATTGGGCTACTGCTTTCATTCTCACTCAATTGCACGGCAACGCTAGCGGTAATCGCTGAACTCGGCGACCTTGCCGCCCTCCCGGACCTCGGCGGTGTAGCGCCAGATGTCGGGCCGCGAGCCATCGATGTCCGTAAAACCATAGTAACGCGCGAGCTCGCCGGAGCTGACCGATTTCTGATTCCACCGCGAGCGATCGGGATCGGCGGCGAGCGCCGCTACGGCGCGGCCGACATAGCGCGGCGATTCCGACAGCGCGAAATCGGGCGGCGCCTGGTGCCGGCCGCCTGCCCGCGCCGTTAGCGCCTCGCGCCAGTTCGTTTCGGTGACGCCAAAGTTCTCCAGCATCATCTCGGAGCGCAGCCAGCCCGGCGTGATCGCAACCGCCGCAGCCCCATGGGGGCCAAGTTCGTGGCCCTGTGAAAAGGCCAGACGGTTCACGCTCTGCTTGACGAGGTCGTAGAACACCGAGATGCGGTAATGCCGCGCGTTGTAGTCGGCGGTGCCGTCGGTGACTTCGACAAGCAGGCCGCCGGGCTGCGCGACCAGCAGCGGCAGCAGGTAGTGCGACGTCACCAGATGCGTCTCGATGCCGAGCCGCAGGATCCGCAAGCCCTTTTGCAGGTCGAGCTTCCAGATCGGCGTGTTCCATTGCGCCGGCCCGCCCTTCAGTACTTCGGCGCCCCAGATGTCGTTGACGAGCACGTCGATGCGGCCGTGCTCGTCACGGATACATTCGGCCAGCGCCGCGACCTGCGCCGGTTCGAGATGGTCGACGGCGATGGCGACGCCCTCGCCGCCGAGCCTGGTCACGAGTTCCGCAGTCTCCTCGATGGTTTCGGGTCGATCATAGTCCGACCGTGTCGACGCCTCGGCGCGCGCGCTGCTACGACCGGTGCAGATCACCGTCGCGCCGGCCTCGCCGAGCGCAGCGGCAATGCCGCGGCCCGCGCCGCGCGTGGCGCCCGCCACCACCGCGATACGTCCGCGAAGCGAGCCTTCGTGTGACACCGAACTCATCGCAACTTCACCTTCACGCGTCGCCGGACGTCTATTGTATCGAAGCGCCGGTCGAGCGCATCACGCCTCTTCCGCCGTCGCCTTGATCAGATTGTCGCGCAGCGTGACGACATTTTCCTGCAGCCGCGCGAACTCGTCCGGCTTGAGCCCGGTCGAGGACACCAGGTTCATGTGCATGCCTTTCTCGCGCAGCCGCCGGCCAGCTTCCGTAAGGCTGATGCGCACCTGCCGTTCGTCCGCGGGATTGCGCTCACGGCGCAGATAGCCCATCGCCTCGAGCTTTTTCAGGATCGGCGTCAATGTGTTGGATTCCAGAAACATCTTTTCGCCAAGCTCGCTCACCGTCTGGCCGTCCAGCTCCCACAACGCCACGATCGCGATCCATTGCGGATAGGTCAGGCCGAGTTCGTCGAGGCCCTTTTTGTAGGCGCGGCCGAAGGCGAGGTTGGCCGAGTAGATTGCAAAGCACAGGAAATCGCCCAGGCGCCGCTCCCCCGCGGGCAGCTTCGGTTTCTGATTGCCCCTTGAACTGTCTCTGGAATTGTCCCTCGAAGCGGGTTTGGGACCTTCATTCGGTCTCATTGGGCGCGTCCTTTCCGACACGAATATGTGAAGTCTCGTATCCATATATATCGCATCCGATTAAATCGGAAGGCTTGATTTCAGGGCTCGTTGGTGCTTTATACATCGCACTCGATTACATCGTATACGATCTAATTACGCATCGGTAAGGAGATCCGGCGACTTAAGACATTCGTTCGTACTGCGGAAGAGTGTCTGCCAAACAGCAGGTATTCGCGCGACGATCGAAGCAATCTACGTCTGTATCCGGTCACGAAAACCACGGCGCGCTCGGAATATTCTGGCCACCGCAACATCAAAGGAGAGAACCATGTCCGACCTCAGCGAACGCACCCACACCACCCCCGCCGAAGCCAAGGCCGCGCAGGCCGTCGACCTGAAGCTCGAAATCGTCGTCATCCCGGTCTCCGACGTCGACCGCGCCAAGCAGTTTTATGCCAAGCTCGGCTGGCGGCTCGACGCCGATTTCGCCGGCCCCGACGATTACCGCGTGATCCAGTTCACCCCGCCCGGCTCCAACGCATCGGTGATCTTCGGCAAGGGCGTCACTCCGGCCGCGCCCGGCTCCGCCCAGGGACTCTATTTGATCGTCTCCGACATCGAAGCGGCCCGCAGCAACCTGCTGGCCCGCGGCGTCGACATCAGCGAGGCCTTCCATCACGAAGGCGACGTGCACAGCGGCCCCGACGAGCCCTATTTGTTCGGACGCCGCCGGGTCAGCGGTCCTGATCCCGAACGCGGCAGCTACCGTTCGTTTGCCTCATTCCGTGATCCTGACGGCAACGGCTGGCTGCTGCAGGAAATCACCGCACGATTGGCCGGACGCGTGGCCGCCGACAGCACGACGTTCGCCTCCCCGGCCGACCTCGCCGCCGCGTTCCGCCGTGCGGCCGCCGCCCATGGCGAGCACGAGAAGCGCAACGGCGGCCAGCACGATGCGAACTGGCCGGACTGGTACGCCGATTACATCGTCAAGGAACAGGCC
>Ga0081540_1001475_pt1 | contig 20302 bp, 18 predicted proteins | sample TabmetS2T1R1_FD_71024 | JGI IMG/M metagenome (GOLD analysis project Ga0081540, IMG submission 71024) | Tabebuia heterophylla rhizosphere microbial communities from the University of Puerto Rico - S2T1R1 | ecosystem: Host-associated > Plants > Roots > Rhizosphere ... | reverse complement strand
GATGACCGCATGCAGGAGGTCCTCGCGCGCGAGATCGTCGACGAATTGGCCGCGGCCGCGCAGCAGCCGAAAATCCTCGACGCGTTCGACCGCGCTGCCGATGAAGACATTGGTCCTGCGCTTTTGATCCATGTCAGATGACGATCGTAGCTTGTTCGTTGAGCAGCGCGCGGGCGACGCTGAGCGCGGCCAAGGCAGAGGTCTTCGGGTTTGTGCGCGACGGCTTGCCCTGCAGCTCGATGGCAAAGCGCCCGGTCGCGCCCTCGGCTTCGATCTCGTGGATGTTGCCTCCCGCATCGGGATCGGCGACGAGCTCGACAGCCGTAGCCTCAAATCCTAGTCCGGCGAGCGCCACCGCGGCGGCGACGTTGGCATTCTGCGGATAGAGCAAGGCGGCTTCCCCGGCCGTGCCCTTGTAGAGCACGGTCCGCTTTGCGAGCTTGCCGAGGTCCACGTGGCGCTCCGCCGGCGAGCCGCGCCAGGCGAGCGGCGGCTTGCGCGAGCGATAGCGCACCGCGGTCAAGCCGGATAGGCGCATGGCGGCGATGGCATCGAGGCCGCCGATCGCGCCGGCGGGCAACAAAATGCGGCTGTTGCCATCACGCGCGGCTGATTTGAGCTTCGCGAACAGCGTCGCATCGGCAAGCGCGCCGACGGAAATGACCAGGCAGTCGATTCCGCTGCGCAGCACAGTGCCGACATGCTCCGCCACCGCCGCTTGGCTCGCAACCTCGGCAACAACGGTCGGCTTGCGCGCGATCAGGTCATCGAGCGCTTCGACGATGTCGACGCCGTAGAGCTTCGTCCGTGCCGCCTCGCTGCGCCCTCGCCGGGCCAGCGCCCCGACGATGCACACCCCGCGTGCCACGTCAGCAGTGCGCAGGGCGGCGACCACGTCCTGCGCCATGCCGCCGCAGCCGATCAGGCCGATCGCGGTCATGCGTCGATCATTGCGGGTTGAGGCGCATTCCGGTGAACTTCCACTGCGACAGCTCTTCCATCGCGTAGCGCACGCCTTCGCGCCCGAAGCCGCTCGCGCCGACGCCGCCGAAGGGATAGGTGTCGAGCCGGAAGCGGCTGGCGTCGTTGATCCAGAGCGAGCCGACCCTGAGCTTGCGCGAGACCTTGAACGCGGTCTCCAGGCTCGTGGTGAAGCAGGCGCCCTGGAGACCGAATTCGGACGAGTTCGCGAGTTCGAGCGCGGCATCGACGTCGCCGACGTTTTGCACGACGACGACCGGACCAAACGCCTCCTCGCGCATGAGCCGTGCTTGCGGCGGCGCGTCCGCCACGATCGCGGGACTGAGAATGGCGCCGCGGCGCTCCGGCTTGAGGACGAGCTTGCCGCCTTTGGCAACCGCGTCCTTGACCATCTCTTCGACCCGGTCGGCGGCCGCGCTGCTGACCATCGGCCCCACGTCGGTCGCAGCGTCATCGGGGTCGCCGACCTTGAGCTTTTTGGCGGCCGTCACGAACAATTCGAGAAACCGCTCGAACACCGCCCGCTCGACGATTACCCGCTGCGCCGAGATGCATTGTTGGCCGCTCGCCTCGAATGCCGCACCGGCGATCCGCGCCGCAGCATCGTCGAGATCGGCATCGGCGCAGACGATATTCGCCGCGTTCGAGCCGAGCTCGCCGATGAATTTCTTGGCGCCCGCGGCTCGTGCCAGTTCATTGCCGGCTGCAGTGCTGCCGGTGACGGTGACCGCTGCGACGAGCGGATGGGCGGCAAGGAGCTTGGCGGTGTCGCGCCCGCCGGGGACGACGTTGAAGAGTCCGTCGGGTATGCCCGCCGCTTTCATCGCTTGCGCTATCAACAACGCGACCTCGGTGCCGGGCGGGGACGGCTTGACTACGATCGCATTGCCGACCGCGAGGGCCGGGGCGACTTTCTGAATGAGGAGATTGGCGGGCCCGTTGAACGGTGTGACCGCGGCTACCACGCCATAAGGCACGCGCGTGGTGAAGCCGAAGCGGCCCGCGCCTGTCGCCGTCGTGTCGAGCGGCAGCACTTCCCCCACGAGATGGGGCAGTTGTGCGGCGCAGGCGCGCATGAATGTTCCCACGCGCTTGGCTTCGAACGTCGCGGCGCGGCGTGGCTTGCCGATGAAGCGAATGAGCGAGCGGACCAGTTCGCCTTCGATCTTATCGATTGCGATCGCCGCCGCCAGCAGCCATTCGATTCGCTTGGCGATGGTTGCATCCTGGTGCTTGAGAAAAGCCGCATGCGCGTGCTTGACCGCGGCATCCACGACCTTGGCGTCGGATTCGATCATGTGCGAAGCGATGCTTTCGTCGATAGGGCACACCAGCGGCGAGAGGCCGGCTTCGAACTTCGCCGGCCCACCGATCCACGGCATGAGTTGAGGAATGGTCATCGATTTCTCTCCTCGGTTTTCGTCACACGTGCTGGCCCTCGCTCAACGGAATGTCGCGGAGCGTGCTTGGTGCGAACAGCTCCTCCAGCTTTACCCGGCGATCGGTCAGTCCGTGCTCGTGGGTATACTGGAGCAGCGCCTCGATGGACGGCCGGTTCGGCTCGATGCCGTAGGCATACCAGTCCGGCCCGAAGATCGCCTTCTCCTCCTCGATCAGCGGCTGTAGCCAAGCCGATGAGACCTTCGGCGAGCCCATGTCCGCCAACAGGTGATAGGCGTAGTCCTTGGCGCGGCAGAGCGCTTTGTACATGCTCAGCGCCACCCAGGGATCGCGCTTGTACACGTCGTTCCGGATCACCACGGTGTGCATGATCGGATAGATTTTGGTGCGCCGATAGTAGTCCTTCTCCACCTCGGCATAGTTCGGAAACAGCCGGCGCACCTTGCCCGAGCCGCGCCGAAAAGCGAGCGGATTGTTGGCAGTCATCAGGAAGTCGATCTCGCCGCGCTCGAGCATGTCGCCGAGCTCGGTGCCGGGCGGCGCCTGAGTCAGGCGGATGTCCGCCGGCAGCTTGCGGCCGAGCCGGTCGGCGCGGCCCTGGACCCATTCCACCTCGCTCGGCTTGACGCCGTATTCGTGCTCGAGCAGGCCGCGCATGTAGACCGCTGCGGTCATGGTGTATTCGGGAACTCCGCCGCGCCTGCCTTTGAGGTCAGCCGGTGCCTTGATCCCCTTTTCGGTGTTGATGAAGAAGTAGCCGTGGCGGAACACGCGCGACGGAAACACCGGGATGGCGATGAACGGCGCTTCGCCGGCGCCCACCAGCGTGGTGTAGTTCGACAGCGACATCTCCGAGATCTCGAACTCGTTGAATTGCAACATGCGCCAAAAAATGTCGGGAGGCTGCGAGGCGATGTAATTGAGCTCGATCCCCTCGGGTTGTACCGACCCGTCACGCAGCGCAAGCATGCGGTCGTAGGGACCGCACGCGAAGGTGAGGCGCAGCTTGCTCATGGCATGGTTCCTCGTCCGGCCGGTGTCCTGCGCGGGATTGGCCCAGCCTGCATCTTGTTTCGTCAGGCCATGGATCGCCGAGTTGAACCCGGCAACGACGGATCATTCGCCTGAGCCGACGCTGTCGCGAGGCTCGAGTGGTGTCAAGCCGGTGTAGCCTCGCCACACGCTGGGATGGCCCAGCGCAAGAAACGGTCGCGGTCCGCGATGCTGCTTCACTTAGGCGCTGGTCGGCACTGGGCGAAATGACATAGGTTCGGCTGCCGGCTCAGAATGGGAGCGCATGGAAGGTACGCGGATGTCACACGTCTTACGGTTAGTCTTCATCGCCGTGCTGTCACTGCTCGCGCCCGCTGTTCAAGCCGCCGCGGAGAACTATCCAGATCGCGTCGTTCGCATCATCAACCCCTATCCGCCGGGCGGATCGGTCGACGTCATGGCGCGAATTCTGGCACAGAAGCTCACCGAGGCTCTCGGCCAGCAAGTCATCGTCGAGAACCGCTCCGGCGGCGGCGGCAATACCGGCAGCGATTTCGTGGCCAAGGCGGAGCCCGACGGCTACACGCTCCTGTTCACTGCGCCCGGGCCGCTTACCGTCAATCAGACTCTTTACGGCAAGCTTCCCTTCGACCCGGCGAAGGACTTTGCTCCCGTCGCGCTGTTTGCGACCGCGCCCATCGTGCTGATCGTCAATCCCGGCCTGCCGGCGTACAACGTGCAGGAGCTAATCGGGCTGGCGCGGAAACAGCCGGGCAAAATCAATTTTGCCTCGGCGGGGATCGGCACGACCAATCATCTGTCCGGAGAACTGTTCAAGAGCATGGCCCAGATCGACATCGTGCACGTTCCCTACCGCGGCGCCGGACCGGCAATGAACGATCTCGTCGCAGGCCATGTCCAAATGTTCTTCGATCTCATGCCGGTAGTGTTGCCGCAAATTGCCGCCGGCAATGTGCGCCCGATCGCCAACGCGGGGGCGAAGCGGCCGTCGGCACTACCCAATCTGCCCACGGTTGCCGAGCAAGGGCTCGCCGGTTTCGATGCCTCCTCCTGGTACGGCCTCGTCGCGCCGGCGAAGACGCCGGAGCCGGTGCTAGCGAAACTGCGCGACGAAGTCGCCAAAGTCCTCGAGGCGCCCGACGTGCTCGCGCGTATCCGCGAGCTCGGCTCGGAGCCGGGCGCCGTCTTCGGCAACGATTTCGCAGCATTCATGACGGCGGAGACCAAGAAATGGGCTGAGGTCATTCGTGCCTCGGGTGCGAAAGCGGATTGATTGCGGGGCTTTGCGAACGACGGATACTGCGACGGTATTTTTAGGCAACGACTTCCAAGTTCGACGACACTTTGCAGCTCGCGCAAAATCCGTCAGTTCGCGCGAATCCCGGCGCTGGTGATGACATCGCGCCATTTCTGCGCGTCGGCGCTGATCCGCGCCGCCAGCTCCGCGGGTGAGCTCGCCTGCGCTTCTATGCCGTTTTTCGCGAATGTCGCACGCAGCTCAGGATCGTCGAGAACGGTGCCAATCTCCCGGTTCAGCCGCCTGATCACCGCGGGTGATGTGGCGGCCGGCGCCACGATCGCTTGCCACAGCGAACATTCGTAGCCTTGCAACCCCGATTCGGCGAGCGTCGGCACCTCGGGCAAAGCCAGATTGCGCGCTGCGCTGGTCACCGCCAACGCGCGCAGTTTTCCGCTGCGAATATGCGTCAGCGCCGGCGGGATGGTCCCGAACTGCATCTCGACGCGGCCTTCGAGCAGATCGAGCGTGGACTGCGCGGTGCCGCGGTAAGGCACATGCGTGAGCTCGATGCCGGCCATCTTCTCAAACAGTGCGCCGGCGAGATGCGCGAGTGTCGCCGGGCCCGCGGAGGCGTAGTTGAGCATGCGCGGTTTGGCTCGCGCGAGCGCGATCAACTCTTGCACGGTTTGCGCCGGTACGCCGGGGTGGAGCGCGAGCACGAAGGGCGAGTGGCCCAGCATCGAGACTGGAGCGAAATCCTTGGCCGGATCGTAGGGCAGCGAAGCGAGGCTCGCCCCCACCGCGTGCGTGCTCGTGTTGGCAAGGCCGAGGGTATACCCGTCGGCATCGGCACGCGCGACCTCGTTGCTGCCGATGGCTCCGCCGCCCCCGACGCGATTTTCCACCACGAGCGGCTGGCCCAAGCGGTCACCGAGCTTTTGCGCCACCAAGCGAGCGATGATGTCGGAACTGCTGCCCGCCGTGAACGGCACGATGAGCCGGATCGGACGCTCGGGCCAGCGCGCATTCTTCGACTGCGCCTGCGCGATGTTCGCCGAGAGCAGGCCGGCCAATAGCGACAGCGCTACGCACGTCTTGATCCGACCGCGTCGGGCGGATCTCCGGCCATTCGTCGTGCCAGCCGCTCGGCCGTCCAGCTCGGTCATGGAATGCGCTCGGCTTCGCGCAAGCTCTCGATCAGGGAGCTGCGCAGCAGAAACGCGCGGGCGAGCTTGGGGTCTTCCGCGGTCCGGCGCAGCTCGGCATGGTTGCGCTCGCGTATGGCGGGGTCCTTTTCCGCCAAGAGGCGCTTGTTGCGGATGGTCTGCGCCTGCGTGTGCTGCAGCGCGACGTGCCGGCGCTGGCGCTCGTAGCGGTCGAGCACGTCCTCCCCGGCTTCTCGGCGCAAGATCTTCGTGAGCTTCTCCGCCAGGTTGAACGCATCGTGGATGCCGCTGTTCATGCCCATGGCGCCGATCGGGCTATTCACGTGGGCGCTATCGCCGGCGAGGATCGCGCGACCGATGCGAAATCTTTGCGCCACCCGCTGGTGAACGACGTAGAGGTTGCTGGCGACGATGTCGAACGGCCTGCCCGTGGGCAAGAAGCCCTGCAGCCGCGCTTGCAGCGCCTCGGGACGCGTCAGCGCGGTTTCCTCGGCCTCCGGCTCGACGGGGAAGTGGATGCGCCAGCGGTCGGGCGGACCCTTCCAGTGAAACAGGTTCGACCACTCGTCCGGATCGGAGATGTAGTTGCGTTCGGTATAGCCGTGTTTGCGGAAATCGTACGCGACCTCGATGTTCAAGGTGCGATCGGGATAGGTAAACCCTTCGAACTCGATGCCGAGCTCTTTGCGGACAATGCTGCGGGCGCCTTCGGCGCTGACGAGATAGGCGCCGCTCACGGATTCGCATTCACCCGTCGCGTTGCTGACTGTGGCCGTCACCACCTCGCCGGCTTGTGTGAATCCCGTAAACGTGGTCGAGAGGCGAACCTCGATATTGGGATGCGCCTGCGCGAGCTTGAGCGCTTCCTCTACGATCTTGATGCGTTCGCATTGCAGCACGTAAGGAAATCGCGTGTCCTCTTTGAGGTGGGCGTGATCGAACGCAGCGATCAGCTGGTGCTCGCGACGGTCCCAGTAATGGAACAGCGGCGCGACGATGCCGCGCGGTGCGAGCTTGTCGTAAAGCCCGATGCGCTCGAACAGCTCCAGCGTCGCGGGATGATTCGTTCCCGCGCGCGACACCTGGTCGAGGAAATTGTCCGCGCCCAGCATCTCGATCAGGCACACCTCGACGCTTGCTTGCGCCAATGCCAACGACAGACATAGCCCCACCGGGCCGGCGCCGATGACGATCACACGGTTGGAGGTGTCCATGCCAGCGCGCTACGTGTGCCGCGGGCTCGTCCTCTCCGCCCGCAAGCAAGAGGGTTGGAGGTGAGGCAGTATAAATGAAAGACGTAAGACCTCACCTCACCTCTCTCTAGGGAGAGGCAGCAGACCAAGTCTGTTGCAGTATGCGCACAGTGCGCGACGTCAACTCTTGGTGGCGACCACGTCCTTCACCGCGCCGACCCAGCCGGTGTGGGTGAGATCGAACACGATGCCGAGCGGGTCTTTATACTTGGCCTCGTAATAGGAATGCGCGGTCGCCCCCGGTGCCGCCGGCTCGGGCCGACCAGCAAGATACTTGCCGCCTGCGCCCACCACCTTCTTCTCCGCCTCGTCGAGATCGTCCACCCACATTCCGAAATGGTAGATGCCGACCTTCTCGTCTCCCTCCTGCTTGAGCAGCGCAACATTGACAGTGCCGTCGGAGACATAGAGGCCGCGGCGCGCCTTGCCCGCCACTTTCATATCGAAGGCGTCCTCGAAAAACTTGGCGGCCTTTTCCGGATCGGGAACGATGAGCGCGATGTGGCGAAGCTTTGCCATGACCTCTGTCCTTCGTGAACCCTTGAAGCTGCCGAGAATAGCGAGGAACCGCGCCTCACCACAAGGCGCGCGTGGGCTGCTATGCTGACGCGCGCCGAGCAGGGCACGGGCGAACGCCATGTACAAGGACTTGCGCGAATTCATCGAGCTTGTCGAGAAGCTCGGGACGCTGCGCCGAATTGAGGGCGCCGATCCCCGTTTCGAGATCGGCGCCATCACCGAGATCGCCGCCGGACGATCCGATGGACCCGCGCTTCTGTTCGACGCGGTCAAGGGCTTTCCGCGTGGCTTTCGTATCTTCACCAACGCCACCACCAGCCCGCAACGGGCGGCGCTCGCCCTCGGCATCGATCCAACGTTGCGGCCGCTCGACGCGCTCAAGGTTTGGATGGAGAAACGCAAGTCGCTCAAGCCGCGCGCGCCCATCACGATCCAGGACGCCGCTTTTCTGCAACACTCGATCAGCGGCAAGGACGTCGACCTCGCCAAGTTTCCGGCGCCCATCTGGCACCGCCACGACGGCGGCGCCTTCATCGGTTCGGGCTCGATCGTGATCATGCGCGATCCGGACGGCGGCTGGATCAACGCCTCGATCTATCGGGTGCAGGTGCACGGCCGCGACAAGGTGACGGTACAGTTCGACCACGCCGGGCGGCACGGCGCCATCATCGCCAAGCGATACTGGGAGCAGGACAAGCCTTGTCCGATCGCCGTCGTCAACGGCGAGGATCCCGCGCTGTTCGTCGCGGGATTCGAGTATCTGCCTGCCGGGCAATCGGAGTACGAGTTCGCCGGCGCCATCAAAGGCGCACCGATCGAGGTGCATCCCGGCCCGCTGACCGCCCTGCCGATTCCAGCCCACGCCGAGATTGTGCTCGAAGGACATCTCCTGCCGATGAGCGAGAGCGCTTTGCCCGAAGGGCCGTTCGGCGAGTTCACCGGCTATTACGCCTCGGAGGCGCGGCCCGCGCCGGTCATGCAGGTGAGTGCCGTGCATCATCGCGCCGATCCGATCCTGCTCGGATCGCCGCCGATGAAGCCGCCGCGGTTTCATTTTGGGCTGCCGTTCCGCGCCGCTACCATCTGGCAGAATCTCGATGCCGCCGGGGTGACCGACGTCGTCGGCGCCTGGCAGCACGTCTCGCAACTCATGACCGTGGTGGCGCTCAAGCAGCGCTACGACGGCCACGCCAAGCGCGCCGCGCTCGTTGCGGCTGCGCACAGCTACATGGCCCGTCTCATCGTCGTCGTGGACGATGACGTCGATCCATCCGATCTCAACGACGTCATGTGGGCGGTCGCGACCCGCTGCGAGCCGTCGGAGCAGATCGACGTCGTACGCAACGCCTGGAGCTCGGCGCTCGATCCGCGCATTCCCGCGGCCGACAAGTCGCGCGGCATCACCGCACATTCGAAGCTGATCATCGAAGCTTGCCGGCCGTTCGCTTGGATCGGGAAATTTCCCCCGACCTCGGCGCTCTCGCTGGCCGAGGCGCGGGAGATCGAGGAGAAGTGGGGAGCGGCGCTGAAGTAATACCTTTGGCCTCAACCGTCGCGCGTTATGCCCGGCACGCAGTCAAACTTGCGCAGACTGCGTAAACTTGCCTGCGCTGCCGGACATCCGCACCGCGGGCGCGCGTCACTCCACCGCGTTGGCCGAATGGAGGCTGTCGAAGAGCCCGGCGCGATAGAGAAACTGCTTGTGCAGCTTCACGTCTTCCGAGATGCGGCGCAATTCATCGAGGTGCTTGCGGCGGATCACTGGGTCTTTTTCCTCGAGCGATCGCTTGTTCTGAATCGTCTGTGCCTGCACGTAATCGACTTGCGCCGTGCGCCGCTGGCGCGTGTAGCGGTCGAACACCTCGGCCCCGGCGCGGCCGAACCAGACATCGGCGAGTTTGGCGGTGAGATTCATCGCGTCATGGATGCCGCCGTTCATGCCCATGCCGCCGATCGGATTGTTGACATGGGCGGCGTCGCCGGCGAGCAGGACGCGGCCCTTGTTGAAGGTCGCGGCCACTCGCTGGTGCACGGAATAGAGTGCGTGATAAGGAATCTCGTAATCGCCGCTCTTGGCGTGAATGCCGTGCAAGCGGCGCTGGATGCCCTCCATGCTCAAGGCCTGTTCGTCGGATTCGTTGGCCGGGACCGGCATGATGCCGCGCCAGATTCCGGGCGGGCCGATGCCCTTCACCTTAAACAGATTGAGCCACTCGTTGGGATCGGAAAAATAATTGCGCGTGCAGAAGCCGCGGCCGGTTGCGCCGAAATCGAAGCTGGTGCCGATCTTGATGAACCGCTCGGGCCAGGTGAAACCCTCGAACTCGATCTCGGAGAGCCGCCGCACCGTGCTGCGCCCCCCATCGGCACCGATGACGTAGCGGCCGCGAATTCTTTCGCTGTCGCGCTCCGCGCCGGCCACCGTCACCTCGACGTAGTCGGCCCCCTGGACGAGTTCGGTCACCTTGGTGGAGAAACGGATGTCGGCGATGCCGCTCGCCTCGATGTGCGGTCTTGCCGCCCGCACCAGCTTGTACTGCTCCCACTGCACCACGAACGGGTAGGGCACCTCGCCCTCGAGCAGGCTGATGTCGAACACGGCGACCAGCTCGCCGGTGACGCGGTCGCGAAAGTGGAAGATCGGCGAGAGCAAGCCGCCGCTGGCATCTCCGGCAAAGGCTTCATCCTTGAGCCCGAGCTCGGCCAGCATTTCCACGGTCGGAGGATGAATGGTGGCGGCGCGCTGATCCTCGGGCGGTTCGACCTCGGCTTCGATCAGCGTGACCGGAATGCCCTTCTTGACCAACGCGAGCGCGGTCACGGCCCCCACAGGCCCGGCTCCGACTACGATCACCCGGTCATCCTGCCGCATCATCCACTCCAAAGCCTCGCACTATACACGCTAGGCCGCCGCAATGGCGCGGCGTCGCACCAGCGCGCGCGGCGACTTCGCTATCAGACCTTTGAAATCTCGAACATCGAAGGATGGAACAACTCCTCGACCGCAACCTTTCGCTCGATCAAGCCCTGCTCATGCAGATATTGCGCCAACGCAGTGATCTCTCGCATGTTCTCCGCTATGCCGTAGGGCCAAAAATCTTTCCCCATGACCGCCATGGTCTCCTCCGTTTCCGGGATCAACCAAGGAAGCGTCACCATCAGGGCGTTGACGTCGAGCAGGTCGACCATCGCGAGCGCCTTGGCCTCACAGAACGCCTTGTAGACGCTCGACGGCAGCCATGGATATTTTTCTACGAGCTCCTTGCGGATGCCGACGAGATGCATGAGGGGGAACATGCGGGTTTTCTTGTAGTAGGCCTGCTCGGCTTCGCGTGTGTTGGCAAACAGCCGCCTGATGTGCGGTTCCCCGCGCAGGAATGAGGAAGGGGCGCGTGCCGTGAACAGCGCGTCGAGTTCGCCGTCGCGGAGCATGCCGACGAGCGTCTGTTCCTTGCCGATGGGTTTGAGGTCAAGATCCGCAATCGGCTTGAGCGGGGTGCGCTCGTCGCGACCCGGCTCTTCCTGGCCGCCGTTGCGCCAATGGATCTCGCTCGGCAGCACGCCGTATTCGTGGTGCAGCATGCCGCGCATCCAGACCACGGCGGTGATTTGGTATTCCGGCAAGCCGACCCGTTTGCCCTTGAGGTCGCCGGGAGTGCGGATCCCGGCATCGGCACGAACGTAAATGCCGGAATGACGGAACAGCCGCGATACGAAGGCCGGAATGCCGATGTAGGCTGAATTGCCCGCCGCCACGGTACGGATGTAGCTCGAGAACGAAAGTTCCGAGACGTCGAATTCCTGGTAGCGGAAGGCGCGAAAAAAGATCTCCTCGGGGTAGAGCGGCAGGTAGGTCGCCTCGCAGCCTTCCACCTTCACCCGGCCGTCCCGGATGGCACGCGTGCGATCGTAATTGCCGCACGCGATCGTTATCGGCACCTCGACCATTTGGGGGCTCCTGATCGGTTGGGTGGCGGGATGGGTGCAAACGGCGGGGTCTGGCAAAGCGTACTTGCTTCTGTTTTGGCTGTGAAGCGTCACCTTGTTGTATCCTGATCTGCGCGATAGTTTCATGCTTGGGACGCGACCTGACGCTCGCCCGCATCGGAGGCCCAAGGAGAAAAGTCATGATGTCGAGCGTGATCGGCGGCGCCATGCTGCCCCATGCGCCTCAGTTCTTCACCATGCCCGAGACCGAGGACAAAAATGTCGTCGAGCATGTGCGGCAGGTCGCGGCCGATATCGGCAAAAAGTTGCGCGCGCTGCAGCCCGATCTCTGGATCATCTTTTCCAACGATCATGCCGAGCAGTTCTTCCATACCACTGCGCCGCCGTTCACCGTCCACGTGGGCGGCGAGGCGACGGGCGAGTTCGCCGGCCGGAAATTCCACTGGAAGATTCCGAGTGAAATCGGTTTCGAGATCGTGCGTCAGCTCTATCGGCAGAACTTCGATCCCGCCTTCACCAGTACGGCTAAGATCGATTATGCGATCGGCATTCCATTGACGCATCTCGGCCATACCGATCCGGTGCTGCCGATCTACGTGAATGCCTATCTGCCGCCACAGCCTACGATGGAGCGCTGCTACGCCTTCGGGCAGGCTCTCGCGCGCACGGTGACCGCGCTCGGCCTCAAGACTGTGGTGCTCGCGAGCGGCGGCATGTCGCATTTCCCCGGCACCGACCGCTACTCCAATCCGGAGCTCGACTGGGATCGGCGCGCGCTCGGCAAGCTCGAGGCCGGGCACTTGAAATCCTTGATCGGCTACGACGAGCGCGAGCTCGACGATACCGGCAACATCGAGCTGCGCTGCTGGGCCTGCGCGGCCGGCGCGTTGGGCGAACGCAAGCCCGACGTCGTGTCGATGGATCCGAGCTGGCACCACAACTATGCGTCGCTCGGTTGGACCGGCAGCCCCGCCGAGGCGCAGCGCGCGGCGCACTATCCCTCGATCAAGCCGGAGCTGGTCGAGCTGACGTCGGCGCTGCACGGCCTCGCCCATGACGCCGAGCTACGCGCGCAATATCTATCCGATCCGCCGGCCTTCGCCGACAAATTCCAGCTCCCGCCCGATCAGCGCGAGGCGCTGATCAAGCTCGACCTTGCCTCGATCGTGAAGATGGGCGCGCATCCCTTGGTTCCGTTCCTGGCGCAATTGCAGGTTCAGCGGCAGCGCCCGCGGCCGTAACGCGTGCGTTGCGAACCTGCCGTGCGTGTACCCGGGCGCTAACGCGGACAAGGCGCGACGGCGACTCTCGCTATCGCCGGTTTTCCGCGCCTGCTCCGGCGAGGCGGGTTATGCAAGGGCTGTATGCGCCCCGGCTCGTTGACGCCGGCGCACCGTCGTATTCAACTAGCCGCTACCAGCGAGCGCCGCGCTGCAGCGCGTTGCGCACGCCGAGCTCGGAGCAAATCGATGAAAAAGCTGGTCTTGGAGACTACGGCCCCGTTCCAGGGATTGCCTGAACTGGTCGCCTACGACGAGGGACTGTTCGCGCAGGAAGGGCTCATGGTCGAATGGGCCGACCGCGAGCAGGGCGTGGAGAAAAAAGTCGAGACGCAGGTGACAAGCCCCAAAGGGGTCGACCCGTTCGCCAGCCATGGCAAGCTGTTCGAACAGGGCAAGGCCGATATGTATAACGCTTGCGAGTGGGGCAACTACTGCCGCGTGCAAGCAACGAACGCCGGTAGCCGCCAAATCGGCCGCCGCGCCATCGTCACCTACTCGGCCCTGGTCGTGGCGCCGGATTCGCCGGTCTACACTGCGCAACAGCTCGCCGGCCGCACCATCGGCGTGCCGTTCTATTTCGGTACCCACTACATCGCGCTGCACATGCTGGAAGGCTTCCTACGCCGCGAGGAGATCAAGCTATGCCGCGCGCCGAACGGCTCGCGCTATCGGCTCGCCGCGCTGATGCAGGGCGAGCTCGACGCCACGACGTTGACCGAGCCGCACATCACGCTGGCGGAGAAAAAGGGCTGCCGGACGATCTGCTCCGCGTTCTTCCACGGCACCGAGGTCGCCTCCGACCGGGTGGATGCGGAAACCTACGCCGCCTTCAATCGCGCGGTGCGCGAGGCCGTGCGCCGGATCAACGCCGACAAGCGCGCCTATCTGCATTATTTCATCGACTACCACGCCAAGACCGATCCGGACATCGCTGCGCTCAAGGTGGAAGACTTGCGCGAGAGCCGTCTGGTGGTCTGCGATCCTGCGCCGATCCCGCTCGACGAGATGCAGCGCACCTACGAGTGGCTCAAGAGCTGGGGCATGCTGGAGGAGACGGCCTCGCCGCTCGATCTCGTCAATATGGACGTGCAGCGCTACGCCCATCAGGCCGCGGAGTAGCGGATTATAGCGGGCGCTGCCAATTGCTGAAGCCGCACGGTAAAGCGGGGCTGGTTATCCGGCTTTAGAACACTTTGCCGGCGTCAAGTGAACGAACTCACACCGGCGCTCCGAACGGCATGGCAGCCTGGATTCGAGCAGCGCGATCGGGTGTCCACATGCGCTTTTCATACACTTCACTGCGGGACGAACTGGTCAATCGGTTTTGGAAACAGTCGAGTACCTTCAGACGATTGCTGAGTTCTCGACACGTGCTCGATTTGCAGTTGATTTTTATTGTCACCTTGCTTGCTACGATCGAAGTACTGGCGTGGCATGTCTATTCAGTTGCTCAGATGGCCCCCGGTGAAAGGTCTAGGGGTTTGTTCGGGGGGGAAGACACACAATTCATCGGCGCCGTATTGCTGGCCTCTGGCTGGATCATGGCATGGGTCTATCAGACCGGGAGCAAACGCCTGGGTGTCGTGGATCTGTTCGCCTGCGAAATCGTCACGCTTTGCCGCGTCGGCACCATCATGGATGTGGTCCCGCGACTGATCATGGCCCATCAACACTTGACAGCATCCGCCCGCGGCGAGCCGTCCCATCCTTCTTGGCAAGACAGCAACTTCGGGCGGTTTACATCGCAGGAAAACTACTTTCCGGTGTTCGACGGAAATTCGAAAGATCTGCAGGTGCTCGAAGCAGATGTCGTCATTAACGTGACTGCCTTCTACACCTACATGAAAGCCTTACGCGATCATTTCCGGCGCTTGGGCGATCTCTCCCCAGGCCCGGACGCGAACCCGCAGAAATGCACTCTGTTAGTAAATGCGATCTACATGGCGTTCCTCGCTTACGAGAGCGCTCGCACATCGATCGAAGAGCTAATTGAGTTCGAGCCAACCCAGGCCGAAGCAATGGTTACTGGGCTCGTTACAGAGCTATCTGCTTACCGATATCTTACCAAGTGCTTCGATCCAGAGGATATTCGCGGAAGACGCCTCGCGCTGCGCGAGAGGAAATATGAGGAACTCGTTCCGAAGCTATACGAGAGCGTTATGGAGGCTAAAGGGGTCGAGTGGGAAAATGCCCAGAGTACCGCGATCGATCTAGAGCGTCTCTACAACAGCTTGGAGTTCAAGCCAAAAATCAATGCCGTGAACCCAAATTTTGCCGCGGCGTCACAGAGTCAATTATAAAAGAGTCACTGGCTTCTAATCTCTCGCCTTCGGGTCCGACCCATGGGTGGCGATCTGCCAAGTGTTACCCCATGGATCGCGCACGGTCGCGCGCCGGTCCCCGTACGGCATGTCTGCCGGATGCTCGATGATGACCGCTCCCGCCTCTACCGCGCGTTGACAGACGCGATCGGTGTTGTCGACATAGACATAAAGGAACGTTGGCAGCAATTCGCGCGTGCCTCCCCCGTCGCTGACCATGATCACCGAGTCGCCGATCCTTACGACGGCGGGAGCGCCCGCGGGCATTTCTCCATCCGCGTCGAATACCGACTTGAGGAAGCCAACCACCCCGGCGACATCAGGCGTAAACATCCGTGGAATGACGGTGGGCCAGCCATTCGGTTGCACGCGGCTCGCTTTCGGAGCGCCGTCGGACATTTGGGTCATTCCTGGAGCGCGCGGCAATGTCGCAGAAACGCGCGGAACCGAGCAAGGATGGTGGAGCGAGTGAAACTAGACATAAACATTCCCCATCTGCTCCACAGGCCGTGAAAAATCGACTCAGATGTACTCCATCATCTGCGAACGTTCTTCGTCCGTAACCCTATAGAAATCGCGCTGCCATTCCTTGTTTTTCTGTCGAAGGTAAATGTCCCGAAACTCTTCGCCGAGAGTCGCACCCACCAGGGGATCGGTGCGAAACCCGTCGAGTGCCTCGATCAGTGTCCGCGGCAGTCGCTCCGGCAATGGTTGCGAGGCTTTGGCGCGTCCTTCAACCAGGTCGTAAAGGTTTTCATTCCAGGGCGCGCCGGGATCGGCTTTGGTTTGCACGCCGTCCATTCCCGCTGCCAACGAGAACGCCGCGGTCAGGTAGAAATTGGTGCTGATGTCCGGCGAGCGGTTCTCGACGCAATAGCGGTTCATCGGCAAGCGCAACATGGCCGAGCGGTTGTTGCGCCCGTAGCAGCGCAGCACCGGCGCCCACGACATGTCCGCCATGTCGCCCTGCGCGATCAGTCCTTTGTAGGAATTGAAGGTCGGGCAAGCGAGTGCGGTGAGTGCCGGCGCGTGCGCGAGCAACCCCGCGGTGAAGTGAAAGGCGAGGTCGGGAAAACCGATATTATATCGCCGCGCAAAATCGCCGGTCCCGCCGTGCGCCGGATCGAACACGTTGATCCGGCGGCTCCTGTCGGCCAGCGACATGTTGAAATGCGCGCCGGAACGGAAGTCGTTGCTGAATGGCTTCGGCATGAAAGTAGCGACCGCACCGAGTGAGCGAGCGACGTGCTTGGCCATGAACCGCAGGAAGATCAGACGGTCGCACATGGTCAACGCATCGGCATAAGCAAAATCGAACTCGTACTGACCGCGGCCGCCCTCCTGGTCGAAGGAATAGACACCCCAGCCGAGCTCGCTCATGTGCTCCACCATCGGGTGGAGGAAGCTGATCGACTGCAGTGTCTGGTCGACGTCGTAGGCCGGACACATGCCTTGATAATGGCTGTCGACGATAGCGTGATAGGAGCCGTTCGCTTTCCGGAGCACGTAAAACTCGGTCTCAACCCCGATGTTGAAGACGTATGCTTTGGCTTTTTCCAGCACGCGCTTGAGCATGACCCGGGCGCAGTTTGGATAGGGCTCGCCGCGGTAATAAAGATCACTGGCAAACCAGGCGAACCGCTTGTCCCACGGTAGGATCACCATGCTGCCAAGATCGGGGACTGCAGCGCACTCATCCTCCTGCGGGCCAACGAGCCCCATGCCCTCCATGGCGCCGACGGTGAACAGCTCCGAGCCGCGTGCCATCTTTTCGAAGCTTGCGATAGGGCAGGTCTTCGCCTTCGGCACGCCGTGCACGTCAACATAGGTGGCGAAGCAATACTGCACGCCCTTGCCCATGAGCTCGCGCTTGGTCTCGGTGATCAACTTGTCATCGTGCACCGACATCTCCTTTTCGTGTCAAACGCTGTTCGCAGGCGCCACACGCAAGTCGCGTTTTGGCCTCCTCCTGTCGACTCGGATGCATGGCGAAATTTCGGGCACGCGTTCCCTGGACGGGCTCACCTTATTCGGCCGCGGTTCGCTGCGCGGCCGGCGGCGGCCCCACAACCTTGTCCAGGATCCAATTGTCGATGACGTACACCAGCGACTCCATGGTGGAGAAGCGGCCCGGGCGGCTCAGGGGATTGGCCAATCCCTGCAGCTGCGTCTCTGCGATGCCGTTGTCCTCACTGATCACCACGTCGAAGCGCTTGTGGTAATTCGGCACGATCTGCTCGAAGTCAGGCCGTCCGACGGTGACGCTGGGGAAACAGAATCCGGCCGAATAACGCACCAACCCGGGCCCATCAGGCGCCATTTGCTTGAACCAAATGCAATCGAGATCGGCGCCGATCACGGTGCAAGGGTAGATCAGGATGTACTGAGCGCCCTCTGCCGCGGGCCCCCGCAGGGTTGGAATGCGATCGAAAGTGGCGTCGTTGCCCAGCGTGGCGCGCGAGGCGGTGGTGCGCGTCTGCAGGATCACGTAGTTGCCGGGCGCTCCGTCGATCGGATTCCAGTCCGCTTTGATGCCGCCGATCGACTTTTGATGCACCGTCGGCAGATGGAAGTTCTCCATCGAGTTCTCGATATAGCTCTTCCAATTGGTCCGCACGGTGAACTCTCGACGCTTCACCGTGACCATGTCCTCGAACTTGTACGACTCGGTGAAGCTGTCCAGATCACCGAGATATTCGCGCAGGCTCACGCAATGCGGATCAAAATTAATGAACAGGAACCCGCCCCAGGTCTCGAGCCTGAGCTCGATCAATCCGTAATCGGCGGGGGCGAAGTTGCGGGTGTTCTGCATTCCGTTCGCGCCGCGCAGTTTGCCGGTCGTGGAATAGAGCCAGCTGTGATAGGGGCACCGAATCGACTTGCAGTTGCCTTCGCCCTCCAACAGCTTGGCACCGCGGTGCCGGCAGGAATTGACGAATGCGCGGATTTTCCCATCCTCGCCGTGCATGATGATCAGTGATGCGCCGGCCAGCGTGTGGGTGAAAAAGTCCCCCGGCTGCCTCACGTAGTCAGCTCGTCCAATGAGACTCCAGCAACGCATGAAGATGTTTGAAACCTCCCGCTCATAGAACGCGGGCGACGTGTAGCACTCCGGCGGTAACGTCGAGGCTTCGAGCAGGGGACGGCGCACCGCGGCATAGCGCGTGGGATCGAACAGATCCGCCATCATTCGCTCCTGTGAAACGATTCGGCGCAAAGGCGCCGACTCAGTTCGCTTTACTCCCCGGATCAGCAAACCCGAAGGATTTGCGCGATTTTTAATCGATCGATTAAATTTTGTACGACGTTTCTTTTCACCTGACAAGTCCGGGTCCATGCGGTAGAAAGGAGCAATGGATCGGCGTCATGCTGCGAAAAGCATCACAGGGCGGAAGGAACGGTCTTCGACTTCCGCGCCGGTTCGCCCTCGAGCAGTGCGGCCGCGCGACAACGGCAGATCGAGCGCTATCCTCGAAGCGGCGCAGCGCCTGTTCTCGGTGCAGGGCTATACGGCGGTCTCCATCAAAAAAATTGCGAAAGCGGCGCGCGTCAACTCGGGCCTGCTCTATTACTATTTCGCCAACAAGGAGCATCTGTTGGTGGAGGCGCTGAAATACTCAGCCCGAATCGCCATCTTGGACGACCAGCGCTCGAAGCAGCGCGATCCTATCGCAGACATCAATTTCTGGTTCGACGCCAATCTGAAGATGGCCATGCCGCTCGGGCAAATGTTGAGACTCATGCTCGAGTATCGAACAACTCGCAAACGATCCCTGCCGGTCGAGCGTCTTATCCGAGATTTCTACGACGCGGAGATGGAGGTGTTGCGAAACGCGATCGAGCGAGGAGTGAGAACCGGACTCTTCAGGCGAGTTGATACGACTAAGACTTCGTTATTCGTCTCGACACATCTGGACGGGTTGATGGTGGCTGCGTCGGTTCGCCCCGGCTACGACCTGCGGGCGGGGTTTATGCAAATGCGCAAGATTCTGTTCGCGTGGCTTGGCTGTGACCAGCTATCCCGACTCAAATCCAGTGCTCGATCCAAACTTCGCGTGGTGGCGTGACGGGAGGACGCTGTGGCCCAGCGTTGGGATCTGATGACCAGCGGCGAGATCGGAGCGCTCGTTGCTAGCGGATTGGATCTCGCCTTGCTCCCGGTCGGGGCCACCGAGCAGCACGGTCCCCATCTTGCGACCGGCTGCGACACCATTTCACCCGAGGAGATCGCCTGGCGTATATCGGACGAGACAGGCGTCGTCGTTCTGCCGGCGATCGCCTATGGAATTTCGCTCGGACATACAACCCGCTGGCCCGGTACCCTCTCGCTGCATCCGCAGACCTTGATTCAGGTGGTGCTGGAGATCGGCCGCTGGGTGATCGGTTCCGGGTTCAGCAGGCTCATCATGCTCAACGGCAACGGGCCCAACGGCCCGGCGCTCGAATGCGCGCGCATCCAGCTGCGCTACGAGTTTCCGCGCTGCCGCTTCAGAGTACTGTCCCTTTTCGATTGCTCGGCGCGCGTGCAGAAACACTACTTTTCCGATGCGTCCGATATCCATGCCAACCGCGGAGAGACTTCCCTGCTGATGCATCTGCGACCCGCCGCGGTACGGCCGCAGGAACGCGTCGACGAGGGTGATGTGACGGTTGGCCGGGTCTTCTCTTACGACATGCCAGCAACGACCGTGAGCGGCGTGGTCGGCCAACCGAGCCTGGCGTCCCCCGCCGATGGCGCCAAGCTCACGCAGATGCTGGTTGAGGACCTCAGCGCGATCGTGCGGACCGCTTTGGCAGAGGAATGGCCCAAGCCGGCCGCGCCGCAATGAGACGTGACAATGGAGTTCACCCGCCTGGGACGCAGCGGACCTGAGGTTTCACGTTTCGCGATCGGCACGATGACCTTCGGTAGCCAGATGGACGAAGAATCAGCCCACCGCCTGCTCGACGAAGCGTATGCGGCGGGCGTGAATTTCTTCGATACGGCCGAACTCTACCCGGCGCCGGCACAAGCGAAAACCTACGGGCTCGCCGAGCTCATATTGGGACGCTGGTTGAAGCGGGTGCCGCGCGACGCGATTGTCATTTCCAGCAAGGTCGCAGGCGGGCAGCGGCCGGAAGGCCCGCATCTGCCGTGGGTGCGGGGCGGCGCGACCGCAGTCGACGTTGCCCAGGT
>Ga0081540_1001474_pt1 | contig 20302 bp, 16 predicted proteins | sample TabmetS2T1R1_FD_71024 | JGI IMG/M metagenome (GOLD analysis project Ga0081540, IMG submission 71024) | Tabebuia heterophylla rhizosphere microbial communities from the University of Puerto Rico - S2T1R1 | ecosystem: Host-associated > Plants > Roots > Rhizosphere ... | reverse complement strand
CGGTGAACCGGTCCCCCAACTCGACATCGCCTACCGCGAACCGAGCGCGCAGCAGCGCCTGTGCCTCCCAGGCCGACGACCAGCGCGCGTAGTAGCCGGCGTAGGAGGCGAGCGACCGAACGAGCGGGCCGCTGCGCCCCTCTGGTCGCAGGTTCGCGTCCACACCGAGCGGCGGGTCCCCGCTCGGTGCCGACAGCAAGCTGCGCATCCGCTCCGCGATGTCGTGTGCTATGCGCGCAGCGCCCTCGTCGGGCAGGTCTGGATCCCGCGACTCGTAGACGAACATGACGTCGGCATCGGATCCGTAACCAGCCTCGCATCCGCCAAGACGGCCCATCGCGATCACGGCGAAGTCGATCGGCAGTTCGTTGACATCGAGGGCTCGAGCTACCGATCGACGGGCCACATGCAGCGCGGCGTCCAATGTCGCCTCGATGGTCCGGCTAATGGCGAGGCCCGTTTCCGCTACGGTCAGGCGCCCCAGGAGATCCGCGAACGCGGTCCGCAAGAGCTCCTGGCGGCGCAGGCCGCGGACCACCAGCACGGCATCGGTGTCGCTCTCCTGCCGGTTGGCGGCGTCAACCATCACTGCGCGCAGCTCGGCCTCACCGCGAGGTGACAGGCCAGCGTCGTCAGCGAGCATTTGCAACGCCTCGGGCGCCCGTTCGAGCATCTCGGAGACGTACCGGCTGGTGCCGAGCACGTACGCCAACCGCGACGCGACCTGGCCCTCGTCGCGCAGCAGCCGCAGGAACCACGGCGTAGAGCCGAGCTCGTCGGACACCCGACGATAGGCCAGCAGGCCGGCGTCGGGATTCGGGGCATCGGCGAAGTCGCTGAGCATGACCGGAAGCAGGGTCCGCTGCAGGATGGCGCGCCGGCTCAGGCCGACCGTCAATGCCTCGATGTGCCGAAGCGCCTGATCTGGATCCACGAATCCGAGGGCCGCAAGCCGCCGGCGCGCCTCGACGGGGGTCAGGCGCAGTGCCTCTGTCGGGACGCGAGCCACCGCCTCAAGTAGTGGTCGATAGAACAACTTCTCGTGCAGTCGGCGGACCTCGCGTCCGTGCAGCGCCCATTCCGCCTGGAACACCTCTCGCGCGTCTCCGCGCGCGTCCGGCCGGTAGCCCATCGCGCGAGCGAGTCGCTGCAACTCGGCTGGCTGCTCTGGCACGATGTGGGTCCGGCGCAGCCGGCGCAACTGGACGCGGTGCTCCGTCGCCCGGAGAAAGCTGTAGGCGTCGGCGAGACTCACTGCGTCGTCACGGCCGACGTAACCTCCGTCGCGCAGTCGCGCCAGCGCCCGAAGAGTCCCGCTCTCACGCAGTGTCTCGTCACCCCGGCCGTGGACCAGCTGCAACAGCTGCACCGCGAACTCGACGTCGCGCAAGCCGCCGGGCCCGAGCTTGAGCTCCCGGTCCGCGATGGCCGGTGGCAGATGGGAGAGCACGCGGCGACGCATCGCCCGAACATCGGCGACGAAATCCGGGCGTTCGGCCGCGGACCAGACCATCGGGGCCAGCGTGCGGACATAGCGCTCGCCGAGTTCCGGATCGCCCGCCACTGGGCGCATCTTCAGCAGGGCCTGGAACTCCCAGGTGCTAGCCCACCGGGCGTAGTAGGCGGCATGGCTGGCCAGCGTGCGCACGAGCGGGCCGTCCTTGCCTTCGGGTCGAAGATTGGCATCGACCTCCCACGCGACAGCGCGGCAGATGCGCATCGTTGCGGACGCCAGACGGGTTGCGACGCCCAGCGCGGCTTCGGTGCCGGCGTCGGTCGTCGCCGCATCCGCTGGCTCCGCGACAAAGATCACATCGACGTCGGAGGCGTAGTTCAGCTCGCGTCCCCCCGCCTTGCCCATCGCGATGATGGCCAGGCGGGCGGGCGCCGCATCCGGTCTTAGGTCGTAGGCTGCTATCGCGAGAGCGATCTGCAAGGTGTAGCCGGCGAGGTCGGCCAGCGCCTCGGTAACCGCCGACAGGCTCAGGTTGCCGGCCATGTCGCGACCCGCGATGTCGGCCAGCTCCCGCCGGTAGGCGATCCGGAGCTGCGCAACCGCCTCGGCGCCACCCAATCGGGCCCGGCCCCCACCGGTTCCAGTGACCGGATCCGTCACGTCAGCGCCGACAGCGTCCGCCAGCCGGCGCGCGATCCCGTCCGCGTCGTAGTCAGCGCTCAACATGACGTGCCAGTGATCCGGATAGGCCACCAAATGCGCACCTAACTCGATCGAGGCGCCGAGCAGGTTGATTAGGCGGGAGCGGACCTGGCCGCTTGTCTCGAGTGCAGACCGCAACAATTGGACGTCGTCTCCCACCACCGCTCCGGCCAGGTCAGCGAGTGCGTTTACGGCCAGGTCGGGGTCGGACGCACGACCCAGCGCGGCGATGACCGCGGCGGCACCGGGGCTCGCGGGCGTGCTCGCTTCGCTGTCCCACCAGGACAGCGGGGGTGCCGCCAACAGCGCGGCCGCGCCGTCCGGGTCCACGAACCCCAGGCGCGCCAGTCGCTGGTTCATCCGCCCGGGTGGCGAGAGCCAATCGGGCCGATCGTCGGGCACAGTCATGAGCGGTCACCGATCACGAGGACACAACAGGACCGCAGTGGTCGGTGCCCGCGGGCCGGCACAGTCATGAGCCGGCACCGATCACGGCCCGCGGGCCAGCACAGTCACGAGCGATCATGAAGACTCAGGCGCGGTGCTCTCTGGCCACGGGAGCGCCGTCGGTTGAGGACTGCCGCGCCCCGCTTGCATCTGGGCAGCGAGCGCAGCTTTGATCTCCGCTGGGTCGGTGATCGGCTCGGCCGTGGTCTGCCGTATGGCCCGGGCCGGCCGGACCGAGTCGGGGTCGCGGACGATTGCGGCGAACGCGGCGGCGAACGGCTGCCACACAGCGGCAAGGTCGGGCTGGACCAGGTCGACCCGTTCGAGCAGGGCCGGCACGTCGTACTCGGCAAGCTCGGCGGCGTTAGCCGCAGCCCATCGGCGTACGCCGGCCGGGGTCGTCTCGATGTGGAATTGGATGCCCCACGCGAGCCGCCCGATCCGAAAAGCCTGGACTTCGGCCCCAGGTGATGCCGCTAGCAGCACCGCCCCTGGCGGCAGTTCGAGCACCGCGTCCCGGTGCCATTGGATGACATCCGGGGTAATCGGCAGTGGCCCGAATAGCGGATCGGTGGATGCCGCGGCCCGCTTGGCGATGAGTTGAGCGCCGACCTGCAGACTGTGCGGATTCGGGCCGACTCGCCCTCCGGTGGCCAGTGCCAGCAGCTGATGGCCGAGGCAGATGCCGAGAGTGGGTACCTCGGTGGCGACTGCCTCCGCAAGTAACGCCCGCTCCGCCGGCAGCCAGGGCGCAACGTCGTCCGCGTCGGCGCTCACCCGCCCGCCCATGGCGATCAGTCCGGCGTACCCCGACAGATCGGCGGGTAGTTGGTCGCCGGCAAACGGACGGGAAATCACCAACGTGACGCCGGCGTCGCGGAGCCATTCTCGAAGCGGTCCGACCGGATCACGCTCGTCGTTCTCGATGAGCAGGATCGGTGGCGCAGACACGACGCCCAGCGTACTGAGCGATGGGATCCTGAACGTGAGCTGGCCGCGGGACCACTAGAGCATGGGCAGATACCGGCGCAGCTCGAACGGTGTTACCTCAGCCCGGTAGTCGTTCCACTCATTGCGCTTGTTGCGCAGGAAGAAGTCGAAGACGTGCTCGCCGAGCGTCTCGGCGACGAGTTCGGAGTCCTGCATGGCCCGGAGCGCGTCGGCCAGGTTATGCGGCAGCTCGTCGTATCCGAGAGCGAGTCGCTCGACATCCGACAGGGACCACACGTCGTCCTCCGCTCCGGGCGGCAGCTCGTATCCCTCCTCGACGCCCTTCATGCCGGCGGCGAGCAGGACCGCGAAGGCCAGGTAAGGGTTACAGGCCGAGTCGAGCGAACGCATCTCGACCCGGGTGGAGTTGGCTTTGCCCGGCTTGTACATGGGTACTCGAACGAGCGCGGACCGATTGGCGTGGCCCCAGCATACGTATGTCGGCGCCTCGACCAGTTCGCCGCGAGCCGCGTAGCCGTACAAACGCTTATACGAGTTCACCCACTGGTTCGTCACCGCGGTGATCTCCCGAGCGTGGCGCAAGAGGCCGGCGATGAAGGCCCGGGCGGTCTTGGAGAGGTTGAGTTCGTCGGTCGGGTCGTGGAAGGCGTTCCGATCGCCCTCGAACAGCGACAGGTGGGTGTGCATGCCGCTTCCCGGACGGTGCCGGAACGGCTTGGGCATGAAGGTGGCGTGAGCGCCGACCGAGAGTGCCACCTCCTTGATGACGTGCCGAAACGTCATGATGTTGTCCGCCATCGACAGCGCGTCGGCGTACCGCAGGTCGATCTCCTGCTGCCCGGGCGCGACCTCGTGATGGCTGAACTCGACGGAAATGCCGAGCGCTTCCAGCGTGGTGACGGCGTCGCGCCGGAAGGTGTGGGTGCTGGGGTGGCTCGTCATGTCGAAGTACCCGCTGGTGTCTATCGGCTCCGGCTCGGTGCCGTCCATCGGGCGGTTCTTCAAGAGGAAGAACTCGATTTCCGGGTGGGTATAGAACGTGAATCCCCGCTCGGCTGCCTTCGACAGCGCCCGGCGGAGCACGTACCGCGGGTCCGCCCACGACGGGGACCCGTCCGGCATGGTGATGTCGCAGAACATGCGAGCCGAGTCGGCCGGCCGGCTCTCAGGCTCGGGCAGGATCTGGAAGGTTGCCGGGTCAGGCCGGGCGAGCATGTCGCTCTCACTGGCCCGGGCGAAGCCTTCGATGGCGGAGCCGTCGAAGCCGATGCCTTCCTCGAAGGCGCCGTCCAGTTCCGCCGGGGCGACAGCGACGGACTTGAGCGTTCCCAGAACGTCGGTGAACCACAAGCGGACGAAGCGGATTTGGCGCTCCTCGAGGGTGTGCAGGACGAATTCCTGTTGACGGTCCACAGCACTCCAGTCTTGCGTAGCTTTGTTGCGAGCAGGCTAACTCGCGCCGCGCCGTTCCCTCGCCGGCCGGTGTCCTATGAGTGCAAGGCGCTACCGGCGACCCACGTTGTCCACGGGACCGACCAGTCGCCGTTCTGCCAGATCGAAAGCGGTGACCCACCCGAGTTCTTCACCTGGACCGGGTCGCCGATCTGGGCCGTCTTGTAGTACCAGTACGCGTTGGCGTGGTTGAGGTTGAGGCAGCCATGGGAGACGTCGGTGTTGCCCTGCGCCCACACCGTGGCTTCGAGCTCGTGCAGGTATACCCCGTCGGTGCTGATCTGTGTCGCCCAGTAGATCGGCTCTTTGTAGCCGAGCTTGGAGTTCACGGGCAGGCCGTAGGTTGACGAGTCCATGATCACCGGGTTGCCCTGGCCGATCACCGTATAGGTTCCGTTCTGCGTCCAGAACGAGATCGTCTGGCCATTGACGTCGACGCTCCCGCCCCGGCCCATCGATGTCGGCATGACCCGCTGCAGCTTGCCGTTGAAGTAAACGCTCACGGTGTGGGTGCGGTCATCGGCGATGGAGAGGTGCTTGGCGCCGATCTTGAACGAGACGGACGCGTCGGCCTGGCCATACAGGCCGGGACCGACCTGCACGCCGTATACATTGGCGGCCACCGTGACCGTGGTGCCCGGCGTGTAGAAATTCCGCGGACGCCAGTGGACCGTCTGATCGTCGGTCCAGTACCAGGACCCAGTGACCGGCGGGTTGGTCGTCACCACCAGCGCCCTCTCGGCGGCGGCCTTGTCAGTGATCTCCTCGTCGAAGTGCACGACCGGGACGATGCCCACCCCATATGTCGCGCCGCTTCGCATCGGCGCGTTTCCGGTCGTGGTGATGTACGGCATGGTCATGTTGCCGGGGGTCAAGGTCGTGAACTTCTCGCTGCGGGTAACCGGCCGGCCGTCGCCGTTCGCCGCGGTCGCGGTCATCATGTAGGTCTTGCCGTACCCAAGAACCTCGGTCGCGGACCAGGAGAGCCGGTCCGGCGCCATTGCCCCGGAGACGACCTTTCCGTCCGGGTTGACGAGGTTGACGGACGTCAACTCGCCGTCGGATGCGGACACCTTGACCGGTGCCGCCGGGTTGACGCCTTGCGATCCACCCGCGGGACTGAACTGCAGCGCCGCTGGGGCGGCCGTCGACGAGGTAGCCGCACTCGAGGACGGTTCTGAACTCGAACTCGTCGGACTGGCTGTCGCCGATGGCGACGATGTGGCCTCGTGTTCCCTGCGGGAGCACGCCGTAGCGAGCAAGGCCACGATGATGACGACCGCGCCGACGGTGCGCATGCGGTTCAGAACATCCACCCCCTTGCCGGATCCCCTGCGGTCCGGCACTTCCCCGCCATTCTCTCTTGCCTGCCTTGGTCTCACGTTCCCGCGCTCAATGCAGCGCACTTCCGGCCTGCCAGGTCGCCCAGGCGACGGTCCAGTCGCCCGAGTCCCATGCGTGTAGCCGTTGCGGGGTTCCCTCGACGTCGACGATGTCGCCGGGTTGGGAGAACTTGTAGAACCACACGGAATTCGCCGGCGAAATGTTCAAGCAACCGTGTGACACGTCTACCTTGCCCTGCGCCCACACCGACCAGTCCGCCCAGTGGATGAACTCGCCGCCCATCGAAATGCGAACTCCGTACGGAATGCTGACTCGGTAAGATTGGGGGGAATTGTCCGGAACACCAAAGGATCCGGACGTCATGGTGATGTTCTTCTCAGCATCGACGACGGTGTGTAGCCCGCTGTTGGTCCACAGCGAGATCTTCTGGCCGTTGGTGCCAGCGATGGTGCCGCCCTTGCCCATTGACGTCGGCATCCGGCGCATGAGCACGCCGTTCCGATAGACCCGGATGATCTTGTCGGAATCGTTGACCTTGGAGATCTGGGCCTCACCGATACGGAATGAGGTACTGGTGTCGGCTTGGCCATAAAGGCCCGGACCGACCTGCACGCCGTAGATCTTCGCTGTCACCGTCACTCGGGTATGCGGCGTGAAGTACACCTTCGGCCGCCAGTGCACGTCCTGGTCGCTGAACCAGTTCCAGCCTCCGACCTGCGGCGGCACGGTCGTGACCGACAGCGCGCGCTCGGCGGCGGCCTTGTTACGGATGGGCTCGTCGAAGTGGACCTTGATCGCCTGGCCGACGCCGTAGGCCCGGGCTGGATCGAGTGTGTAACCTGCGGCCGTATTGATGTAGGCCATGGTCATGTTGCCCGGCGTGACCGTGCCGAAGGCCGACGTTTTGGTAACCGAGTGGCCAGCGCTGTTTGTGGCGTGCGCGGTAAGCGTGTAGTGCTTGCCGTACCCCAGCGGTTGGCCGGCCGTCCACGACGTCCGGTCCGCTGCCATGGTGCCAGTCACGCCGGTTCCGTCGGCATTGGTCAGGGTGACGGATGTCAGCGTGCCGCCGCTCACCGAAGCGTGAATCGGCGTGATCGGGCTGACTCCCGCGGCGCCAGAAGCTGGTACGAGGGTCACGATCGCCGGCGCCGGAGCCGCCGAGCTGCTGGGCGACGTCGCCCCGCTCGCCGGGCTCGACGAGGTCGCTGAGGTCGCTGTCGGGCTGGTCGAGGTCGACTGTTGCCCAGTCGACTTGGTGGCCGTGCACGCGGCGAGCGCCAAAACTGTGGCCGCGGCCACAGCCCACCGAACTCCCCCAGCCACCGCGTCCTCCGAAGCCACGACGACCCACGCGGACGACGTAGGCCACCTTATTGTGACAATACGATCGGCCCTACCGGCGTAACGCCACATCACAATCGGCTCACGCTGAAGCAACGCACAGGAACTGCCGCGGTTCGCCCGGAGCCTCGGTCCCATACGAGCGCCGGTCGAGCCACCGTCCGTAATCTCGGACATAATGCACTTTGGCCACGATATGCCGGTGATCATCGGCTCGCACTACGAGACGCGGCCGGAGAATCAGGAGAATGGTGTTATGCCCGTGCTCCGAGTTGCCCTCGCGCAGGTCGACATCACGGTCGGTGACCTGGCCGGCAATGCCGCTGTCGTCCTCGACCGCACGGCGGAGGCCTGCGCCGCCGGCGCCGACCTTGTCCTGTTTCCGGAACTAACCGTCACCGGCTACCCACCCGAGGACCTGGTGTTCCGCTCGTCGTTCCGGGCGGCATCGCGAGCGACCACCGAGAAGCTTGCCGCTGATCTGGCCGCGAGTGGCTTCGGTGATGTGGGGGTAGTCATCGGATATGTCGGTGACGACGCCGGGCCACGCAACGCCCTCGCGTTCTGCTTCGGTGGCCAAGTCGTTTCGGTCTACTTCAAATACCACCTGCCGAACTACGGCGTGTTCGACGAAGCCCGCTACTTCGTCCCGGGAACCCGATTCGAGATCGTGCGCTTCCGAGGCGTCGACGTCGCGCTCACCATCTGCGAGGACCTGTGGCAGGAGGGCGGCCCGTTCATGGTGGCCGGGGCCGCGGGTGTCGGCCTGGTCGTGAACATCAATGCCTCACCGTTCGAGCGCGATAAGGACGATGTTCGACTGCCGCTTCTGGGGCACAGAGCCCGAGAGGCAGGCGCCACTGTCGCCTACGTTAATACCGTCGGCGGCCAGGACGAGCTGGTCTTCGATGGCGACTCGATCGTGGTCAACGCGGACGGTGCCGTGTTGCTGCGGGCGCCACAGTACGTAGAGGGCGTCCATCTGATCGACCTGGCCCTGCCGCTGGCAGTCCCCCATCCGGCCCCGCCGCCGGCTGGATTGCCGATGACCGTGCACCGGCACGACACGGGCACACCACCCGCAGCGGATCGGCCAACTGTGGCTGGCTCGACGGCCGACCGGCTCAGCGACGAGGCCGAGGTCTGGGGAGCGCTGGTCACGGGGACGCGGGACTACATCCGTAAGAACGGGTTCCGCTCCGTCGTGCTCGGCATGTCGGGCGGTATCGACTCAGCGGTGGTAGCCGCTGTCGCAGCTGATGCGATTGGCGGTGACCGAGTCTTCGGTGTGTCGATGCCCAGCGATTATTCGTCGGCGCACTCCCGATCGGACGCCTCCGATCTTGCCCGGCGAATCGGCGCGCACTATCGGGTCGTACCGATCACCCCGATGGTGGCCGAATTCGTCTCCGCCCTGGGGCTCACGGGCGTCGCCGAGGAGAACGTCCAGGCTCGGGTACGCGGGACCACGCTGATGGCGCTGTCGAACGCCGACGGGCATCTGGTTCTCACCACGGGCAACAAGACCGAGTTGGCCGTTGGCTACTCAACCATCTACGGCGATGCGGTCGGTGGCTTCGCACCGATCAAGGATGTGCCCAAGTCGTTCGTGTGGCAGCTCGCCAGGTGGCGCAACGCGCAAGCCGAAGCGGCCGGGATGGAGCCGCCCATCCCGCAGAACTCGATCGACAAACCACCGTCCGCAGAGTTGCGACCAGGGCAGCTCGACAGCGACTCGCTCCCCGACTACGAGTTGCTCGACGCCGTGCTCGCGAGATACGTCGACGGCGACGAGGGCTTCGACCAGATCGTGACCGAGGGGTTCGACCCGGAGCTCGTCATGCGGGTCGCTCGCATGGTCGACACTGCCGAATGGAAGCGCCGCCAGTACCCGCCGGGGCCGAAGATCAGCTTCAAAGCGTTCGGGCGTGATCGGCGGCTGCCGATCACCAGTCGCTGGCGCGAGCACGCGCTCGAGGTCACTCGCTCACGCATCCTTCTCTGATGTCGAACGGCTCGGGTGACAACGTTCACAGAGACAATCCATGGGCGCGCAGTGCACCATGGGGGCGTTCGTTCCACACCAGGAGCCCGGGGACCGGCAGGCCGGCCCCGAGGAGAGAGTGGGTGCGAGATGCCCGAGACCCTTTACGGCGGAGTGCAAAACCGCCGCGTAACCATCCGCGATCTGCAGCGCGCGACGGACGCACAGGAGCGGTGGGCCATGCTCACCGCATACGACTATTCGACGGCGCGGGTATTCGACGAGGCTGGCGTGCCGGTTCTCCTCGTTGGTGACTCCGCGGCAAACGTCGTCTACGGGTACGAGACCACTCTGCCCGTGACCGTCGACGAACTGTTGCCGCTGGTACGTGGCGTCGTTCGCGGTACTAAGCGGGCGATGGTCGTCGCCGACATGCCGTTCGGGAGCTATCAGTCCTCGCCGACTCAGGCGTTGGAGAACGCAGCGCGCTTCATGAAGGACGGTGGCGCTCAAGCGGTGAAGCTCGAAGGCGGCTACCGCGTGCTGCCGCAGGTCGAGGCACTGGTGAACGCAGGTGTGCCGGTCATGGCTCACCTCGGCCTGACTCCGCAATCGGTCAACGCCTTCGGGGGCTACCGGGTACAGGGTCGAGGCGAAGAGGCCGCGCATCGCTTAGTGCAAGACGCGAAGGCTCTGCAGCAAGCTGGGGCGTTCGCGGTGGTTCTCGAGGTCGTGCCGTCGGAGCTCGCTCGCGAGGTCAGCGCGGAGCTACACATTCCAACGATCGGCATCGGCGCCGGACCGGACTGTGACGCCCAGGTGCTGGTCTGGCAGGACATGGCCGGCCTACGCACCGGTGAGCACAAGCCGAAGTTCGTCAAAGAGTTCGCAGACATGGCCGGACTTCTCCGGTCCGCCGCAGAAGAGTTCGCCGCAGAAGTACATGCGGGCACGTACCCGGCCGAGGAGCACGCATACCACTAGCGCGCGCCCATCGACTCACCACGTACATTCGCACTGCCTCAACGCACACCGAAAGCGGCGCGCGCCGTCAGCGTGATTGTTGTTTGGGCTGATCAGCGAGGCAGTCAATCACGCGTTTCGTGGACTACGGCAGCACAAGCTCGCCGGGCGCCGCCAGCTCGCTGCGCTAGGCGTGAACTCGAGCGGCGCACCGGTGAGCGATGCGTGACCGTATCTCGATAGCCGATCGACACAGTCCGCGTCGTGCGAGTGCCTCGCTGGTCGTTGCGGCCTAGCTGCTCGCGCGCTTGGCCGGAGCCCTCTTCGCGGGAGCCTTCCTCACTGCCTTCGTGGCTGTCGCCTTCGCCCTGGCGGGAGCCTTCTTCGCTGCCTTCGTGGCTGTCGCCTTCGCTTTGGCGGGCGCCTTCTTCACTGCCTTGGTCGCCGATGCCGTCTTCTTTGCGACGGTCTTCTTGGCCGGAGCCTTCTTGGCGGGCGCCTTCCTGGCCGGAGCCTTCTTGGCCGGAGCCCTCTTGGCCGGAGCCTTCTTCGCAGCTGTCTTAGCCGCTTTCTTCGCCGGCGCCTTGCGTCCGGGTGCGGTCATGCCGTGCCTCCTCAAGGGCAACAGTCGCAGAACGTCGATGATCAGTGGACGATGCGATGAGTATCAACGTCAATACGCCACGCCGGATTTTCTTTGCAGGGCGTCGAGCCAGCAGAGGGACAGCACGACGTCAGTCGTCGTCCTCCCAAGCAGAATCCTCTTCCTCGTAACGCTTTTCTCGATCGGCGATCATCTGTAGGGCGCCCGCAGCTTCTTCGGGAGTCTTGAACGGTCCGATGCGATTTTGACTATCGGTCTTCTCGAAGACCTCCACTCGATGATGGTCCAGGCAGTACCAGTACGTGCCTTCGAGATCTTTCGCCATCGCCATCGCCCCTAGGTTCACCGTCATCCATCGATCGTCGATGACGTTAGACCGCGACGACTCTTCACACGAGAGGCGGCGGACGAGTCGACCTATAAGCCGGGTCCTGTTCTCGATGCTCGTCGCATCGAGTGGCGACCATCCATCTCGGCCTGCCGTCACCGGCAGGCTCTAGCGGTCCACCCGCAGGCATCGGGCGGGCCACCCTCGACCGCCTGCGCGGGTTCGTCCGGTCTCCCGCACGAGCCCTTCTCGACCTTGCTCCGGGTGGGGTTTGCCAAGCCGTCCCGGTCACCCGGAACGCTGGTGGTCTCTTACACCACCGTTTCACCCTTGCCGGTTCTCGCAAGAACCGGCGGTCTGTTCTCTGTGGCACTGTCCCGCGAGTCACCCCGGGTTGCCGTTGACAACCACCCTGCCCTATGGAGCCCGGACTTTCCTCGGCGAGAACGGTGAATACCGTCTCGACGCGGTCGCCCGGTCGGCTCGTCCGCCGCACTGTGAATCCTACGCGGGTCACGCCCTAGCCTCAGCTCTGTGGACGTCACCGATATCGCCCTGCTCTGCGCGGCAGGTCTCGTAGGTGGCTTCGTCAACGCGATAGCGGGCGGTGGGTCGCTCGTGCTGTTCCCTGCGCTCGTCGCCACTGGGGTAAGTAGCGTCGCCGCGAACGTCACCAATTCCGTCGCGTTGTGGCCGGGATATGTCGGAACGCTCTTCGGCCTGGGGTCGCTCGTCCGCGATCAGGCGAATCGAGCGAGGTCCCTGGCTCCGACGGCGGCCGTCGCTGCAGCGGCGGGCTGCGCACTCCTGCTGCTCACGCCCGAGCGGGCGTTTGACCTCGTCGTACCTGCGCTCGTCATTGTGGCCAGCGTGCTCGTCGCGGCCCAACCGGCGATAACCCGGCGCCTGATGGACAGCGACGGCCTACATCGTGAGCGGCCGCACGCATTGCTCATAGCTGTTGCCGTGAGCTGCGTTTACGGCGGCTACTTCGGCGGCGGGCTGGGCGTGATCCTGCTTGCCGTCATCGGACTGACGCTGGCCGCGCCACTGCGTCAGACCAATGCGCTCAAGAGCATCATCTCTGTGATCGTCGCCACCGTCTCTCTCCTGGCCTTTGTCTTGTTCGCACCTGTGCACTGGCTCGAGGTGGCCATCGCCGCGCCGAGCGCGCTGCTCGGTGGACTCCTCGGCGGCCGGTTCGCCCGGAGTGTCGACGAGCGCCTTTTGCGCGCAGGCATTGTCGTCTTCGGCCTCCTGGTCGGAGGTTGGCTAACAGTACGCGCGATACGCGGTAGCTAGGACGCCGTAATCAGGCTGTGTCCAGGCCGTCGAGATGACTGGTGTCATTGACCAGCCGGACCGACGAGGCGCCGTCGAAGAAGTAATCGACAATCGACAGCGACGCCGGATCGAGATGAAATCGGAACAGCGCGCTCGTCGGAGCGTCGAGGGCAACCCGAAGCAGCGCTTTGATCGGCGTGACGTGTGTGACGACGACTGCTTGCCCGTCCGGGACTCTCGAGACGATCTCGTCCCGAGCGCGACGGACTCGGCGGGTGAGATCCGAGATCGATTCACCCTCGGGTGGCGCGACGTCTGGTTTCGTCGACCATTGCACCCACTCGTCGGGCCATTCCCTGACGACTTCGTGATACGTGAGCCCTTCCCACGCGCCGAAGTTCAGCTCGGTGAACCCTTCCACCACGACGACGGGCAATCCCAATCGGTCCGCAATGGCATCCGCGGTCCGCCGGGCACGCAGAAGGGGCGAACTTGCGACGAGGCCGATCGCGGAGAAGGTTGCGAGGCGATCGGCAAGCTGCTTGGCCTGCTGCTCACCGAGGTCGCTCAACGGCAATGCGTTCGCGCCGGAGAATCGATTCTCGACGTTGTGCGCCGTAGCGCCATGCCGAACCAGGATCAGCCGAGTCGCTGGACCCGTAGGGGGCAGCCAGCCGGCTGCCGGCGCAGCCGACGATCGAGGCGATCGTGTTGCCATCGAACGCCCAGCCGCTTCGTCCATCGCCTCGTTAGCAAGCCGGTCGGCATGCCGGTTCTGCTCGCGCGGAACCCATTCGAACGAAACCTCGGCGAAGGAATTCCGCAGCGCGGCTGCTTCGCGCGCGAGCGGACGCAATCGCTCGTGCTTGACCTGCCAGCGGCCGGAGAGCTGTTCGACAACGAGCTTGGAATCCATGCGCACGATGACCGATGTCGCACCGAGCTCGGCCGCGGCCTGCAACCCCGCGAGCAGGCCGCGATACTCGGCGACGTTGTTGGTATCAACGCCGATCGCCCGCTTGCGCTCGACAAGGACCGCACCGGTTGCCGCGTCGCGCACGACGGCGCCGTAGCCGGCCGGCCCGGGATTCCCGCGTGAGCCGCCGTCTGCCTCAACGATGACGCGCTCCACCATGCTGTTCAGAGCCCGGATTCGGATGTGCGGACAAGGATGCGCCGACAGTTGTCGCAACGGATGACGACATCAGGCGCGGAATGGCGCACGGTGGCGAGCTCATTGCCCGCCAACTCGATCCGGCAACCCTCACACCGACGGTTGCGCAGGAGGGCAGCGCCTACCCCACCATTTGCGGGCCGGATGCGGTCGTAGAGCTGGACCAGATCGGCCGGGAGTTCCGCGGCTATGGCTTGACGGTCAGCCGCGTGTCGCTGCTCTTGCTCGTCGATCTCGGCCCGAGCGGCATCTCGTGCGTCTTCGAGCTTCTCCCGTTCCGCGTCGAGGTCGGCTCGACGGGTCGCGATGGACTTCAGCGTGGCGTCAAGGCTTTCCCGTTGCTCCATCACGTCCAGCACGTCGTCCTCGAGAGAGGTCTGACGTCGGGCCAGTGTTGCGATCTCGTGTTGCAGGCTCTCGAGCTCCTTGGCCGGTAGACCTCCCCCGGTGAGCCGTCGCTCGTCGCGCGCCGTCCGCGCTCGGACGTTGTCGACTTCGGCTTCGAGCCGGCGCTGATCGGAATCAACATCGGCGAGCCGAGTCTCCAGCTCGGCCGCTTCCATGGCGAGCACGTCGGTGCGCTGTGTGGCATCGGCGAGTGCGGCCAGCTCCGGAAGCGTGCTGCGGCGGTGGGCCAGTTGGGCCAGCGCCGAGTCGGCCGCCTGTAGGTCGAGCAGCCGCAGCTGGGCGGCAGGGTCGGCGTTCACAGTCAGGTCAGGCTCGATCCAGGTGATGGGGCATGAAGCGTCCACGGATCGGTGACCTCCGCGGATACCGTCACCTTAAGACCCTCCTCCGCAAATCGGGTGCGCAGGCGGACCGCGACAGCAGACAGCCACGGTGCCTCAGTCGCCCAGTGCGCGACATCGACCAGGCCCATCGCGTCGGCGCCGCGCTCACTTACCGCCTCCACGGCCGGATGATGTCGAAGGTCCGCAGTGAGATACGCATCCGCTCCAGCGGCACGCGCGGCCTCGACGAGAGACCCTCCGGATCCGCCGCACACGGCGACCGTCCGGACCGGTCGATCGGGCCGACCCGATGCTCGTAGACCCCACGTCGTCGGTGGCAAGGCATGCGCTGCGAGATCGACGAACCCACGCAATGTCGTGGGTGACGGCAGCTCACCCACCCGGCCGATGCCAATCGAGGCCGCCGGTTCCGGCAGCCGAGCGTAAAGATCGAACGCTGGCTCCTCGTACGGGTGCGCCGCCCGCAAGGCCTGCAGAACGTCGCCGCGTAGACCTCGGGGCACCACCATCTCGACCCGTGCCTCGGCGACCTCGGACACAGCTCCGACCTGGCCGGTAAACGGGGTGGCACCTGGCTCGGGCCGGAAGGTCCCGATGCCAGTAGCACTCCAGGCGCATCGCTCGTAGCTTCCGATGCGTCCGGCCCCGGCCGCGGCCAGTGCGTCAATGACCCGCACCAGATCCGCTAACGGCACGAACACTACGAGCTTGTCGTCCGGGTCCAGCAGGTGCGGCTCCAGGGGACGCAGCCGGCCAAGCTCGAGCACGTCGCCGAGCGCGTCCGATACTCCGGGAGCGGCAACATCGGCGTTCGTATGAGCCACATAGTGGGCGATCCCGGCGCGAATCATCCGATGGACCAACGCCCCTTTTGGGTCGTCGGCCGGGACGCCGTGCACTGGGGTCAGCAGAAGCGGGTGATGTGAGACAAGCAGCTCGGCGCCGACCCTCATCGCCTCAGCGACGGTCGCGGGTACCGCATCGACGGCGAGCAACACGTGATCGACGTTGTCGTCCGGATCGCCGCAGACAAGACCGACGGCGTCCCACGACTCCGCTCGGCGTGGGTCGTACCACTGCTCGAGCACCTTTCTGAGCTCACCAAGTCGGGGCACGGCAATGACGCTACCGGCTGGATATTCTTGATCAATGGGGTCGCCCGCCGGCTGGCGCACTCTTCCCTCGCGGCCCCGTGCCGTGTTGCGGACATTTCCGTTCACGCTGACGGCATTCGCCGTCATCGTGCTGGTTGGACTGCTCTCCGGCACCTTGTGGGACGCACTACGCGACCGGCCGCTTGTACACGACGTCGCCTACGGCGTGCCGGCGCTCGAGCACGGCCGATGGTGGACACCAGTCACCGGGTCCGTGTATGCCCTGCAACCGTCGGGCTACATTGCCGCGTTGTTGGTGTTCGTCATCCTCGTCGGCTTTGCGGAATGGCGTTTGGGCAGCCGAACGACCGCTATCGCTACGGTCGCCACTCAGCTCGTCGTCGTGCTCCTTACCAGCGCGCTGCTCATCCCATTGCGCGCGACCGGTTGGAATTGGGCGGTCGATCTGGCCCATCAGGAGCTGACCGGCTTTCTGCCGGGTGCGTTCGGCGCATTCGCTGCAGCCACCGTCACCTTGCGTGCGCCCTGGCGCTCGCGCATGCGGGTTCTGCTCATCGGTTACGTCGTGCTGCTGACGCTCTACCGCGGCGCCGCGCGCGATGTCGAACAGCTGTTGGCTGTCGGACTTGGACTGTTGCTCGGACCGGTTCTGGAGAACCGGGCCCCGTCCTTCGCCCGTCCTCGAATGAGCCGGCACGAATGGCGGATGGCCGCCGCGTTCGTCTTCGCGGTATCCGCCGCAATTCGCCTAGTGCTGATCATCGCGCCCAGCAGCGCGGCTCCGTTACGCCCGCAGGTCGGCCCCGGGTTCGACTGGACGGACCTGGTCTTTGGCGTCCTGCTTCCGCTCGTGCTCGCCGAAGGGCTGCGCCGCGGACGACGCCTTGCCTGGCAGGTAGCAATGGTCATCACGGTTATTGAGTGCCTCGCCCTGCTCGGCGTCATCACCGTCATCGCCGCGGTCATCATCACCGGCACGACCGACACGCGATACGACATCGACTCGCTCGGCGCGTCGATCGCTGACGCGCTGCTGTGGCAGACGCAGCTGGGCGTTTTGTGGCTTGGTCGCCGGGCCTTCCACGCGACCCCGTGGCGCGATCGGCGACGTGCTGCAACAGCGGACGCCGCGGCCCGCAGCGATGTACAGCGCATCTTGCGCGAGGTCGGTGGCGGCCGGCTGTCCTGGATGACCACCTGGGAGGCGAATCAGTGGTATGTCGAACCGGATCGCCCGGGATATGTCGCCTACCAGACGCACAGCGGTGTGGCCGTGGGGTTGTGCGATCCCGTGGCTATCGACGCGGCCGGACGCCGCGCAATGGAGTTGGCCTTTATCGACCATGTCCGGGCCCGCGGGCTGCTCCCCTGCTTGTTCTCGGTGACGAGCGAGGTGTGCGAGTGGGCGCGGCTCGACGGTTGGCGCACCGTCGAGGTCGCAGTCGAAGCCGTGATCGACCTGCCCAACCTGCAGTTCAAAGGCAAGGCCTGGCAGGACGTCCGCTCAGCCCTCAACCGCGCGTCGAAGGAAGGCGTGACATTCGAACTGGGCGCGTTGCCCGACATGCCAGCAAGCCGCACAGCCCAGGTCCGGACGATCTCCGAGCAGTGGGTTGGTGACAAGGGCCTGCCGGAAATGAGGTTCACGCTGGGTGGCGTGGACGAGGCACTCGATCCCGCGGTTCGGGTCGGTCTTGCCGTCGACGGGCAGGGCACGGTGCACGGTGTGACCTCGTGGCTGCCCATATATGGTCCGGGCGCAACCATCCGGGGCTGGACGCTTGATGTCATGCGCCGGCTACCGGATGGCTTCCGCCCGGTTATGGAATTCTTGATCGCGTCGTCGTGCGTGGCGTTCCGGGAAGAGGGCGCGTTGCTCGTGTCGCTATCCGGCGCCCCGCTAGCTGGCGACCCGTCCACCAACCCGGACGCGAGCGCGGTCGATGCGCTGCTTGGATGGCTCGGCCAGCAACTAGAACCGCTGTACGGCTTTCGGTCGCTCGACCGGTTCAAGTCGAAGTTCTTCCCGCGCCATGATCCGCTGTATCTCGCCTATCCGGACGAGTCCGCTCTGCCGCGCATCGGGCTCGCCCTTACTCGGGCCTACTTGCCCGACGCAAGCTTCGTCGATCTGGCCGCCGCCGGCCTGCGTTCCCGGACACCCGCAGCGCACTGACCGACGCTTTGGTCAGACGAACGACGTACGGGCCGGGCTAGGAGGACGGGACCAGAATCAGGTCGATGCGGCAGGGTTTGGGGCCGGCTTGGTTGGACAGGTAGTCGCTTTCCGGTAGATCAGCGTCGGTGGCCGGGATGCGAAGGGCCAGGTTTGCGGCGGTGTCCGGATCGATCCCGAACAAGTCGAGGGCACGAAGCCGAACGGTCGCGATGCGGCTCGATGGTGCCGCCTGCAAGGTTTGGCTCGCGTCGCCGTAACTGATGTAGGCGTTGATCCAGCGGCAGGGGTGGCGGTGAATGTCGTAATGATGATGATGCCGGCCGCGTCCGCCGATGACTTGCGCGAGGGTGAGGTTGACGTCGATAGGTTCGTCATCATCGTCGAGGAAGATCAAGTCATCGGCCACGGTAATGATGTCGCGGATGCGCGCGTCGTCGTCGAAGACCTCGAAGGCTTCGACGCTGCGGCGGGGGCGATGCAGGTGCAGTAGCACGGACCGGCGCGGCGGCTCAGGTTGGGGACTCAAAGCCGGGGTTCGCAGATCTGGAGTGTCGTTCGCCGGGTTGTGCGAACTGGGCATTCTTGAGAGCCTTTCTGTGCTGGTCGAGATACCGGCGTTGACGGCCTCCGCCCCGGCCAAGGGAAGCGGGGGCCGTCGCTCGCGAATGGTTACCGCGCGAGTCGAGTGAGTGGTTGCTGGCTCAGGTCTTCAGATGCCCCCTTTCGTGCGCAGCATCTCGGCGACTAGGTACTGAGGTTCAGTCGCAGGCTGCGTAGGAGTTCCTCTGCGTCAGCTACTCGTTGGACGACGTCAGGGTCTCCTCGAAGCTTCTCCAACTCGGTCCATGGCACGTCACGAATCGTCTTCATGGCAGCGTCCAGTTGGTCGACCAGACCGTTTGCCGGTTTGGCCGCGCCGGCGACGCGAATCATTGCAGAATCAATCGTCGCGTCGTCGTCGGTGAAGTGCGCGCGCGCGACCGGATCTCGAAGAATGACTCGGAGCTTGCGAAGATCCTTCGAGTTCGTGATCTGTTGGCGGGCTATTTTCGCGACCACGGCATCCACGATCGACGGCGTCAGCAGCGACTTGTTCACCCCCATGAGCTCACGAGCCCACGTGACCGCGGATGCCGGATCCCGCAGATTCGTGAAGCGTTGGGACAGCTCGAACACCTGCACGAGCCTGTCTAGCTCCCGAACGGTCGTGCCGAGGATGTTGGCGGCGCTGGCCCGGCCGACGAGCTCGACCAGGCGATAGGCGACCATCTCCTTTTCCTTGGCGTCCCATTCCTTTCGCTGCCGGTGGATGTAAATCCAGGCCCGCAAGCGCTCCTCATCGGTGAGGGTGCGGTCCGTGATCTCGACCGGAACCTGGGAAAACTGCGACTTCCCTTCTTCGACCAGCGCGATGGAGTTCGTCCAGCGCCGCTCGCCGTCAATGATCCGGTACTGGTCGGGCCGGTCGGGATGCGGTTCGACCAGCAGTGGCTCGAATAGTCCCTCGTTCGCCTCGATTTGCCGCTGCAGCTCATCGTCCTGTTTTGGCCCGAGTCGTGGCTGTCGGTCATTGGGCACCAGATCGGCCACGTCGAGACGAGACCGCCGAGTGCGGATGACGGTGCCGCCCAGCCGTCGTTCTTGAAACGCCGCTACCTTCGTGGATCGGCTGTGCCGGTCCGAACCAGGCTGGCTCATGTCGCCTCTTCCGGCTGACCTGCGGGCGTCGTCAGGATGAGGTCGATCTCTGTGACGAGCGTTCCCCTCGCTTGCTGGATCTCGCGGATCAGTTGACCGCGCTGTTTCCACGTAGCCGTGTGCGCTCGATGCTCCTTGACGTCGAGGTCGAGAAGCTTGTCCGAGACGGTTCCAATCTGTTCGAGGAGCACCGAACAACGATCCGAGGTGATGAAGTCGTAGAGCCTGATCGTGCTCTCGGCGCGGGCCACGTCGCTGAGGCGTAGCGTCGCCTGCTGCACGACGTGCTTCCGGATCAGCTGGGCCAGCGCGACCACCCGGGCCGGATTCGCGACGATCACTCCGTCCTGGACGTAGAGTTGCGCCTGGCCGGCCGGAAACACGCGAGTGAGCAGCACGGCGTGATCGGCCCTTGCGGCGATCTTGTCGTCCAAGAGACGGCTGACAAAGCTGTTTCGCCATGCGGCTCGGTTTTTTGAGTCATAGACGATGTGTCCGCACTCTCGACCGTTCTCGATCACCGTG
>Ga0081540_1001473_pt1 | contig 20311 bp, 22 predicted proteins | sample TabmetS2T1R1_FD_71024 | JGI IMG/M metagenome (GOLD analysis project Ga0081540, IMG submission 71024) | Tabebuia heterophylla rhizosphere microbial communities from the University of Puerto Rico - S2T1R1 | ecosystem: Host-associated > Plants > Roots > Rhizosphere ... | reverse complement strand
GGAGCCGCTCGTCGGTGTTGCGATGAACGACACGCTCGTACCCGAGCTGTAGCTCTCCGTGCAGTCACCCGGGCAGCTGATCCCGGGGCCGGCGACGGACCCCGCCCCCTCGCCACGGAGGCTGACGGTGAGCTTGCGCGGAATCGATGCCTTCAGCTTCCGGCAGGCCCGGGTCTTCCTAGCAGCACAGAGGTCCTTGAGACGCCTGCGCCTCTCCCGGGCACGCTTGCCGGCGACGCTCGGCTTCGCCACGCCGCCGGTGCCGGCGACGTCGCCGCTCGTCGCCGCTCGCGTCGAGGGTGTCGTCCACGCGCCCGACGGCTGGGCGGTGATCAGGGCGAGCGCAAAGAGAATGGCCAGAAGAACGGCGGCACGCAGGCGACGGCCCATATAAGAGTCGGACCCATCCGAGCCCCCTAGGCGACGGGTATGAAGCATCTGCCCTCGCTGATCGATCTGTTCAGGGGTGAGATCAAGTTGGCCCTGCATGGCGATGGCCGAATGGGCGGTGCTCGGGCTGGAAGCCCTGTTGAATCCCCGCATGATCTGGCAGGAGCCCGCCAAGGGCGGCTACCCCGATCGTTCATTCCTGGCCCTGCCGGGGATCGAGCGCATGGGAGCGGCGCGGCGCGGCCTCGTCCCCTACTCGCCGATGGGCTACCTGACGGAGCTCGAGATGACCGAGGGCTCGCGTGGTCACTCCACCTTCTCGATGCCGGCGTCGCCGTGGTTCGCGAACTCCTCCGGCCTGATCTCGGGCGGGGTGCTGGCGCTGATCGGCGACGCGGCGCTCGGCTCGGTCGTGCACTCGGATGTCGGGGCGGGGCAGGGGATGACCACCGCCGAGCTCTCGATGTCCTTTCTCCGCCCGGTGGTGCCGAAGCCGGGCGCCGTGGTCAGCGGCTCGGGCCAGCTCATCCATCGTGGGCGCTCGCTGGGGATCTCGGAGGCTTTCCTGTTCGATGACGAGGACCAGCTGATCTCGCACGGGACGACGCGCTGCACCGTCTTCCCGCCCGTCGACCCGCTTCCGGACCCGCCGTCAGGCCGCGCCGTGATCGACATGCCCGAGCCGGGCAGCGATCCGGAGGACCCCCTGCGGCGCGAGGTCGAGGGCGAGGTGATCCCCCAGGGGGTCTTCGAGCGTCGCAGCGGTCTCGAGATCCTTCGGGCTCTGATCGCCGGGGAGCTCCCTCGGCCGCCGATCTATCACCTGACCGGCCTGCGCCTGGTGGAGGCGGACGAGGGGGAGACCATGGTCGTCCTTCCCTGCAGCAAGTGGCTCTCGACCTCGGCGGGGACGGTCCAGGGCGGCTTCACGGCCATGCTCGCCGAGAGCGCGATGACCTCGGCGGCGTTCAGCACCGCGCCGGCCGACGCCGCCGTCGCAACGCTCGACTTCAAGGTCAACTATCTGCGGCCGGTGTTCCCCGACGGCGAGGAGATGACGGCTCGCGCGCGCATCCTGCACCGGGGGCGAACCCTGGTCATCGCCGCGGCCGAGTTGAGCAACGCCGAGGGCAAGCAGGTGGCTCTGGCGACCGGCTCCTCGATGTACCTGCCGGGTCGCCCGGCCAACCTGGTCGGGGTCGAGCTCGGCTCCGGTTCATCCGATCCGGAGGACGATCCAGGGGCTTAGGATCGAGCGGTGGGACTCTTCGGCTTCCTCAGAAAGAACGACCAGCGGGCGATGCCCGAGCCCGGCACGCCGGAGTTCGACGAGCTGGTCACGGGCAGTGCGATCCCGGATGCGCAGAGCGTCTCGATGGGCGAGGAGGGGTGGGTCCCGCCGGGCTCCTCGGAGACGCTCGATCTGCGGGGCAGCGGGAAGCGCGACGAGATCAAGCGCGTCCTCCGCGAGCACGGAATCGACCCGGACCGCGAGGGTCAGACGATCGACGCCTCGGAGGTCCCGGGCCTGAGGGAGGCCCTGCTGAAGGCCCTCTTCCGGCCCCCGCGCTAGCTACTCGACGGGCGAAGGGCGCGGCGGGAAGATCTTCTGCATCCGCGCCAGCTGGCGAAGTGAGCCACGCGGCTTCAGTTTGCGCCGGAGGATGGCGCGGCGCGCGTCCTGGCCGCGAACCGAGATGTTGATCCAGTCCGCCCAGGTGGTCCGCAGCGTGACGTCGGCCTCGTCCGCGACGCCGGGGGTGGCGCTGGTCGAGCCGTTGTCGATGCGAACGTGCCAGGGCTGGGCGTCCTCGAAGCGCCACTGGATCGTCACCGGCCGGTCGACGGCGTCGGTGCGAGCGGAGCGGGCGATGATGTCGAAGAGGATCTCCTCTACCTCCGGGGTGACCTCGGGGCGGCCGTTCGGCTCGCCCATCACCCCCGCCTTGAGCAGCTTGATCTGGCGCCGGGCGCGTTCGTCGTGGGGCATCTCGGGGTCGAACGGGTAGACGCCGGGCATCTCCGAGAGGGGGTATCCGGTCGCCTTCCACTTCATCTCGACGGACTTCATGCCGAACGCGTAGAGCTGCTCCATGGTGAAGCCGTATTCGGTCGTGTAGCGCTCGTCCCAATTGGGCGGCACGAAGACCCCGGTGACGTACGGCAGAACTTCCCGGAGCAGCTCGGCCGCCGCCGCCTTGCACTCGTCGGACTCGGCGAACAGCTCCGAAAGGACCTTCACCCCGAAGCCGATGTGACGCTGCTCGTCGCGCGAGACCTTCTCCATGCCGGCGCTGAAGCCCGGCATCGTGCCGGACTTGACGAAGAAGTCCTCGATGAAGTGCTGGGTCGGCTGGGCCATCGTCGCTTCGATGACCATGTGGTAGAGCGTGATCGCCTGCGCGAACTTGGGGAGCGAGTGGTCGGAGTGCAGCTCGTCCACCATCTGCTCGAGCCGCGCGAAGACCTGGCGGTAGCCCCAGCCGAGCTCGGGGAGGGTCGTCTCGAGGCCGGTGGCGATGTCGCCCTCGATGCCGATGACCTCCTTGAAGAAGCGGTAGAAGAAGACGGCGTGGCGGGCCTCGTCGACCTGCTGGGTCGCGAGGAAGTACTTCTGCTCCTCCTTGGGGGCGGCCTCGATGTAGGGGGAGAGGCCATCGGCGACGGCGTCCTCGCCGTAGAAGAACATCGAGTAGACCCACATCGCGGAGCGCCGCTGGATCTCCGAGAGCGCCGCCCAGCCCCGCTTGTCCTCGGTGAAATCGAGCCCGCTCGCCTTCCAGTTGCCCTCCTCCCAGCGGCGGTAGAGGTCTTCGTAGGTGATCTGCTGGGCGATGTTCTGCTGCGCGACCGACATCTCGGGCCTCCTGGGTTTCCGCGGATTCGTGCCGTATAGTAACTGACTGACCAGTCAGTTAGTAACGTGAGTTCCGTCACACAAGCCCGCACCGCCCCCGCCCGCTCGCGGATGCGCGCCGCGGATCGCCGCGAGGCGATTCTCGACGCGGCCCGGTACGCCTTCGCCGAGCGCGGCTATCACGAGACCTCGCTCGACTCCGTCGCCGAGCGCGCCGGCGTCTCCAAGGCACTGCTCTACGAGCACTTCTCCTCCAAGCGGGAGCTCTACGTCGCCATGCTCGAAATGCACGTCCACGAGCTGGTCGAGCGGATCGCGGGTGCAGTCGCCGCAGCGGCCCCCGGCGAGGCCCGGATGCTCGCGGGGCTCGAGGCGTTCTTCGGCTTCGTCGAGGAGCGTCGAGGCGCGTGGCGGATCATGTTCCGGAACGCCGGCGACCCCGACGTCTCCGTGCGGCTCGATCGACTGCGCGACGAGGTGGCAACCGCGATCGCCCAGCTGCTGAACGAGGAGGCCGAGCGAAAGGGGCTCGACTTCCCCAACCTCCCCCAGCTCGTCGAGATGATCGCCCAGCAGATGGTCGGGGCGATGCAGTCGCTGGCCGACTGGTGGGACATCCACCGCGAGGTGCCGCGCGAGCAGGTCGTGCAGGCGGCGATGGACTTCGCCTGGGTCGGCCAGGACCGGATCAGCCAGGGCCAGCGCTGGTCCCGCTGACCTCGGGCGCCACCGCCGAGCGGGGCGGGACTGGGGGTCTGGCGTTGAGGACGAGGGTGAGCACGGCGAAGGCCGCCAGCCCGGCGAAGGCGAGGTCCGCGTCGCCGCCGGCCAGCGCCGCGCCGAACGCCGGGATCACGGGGATCGGGAAGATCCCGGTCCCGACCTGCATCAGGCCGAGGCTGCCTATCGGGCGGTCCGGGAGGACCCGCTCGGCCTCGTCGTAATACAGCGGGTAGGGCAGGGAGAGACCGACACCGATCAGGGCCAGGGAGACCACCGCGACCAGGGTGGACTCTCCAACGCCGAGCAGGAAGAGCCCGCCCGCGCCGAGCCCGAGGCCCACGATCACCAGCAGCGAGGGACTGTCGCCGGAGGCGGTCATCCTGCCGGCGAGGTCCCGCATCACCGCCGAGAGCCCGAACAGCCCGAAGGCGAGCGCCCCCGCCTCGGCCGCGGACATCCCGTAGCCGGTGATCAGGAAGTGCACCAGCCAGGCGCCGACGACCAGGGGGATGGTGAGGGTGGTGAGGCCGAGCAGCTGCACCCGCCACCAGGCCTGATTGGCGAGGCACTCCCCGACCAATCCCTCGCCCTCGTCGGCGGTCCGGGGGATCTCGATCCGCTCGTTGGGCAGGATCGGCAGCGCGATGGCCCCGAGGGCGGCGGTGATGAGGAACGCCACCCGCCAGCTGACGTCCGCTCCCTCGAGGACGCTGCCGAGGAACAGGGCGGCGGCCACGCCGAGGGTGAGCCCGGCGCCGAACAGCCCGACCATCCTCACCCCGCCGACCGCACGGGCATAGGCAGGGACGAAGACGGCGGCCAGGCCGAACCCGAGACCGGCGAACACCCGCCCGACCGCCAAGACACCGACGCTGTCCCCCGCGGCGAAGATCAGGTTCCCGACGATCGAGAGCACGCAGCAAGCCCAGATCCCGGCCATGACCCGGATGTTCCGCGCCAACGCCGCCCCCGCGAGGCTCCCCACCGCCGAGCCGGCGAAGAAGAAGGTGCCCGACAGGAGCCCGACCTCCCCGAGGCCGATGTCGAACTCCCGCTGCAGCGAGCCGACCACGGGGCCGACGTTGCCGCAGTTCCAACCCACGATCGCGGCCGCGAGGACGAAGACACCACAGCTCCTGCGTATCGACACGCCTGGCTTCTACCGGAATCGGCGGATAGGGTGCGCTCGTGCTGGAGCGGGGCAAGCGATACAGCAGCGAGCGCGGCACCTGGATCAAGATCGCCGACCGCTCGGCCGGCCGGATGTCATTCGAGCGCGACTACGCCCCGCGCACCGGCCGGGCCGACCCCCACTACCACCTGGACTTCACCCAGACGTGGGAGGTCCTCTCGGGGGCGGGAGAGATGGAGGTCGACGGCGAGGTGCGCCGGCTGCGCGCCGGCGACCGGGTCACGCTCATGCCCGGAACCCCGCACCGGGATCCCTACCTGCCGGGCGAGGGTGAGTTCCACGTTCGGGGCAGTTTCGACCCCGACACCGAGTTCATCGAGGCCTACGCCGGGGCCTGGGCGCACCACCTGCGCGAGGGCACGGTCAACGACCAGGACGAGATGCCCCTGACCCAGATCCTGGTGATCGCGAACGCCACCGGCGGCCGCTCCTACACCTCACGTGTCCCGGAGGTGTTGCAGAGGGCGACGCTTCCCCTGATCGCGGCGTTCGGCCGCTTGCGCGGCTTCAGGCCGAGCTACGACTAGCCACGCTCAGGCCGGGGCACCCATCTTCGGCGAGGTCCAGGGCTCCTTCAGCCGCCGGCTGAGCTCATCGGCGAGCTCGGAGGCCGGGATTCGAACCTGTTCGAGGGAATCGCGATCGCGGAGGGTGACGGTGTCGTCGTCCATCGTCTGATGGTCGACGGTGATCCCCCAGGGCGTGCCGATCTCGTCCTGGCGGCGGTAGCGCTTGCCGATCGAGCCGCCGGTGTCGAACTCGGCCGACATCAGTTCCCGCAGCTGCTCGTAGATCTCTCGCGCCTTCTCCGGCTGCCCGTCCTTGTTGACCAGCGGCAGAACTGCGGCCTTGACGGGTGCAAGCCTGGGGTGCAGCCGCAGCACGGTCCTCTGCCGGCCCTCCACCTCCTCGGTGTCGTAGGCGTCGATGATGAAGGAGAGCATCGCCCGGTCGACTCCGGCCGCCGGCTCGATCACGTAGGGGACGTAGCGCTCGCCGCTGCCCGAGTCGACGTACTCGAGCTTCTCGCCGGAGAACTTGGCGTGCTGGGTGAGGTCGAAGTCGCCCCGGTTGGCGATCCCTTCCAGCTCGGACCAGCCCATGGGGAAGTCGTACTCGACGTCCGAGGTCGCGCTCGAGTAGTGCGAGAGCTCGTCGGCTCCGTGGGCCCGGAGCCGGAGCATGTCGGGGCGGATTCCGAGGTCGGTGTACCAGGCCAGCCGCTGCTCCATCCAGTATTCGTGCCACTTCCCGGCCTCCGGTGGGGGGACGAAGTACTCCATCTCCATCTGCTCGAACTCGAGGGTGCGGAAGATGAAGTTGCCGGGCGTGATCTCGTTGCGAAACGACTTGCCGATCTGGGCGATGCCGAACGGCGGCTTCTTCCGGGCGAAGCTGAGGACGTTCTTGAAGTTGATGAAGATGCCCTGCGCCGTCTCCGGGCGCAGGTAGGCCTTGTTCGATTCGTCCTGCACGGGGCCGACGAACGTCTCGAACATCAGGTTGAACCGGCGCGGCTCGGAGAGCTCGCCGCCGCAGACCGGGCAGCGGATCTCGCCCTCGGCGTTCTCGTCGCCAAGCTGCTCCTCCCGCAGGTCGTCCTCGCGGAAGCGCCGCTTGCACTCTCCGAGGCACTGGACCAGCGGGTCCGTGAAGCCGGCGAGGTGGCCGGATGCCTCCCAGACCTTCGGGTTCTGGATGATCGCCGAGTCGAGCGCCACGATGTCGTCGCGCTCCTGGAGCATCGAGCGCCACCACTGGTTCTTGACGTTGTTCTTGAGCAGGACCCCGTAGTGCCCGTAGTCGTAGGTGTTGCGGAAGCCGCCGTAGATCTCCGACGCCGGGAAGATGAATCCGCGGCGCTTGCAGAGCGCGACGATCTCGTCGAGGGTGACCTCAGCCATGGGGGTCAGCGTAACCGGGGGCCTCCGTGCGATGCCCGCCCGCGCGGGCGACTACCCTCTTGCTCCGCGATGCCCATCTACGAGTACCGCTGCCTGAACGGACACACCTTCGAGGTGATCCAGAGCATGTCCGACGACCCCGTTGAGACCTGCGAGGTGTGCGGCGCACCCGTCGAGCGGGTCTTCCACCCGGTCGCGGTTCACTTCAAGGGGTCGGGCTTCTACACGACGGACTACGCCAAGAAGGCGAAGGCCGGAGCGTCGAGCGACGGCGGCTCGTCATCCGATTCCGGCGGGTCCGATTCCGGCGGCTCCGACTCGGGCGGCTCCGAGGCCGGCTCCTCGACCGAGAGCAAGTCCTCGTCGAACGGCGGCGGGGACAAGTCGAAGTCGAGCTCGAGCTCCGAATAGGGGCGGGCTCGGGCGCCCGGTAGGCCGGTCTAGCCCGGCGAGCACTCTGGCTGGTGGGGCGGGTCGCCGCCGGTCAGCTGCTGGACGGCCTCGTCGCAGGCGCCCTGCGGGATGAAGAGGCTGCCGCCCGGCCCCGGGCTCGCGCTCTTCTCGCCGAGGACGTTCGTATCGCCGCTGCCGCCGAGGATCGCCGCGATCGCGACCTGTGGGAGCGTGAAGCCGCCCATGTCGCTGACGAACGCCTTCGGCGCGTCCCAGCCGATGAACGGGCCCTTGATGAAGTTGTAGGGAAAGCGGGTGATGCTGGTGAGGCGGTCCTTGATCCCGTCGAGGACCTGTTGCTGGCGGGCGTCACGGTCGCGGTCATCTTCCGCCGGGTTGCATGTGTTGTGGCGCAGCCGGGAGTAGGCGAGCGCCTTGTCGCCCTGGAGCGTCACCTCGCCCGGCGGCAGCTTGAGCGAGACGCCGCCCTGGCTCTTGCCGCCGTCGACGTCGCCGCAGACGACGGCGCTGTCGTCCTTCGGGCCGTTCGTGTCCGGCACGTCGATCTTCACGCCGCCGATCGTGTTGATGAAGTCGGCGAAGCCGTCGAAGTTGACGATGATGATGTGGTTGATGTCGATCCCGAGGAAGTTCTCGACTGTCCTGATCGTCGAGGCGGGGTTGCCGTTGGGGCTGCTGGTGTTGCAGGCGAGCGAGGCGTTGATCTTCTGCTGGCCGCAATCCGGGATCGCCGCGTAGCTGTCGCGCGGGATCGAGAGCTTGTGGAACGAGGTCAGGGAGGCGTGGAGGACCATGATCGTGTCCGCGCGCGGCGGCCCCTGACCCTCCGCGCCGCTGGCGTTGTGCTGCGTCTTGCCCCGGCGATCACCACCGAGGATGAGGATGTTCTGACCGAGCAGGACGTCGGGGCCGCCCTTGAGCGCGTCCTTGGCGGACTGCGGCAGCTTGCCCTTCTGGATCTGGGCCGAGATGGCGAAGCTGATGAAGCTCAGCAGCAGCCAGCCGACGCAGGCGATCAGCACCCAGCGCAGCCAGGGCCGCTTGCCGCCGACCAGCCGTTTCAGGCGGCCGCGCCAGCCCCCTTCGGCGGTGTCGGTCCTGATGCTCGCGAGGCTCGGCTTGCTGATGCGGTCCCGCAGGCTGGGGCGAGACCGATAGACGCGATACGGCGGCTTCTCCCTGCGGTCGCCGGGCTGCTTGCGCTCCGAGGAGTCTCGCTTCCCGCCCGAGGCGCCCTTCCGCCCGTAGACCGTGTATTCGGGCTTCTCCCCGGATCCGCCCTTGCCTGAGCCTCCCGAACCGCCGGGTTTCTGGGGCTTCTCGGGCTTGCCGCTGCCCTCGGAGCCACCGTTCCGCCGCGGCGGCCGATCATCTCCTGCCGGAGACATGGGGTATCAATACTGGCGCATGCCGTCGGACCCTTCCTGCTTGGCGACCTCGTCCGGGAACCGGACGAGGCGGTGACCCCTCGGGAGGCCATCGGAGTCGACCTCGGAGGGACGAAGATGGCCGTCGGGGTCGTCGATTCCGACCAGAAGGTCCACTACCAGGGCAGCGAGCCCTCGACCGGTCTCAGCGAGGAGAAGCTGATCGCCGAGATCGGCCGCGAGATGGACGAGGCGAAGGACGCGCGCCCGGACGTGGTCGCCGCGGGCCTCGGCATCCCTGCGACGATCGACTTCGAGCGCGGCGTGGCGATCCACGCGGTCAACCTGACGATCACCGACGTCCCGATCCGCGATCTGATGCAGGAGCGGATCGGCCTTCCCGTCTACGTCGACAACGACGCGAACGTCGCGGCCCTCGCGGAGCACCTCTACGGCGCCGGCCGGGGCGCCCGGAACGTGGTGATGCTCACCGTGGGCACGGGCATCGGCGGCGGGCTGATCCTGAACGGGGAGATCTACCGCGGCTCCACCGGCGCCGGGGCGGAGCTCGGGCACATCGTGATCGAGGAGGATGGCCCCAAGTGCCAGGGGAACTGTCCGAACCACGGCTGCGTCGAGGCGTTCGCATCGGGCACCGCGATCGCCAAGGCGGGGAGGGAGGTCGCCGAGCGGGATCCCGACTCGGCGCTGGGGAAGGCCCTCGCCGGAGGGCCGATCGCGGGGCGAACCGTCACCGAGCTCGCGCTCGCGGGGGACGGCCCGGCGCGCGAGGTCGTGGCGCAGGCGGGCCGCCACATCGGCGTCGCGCTCAGCAGCCTCGCCAACATCTTCGACCCGGACGTGTTCGTGATCGGCGGGGGCGTATCCGTCGTCGGGGACCTGCTGCTGGATCCCGCCCGCGAGGAGCTCCGCTCCCGCGCCCTGCCGCCGCAGAACGAGCGCCCCGTCAAGCTGGCCGAGCTCGGTCCGGACGCGGGGATGATCGGCGCAGCGGCGATGGCCCTGATCGAGCTCGACAAGGGGCGGTAGGGATGCCTGGGAAGCTGGTCGTCTGCCCGACTCCGATCGGGAATCTCGAGGACATCACCTTCCGCGCACGGCGCGCGCTCTCCGAGGCGGACCTGATCGCCTGCGAGGACACGAGACGGACCGGTCTCCTGCTCGAGCGCATCGAGGTGCAGCCGCCCCAACTGGTCTCCTACCACGAGGGAAATGAGACCGAGCGGGCGCGGGAGCTGGCACAGAGGATCGAGCGCGGCGAGAACGTCGCCCTCGTCTCCGATGCCGGGATGCCGGCGATCTCGGACCCCGGCTACCGCCTGATCCGCGCCTGCATCGACCGCGATCTCGATCTCGAGGTGCTGCCCGGTCCCAGCTCGATCCCGACGGCGCTGGTCGCGTCCGGCCTGCCCACGCACCGCTTCCGCTTCTACGGCTTCCTGCCGCGGCGAACCGGCGAGCTGGAGCGGGTCCTGCAGTCCACCGACACCCTGATCGCCTTCGAGTCGCCCCGACGGCTTCCCGAGTCGCTGCGGGCGCTCGCCCAGCTGGCCCCGGATCGACCCGCTGCAGTCTGCCGCGAGCTCACCAAGCTGCACGAGGAGATCGCCCGCGGCACGCTCGGCGAGCTCTCCCGCCGATTCCGCGACGAGGCGCGCGGTGAGATCGTGGTCGTCATCGGTCCGGCCGCCGAGCGGGGAACGGCGGACATCGGCTTCGCCACTGATGCCCTCCGCGGCCTGATCCGGGCCGGCGCGCGGCCCCGGGCGGCCGCCAGCGTGGTCTCGGCGCTCACCGGCGTCCCCGCGAACGATCTCTACAAGGGCATAACCGGCAGGGATCCGCGGCGCTGACTAGGCCGCGATGCGCGCCTTCTTCTTGCCGCGGACGACGAAGCCGCTCTCGGACTTGCCCCGCCCCGGCTTGAGCGCGTAGATCACGCGATAGCCGGTCAGGTACAGGAGGCGGCCATCCGAGATCACCGGGTTGTAGGCGCCGTCGGTCGAGGCGAACACCCGCTTCCCGTCGCTCGCGCGGAAGCCGAAGGTCTGGGTCGTCTTCAGGTCCCCGACGTAGAAGACGTCGCCGATCACGCTGCCCGCTCCGGACACCGGTCCCTGCGCGGATTGGGTCCAGCGGATGCTCCCGGTCTCGGCGTTGAGGGCGTAGGCGGTGCCGGAATAGGAGCCGAAATAGATGCTGGGCGACGTGTCCTTCGTCTTCGCCGCGGCTACGGCGCTGTAGAGATACCCGCCGATGCCCGTACTCCAGTCGAGGGCTCCAGTTCGCGCGTTGAAGGCGTACATCGTCCCGGCCACCGTGCCGGCATAGACGCGCCCGAACGCCACCGCCGCGGTGGCGTAGATCCGGCCGTTCGTCGAGGCGCTCCAGCGAACCGAACCGTTCGACGCGCGCAGCGCGGTCATCCCGCCGCTGTAGTCGCCGACGTAGACGGTGCCGTGGCTGAAGGTCGGTGAGGCCTTGACCTCGCCGCCGACCGAGGTGCTCCAGAGCTGCTTTCCGGTGCGTTTGTTGAAGGCGTAGACCGAGCCGCACTCACAGCCGGCGATCACGGCGTTGCCGACGACGAGCGGGGACGACTCGGTGCGGCCCGGGAGCGAGTTCTTCCACACGACCTTGCCGTTACGCGCGTCCAGGGCCTGCACCTGGCCGGGCTCGAGGTTCGAGAGGTAGAGCCTGCCGTCGCTGTAGGCGGGCGCCGAGGCGTTCAGCGAGGCGACGTCACGGCGCCAGATCTGCTTTCCGCTCTCGGCTCGGAGCGCGAACGCCTCGCCGTTGTTGTCGATCCCGTAGACGACCCCCTCGGCGACGATCGGCGAGTACTCCATCAGGTGCCGGGCGTCGTATGACCAGGAGACCTTGTAGGGAGGCTTCACCCCCTTCGTCGGCAGGTACCGCGTGCGGGCGTTGTCGAAGCCGTAGGTGGGCCAGGGGGAGAGCGGCGGACCGGCCGGTGCGGCCGCCGTGGTGGTCGTGGCCTGGGTCGTCGTCGTATCCCCGCTGCTGCCGCCGTCGCTGACCAGCAGCGTGCCGCCCGCGCCGACGACGGCGACGAGGCCGACGGCGGCCGCGATCGTTGCTGCGCGGTGGGTGTTCCAGAGGGTCGCGAAGAGCTTCGCCATGGCGGGTCGGCTGGGGACGATTGAAGTGAGAACCCCTAATTCCCGGCTGAAGAGCGCCTAAGTGCACCACCCAGCCTGACCGCCTGCGGCGCTACCTTCAAGAGGAGCGAGATGGCCAAGCGCGAGCCACGCATGGTGTCGCTGGGGTACGGGAAGTTCGCCCGGGCCGATCGGATCTATGCCCTCGTCCCACTGGACCCGAAGGACCGCGGCGACGGGCGACGGACCTACGTCCACGTCGACGACCTGGCGGAGCCGATCGTCGCCTCCCGATCGGAGCGGGCGATCCTCGCGGACATCGAGGAGGCATTGACCGAAGCGGCGGGCATCCCCCGTCGCCGGCGCAGCGGCGGCGGCTCCAGGGCGCAGGAGAAGCTCCTCTAGCTAGGCGTCCGCGAGCCGATCGATCTTCGCCGCGAGGATGAAGTCGTTCCGCGTGAGCCCGCCGGCGGTGTGGGTCCAGGTGGTGAAGGCCGCCCGTCCCCACTCCAGCTCCACGCGCGGGTGATGGCTCTCCGCCTGGGCCAGCAGCGCGACCTCCGCGACGAGCCCGAAGGCGCCGATGAAGTCGTCGAACGCAAACTCGCGCGTCAGGTGGCCGTCCGCGTCTCGCCCCCAGCCCGGGATGGCTGCACTCAGCCGGGCGACCTCCGCCTCGGCGAGCGGTGCCGTACCGAGGGGGTATTCGCGGCTGTGGTCGTTGAGGAGTTCGCTGACTAGCTCCGCAATGGCGGAACCGTACTCAGCGAGCGGCACTTCCCGAGCAAATCCCAGCATCACCGCCCGACTATGCTCGGCTCGAGAGTGAGCTTCTACGTCACAACGCCGATCTACTACGTCAACGGCGAGCCGCATCTCGGCCACGCCTACTCGGACATCGCCGCCGACATCCTCGCCCGCCACCACCGGCAGCGGGGCGAGGACGTCTTCTTCCTCACGGGCACCGACGAGCACGGCGAGCCCGTCGCGGAGCAGGCCGAGGCCGAGGGCGTGACGCCCCGCGAGCTGGGTGACCGCCTGGCTCCGCGCTTCGAGGAGATGGCGGCCAAGGTGAATGCCTCAAACGACTTCTTCATCCGCACGACGGACGAGGGCCACATCGAGCGCGTCCAGGAGATCGTCCAGCGGGTCTACGACAACGGCCACGTCTACGAGGGGATCTACGAGGGCTGGTACTGCCCTCGCTGCGCGGACTTCAAGACCGAGTCGGAGATCGGGCCCGACAACACCTGCCCCATCCACAGGATCCCCCTGATCCGCGAGAGCCAGAAGAACTGGTTCTTCGCCCTGTCTGCGTTCCAGGGTGACCTCGAGAGGCTCTACGAGGAGCGGCCGGACTTCGTCCTGCCGGAGTTCCGCAAGAACGAGGCACTCGCCTTCATCCGGCAGGGTCTCCAGGACGTCTCCCTCTCACGCCCCACCTTGAAGTGGGGGGTGCCGGTGCCGTGGGATCCGGACCAGGTGATCTACGTCTGGTTCGACGCGCTCCTCAACTACTACACGGCGCTCGGATACGGCACCGGCGAGGACGTCACCGAGAAGTTCTGGCCGCCGTTCCACATCCTCGCCAAGGACATCCTCAAGTTCCACGCCGTCTACTGGCCGGCCTTCCTGATGGCGGCCGAGATCGAGGTGCCGAAGCGGATGTTCATCCACGGCTTCCTGCTGATGGAGGGCCACAAGATGTCGAAGTCGCTCGGCAACACCCTCGACGTCGACGAGGTGATCGAGAAGTTCGGCGCCGACGCGCTGCGCTTCTACTGCTTCCGCGAGGTCTCCTTCGGCCAGGACGGGCAGATCTCGCCGGCCGGATTCGAGTCCCGCTACGAATCAGAGCTCGCCGACCAGTACGGCAACCTCGCCAACCGGGTTCTCTCGATGCTCGGCCGCTACCGAGACGGCGTCGTGCCGGACGCGGAGGCCGAGGATGAGGTGGTTGCCGCGTTCGAGGGCGTCCCGGACCGCGTCAGGGCGGCGCTCGACGATGCGGAGCTGACCCAGGCGCTGGAGGAGATCTGGAAGCTCGTCCGCCGGCTCAACGCGTATGTCGAGGAGACGAGGCCCTGGGAACTGGCCAAGGACGACGCGGGCTCGGAGCGGCTCGATTCCGTCCTCTACGGCCTCGCCGAGGGGCTGCGGGTGACCACGCTGCTGTTGCACGCCTACATGCCGGACACGACCGGGCGCCTGCTCGACGCCCTGGGCGAGCCCGGGCGGGCGCTGGCGGAGTTCGGTTCGCGCGCCGGCGGCCAGTCGCTGGGAGAGCTGGCGCCCCTCTTCCCGAAGCTCGCGCCCGCCTGATCTGGACGGCTGTTCACGTCGTGCCGTGGGGCCTCTGGAGGGCAAAATGCCCGTGGTACTGTGGCCGCTGGTAGAGAGCCTTTCGAAGGGAGGACGCTGGATGAGCAGGAGAGCAGGGACGCGTACGACGTTGGCTGCGCTGGGGGTCACCGCCGCGCTTCTGATTCCCGCCTCGCAGGCGGCAGCCGGCGCGCACATCGCCGGAGCCGGTGACGGTCCGGTCGCAACCAAGTCCGGCGCGATCGTCAACTTCATGCCGGCGGGCAAGCTCAAGGTCGCGAGGAACTTCCAGCCGCTGGCGATCTGCTCCGTCAATTGCGACGTCACGGGGACCGCCGTCATCAAGGGCTTCGGGCTCAAGCTCCCGGTGACCGACAGCGGCTCGTTTGCGGCCAACCAGCCGTTCGGCCTCAGGGTCACGGTCAAGGGAGAGCTGCTCAAGCTGATGAAGCAGAAGCCGGGCAAGTTCCGCCTCAACGTGACCTACACGGCGACCGACCCGACGACCGGCGCGACCGACACGGTGTCGCGAGCGTACAAGTTCAAGCGGGGCTGAAAGGCCGCCCTCCACAGCTCGAGCATGCTGCTTAACCGACCCCTCAGGGCCGGCCTGGCGCTGATCTGCGCCGCGGCCGTGATCGCCTCCGTCGGGACCGCGACCGCCGGGGCCAAGGCCCCGCTCGCGCGGGCGAGCGTGATCGGCGGCACTCCCGCGAGCCTCTCCGACTGGAGCTTCACCGCGGCGGTGCTGACGACCAACTCGCTCTGCACCGGCTCGGTGATCTCGCCCAGCAAGGTGCTGACCGCGGCGCATTGCACGGCGAGCCCGTCGACGATGACGGTCCGGACCAATTCGACGTCCGCGTTCTTCGGCGGTGACGTGCACGCGGTCACCTCGGTGGCGATCAACCCGGCCTGGACCCACGGATTCCTCGGCGATCTCGCCGTTCTCACCCTCCGGACTCCGACCACCGCGCCGCCGGTGCAGCCGGCGAGCTCGGCGGAGGACTCGGCGTTGACGAGGCCCGGGACCGCCCTCTCGGTTGCCGGCTACGGCGCGCGGAACCCGGCGCCCAAGCGCAAGCTGAAGATCGGCCAGCTGATGACCGCCACCGTGTTCATCCACGGCTTCTGCCCCGTGCCGACCTCGCTGATGTGCGACGCGGGCGGCAGGTCGGGACTGACCGCGGTCCGCAAGATCAAGGGAAAGGTCCGCAGGCGCGTCATCCAGCGGACCGTCTGCTCGGGCGACAGCGGCGGCCCGATGGTCGCCAGGACCGCCACGGGGCCGAGGCTGGTCGGCGTGGCCGAGGCGACGGCGGCCCCGCCCAAGCGCTCGCCCTTCGGCTTCGTCTGGTGCGGGCTGAAGGGATTCCCGGGGCTGCACACTCGGGTCGCCTCCTGGCTCGGCTTCATCCAGGGCAGCTAGCGGACACCAGGCCGCTCCATCATGAGCGAGTGGCGAAGCGCCGAGCGGTTATCTGGTGCGGCCGCTCGTGGCCGCGATCTGGTGGCGAAGCCGTCAACCTAGGCGCCTGATGGTCGATACCCACGCCCACCTGGCGCTCGCCGAGCCCGGCGAGGACGAGCTGGTTTCGGCGGCCCGCGACGCGGGGGTGCGCCGGATCCTGACGGTCGGCCTGGGCGAGGACTCCAATCCCGAGGCGGTGCGAGCCGCCGGCGAGTATGAGGAGGTCTTTGCAGCCGTGGGCCGCCACCCCAACGGCGCCGGCGGGTTCGACGAGACCGCCGCCGATGCAATCGCCGAGCTCGCGGGGCGCCCCGAGGTCGTCGCGATCGGGGAGACCGGGCTCGACTTCTACCGCGACACGGCGGACCACGAGGACCAGCGGCGGGCGTTCTCGGCGCAGATCTCGATCGCCAGGGACGCGGGCAAGCCGCTGGTCATCCACCTGCGAGATCCGGACGGCTCCGAGCAGGCGGTGGCGGAGGCGTTTGAGACGCTCGATGAGGAAGCCGACGGGCTCGCGGTGATCCTCCACTGTTTCTCCGCCGGTCCCGCCTGGACTGAGCGGGCCGCCGAGCGCGGCTGGTACTGCTCGTTCGCGGGCAACCTCACCTACCCGAAGGCTGAGCCGATCCGCGAGGCGGCGGCCCTGGTGCCCGACGACCGCGTGCTCGTCGAGACGGACTCGCCCTTCCTTTCGCCGCAGCCGATGCGCGGCAGGCCGAACGAGCCGGCCAACGTCGTGGCGACCGCCGAGCGGCTCGCTGAGGTCCGCGACGTCCCCTACGGTGAGCTCGAGCTGACCGTGGAGGCGAACGCCGCGAGAGTCTTCGGGTGGTGAGCTCCTCTCGCCGGCCGCCCGAGCGCTCTCCGCGCCGGCTCGGCCAGAACTTCCTCGCCGACCCGAATCTTCTCGACGCGATCGTGCGTGAGGCGGAACTCGATCCGGCTGACGTCGTGCTGGAGGTGGGGGGCGGCGGCGGGGCGCTCACCGAGCGGCTGGCACCGGAAGTGGCCCATCTGCACGTGATCGAGCTCGATCAGCGGCTCCGGGAGGATCTCGAGCCCCTCGCCGAGGCGGCTGGAAACCTGAGCCTGGTCTGGGGCGACGCGCTCCGCCTCGACCTCCGGGATCTGGCGCCCCCACCGACGAAGATGGTCGCCAACCTGCCCTACTCGATCGCAACCCCGCTGCTGATCAGGACGATCTCGGAGCTGCCGAGCCTCGGGCGCTGGGTCGTCATGGTGCAGCGGGAGATCGCCGACCGGCTCCGGGCAGAGCCGGCAACGAGGGAGTACGGGTCCGCGACGGTGATCGTCCAGCTCGCCTGCGAGGTACGGCTGCTGCGCACGGTCGACCCGGCGGTCTTCGTGCCGCGCCCGCGGGTCGGGTCCGCCCTGCTGGAGCTGAGTCGCACGGGGGCCCGCGCTTCCGACGGCATCGCCCGGCTGGTTCGGGCGGCCTTCGCCCACCGGCGAAAGTCCCTGGCCCGATCGCTCGAGCTCGAGCGCCCCGGAACGCTCGTGGCGTCTCGGCGGGCCCTGGAGTCGATCGGCGCCCCGGCGGGCGCTAGGGCCGAGCAGCTCGCGCCAGGCGACTTCGAGCGCCTCGCCGAAGCCCTGGCGGTCGAGGGGGTCCAGCCGTGAGCGGTGGGCTCCCTGAGCTGGTTCGCGCCCCGGCCAAGCTCAACCTCTGCCTCTACGTCGGGCCGTCGCGGGAGGACGGGCTGCACGAGATCCGCTCGCTCTTCGAGCCACTCGCGCTGGCCGACGAGCTTCGGATCGAGCGGGCGAAGGAGGACGAGGTGGTGATCGAGGGCATCGAGGGCCCTGACCTCAGCGAGGCCGCCCTGAATGCTCTGCGAGAGCACGGCTGGGAGGGACCGCCGCTCCGCATCGAGGTGCTCAAGAGGGTCCCGGTCGCGGCGGGGCTGGGAGGAGGCAGCGCCGACGCCGCCGCGGTCCTCCGGCTTGCCATGGGCGAGGTCGAGGGCCTGCGCTCGATCGCGGCCGGAATCGGCGCGGACGTGCCCTCCCAGCTCCAGCCGCGGCCGTGCCTGGTGGCCGGGGCGGGGGAGGTGATCGAGCCGGCGCCCCCTCCCGGCGAGCACGCCGTCGTGCTGATCCCGCAGGCCGAGGGCCTCGCCACGGCGGCGGTCTACGCGGAGGCGGACCGCCTCGGCTCGCCGAGGGGCGAGGCCGAGCTCGAGGCGATTCGCCGGCGGCTGCGCGACGCGGTCGAGACGGGCGCCTCCCCGCTCGACTACCGCGAGCACCTCGTCAACGACCTGCAGGCGGCCGCGATCTCCCTGCGACCCGAGATCGAGCTCGCGCTCGGGGCGCTCGAGGAGGCCGGGGCGGCGCACGCCCAGGTGACCGGATCCGGGCCCACGGCGTTCGGGCTCTTCCGGACGGAGTTCGAAGCGACGCGAGCCGTCGAAGACCTCCGGCAGCGGTTTCCGGAAGCGATCGCCACGCGCCCACTCAGCTCGTGAGCAAGCGGACGCGCACCTGGCTCTTCCGGGGCCTGGTCGTGGCGGCGGTCGTCGCCTTCATCATCTTCTTTCCCAGCATCGACCTCGACAAGCTGATCGAGGACCTCTCGAGCAGCCTGGGTGCCTGGACCTATCTCCTGGTCGGCGCCCTCGCCTTCCTCGAGACCGGGGCGTTCATCGGCCTGATCGCCCCGGGCGAGTTCACGGTGCTGCTCGGCGGCGCCGTCGCGGCGAACGGCGACATCTCGCTGCCGCTGATCATCGCGATCACCTGGATCGCCGCCTTCAGCGGAGACTCCGTGAGCTTTCTCCTCGGTGCCCACCTCGGCCGTGAGTTCCTGGTCAAGCACGGCGAGCGCTTCCGGATCACGCCGGAGCGCCTGACGATGGTCGAGAAATACTTCGCGCGGTACGGCGGGCGGACGATCCTCATCGGGCGCTTCATCGGGCTCGTGCGAGCGCTCGCGCCGTTCATCGCCGGGAGCAGCCGGCTGCCCTACCGGATGTTCGCCCCCTACAGCATCCTTGGCACCGGCCTCTGGTCCATCGCCCTCATCCTGCTGGGCTACTTCTTCGCGCAGAGCCTGAACACGGTCAGCGACGTCGTCAGCAAGGGCCTCGTCGTCTTCGGGATCGTCGTCGGCGTGGTCGTCGCCCTCGTCGTCTCGTACCGCTTCCTGCGCGAGCCCGAGAACCGCCGCAAGGTGGTGGAGGAGATGGAGCGGCGCCGCCTCCTGCGCCCGATCCTCGATCTCGGGCGCCGCCTTCGCCCGCAGTTCGAGTTCCTCGGCAGGCGCCTGACGCCCGGCGGGCTCGGCCTCGAATTCACGACCCTGCTCGCCGCGCTCTCCGTCGGGCTCTTCGTCCTCATCTCGTTCTGGTCGGTCATCGCCGGGGACCCCGGTCCGACTCCGGGCGACAACACGATCTGGAACGCCGCCCAAGACCTGCAGACCACTTGGCTGGTGGACATCGCCAAGGTCGTGACGTGGCTGGGCTCCGGCTGGGTCGTCTATCCGCTCGCAGCCCTGTCGGCGATCCTGCTCGCCTCGCGCCGGCACTGGGGCGAGCTCTGCGTGCTGGTGCTGGGTCTCGTGGTGATCGCGGTGCTCGTTCCCGAGATCAAGAGCTGGACCGATCGACCGCGGCCGCCGGATCCGCTCGTCTCGGCGAGCGGCTCGTCGTTCCCGAGCGCTCACGCCGCGAAGGCGACGCTCTACACCTGGCTTGCCGTCACCCTGGCCATGAGGATCGTGCCCGGCATCACGCGGCGGAGCCTCGTGATCGCCGCCGGGATCGCGATCACGGTGGTGGTCGGGCTGACCCGGATCTACCTGCGCGTCCACTGGATGAGCGACGTGTCGGCCGGCTGGGCCCTCGGTCTCTCGTCCTTCACCGCGCTCGCCGCGGTGGTGCTCGTCGTGGACCACATCCGCGACAATCCGCGGCGTTCATGATGGGGCCCCTGCACGCCTTCCTCACGCCGGCACTCGCTGTCGGCACCGAGTACTGGCTCTTCGGCGCCGCCGGGTTGCTCTCCGTGTGCGCCTTCGTCGCCCTGATCCTGGTGCCGGCGCTCGGCTCCTACGGGCGCCCCTGGGAGAAGCTGGTGGCCGGCTTTCTCTCGCTCTTCGTGCTCGCGGCGCTCGTGCTCGTAGGGCTTGCGATCGGGGTCGTGATCTTCCTGAACTGGGACGACATCTCCAACTGGTTCTAGGGCTCGTCGCGGCCCCAGACCTACCATGTGCCGATGCCCGCGAAGGAATCGCCACGCACGCGTAACGCCGATCCCGGCAGCCTCGAGGAGCTCTCTGCCGCGATCGAGTCGGGCGCGGGGATGCCGGCCGTCGCGCGCGCGGCGGGTCGAGCGCTCGACGCCAGCGTCGCGCTGATCGATCGCTCGAGCAACGTGCTCGCGGTCGCCGCCGCCTCGCCCGACGAGGAGCGAAAGCTGCTGGCGGGGGGGGGCGGGGGGGGGAGGGGCGGGCGGCGGGGGGGCGGGGGCTTGGGGGGGGGGGGCCCCCCGGGGGGGGGGG
>Ga0081540_1001472_pt1 | contig 20326 bp, 23 predicted proteins | sample TabmetS2T1R1_FD_71024 | JGI IMG/M metagenome (GOLD analysis project Ga0081540, IMG submission 71024) | Tabebuia heterophylla rhizosphere microbial communities from the University of Puerto Rico - S2T1R1 | ecosystem: Host-associated > Plants > Roots > Rhizosphere ... | reverse complement strand
TTCGGCGAGATGACCAGCGTCGAGAAACACGGCCTGCCCCCGCTGGGGCTCGGCCTCTCCCATCGCGCCCGCGCTTTCGTCAAGCTCGCGGAGATCTGCCTCAATGGCCGCTGAGCAAAAAGCCTTCGGCGTCTATGTGCACTGGCCGTTCTGCCTGTCGAAATGTCCCTATTGCGACTTCAACAGCCATGTCCGCCACGCGCCCGTCGACGAGGCGCGCTTTGTCCGCGCCTTCGCCCGCGAGATCGAAACGACGGCGCAGCGCGTGGGCGGGCGCGAGGTTTCTTCCATTTTTCTCGGCGGCGGCACGCCGTCGCTGATGCAGCCGCAGACGGTCGGCGCGATTCTGGACGCCATCGGCAAGCACTGGCGCGTCGCCGGCGATGTCGAAGTGACGTTGGAGGCAAACCCGACGAGCGTCGAGGCGACACGTTTTCGCGGCTACCGCACGGCTGGCGTCAACCGCGTGTCACTCGGCGTGCAGGCAATGGACGACGCGTCGCTGAAAGCGCTCGGCCGGTTGCATAGTGCGCGCGAGGCGATAGAGGCCGTCGCTATCGCACGCTCCGCATTCGATCGCTATTCGTTCGACCTGATCTATGCCCGGCCCGACCAAACGCCTGCGATGTGGGCCGATGAGCTGAAGCTCGCGATCGGCGAGGCGGCCGAGCATTTGTCGCTCTACCAGCTCACCATTGAAGAAGGCACGCCGTTCTTCGGCCTGCACGCAGCCCGCAAGCTGCAGACGCCGGACGAGGCGACCGCACGCGCACTCTATGATGTGACGCAGGAGGTCTGCGCCAATCATGGGCTTCCGGCCTACGAGATTTCCAACCACGCCCGCGAAGGCGCGGAGTGCCGGCACAATCTCGTCTATTGGCGCGGCGAGGAATATGCCGGCATCGGGCCCGGCGCGCATGGCCGTCTCGACATCAACGGCAAGAGGCATGCGATCGCCACCGAGAAGCGCCCGGAGTCCTGGCTGATGCGGGTCGAGGCCTCGGGCCATGGCGTTGTCACCGACGACATCCTCAACAGCGAGGAGCGCGCCGACGAATTCTTGCTGATGGGCCTGCGCCTGGCGGAAGGAATCGATCCGCGCCGCTACCAGGCGCTGTCCGGCCGCCCGCTCGATCCGAAACGCATCGCGCTGTTGCGCGAGGAAGGCGCGATCTCCGTCGAAGCCGATGGACGCTTGCGCGTCACCAAGGACGGCTTCCCTGTGCTCGATGCGGTCGTGGCCGATCTGGCTGCTTAGCTTTTTGTTTTGCGCATGATCTGATCCGAAAACCGGTTCCCGCTTTTCGGGATCATGCGCTAGGCCCCAAAGCTCTTCGGCGAGCCGGCGACTGCAACGCCGCCGCCGGTCGTCACCTTCATCACCGCAAGTCCCCGTTCATTGGTGCCGTCGGAGCGGAAGCGGAACAGGCCGTCGATGCCGGCAAAGCCGGACGGATTGGTCAGCGTCTCCGGCGCAAAGCGGCTTGCACCTTGGGTGCGCGCCAGCGCAGCCATCAACGCCACTGCGTCATAGGCCAGCGTCGCGGTGCGCACGGGATCGGAGCCGTATCGCTGGCGGTAGCGGCCCGAGAAGGCGCGGAAGCCGGACGGATCCGGCGCGGCATAGAGGCCGCCTTGCAATGACTGGCTCGCGAATACCCGCGGATTGTCCCACAGCCCGGTGCCGAGCATCTGGATGTTGCGCAGGTTCGAGCCCGCCGCGGTCAGCGCATCGGCCGTCGCCACGACGGAATCGCCGTCATCGGCGATCATCAGCGCATCGGCTGACCCCAGCGCCTGCGCGACGGTGCGCGCCGGTGTCGCGCGATCGCCGCTGTATTTCTCGAAGGCGACGACGCGCCCTCTGCGGCCCACCGCCTGCTTGAAGGCGCCTTCGACCACGTTGCCATAGGCATTGTCGGGCACGAGCGCGGCAAAGGAGCGCTTGCCGATACCGGCCGCGTAATCGACGATGCGCGTGACGTCGGACTCCGGCAGGAAGCTCAGAAGATACACGCCGCGTCCGGCGACGCTGGAGTCGGTGGAGAATGCGATCACGGAGATGCCGCGCGTGCGCGCGGCCTGCCCAACCGCCGGCACGGAAGCTGCGAACAGCGGCCCGAGAATGATCTCGGCGCCCTCGCCGACAGCCTGCTGCGCGCCCGCACCCGCGCCTTGCGGGCTGCCGCCATCGTCCTTGATCAGGAGCTGGATGTTCGGGTTCTGGAATTCGGCGAGCGCCATCTCGGCGGCGTTCTTCATCGATTGCGCGGCTACGCCGGCGTTGCCGGCCGCCGAAAGCGGCAGGATCAGTCCAACCTTGACCTGCCCGCTGCCGACCGCGGTCGGGTCCTGCGGCGGGCCGGCCGGCGCCTCGGATCCGCCGAACTGGCTAAGGCTCTGCTGCACGCCGGCGCAAGCGCCAAGCAGCGGCGCGCCGAGGATCAGGCCAATTGCGCTCCGCCGGGTCGCGCCCGAGGGCGAGCTACCCGAAGCATTCGATTGGCGATTGAGCGGGCCCGACATCTCTCTATCTCTTGGCCGACCGAAATCGGCCAGACTTCCTCCTTCAGTGGGGCGCGGATTCAGGCATTTTGTCGTCGAATAGTGAACCAGAACAAAAGGTTGATGGTCCCATGGCTCCGCTGCCAGTTACCGACCCCTCCTGCCTCGCCGCCGCGCTGCCCGGTGTCCCGGATGGCGTAAACGCCATCCCCCCTCTAGATTGATATTATGCGCGCAAAAGCCGGTTCAATATACGGGTCTGAAGGGGAAACGGGTTCTGCGCCCAAGACTTTTTCGCTGCACGGCCACGTGCTGAATGCGCCAAAGCCGGTTCCCGGTCTCTATCTGGTGGCGACGCCGATCGGGAACCTGTCCGACATCACGCTGCGCGCGCTGGAGACGCTGGCCGGCGTCGATCTGATCGCCTGCGAGGATACCCGCATCACCCATCGCCTGACCGAGCGCTATCTGATCGCCGCGCAGCTCACCCCCTATCACGAGCACAACGCGGCCGAAGCGCGGCCGAAGATTCTCGAAAAGCTCGCGTTGGGCGCTTCCGTCGCGCTGGTGTCCGACGCCGGCACGCCGCTGATTTCCGACCCCGGCTTCAAGCTGGTCCGCGAGGCCTGCGCGGCCGGACATTCCGTGATCGCCGTGCCTGGCGCGTCCTCCGTGCTGACGGCATTGTCGGTCGCTGCGCTGCCGACCGACCGTTTCTTCTTCGAAGGATTTTTGCCATCGAAGCAGGCTGCACGCCGTACCCGCCTGTCGGAGCTTGCGCGGATCGACGCGACGCTGGTCGTCTTCGAATCCGGCAACCGCGTGCAGGACACGCTTGCCGATCTCGCGGACATCATGGGCGCGCGGGAAGTCGCGATCTGCCGCGAGCTGACAAAACTGCATGAAGAGATCACGCGCGCTCCCGTTGCTGACCTCGCAAAGAGCGCGGACATGCTAGAGACGCGCGGTGAATTCGTGCTCGTGATCGGCCCGCCGGCGGCTGGCGCCAAGGTGATGGCGGAGAACGAGCTCGACGACGTGCTGCGTTCGTCGCTGAAGCGCGACAGCGTCAAAGACGCGGTGGCGCATGCGGTGGAAGTGTCGGGCCGGCCGCGCCGCGAGGTCTATGCCCGCGCGCTGGAGCTGGCGAAGGAAGGCCGGGGCGGTCATGGCGAAGACTGAGGACGCCTCGCCCGAACGCGTTGCCGCCTTCCGCACCGGCCTTTCCGCCGAGAGCCGCGCTGCCGCCTATCTGATCGCCAAGGGCTACCGCATCCTGGCCAAGCGCTTCCGCACGCCATATGGCGAGATCGACCTGGTGGCGCGCCGGCGCAACCTCATCGCCTTTGTCGAGGTCAAGGCCCGCGCCAACCTCGATGACGCCGCCTGGGCGGTGACGCCGCGCCAGCAGCAGCGCATCATTAATGCCGCGCAAGCATGGCTGATGGCGCATCCCGAGCATGCAGAATTCGAGATGCGTTTCGACGCCATGCTGATTGCGCCGAGAAGCCTGCCGCGCCATCTCTTGGCAGCTTTCGACGCCAGCCCGTGAACCGCATCACCCAAGAGCCGGATATCCCAAAATGAAACTGAACGTCGCCGTCCAGATGGACCCCATCGCGCGCATCAACATCCGCGGCGATTCCACCTTCGCGCTGCTCCTGGAGGCCCAGAAGCGCGGCCACGGCATTTCCTATTACACGCCGGACAAGCTATCGCTGCGTGGCGGTGAATTGGTGGCGCCGGTGCAGAAACTCACCGTGCGCGACGAGGAAGGCGATCATTTCACACTGGGTGAAGCCAAGCGTGAGGCGATCAATGGATTTGACGTGGTCCTGCTGCGCCAGGACCCGCCCTTCGATCTTGCCTACATCACCTCGACGCACCTTCTCGAAGGCATCCACCCCAAGACACTGGTGGTGAACAATCCGGCGAGCGTGCGCAACGCGCCGGAAAAGCTGTTCGTGATGAACTTTCCGCAGCTGATGCCGCCGACCCTGATCTCGCGCGACCTCGCCGAGATCAACTCCTTCCGAGAGCAGCACGGCGCCGTCGTGATGAAGCCGCTGCACGGCCATGGCGGCGCGGCGGTGTTCCGCGTCATGCCGCAGGACATGAATTTCGGCTCGCTGTTCGACATGTTCTCGGTCTCCTTCCGCGAGCCTTGGGTGATCCAGCGCTTCCTCCCTGAGGTGAAGAACGGCGACAAGCGCATCATCCTGGTCGAAGGCGAATTCGCCGGCGCGGTGAACCGCGTGCCGGCGGCCGATGATCTGCGATCCAACATGGTGCGCGGCGGTGCAGCGCAGGCAACCGAGCTATCGCCGCGGGAGCGCGAAATTTGTGCAACGCTGGGACCGGCGCTGCGCGAACGCGGCCTGCTTTTCGTCGGCATCGACGTGATCGACGGCAATCTGACCGAGATCAACGTGACGTCGCCAACGGGCATTCGCGCCATCCAGCGGCTCAACGGCCCGGACGTCGCCGCAAAAATCTGGGATACCATCGAGGCGAAGCGCGGCGGGAAATAGTTTTCTCCGCCGGTTGTCCTTCCGCAGCAATTCTACTCTGCAATTCCCGCTGACCTGTTTCGTCTTGCCACATTGCCAAGGCAGGCGCAGCATGTTGATGGACGCGCCGCGCGTGGGGCTGGCGGCCGTCGCAAGAAAAACCGGAATGTGGAGGAACGAATGACGACCCAACTCTCGCGACGCTCTCTCCTTGCACTTGGCGCCGGGCTCAGCGCATCGACCATGCTCGGCGGCAGCGCACTGGCCAAGGCGCCGAAGCTCAACACGCAAACGCCTTACTGGCACCGCTTCACCGTTGGCGATGCCGAAGTCACCGTCGTCTCCGACGGACCGCTTCCGCTCGGCGATCCCTCCGGCACCTTCACCGGCGTGCCGAAGGAAGAAGTAAAGAAGATGCTTGTCGACAACTTCATGAATCCCGACAACGTCGTGCTCGAGCAGAACTCTCCGGTCGTCAACACCGGCGAAAAGCTCGTGCTGTTCGACACCGGTATGGGCACGCTAAAGTTATTCGGGCCGACGACGGGCCAGCAACAGAAGAACCTCGCCGCCGCCGGCATCAAGGCGTCGGACATCGACGCGGTGGTCTGCACGCACGCCCATATCGACCATATTGGCGGCCTCGTCGGCGCCGACGACAAGCCCCTCTTCCCCAACGCGCAGGTCTATATCACGCAGGCCGACTACGATTTCTGGACCGACGAGGGCAAGCTCGGCGGTCCCATGAAGGATTTCGTGATCCATGCGCGCAAAAACCTGCTGCCGGTGAAGGATCGCCTGGTGTTCATCAAGGACGGCCAGGAAATCCTGCCCGGCATCCAGGCGATCGCCGCGCCCGGACACACCGTCGGCCACACCATTTTCATGGTGACCTCGGCCGGCAAATCCTTCGCCTTCCTGGGCGACCTCACGCACCATTCGGTGCTGCTGATGGAAAAGCCGCGGATGGAATTCTCCTACGACACCGATCCGAAGCAGTCGGCAGCGACGCGGGTAAGGCTTTTGGACATGCTGGCCGCCAATAAGATCCCGGTCATGGCCTACCACTTCGCCTGGCCCGGCTATGGCCATGTCGCCAAAAATGGCGATGGCTTCCGCTACTATCCCGAGCCGATGAATATGCAGCTCTGAGTTGGGGGCGGCCGGAGCACTGATCAGTCGCTCCGGCCGTCCGCATGTTCCCGTAATGTTCTTGCGCTCCATCGCAGCTTCCGCTACCTTGAATTGCGGCAGGGAGCGGCATGGTCCAGCGGGTTTCCACGGTAGCTTTTGAAGGGATTGAGGCCCGCGCGGTCGACGTGCAGGTGCAGATCGTGCCTGGGCTGCCGGCCTTTGCAAATGCATATCGTCAATGCCAGATATGGGTACGCCGGGCGCGCCCGGCGACCTTGAGGGCTTGGTAATCAAGATTACCTACGGTGTCGTCCTAGACGCACGGCCGCGGTGCCGATAGTTTGGTGATTCGGCGGTGAAGGACGAAGGAATGCTTTTCCCGGACAGGAGGCGGGTACTCTACGGGGACAATCCCCTTGTGGATGTAATCTGTCGCATCTCCTTTTCCCGTATCCTTGCTATCGATAGCGACCTGCCCGTCGACTTTCAGAGTGCGTTGGTCGGGGACTACCCTCTGCTGGACACGACGAGCTTCCGACGCGCGCCTACAGACGCTGAACCGGAGCCCGGACGCGGTCTCATCTACGAGTTTCAGTCGGCCAACAAGGAAGTAACGATAGCGCTAAGCCCCGATTTTCTGGCCATCCGCGCTTCCAAGTATCAGAGGTGGGAGGCGTTCCGCGAACACATAGTTACGGCGCTGCGTACGCTTCTTCAGGTTTACAAGATTTCGCTGTTTACGCGGGTGTCGCTTAACTACGTGAACGTAATCGACAAAGACGCTCTTGGCCTCAAGGACGCTCACTGGGCGGAACTGATCCGTGCCTCGCTGATTGGTCCCTTCGCAGAAGGGGAGGTCGATGACGACAAAGTCGAGGAGGCGTATGCGCGTTGGTCGATGAGGCTCGACAAGGGTTTTCTTGAGGTGATTACGGGTCTCGTGATCAAGCCGGAAACTGACAACGTATGTTTTTTGATTGATAACACCTTTTCTCGCGAAGAGAGTCTAGAAGCCGATGAGCACAAGAGCCTTGCCGTCCTTGACGGGTTCAATGTCGAAAGCGGAAGAGTATTTCGGTGGTGCATCGAAGACCGACTACATGAAATACTCCGCCCAACTGCACTTGGCTGACTCCGCAAGGTTCGCTCCGCTTGCGAGGCATTGGAGCATCGGCCCGGATGATGGGCTGTTTTCCTCGATCCCCTACCTGGTTTGGTTCTCCCTGTCGCGGATGGGCTTTTCTGCAGACGACTACGTGTGCCCTGTGCAGGAGGTCTATAAGAGGAAGGCCTTGGGTGACAGGGTCAGGATCGTTTCGAAAGGCATCCCGACTAAGGCGCCCTCCGGCGGCACCATTATGATTGTCTCTGGCAAGGCGCGAAGTGAGCCCGCTGCTCCGCCGCAAGCGCTCCCCTCGCTAGATTTGAAATGGCTCTTCGCTGCGATGAAGAGCGGGACTGACCGGAGCTCTTCTGAGCAGCTGATGAACACAATTGCCGGCTTGAACGAGGTCTTGAAGAGCCGGAAGTTCGCTGAGCTAAACCTCATCCTCGGAATGATTCATCCGCAGCGGCTTTCGCCCGAATTGATGCTCACGTTTGCGCGCGTGACTTTTCCTGTTCGCGAGTTGCTCCCTAACTGGTTTCCGCTCGTGCGTAGAATCAAGAACGAGCTGGAGCGCCGCAATTTAGATTCCAAGCAGCTTCTCAATGGGTTGATTTGAACCCCAAATGGTGGTCCATCGTTCATCGGAGCGGCCGTTCGGGGGTGTAAGGCACCTTGGGGTCATCGTGCGCGCCGTTCCGCCTCTCGATCCCAGCGAGCCCTTTGGTCTTCACTCCGGCTTCTTATACCGCATCGACGACGGCGCCCCGCGCTTTAGCCACCTCGCATGGCATTTCGATCTTCAAGACGAACCGGCCGGTGATCCTAAGTATCTGTGGTCAGACACGGGACTTGATGAGGGTAATTCAAGGGTCGTGGCTGCTTGGCTTGCAAATCGCGGGAGGCTTCCGAACGACATTCCTTACGGCATAAACTCTGACGGTGCTTGCTTCGACACCGTTACGGCGCAGTTTGTTCCTGCTCCGGTCGGCAAAGGTCTCACGTGTGCTACTTACGTGAAGGCCGTACTTTCTCATCTCGGTTTCAAGCTTCTCGCTGAGGACACTTGGCCTACGGACCGCGCGGATGACAGGTCTTGGCAGCTGGCGGTGGTGGAAGCCTTGCGGGCACGCGCTGCGGCCGCCCCGCATGTTGACGCAGTGAACAAGGACGTCGGCTCCAAGAGGTTCCGCCCTGTGGAAGTGGTAGGCGCGGCGACATTGCCTCATAGCTCGTGGGCCGTTGTGTTCGACGATGCTGCTAAGGTCGCTCAATCGATAATTGTTGATGTCCAGAAAGCGCGCCGCTCTTCGCAGGCAGCTGCTGCACCGGCCGCGCAAGCGGTGCCCGCCCCTGAAGCGCTGCCTCTTGAACGGCAGGCGCCCAAAGGCGACGGCGGTTCTTAACTTACGGGTCCCGTGATCGACGCCTAAAGACTTCCGCCTCCGCCAAGCTTCTATTGGTTCGGGAGCGGCATGGTCCAGCCGGGTTTCCACGTTTGAAGAGATTTCTGACCCAATCCAACGACAATTGTCTTGTCAGTACGAGGCTGACCGTCGCTCTCGTTCCCGTAATGTTCTTGCGCTCTCACCTGGCTTCCGCTACCTTGAATTGCGGCAGGGAGCGGCATGGTCCAGCGGGTTTCCACGGTAGCTTTTGAGGGGATTGAGGCCCGCGCGGTCGACGTGCAGGTGCAGATCGTGCCTGGGCTGCCGGCCTTCGCAATAGCAGGTATTAATAACCCCCATAGTCTTCGCAGTCTCGTTGGCCACTGCCAAATTCTATCGTCGCGGGCCGACTTGGGTTGCGAAGATCAAATTCTGGTCGAGCGCCGATATTGGGTCGGGCTCTTTCGAGCCGGTCTTTCTTTTGCGAGAGAAACGGCACCCGTTTCTTCGTTCACCCTAACTAAGCGAAGGCGTGTCCGCATTTGTTTCGCGTTCGCTAACTTCGTGTAGCGTTCGGGATATGTTTCGACCAGTAAATCTCCGAGCTCCTTCTTCGAAATTCCAGGCCTCGCTGGGAGTGATCGCAGGTCGAGCAAAAGCTGCCGATTGTCCCGAGTCGGGGGGCGACCAGGTTTCAATTTACCGAAGTGGACATCTGCAAACGCCTCCAACAGATACTGCCAATGGATTGGATTATAAGGCTCTAAGTTTGCCTTCTTGAAAGCTTTAGCGATTGGTCGCTTTTTGGGGCAGTCGTCAATGAAATCGGCGACCATCAAAAAGATGTCGCCGACCCCGCGGGGTGAACTGTCCCGATCGAACCACGGGTTCGGATCTCTGACATCCGGGTCGTTTTTCAGACGGCCGAGATTTTCATCGATGCGATTCTTGTAAGGCTTTGCAGGCATTTGTAGACGCTCCGATTGTCGGATGTTCCTTAAGATACGCGGGCCAGCAGGGCGCAAGCGCGTTCCGCAAAAAAAAACGTGCGCCTATTTCGGTACCCAATTTTATGCGCGCTAGCCATCTGGGAAGATGAGCACGCCTGTTACACCCTACGAAAATTCGGCGACCATCCTCGTCATGAAAACTGCGCCCGCTAAGGTACTGGTGTTTCCGAATGGAAACAGCGACCAACCCCACTTCGCCAAAAGCACACCAGACGACGTCGCAATTCGGGCAAAAGCAATTCGGGCGGCGCTGAGGCGTTCGACGCAAAGCATCGTTGAGGCAGCCGCTCTCGTCGCCGAGGCGAGAGACGCGCTGGACCATTCAGGGTTCAGGGCATTGGGCAAAGTGCTCGGCTTATCGCACGGCACCCTGTCTAAGCTCGTTACCATCCACTCGCGCAAAGAGCGATTTGCCGGCCGGGAGGCGTCGCTCCCGTCGGCGTGGACTGTCCTGTACGAAGTAGCGCAGCTGACAGACGGCGCATTCGAAAGCTTAGCGGCCTCGGACAAACTCCGACCGGAACTGAGCGCAAAAGAGGTCAAAAAGTTCGTCGCTCAGCAAGCCGCCGCGGCTGACATAACGAAGTCAGCAACGGACGAACTGGCTTACTTGTCCGTGACGATCACGTTTCCGGCCCTGCTGTCGTTGGCGAGAGAGGATCACATCCGTCAGAGGGTCTTCGAAGCGATCGACGAGCCTGACGTGGCCATCAAAGTTTCTGAGCGACGAAAATTCAGAAAACGCCGGTAGGAGAGCAGGCCGGCACCAACACCAAAATGCTCAAACACCTGAAACTCGGAGATTATGAATGAAAACTATTTCACAGTTATGGGCCGAACGATCGGCTGCACTCGATCGCGCAGGCAACACAGACCCCTTCGCAAGATCCAAACTCGCGAGAGAGCTGCACGTCCACTTCTTCGGCTCTGTTCACGATGTGCTGGACACCCGAGGAGCCTACAGCCGACCGGGCTCTTGCGCGAAAGATTTCTATGAACTGACCGGCAGGATATCCTATGACGACCTGAAAGAGATGCGCGACCGCCTTGTGAACCGTCTGCAAATCGATCGAATGTCGACGAACACGGCGTTCAAAGTGCTCCCTATGTATCAGGACATGCTCAAGCGGGCACAGACTCAGGACGACATGGACATACCCATCTGCTGGCTCGACGAGTTCCTGAGGCGTGAACTCGGGGGTTCGCCAAGTCCGGACTACGGCCCTTTCAAGCCGGCTGTGCCTCGCAAGGAAGTCTTCAACGACCGGGATGGTTTTCTGGACGACGATTACGACGGCATATTTCTAACCGAAGCGGAGCAGAATGAGAGGCTATACAGCTCCTCCGAAAGCAAGACGTTTGGCTGGCTACTCCATTGGCAAACAATCATCGGAAGCCCGGTGAGATTCGAACGGCAGTTCCCCAAGATGGGCTACCGACGCGCCAATGTAGAAGCGGTCCTCAAGCCCGTGTTTGATCTGGACTGGGCATTAGATATCGAAGTGATCGGCTGCGTGCTGGACCACTCGAGGCAGTTACTTAAGCACCACTGCCACGAAAGTCTGGGAAAGCTGACGTTGGGTCCGGCACCGCCGTGGCCTAGTTGAGTCCGAGTGTGGAGGACCGCGCCGATGCCCATTATGGACGATGCGGCCGAGCGCATCGTCTAAGCCCGCAGAGCTTGGGGGGACAGAGCTCCCCCAACCTCACTTTTTGCCCGCGGAAGGATTAGTACCGCATCCTCGTACGACAAGCGGCCCTTCTTGATCGCCTTGAACGCGTAGTCGAAAACATAGGCGTGGTCGTGCGTAACCGCGACCGCGTGAACCCTCTTAATCAGGGTGTCAGCACCCGCGTAAAGGCGATCATGCCGCGTGAGATGGTCCGGTAAGGGCTCATTCAAGCGAGACAGGGGCGGCAGATGAACCAGCGCATGAAAGTGTAGCCCGCCATTCAGGTGGTCATCAGCCGCCCCTATGTCTCCGCAGCACAAAAAAAGCGGAAGACAGCCCGGCGCCGCCGTCCGCGGCTTCCGGTGAACCCTGGTCACGAGCTTGCAATAGACTCGTTGGATCTCATCCCTCATACGGCTCAAGACGGCCTGCGTGTTCCCTGGAATCCGGTTGAACATGAAAGTTACTAGGGAACATGACCAGCCATCGCGGACTCGGTCTGTGATCATCCGAGAGAATCCGACCGCGAGGTCCGGGGTGTAGGGTTGAGCATCGCCGGAGCGAGGGCGGGTATTGGCGAAAGCCGTGGTGGCTGGATTAGTATCGGCAGCGGAAAACCATATGCCGCCCAAGCGAGAGCGCATTTTTCACTCCTATAAGGCAGGCGCGATTGAGTAGCCAATCCATCCCAATGGGGACACCTGCGGCTTACTTAGTGAAGCCGGGGGCTGAAATTCGCCGATGCTCTTAATTTTTTGTCGAGACCAGCCGCGTCCGAAGGCCTCGGGTTGCGGTCCTAAGCCTTGCTGCGCCACCTGACCACAATGCCGGTAGCGATTTTCTTACAAAAAAGGGCGAAGAAGCATTGCCCCGCGATAAGTAAGAGGCAGTACTCCGGCCCTGATGGATCGCCACTCGACCGGCCCTGCCCCATCGGACTCTGAAATGCGGTGCGCCCACACCGTATATGGTTTCCCATTACGAAAACCCAATCAGCCAATCATCAACCAAACACCACCGACCTGATCGACGGGTATTCCCATGGTCATGGAACGAGTTCGTAGCGGATGGGCCTGCTATCTCATCACATTCATGTTCAACCAAATACGCGGTCCACGCACGACAACTATACTTCGCATGAAAGATGCGATTCAACTGTGTATTCCACGCTGTTGACCCGCATCGTTAGACACCCCAAGCGTGCACCTGCAGATGATTTTCCGGTTCTCATTGGGTGCGCTGACTTCCAGTCGTCAAGCAAGATCATGCTTCTCTACGTCAAACGGCTTGCAATGACGGGCTTCATTTCCACAGTGTGTTACTGATCCCACCGGTTTCGGAAACTTTGGCCAATCATTTCTCGCGATATGAAAATCTTTATGCGGGACCAGGCAGGTTGCTCCACCGAGTCCACGTGGAGCCGGTGACCCACGAGCCTGAACGTGTCGTCGATTATGCGATGAAGTCTGTGCGTCGCGGTCGCGTGTCATATGAAGACGCAATATTGGTCCTTCCACGCACGCGAGATGAGGTGGAGAGTGAAAAGCGTCAAAACACTCTCCACCTCGGCGCGGCCTCGGGGCTTAAGCCGCCGTCTTAGCGAAGGGGCCTGGTTGGGTCGGGAATTTCCCTTCCATAAAGGGGCTTTCGAGCATGGCGCAAAACTCCTCGATCGCCAGGGTGATGGTGTAGTGATCGGTCACCGGGTCGAGACTGAACACGGGCTGAAGTGCTCGCTCGACGAGAGGCCGCAAGTTCCCCATTCCCGGGAACGCTTTCTCGAACCGAGCAGCGTCTTCAATGGTCCGTTCCCAGCTGTGCACCCAGAGGGTCATCTTGTGGTCGGAGGAGTGAAAGGGCTCACTTTTATCGATAGGCCCGTAGAACAACTGGTCGATCTCGTCTTCCCAGTCGTCCTCGTTCCGCTCGTCCTTGCGGCCGGGTAGAGGAGGCAACACGCCATACTCGGGGTCCGGCTCTCCGCCGGCCAGCAGCCGAGCGAACTCGACCACGGCGCAGGCGGCGATGTCGCTATCCCAGTGCATCATCGCCGAGCTCAACAGGCGGGCAAGGGAATTGCGCACCTTAAAGAACAGGCCGAAGCCCAGGTGCTCGACACCGACGAGCTCCCTCATGAGCTGCTGGCTTTCCTGCAGCTGCTCCGGGGGTAAGCGCACGTCGGCGCTGTAAAAGCTATTCGCGGGTCCGCCGACGTGAATCGACAGTCCATGCGGGTCCAACGCCTTACGGATCGGCTGCCAGAATTGCTGATGCAATTCCCATTTCAGCTGGGCCTCTGCGGTCTTGTCGCGACGTCCTTTGTGGTCAACAGGCAGTTCCGCCTGACGCCTTACGAAGCGATTTCTTATTGATCTCATTATAGGTTCTTTCTCGTTAAACCCACGAGCCTCTGGGCACGTGCGGTCCTCAAAACATAGAGAAACCGGCGCGGACGTGTGCTACGCGTTCGCGAGAAGGCGAAATTTATTTTGCCCCAAGCGGGAATTATGAATTCCAATGGCCGGGGAGATATGGCAGCGGCCCGGCCCAACGGCTGGCGTGCCACTCGGCTTGGCTAGACCAACTCGACGATCCTCGCCTGAGCATCGGGATTGGCGTCGATGTAGCGCTGCGTCGTGCGGAGGTTCGAATGACCTGCCAGCATTTGCACGTCTTTCAGTGAGCCATTGACCGTCGAAATCTTTCGGGCCGCATTCGTGATGAAGGTCCGACGGCCGGAGTGACTGCTGCATCCGTAGAAGCCAAGGTGCCGGTAAAAGCGCGCAAACAGATTCACTACAGCTTGAGCCGAGGTCGAGAGTGATCGTTCCGTCCTGATGACATGTTGGGAATCCGGCAGAGACTTTATCTCCTCCCGATAGGCGACCAGCGCCTCGCGCAGTTCCGCATTTATCGGTATTGTTCGACCGGACTTGCCCTTGCTGGCGGTGTCGAGCAGGCTGATCACGCTTCCGATTTCTCCGTGGGAGTCGACCACCATCCACCACGTGAGACCGGCAATCTCCTTGGCGCGAAGGCCAGCCTTGATGGACAGGAGGAAAATCAGCCGATTGCGGGCTGGCCACCTGGTCGTGGAGAGGTACGCGAGCATCGCGTCGATCTGACCCTTGCTCAACGTCTTTGCCTGCTTGCCTAGTGCCAACTTGTCCTCCCAGCCATCGATCTTGGCTACAGGACGGCAGACCGTAATCGGTCAGAGACAGCAGTACATGCCGACCTCGTTCGCAAACGGCATGTACAAGATCGCCTCTGCGGTTACGGTCGGGCGGGTTTCATCCAAACAAGGAGGACCCATATGCCCGTACTCAAGTCACTCTCGTTCACCGCACTCCCCAAGAACACCAACGACCCGGTACTGATCCGCCGAACCAAGTTCATCGCCAGGCTGGAGGACCAGAAGCTGCTCTTGAAAGACCCCAAGCACGTCCGGACCGTCCAGCGCTGGACAAAGGTCAACGGGGAGCGTCAGGCCACCACGAAGCAGCAGGCAGTCCGGCCCTGGTGGAAGATCGATGCTGCCGGCCAGGTGGTGATGTCGATCAAGTTCGGAGCCAAGCCCCTGGAATTCGAGAAGGGGAAGGCCGGCATCGCGGTTGGCTCGAAGGAGAAGCTTCCGACCGTGATCGACACCCTGATCGCAGCAGTCCGCGCCGGTGAGCTGGATGACCTGTTTAGTCAGGCGGCGAAGGCGGGAACGATCGGCAAGCGCAAGGCCGCCTAAACTTCACTAGAGCCGGGTGACGAGGCCAATGCCTCCACCCGGCTTTGACTTGTGCCAGACTATGCGAACCGGGGCACGCAGATCATCTCGGATGGCGTTTCCCACGTGCCCAGTAAGCCAGCTTCCCAAGCTTCGAAAGTGAGCAGCTTACGATGGACGAACACGTCGGTGCCTCCCGCCCCTTCACGTAGCGCTCGTTCGATGCCGCAAATGGCTTGGGCGGCTTCAGCAGCCAGCGACGTCTCCAGCCACCCGATCTGTGCATGCGTCGCCCGGACTCGAAAGAGCTCGGTCGGCGAGTAACCACGCCCAATCGCTTGGGACTTGGCCATCAGTTTCGGTTGCATGTGAGCCTGATCAGTTCGGTCACATCGACGAGTCCTTCGGCGATGGTTCGGAGCCGGCACGTCGCATCGATATCGCGATCGGGATGACGGGGGCAAGGCTCGTCGACGCGCCAGAAGCGGGTCACACCCATTGCCAAAAGCACGTCGAGGTCCATTCGGCTCAGGTGAGCGACGGCGTCAGCGGGGTTTGCGAACCATTTCACAGCGGGCGGCCGGACGAGCCCCTGGGCTTGAGCGAAATTCGCGAGTTTACTCTGCAAGTCGGCTGTGTCTGTGCGTCGGGTCGCAGCACTGGCAGCTCGATCCACGAGCGATTCGGTCAGGGGATGCCAAGGTGAGGGCGGGACTTCATCCGGCCCTGCCTCAAACACACCAATCGGGTGGCCAGCCCGATCAGCCGAGACCCGCCGAGCCTGCCAAGAACTCTCGTCGATCGATTTCCATCCAGTCCTCCCGTCTGCAGGGGAAGCCGCCTGTAAACTGAGGTCATGAGGATGGACATGGCAAAGCCCGCCCTGTCCCAGATGACGGAGGGGCTTGGCAACGTCCGCGCGGGGGGACCGGCGTCCAATATTGAGCAACGCGTTCGCGTCGGATGGGAACGGCCGGGGCTCGCGCAATCGTTGCTGCACCAGTTTGCTCGACCAACCCATGCGGCGCTGTCTCAATGTCTGCTTCCCGGCGTCGGGCAGCGCTGGCAGCAGCTCTTGTCGCCAGCATTGCGGACCCCAAGGCCTTCCGATCGGACCGAGACCTCTCGCGCTTCGTTCGCTAGCCTCATGCCGGTATTCGCCCTTCTCCAGGTTATTCACCGGGGCTGAGAAGGAAATGCAAATCTTCCACATCAAATCACAATCCAATTATTTGACATCGTGAGAGAGTTTATTGTTTGCGCTGATTTCTGCACTCCGATTGACAATGCGGCCAAAGAAGCGAGGCCAATTCCTGGCCACTTCAAGCAAAGCAGCGTCGGCGCGATGATCGGGCAGTGACGCTGTCGCAGATCGTGCATCTAACCTTGCGTTGCATGTTTGACCCGGACGCTAATTTTGAAAAGCAGCGCCGCCTGATTGCCTACGCATCGATCCTCCAACCCTTGTGTGTAGTGCACGGATGATCTTCACAAAGCGCGCTGCACAACGGGGAGGAATGAGGCGATGAAGGACAAAGATAGGATTAGCGAACGCGACCTCCTCGAGAGTATGCAAAAATACGCCTTCAGGACGCAACTGTGGCAGCTGAGGTCACTCGAGACCGCAACCAAAAAACGGAGAGCGCGGAAAAAGAGGGCGATAAGCAATTCTGGGTGTACGAAATCAACGAAGACTTCCGGCTAACGGCGCGCCCCGGCCTTCCCGCAGCCTTTTGGTTCTCGCTTTGTCGCGAGTGCGCCGGGCTTCATCAAGGGTGAGATCACGCACTAACGCGCTCCGGGGACTGTTTGCCGCCGATCAGCTTGTCAGGGAACGGTGACCTCGCCACATTTCATACTCTTCCAAGATCAAACCGCCGAGTTGAGGAGAGCTCAACCTGCGCAGGGTAGATTGGCATGGCGCTCCTCCATGCTGGCGTTAGGCGGGAGCGCGACTGGTCTCTCTGTCACCGATACGTGCCATGGGCCTCGCGGTGATGCCCGCATCGTGCGCTCGAAGTTCCGAGGAAGCGAGTCGTCGTTGAGCTATGGAAGGCATATTCGATGGTGCGACGCACCGGACAAGATCGCCAACGGCAACGATGCGGCTTTGAAAATTTGGCAAACTTTTGAAGACTAAATCGTACCGTGCTTACCCGCGCTTCCCCCCGGTGGGGGTCTCGCCCGGCCTCGTTCGTCGAGACCAATGGCCAGCCTGGACGGGCAATCCCCTGAATACTGATACAACCCGGAGTGCATTCAGGAGTGGCTGAGCGTCGCGGCCTCGCCTACCCGGCCAATCCCTCACTTACTGCAGACGGTATCGGTCTGATGCTCACAAGGGTAAGCCTGAGCGAGCAGCAGTCCGCAGAACGGGCGGTTCGAATTGATGTGCATGCAATTTTAGTGCGCATCGCGGCTCCCCCGCTCGCTCCCCCAACAGGAAGGGCAAGAAAATCAAGAGACGGGCACCTTATCTAAGTGATTTGTCTGCCAGGAAAATTTGGAGCGGGCGAAGGGGCTCGAACCCTCGACCCCGACCTTGGCAAGGTCGGGCTTGGCTTCCTTGCAAATCCCGTAAAACACCGTAACTTTTTGCACGGTAGATACCAGCTAAGTGCTGGCGCGCGCGCCCGGAACGATTCGAACGTCCGACCCTCAGATTCGTAGTCTGGGCGCGACCATTGAAATCGTTGAGGTCTGTTACCGTAAGTGAACATCCTGCGAGGCCAAACCGCCGTTTTTCGGGACGCGCGCGAAGTGTCCCGGTTACCTTGATGGCTTCCAGCGGATCGCCTCAGGTGTCATCGCCCAAGTGCATGCGGCTTCGAGCCCGAGAGGTACGGCGGTCGCGAGAAACACGGCTCGCATGCCCAAGTGGCTGCCCACGAAACCTCCGAGCAACGGACCGACGACAAGACCCGCGAATTGCGACGAGACCAGGTAGCCGAGGATGGAGCCCGCGTACCGACTCGCTCCACCTGATCTGATAAAGTCCGTTGCCTCGGCTGTGATGATTGTCCACGGCTCCCGCGCCGGAAACGACCCAAAGACAACAGGCGTGTCCGCACAGGCTTGTGTCTCGGGCGGCGGATCCGCAATCGTCGTGGGAGGCAGCCCACCACCTCCATGCGCGTTGCGGCAAGAACGCGATTTGTGAGCCGACCATGTTCCCCATTCCAACTCACGTTCTTGCCCTGTCCACTCAAGCCGCTGTGCGGGGCGGCAGCGATCGAACCGAAACGTCCGAACGGCGGTTGCTTGCGATAAAGAGTTGGCGGCAATAAAATTGCGAAATGACGAAAAGTAGGCCCCGCCGGATGGGGCCAGCGGGGCCTCGGAGGTTCTCAAATGGGCCTGTCTCACCCCGGGGCAAGGATCAGGTGCCCCCATGGTATGCCCGATAATGACAGCGCGATGATCGCACGAGTGTTCATCCAGCGGAACACCAGTTTCGCGTTCCGTTCGCCGTTAGTTGGCAAAAAATTCGGCCCCAGAGCACCGCGGTCGGGATGCTCCTGAGGCCAGGGAGGGGTTTCGTCGCGTGTGTACAACTGCTCCCCAACGCGACGGGTCGCAGTCTGATCCTTCGCATTTCGCTAAATCGCACGGCTGCCTTTTCTTCGTACCACGTCTGCTAAGGGGCCAACAGCCGACATTCACATGAGATTTGTAAAGCCAGCCCGGAGGCAGTTTTAGGCGCGATCCCCTGCCGGCGCGCAAGTCCTCACCAATAATAAATGTTGGAAGCAGGATCACACCGCCGCCGGCAATCGCTGTGGTGCGCAACACATCGGCGTTTACTCAGGTGGCAAACTGACTCCATTTGTCGAATTTGCTTATTCGTGGATCATACGCCGCTCGGCAACCGCCGTTGTCTCGGCGAGATACATGCGAGCGGTATGAACCATTACACCATCCGGCAACCCGAGCATGAAGCCAGCCTCGACGGTCGTGTTGGACGACGGCACGATAACGCCGATGCGCCGCCACTCAGTACGATCACTCATTGACTACCTCCGTGATAAAACAACTTTGCTCAGAAGTACGGGCCTCGTTTGCAAACGCGGCCGAGTGACGCCGGGGACTACTGCAATCCCTCTGACGAGCAAGTCAGCCAGGCTCTCTATTTCAACGCCCGAACGACAGCGTCCTTCTCCGCGTGGATCAGACTCCGTCTAACATTAGCTCTATCCCAGTGACGAACGCTCTGTCTCCGAGATGAGGTAGAGCGCGGCATCCGAGTCGTCCGCCTCGCCGTTCCTTCCCAGCGGAGTTTCGGTCTATCCAGACGTTCGAAATATGCGTGATTTTCTTCGCGCATGATGGAGTCACAGTGACCGCTCCCGGTCCGACAGCGCCCGCAGTGATTAACTCAGGGTGGCGAACGCTGCCGGCGTGAAGTCGGCAATTTGGTCGACGCGACCGTGCCGCACCTTCTCAAGCCAGGCAGGATCCTGCAGCAACGCGCGTCCGACTGCGACCAGGTCGAACTCGCCGCGTTCCAGCCGCGCGAGCAACCCACCCAGCCGCGCAAATTGGGCGCTCTTACCCGCAAAGGATTCGTAGACGTCACCGGACAGGCCGACGGCACCGACGGTTATTGCCGTGACGCCCGTGAGCTTCTTCGCCCAGCCGGCAAGGTTCAGGTCCCCGTCGACCTCAGGGAAGGCTGGCTGCCAGAATTTCGACTGCGAGAGGTGGAAGGCGTCTGCACCGGCTTCGACGAGTACGCCAAGCCACTGTTCCAGCGCCTTCGGCGTCTCGGCGAGCCGTGCGTTGAAGTCTTTGGGCTTCCACTGCGAAAGGCGAAGAATCACCGGGAAGCCGGAGGTCACCACCGACCGGATTGCCTTGAGAGTCTCGACCACGAAGCGGGAGCGCTCGACGAGCGTCGAGCCGCCGTACCCGTCGTTGCGCAAATTGAGATGGTCGTAGAAGAACTGATTGATGAGGTAGCCGTGCGCGCCCATCAGCTCTATCCCGTCGAACCCGAGCCGCTCGGCGTCCATCGCGGCGCGCGCGAAGGCGTCGATGATGTCGGCCACGTCAGCTTCGCTCATCGGCTCACTGACACGCTCGCCTGTCACGGAAAACCCTGAGGGGCTTTCATAGGGCGCGGGTGGCGTCCAGTCCGGCACCGCGCTCGAGAGCTTATGTCCCACATGAACCAGCTGCGGCGCGATGCGCCCGCCCGCCGCGTGAACCTCGTCCACCACCTCCTTCCAGCCAGCGAGCGCCGCTTCGCCATGGAAGTGGGGCATATCGGGCTCGTTGAGT
>Ga0081540_1001471_pt1 | contig 20331 bp, 13 predicted proteins | sample TabmetS2T1R1_FD_71024 | JGI IMG/M metagenome (GOLD analysis project Ga0081540, IMG submission 71024) | Tabebuia heterophylla rhizosphere microbial communities from the University of Puerto Rico - S2T1R1 | ecosystem: Host-associated > Plants > Roots > Rhizosphere ... | reverse complement strand
ATGGCTTCGCCTGGGCCGGCCATTTCTTTTTCGAGAAGAACCGCCCGGCGACGTTCACGCATCCGCTCTACAGCTTCGCGGGCGACTGGGTGATGTTCTGGGACATCCTACGTCGACGCGTCGAGCTCTGATCGCAGCGTTACGCTGTTGGAATGAGCGTCGTCCCGCCCATGGCATGACTTCTGTCCCATCGCTAGGATGACGCGCGCTCGTTAATCTCGGGCGACTTCGCTCGCGCCCGGGCGCGCCGTTGGGGCCGTCCGTCGCCGCGTGCCGACGCAACGGAGGCGTTCATGCGCACTCGATGGGCCGTATTCCTCGCCGTCGCCGTATCCGCCGCGCCGCTCGCGCACGCGCTGACGGTCGACGAGCTTCTCGCCAGGAATCTCGAAGCGCGCGGCGGGGCCGACAAGGTCGCCGCGATCAAGACGCTGAAGCTCGAGGGCAAGCTGCTGTTCGGCGGGCAGTTCGAGCTCGCGCTGACGCAGTACCAGAAGGCGCCCGATGCGGTGCGCACCGAAGCGAGCCTGCAGGGCCTCACCGCCGTGCAGGCCTGGGACGGCAAGGATGCCTGGCAGATCTCGCCGTTCCAGGGCCGCAAGGATCCCGAGAAGATGACCGCCGACGACGCCAAGGCGCTCGCCGACGACGCGCCGATCGCCGGCGCGCTGATCGGCGCGAAGGAGCGCGGCGCCAGGATCGACTACCTCGGCACCGAGGACGTCGACGGCACCGACGCGCACAAGCTCAAGGTGACGCTCAAGAACGGCGACATCGAGTACGTCTACCTCGATCCCGATCACTTCCTCGAGATACGCACCGTCGCGAAGCGCAGCGTGCGCGGCACGCAGGTCGAAAGCACGACCGACTTCGGCGACTACGAGGAAGTCGCCGGCGTGTTCTTCCCGTTCTCGCTCGCGACCGAGAACAGAGCCGACGGCAACCGCACGCAGACGACGATCGAGCACGCCGAGGCGAACCTGCCGCTCGACGATGCGCTGTTCCAGTTCCCCGCGGCGAAGACGGGAGCCGGCCCATGAGCGCACGGATCACGGACCTCAGGAACATCCTGCTGGCGACGTTCGTCGCCGTGTCCTGCGGCGTCGGATTCTCGACGAGCGCAGCCGAAAAGAACGCCGACAGGAACGTGCCGCGCTTCGACGCGGGCGTCATTTCGGGGCTCGGCGCGCGCAACATCGGCTCGGCTGCGATGAGCGGGCGCATCGCCGCGGTGGCCGCGGTGCCCGGCAAGGACGGCAAGACGACGATGATGATCGGCGCGGCGTCGGGCGGCGTCTGGAAGTCGACCGACGGCGGCACGACGTTCAAGACCGTCTTCGACAAGCAGTCGGCGCAGTCGATCGGATCGATCGCGATCGATCCGACGAATCACGACACGATCTGGGTCGGCACGGGCGAGTCGTGGACGCGCAACTCGGTCTCGATCGGCGACGGCATCTACAAGTCGACCGACGGCGGCGAGACCTGGACGAACATGGGCCTCAAGGATTCCGAACGCATCGCGAAGATCCTCGTCGATCCGCGCGACGGCAACACCGTCTATGCATGCGTGCCCGGCAAGCTCTGGAGCGATTCGGCCGACCGCGGCCTCTACAAGACGAGCGACGGCGGCAAGAGCTGGTCGCTCGTGCTGAAAGGCAAGAACCTTTCGACCGGCTGCTCGTCGATCAGCCTCGACGCGAAGGACCCGAGCGTGATCTTCGCCGCGCTCTGGGATTTCCGCCGCAGAGGCTGGACGTTCCGCTCGGGCGGCGAGTCGCCGACGTCGGCTTCCGCGAGCGGCCTGTTCCGATCGGCGGACGGCGGCCGCGCGTGGACCGAGGTCACCGACGCCGCGAACAAGGGCTTTCCGAAAAAACCCTATGGCCGCATCGCCGTCGCGGTGGCGCCGTCGGCGTCGAACGTCGTCTACGCGTTCGTCGAGTCGACCGACCCGGCGCTGTACCGTTCCGACGACGGCGGCAGGAGCTGGGACAAGCGCGACAAGAGCCAGCTCATGGTCTGGCGCCCGTTCTACTTCGCGAATCTCATCGTCGATCCGACCAACCCCGATCGCCTGTTCAAGCCCGATCTCAATCTGATCATGAGCTCGGACGGCGGCAAGGCGTTCGCGAACGTCGGCGGCGGCACGCACGGCGACCATCACGACGTCTGGATCGATCCGACCAATCCGCAGCACGTCATCACCGGCGACGACGGCGGCCTCTGGCAGTCGTACGACGGCGGCAACAAGTGGTGGAAGCAGAACAACCTGCCGGTGTCCCAGTTCTATCACGTGTCGATCGACGCGGCCGATCCGTTCCGCGTCTACGGCGGCCTGCAGGACAACAGCTCCTGGGTCGGCGACAGCCAGTACCCGGGCGGCATCACCAACTCGCGCTGGGAGAACATGTACGGCGGCGACGGCTTCTGGATGTTCGAGGATCCGGCCGATCCGAATTTCATCTACGCCGAATACCAGGGCGGCAACATCGGGCGCGTCAACCGCATGACGCACGAGCTGCGCAGCATCCAGCCGCTGCCGGACTACAACGAGAAGCTCCGCTACAACTGGAACACGCCGATCGCGCTGTCGCCGAACGAGAAGGGCACGATCTACATAGGCGCGCAGTTCCTGTTCCGCTCGCGCGACCACGGCCAGAGCTGGGACCGCATCTCGCCCGATCTTTCGACGAACGATCCGAACAAGCAGAAGCAGGAAGAGTCGGGCGGCGTGACGGTCGACAACTCCGCCGCCGAGATGCACACGACGATCTACTCGATCAGCGAATCGCCGAAGCAGGCCGGCCTCATCTGGGTCGGCACCGACGACGGCAACGTGCAGGTCACGCGCGACGGCGGCAAGAGCTGGTCGAATGTCGTACGCAACGTCAAAGGCGTGCCCGAGCATGCGTGGATCTCGTGGGTGCAGGCCGGCGGTTTCGACGCCGGCACGGCGTTCGTCGCGCTCGATCGCCACACGTTCGGCGACATGTCGCCGTACATCTACAAGACGACCGATTACGGCAAGAGCTGGACGGCACTCGTGACGTCACAGGATGCAAAAGGACTGCGCGGCTATGTCCACGTCATCAAGCAGGACACCGCAAAGCCGGACATCCTCTATGCCGGCACCGAGTTCGGCCTCTGGATCTCGGTCGACGGCGGCAAGGAATGGGCGCAATTCAAGGGCGGCGATTTCCCGGCCGTCGCCGTGCGCGACATGGCGTTCCAGGATCGCGACGCCTCGCTCGCGCTCGCCACGCACGGGCGCGGCATCTGGATCATCGACGATCTGACGCCGCTCCGCGCGCTCGATGCGAAGACGCTCGACAGCGAAGCCGCGTTCCTCGCGACGCGCCCGATCCAGCAGCGCATCACGGCGTTCGGCGGCTGGGTCGAGGGCGACGCGGCGTTCACCGGCCCGAATCCGCCGAACGGCGCCGAGATCACGTATTACCAGAAGAGCCGGCACCTCTTCGGCAAGCTCAAGATGGACATCCTCGACGACAAGGGCGAGGTCATCGACACGATCCCGGCGAGCGTGCGGCGCGGCATCAATCGCGTGACCTGGTCGATGCGCGTCAAGCCGCCGCGCGTGCCGCCGGCGGCGCAGATCGCGTTCAACTCGACGCAGGGTCCGCGCGTGCCGCCCGGCACGTACGCGGTGCGCCTGACGAAGGGCAAGGAGACGTACGAGACCAAGATCGACGTCGGCCTCGACCGCCGCGTCGCGTTCTCGGCCGCGGACCGGCGCGCGCAGTACGACGCCGCGATGCGCGTGCGCGCGCTGTTCGGCGACATGAGCGGGCTCGTCGACCAGATCAACGCGGTGCGCACGCAGGCCGACGCGACTTCCGGCAAGCTGCCGGCGAACGACGCGACGAAGAAGCAGCTCGCCGATCTCTCGTCGAAGGCCGACGACATCCGCAAGAAGATCGTCGCGACGAAGGAGGGCGGCGCGATCACCGGCGAGGAGCGGCTGCGCGAGCACATGGACACGCTCTACGGCGCGATCATGTCGTACGACGGGAAGCCGGCGGATTACCAGCTCGCGCGCATCGACGCGCTGAGCCGCGAGCTCGACGACGTCAAGAAGGATTTCGCGGCGCTGCGCGACAAGGAACTTCCGAAGGCGAACGCGGCGCTGAAGGCGAAGAATCTGCCGGAGATCACGGTACCCGACGCGAGCAGGGCGGCAACCGCCGATGCCGATCGGCACTCGGAAGAGGAAAACGAGGCGCACGCGCCCTGGGATCGCGACTGACCTTCGCCGACGCCCGATATTGCCGGCCGTTAGCTGGCACTATCGGGCCCGTGACCGACCTGCCGCTGCCCGCCGCACCGCCCCGCGCCGAGCGTCTGCGCTTCATCGATGCGCTGCGCGCGATCGCGGCGCTGCTCGTCGTCTGGCTGCACGCGATCGCCGCGTTCGGCCGTCTCAGCCCGGAAACCGAAGCGACCGGCGGCTGGTTTCGCGCGATCGTCGCGAACGTCGACGTCGGCCACGTCGGCGTCGTCGTGTTCTTTCTGATCTCGGGCTTCGTGATCCCGTTCAACATCCTGCCGGATCGCGCGGCACCGGTCGGCTCGTTCGTGATCAAGCGCTTGTTCCGCATCTATCCGGCATACTGGCTGTCGGTGCCGCTCGCCGCGCTCGTCGTGTTCTGGATCTGGGGCACCGCGTTCGGCGCGCGCGAGGTGCTCGTCAATCTCACGCTGATGCAGGACGTCTTCGGCGTGCGCCCGGCCGAAGGCGTGTACTGGACGCTGCTCGTCGAGCTCGTGTTCTACGCGCTCTGCATCGTGCTGCTCGTGACGCGAAGCCTGTTCGACATGCGTCGCGTCGCGTTACTCGCTGCGGCGCTCGGTCTCGTTTTCGTCGTCGTGCAGGCGAGCCATTGGTCGCGGCACCAGTTCATCACGTCGACCGGACCGTACTGGTTCCTCAATCTCTCTGTGATGTTCTGCGGCGCGCTGTTCCGCAGCCGCTGGGGCGCTGCCGTCGGCCGGCGCGATCGCGTCGCCGACGCGCTGCTAGGCGCACTGGTTTTCATCTACGTGCTGGCGCTGCCGATCGGCGCATGGCTCGCGACCGGCTCGAAGCACAACACGCCGTTGACCTACGCGATCGGCTTCGCGATCTTCATGCTCGGTACGCGCGTCGTGCGCATCGAGACGCGCGTCAGCGACTGGCTCGGACGCATCAGCTACTCGATCTATCTCTTCCACGTGATCGTGTTCACCGCGATCGAGTGGTGGCTCCTCAAGCAGCCGGCCGGATCGGCGTGGCGGACCCAGCACCTCGGCCTGTACTCCGCGGTCGGGCTCGCTGCCGTTCTCGCCGTCGCGAGCCTGACCTATCGTCTCGTCGAGAAGCCCGGCATTCGCCTCGGTCATCGCCTTGCGACGGCCTGGCAGCAGCGCGCGCTGAGACGCCGCGAGACCGGGCGGGGCGCCGTCGTGGCGCGCGTTTCGTAACGCGGCCCTAACGGACCGGCCCTTGCAGAACCGCGCGGCGATCCGCGAGTATGCGTGGCGATTCGGGACGTCTCGCGGAGCATGGAAGAGCAAGTCGACAATTCACCGGGACAACGCGCCGGCGACGGCGGCACGCGGCTGCGCTACATCGACGCCTTGCGCGGCCTCGCGGCGCTGCTCGTGCTGTGGCTGCACGTCGCCAACTATTACCGGACGCTGAGCCCCGAGACCGCCGCGCACGTGCGCTGGCTCAACGACTTCGTCTCGGCGATCGACATCGGCCGCATCGGCGTCGTCGTGTTCTTCCTGATCTCGGGCTTCGTGATTCCGTTCAGCATCCGGCCCGAGCGCGGCGCGCCGGTCGCGAGCTTCGCGATCCGCCGCGTGTTCCGCATCTTTCCCGCGTACTGGCTGTCGCTGCCGCTCGCGGCGTACGTGTTCTACTGGATGGCCGGCGCCGCGTTCGGGCCCGGCGAATTCCTCGCCAACGTGACGCTGCTGCAGCCGCTGTTCGGCGCGCCGTATGCCGAAGGCGTGTACTGGACGCTGGTCGTCGAGCTGGGGTTCTATGCGCTCTGCATCGGTCTCTTGCTCGCGAAGAGCCTCTACTCCGCGCGACGCATCGCGCTGCTCTCGGCGGCGCTTGCGGCGATCCATCTCTTCGGCATCTTCATGATCTGGATCGGCAAGCCGGCGCTGACGGTCGGCGAGGCGTTCTGGGCGCTGAATCTTTCGGTGATGCTGTGGGGCACGCTGTACCGGCTCGACACGCGCGACGATCGGCTCGCGACGTGTGCATTCTGGGGCCTCGGAATTCTCTACTCGCTCGTGCTGCCGGTCGCGGCGATGCTGGTCGGCAAGCCGCTGCCGAGCTACACGGTGTCGTATGCGCTCGCGTTCTTCGTCTTCATCGCCGGCACGCGGTTCGTGCGCATCGAGACGCGGCTCGGCGACTGGCTCGGCCGCATCAGCTACTCGATCTATCTTTTCCATCCGATCGTGTTCCAGCCGATCTACTGGTGGCTGATGGCTCAGCCGGCGGATTCGGCATGGCGCACGCAGCATCTCGCGGTGTATCTCGGCTTGAACGTCGCGCTCACGCTCGTCGTCGCGTCGCTCGTGTTCCGGTTCGTCGAGCGTCCGATGATCCGGCTCGGCCATCGTCTCGCGACGCGCTACGAGGCACGTGCGTCGCGCTCGCGTACCGTCGCGCGCCCGCGTCCCGACATCTCGGCGGAGGCCGCCGCGGGCTGATTCAGTGCGCGGCGCCCGGCCCGACGTTGCCGAACGGCGGGCGCGCCATCCAGATCACCGGAATCATCGCGACGAAAAGCGCGGCATAGAGCAGGAACACGTCGTTGACCGCGAGCGTCAGCGCCTGGCGATTCACGATCACGTCGATCACGTTCCATGGCGCGCCGCTGATCGAGCCGAGCCCGCCGACGAACTGCTGCGTCGCCGGATTCGTCGTCGTGATGTGCTCGGCGAGCGTGGCGTGGTGGAAATCGCCGCGGTGCTGCCACATCGTCACGGTCACCGCGGTCGAGATGCTCGCCGCGATCGTGCGGAAGAAATTCGAGAGGCCCGACGCGGACGCGATCTCGTGCGGCTTCAGGCCCGACAGGATCACCTGGTTCAGCGGAATGAAGAAGCACGGGATCGCGAGGCCCATCAGGAATCGCGGCAGCACGAACTGCCAGAACGAGGTGTCGGCCGGGAACGTCGAGAACCAGTACGAGGTCGCCGCGAACACGACGAACGAGAACGTCACCACCGAGCGCAGCTCGAGCCGCTGCAGGTTGCGCCCGATGATCGGCGACATCAGGAACGCGAGGATGCCGACTGGCGCCGTCGCGTAGCCGGCCCACGACGAGGTGTAGCCGACGACCGTCTGCAGCCACAGCGGATAGATGACGTTGATGCCGAAGAACGCGGTCATGCCGAGCGCCATCGCGGTGACGCCGATCGCGAAGTTGCGCGAGCGGAACAGCGAGAGATCGACGACCGGATGCTTCTCGGTGAGCTCCCACGCGATGAAAAACGTGATGCAGACGAGCGCGATGATGCCGAGCGTCGTGATCATCGGCGAGGAGAACCAGTCCTTGTCGTTGCCGTTGTCGAGCATGAACTGCAGGCAGCCGACGCCGACGATCAGCAGCACGAGGCCGACCATGTCGATCGGCGCCTTCACCGTGGTCGATTCGCGCGTCTTGAGCAGCGTCCACGTGATCAACACGGCGAGCAGGCCGACCGGCACGTTGATGTAGAAGATCCACGGCCACGAATAGTTGTCCGTGAGATAGCCGCCGAGGATCGGCCCGAAGATCGGCGCGACGACGACCGTCATCGCCCACAGCGCCAGCGCGAGGCCTTTCTTCTCGTTCGGATAATTGTTGAGCAGGAGCGAGAGCGACAGCGCGACCATCGGGCCCGAGCCCGCGCCCTGCAGCAGGCGCGAGATCACCAGCATCGGCATCGACTCGGCGAGACCGCAGAGCGTCGACATCAGGACGAACAGCACGGCCGAAACGCAGAAGCTTCGCACCTCGCCGAAGCGGCGCCCGATCCAGCCGGACAGCGGTTGCATGATCGCGCTCGCCAGCGAGTACGAGCTGATCGCCCACGTGCCTTCCTGCGCGCTGACGCCGAGGCTGCCGGCGATGTGCGGCACCGATACGTTGACGATCGTGATGTCGAGCACTTCCATGAACGTCGCGAACGCGACCGCGACGGTCAGCAGCGCGAGCGGCGCGCCGTGCAGCGGCGGCGGCGGTTTCTTCTCGACGGCGTTCATGTGCGTGCGCGTCAGCGCGCGAGGTTCGCGCGGACCACGGCGTCGGCCTCCGCCTCGGCTTTGGCGAAATCGCTCGCGTAGACGTCGGTCTCGGCGACGGCCTTCGCCGCCGGCTTCGCCGCGAGCACGGCGCCGTTGCGCTCGTGCGTGTCGACTTTCACGGCGGTCGAGAGACCGATGCGCAGCGGATGCTGGTCGAGCTCCTTCGCATCGAGCGCGATGCGCACCGGCACGCGCTGCACGACCTTGATCCAGTTGCCCGACGCATTCTGCGGCGGCAGCAGCGCGAACGAGGCGCCGGTGCCCGGCGCGAGCCCGGTCACCTTGCCGTGGAAGTCGATCGCACCGCCGTAAAGATCGCTCTCGATCGCGACCGGCTGGCCGATGCGGATGTTGCGGAGCTGGCTTTCCTTGAAGTTCGCGTCGATCCACAGATCGTGCAGCGGAATGATCGTCATCAGCGGCTGTCCCGGCTGGATGCGGCTGCCGACCTGCACCGAGCGCTGCGCGACGTAGCCTTCGGTCGGCGCGACGATCGCGTTGCGCTCGGCGTTGATCCACGCTTCGCGGAACGACGCTTTCGCCTGCATGACGGCCGGGTTCTCGGCGATGGACGTGCCGTCGACGAGCGCGTGCGCCGCCGCGCTCTGGCGCAGCACCTGATCGAGCGCGTTCTCGGCGTTGCGCACGGCCTCGCGCGCGTGCGCGACTTCCTCGGGGGCGATCGCGCGGTCGGCGAGCAGCGGCTCGCGGCGCTTCAGGTCCGCCTGCGCCTGTGCGAGATCGGTCCTGCGGCTCGCGATCGCGGCGTCGTACTGCGAGGCCATCTCGGTCTGCTGGCGCACGCTGCGCACCGCGCTCGCGAGCGTGCTCGTCGCCTTGGCGAGCGCGACCTCGCTGTCGGTCGGATCGAGCTTGACCAGCACCTGGCCGGGCTTGACGAGCTCGGTGTCGTCCGCGAGCACGGCGGTGACCGTGCCGGTGATCTGCGAGGACACGTTGACCTGATTGCCGCCGACGTACGCGTCGTCCGTCGTCTCGCGCAGCGAAAAGACGAAGACGTAGAGCAGATACCAGCCGATGCCGGCGACGATGAAGACCGCCGCAAGGATCACGAGGATCACGCGGCGCTTGCCGTTGCCGTTGCCTTTCTCGGGTGCGTTCTTTTGTTCCTGTTCGCTCATCGGGTACCCGCTTTGGAAACGGAATCCTTCGAATCGGCGCCGGGGCCGGCGAAGCGATAGCCGCCGCCGAGCGCCTTGATCAGCGCGATGTCGGTCGATATCGCCTGCGCATGCAGCGCCGTCGCGGCGTCGCGCTGCTGGATCACTTCGGCCTCGGCCGAGATCACCGCTCGATCGTCGCCGATGCCGCGGTGCGAGCGCGCGTTGGCCGAATCCTGCAGCGCGACGCTGGCGGCGACCTGATCGCCGCGTTCGCGGCGCCGCGCCGCGAGCTGCTGCGCAGTCAATGCCTGTGTCGCGACATCGTGCGCAGCCGAGACGACGGCGCTGTCGTATTGCGCGGCGGCGGCATCGAGCTCGGCCTTCGACGCGCCGAAGCGCGCCTCGAGCCGGCCGCCTTCGAAGATCGGCAGATGGATCGCCGGCGCGACGTTGAAGACGCGGCTGCCGCCGGTGAACACCTTGTCCATGTCGATCGACGAGAGGCCGACCAGCGCGGAGATGCTGACGTCCGGATAGAACTCGGCGCGGGCCTGATCGGCGTTGCGCAAGGCCGCTTCGACGCGCCAGCGGCTCGCGGCAATGTCGGGACGGCGCGCGAGCAGATCGACGCTCGCGTCGTCGGGGACGCCGCCGGCGATGTCGGGCAGCGGCTTCGCCGTCAGCGTCGGCACGTCGGCCGGCGCGACGCCGAGCAGCGCCGCGATCGCGGCCTGCCGGATGCGCGCCGAGCCGAGATATTCCTCGCGCAGCTCGCGCGCGCCGGAGACGCGCGTGCGCGCGACATAAAGCACGTCGGGCGGATCGATGTCGTGCGAGACGCGAAGATCGGCGATCCTGAGATTGCGCTCGAGCGTCGCCGTGAGTTGTTCCATCAGCGCGACGCGCGCCATGTCGGCCTGCCAGCCGAAATACGCGTCGGCGATCGCCGTGGTCAGGATCAGCGCGGCGGCGGCGCGCTCGGCTTCGGCGGCGCGCGCCTCGTCGACCGCGGCCTCGATCGCGGCGCGCTGCTTGCCCCAGAAATCGAAGTCGTACTTGAACGAGACGCCGAGATCGGCCTGGCTGTACCAGGTGAAGCCGAGGAAAGCGGGCGGGATGAGCCCCGTTTCGCTGAGCCGCTGGCGCTGGTACTGGACGTTGCCGTCGATCCGGACGTTGTTGTCGGCGCGCGCGATGTCGATCGCCTTCTCGGCCGTGGCGACGCGCGCGCTGGCCTCATCGAGCGACGGCGCGCCGGCGAGCGCCTTCTCTTCGAGCGCGTCGAGCTCGGGATCGGCGTAATGCTTCCACCAGTCGGCCTCGGGCCACGCCGAACCGTCGCGCGCGGGCACGCCCGCGAGCGGCGCGACGTCGCGCATCGTCGGCGTCTCGGGCTTCGGCGGAATCGAGCACGCCGCCAGCAGCGCGGCCAGCGGCACGATCCATCGTGCGATCTTCGGGACGAGCATCGGAGGAAGGTTCTGGGCGGATCCGTGAGTGCGCAACAACGCGAGCAATGTGCTCCAAGGTGTTGTCTGGCCTGATGAGTCCGCTGCGGAGAGAAGACGTTCCGCAACTTGAGCATGCAATGCCCGCGCGACAAACCATTTCAATACTACGTAGTACTGAAATTGAAATCAAGCGAGCTTTTCCGCACCGGCGGAGCTGCCGACGCGCACCTACTTGTAGTCACGGTGGCAGGCCTCGCAGGCGTTTGATACCTCGGTCAGCGCGGCGCGGCGCTCGGCGCAGCCGCTGGCCGCCTTGTACGTCTCGACCCTCTTGCGGAGATCGGTCGCGTACTGCGAGAACACGCGATCGTGCGTGCCCGGCGCGAGCAGCGCGGGCTCGATGTCCGACGCGATGAGGTCGAGATGCGTTCCCGCGGACGTCGCTTCGGGCCCATCGCAGCGGCCGTCGCGGACGAGATCGCGCGCCCGCCCGAGCTCGTGCTGCATCACGTTCATCAGCGCGCGCGGGTAGGCGCTGCGCTGCGCGAGCACGTTCGCGATCGTGAGCGTGAGGAGCGCGCCGATCAGCGCGCCGCCGATCAGGCAGACGAGGTAGCGCATAGGGGAGAGCCGGGATTCGGGATTCGGGATTTGGGATTCGCAGAGCGATGGAGTATCGCAAACCGGCCCCCATGTGTGCCTGCCGGCGGATCGCAGTAGATTCAAATCGCTGCTCGTCTCCAATCCCGAATCCCGAATCCCGAATCCCGAATCCCGAATCCCGAATCCCAGCTCTCCTAATGGACGAACGCTTCCGCGGCATCGACCGCCTCTACGGCACCGGCAGCGCCGCGCGGCTCGCGGCCGCGCACGTCTGCGTCGTCGGGATCGGCGGCGTCGGCTCGTGGGCGGTCGAGGCGCTGGCGCGCAGCGGCGTCGGCAGGCTCACGCTGATCGACGCCGACGACGTCTGCCTCTCGAACACGAACCGGCAGCTTCACGCGCTCGACGGCGAGTACGGCCGCGCCAAGGTCGACGTCATGGCGGAGCGCGCGCGTGCGATCAATCCGGCCATCGAAGTCGAGGCGGTTGCGCAATTCCTGACGCCGTCGAATCTCGCGACGCTGCTCGATCGCGGCTACGACTTCGTCATCGACGCCTGCGATGCGTTCCGCGTCAAGGTCGAGATGATCGCGTGGTGCCGGCGCCGCAAGATTCCGCTGATCGTCTCGGGTTCGGCCGGCGGGCGCACCGATCCGACGCTGATCGCGGTGCGCGATCTCTCGAAGACCGAGCACGACGCGATGCTCGCGCTGATCCGCAAGAAGCTCCGCGACGAGTTCGGCTTCCCGCGCGGCCCGAAGCGCTACTTCGGCGTGCAGGCCGTGTACTCGCTCGAGAACGCGCGCTACCCGCAAGCGGACGGCACGGTGTGCGGCACGCGCCCGGCTCTATCCGGCGAGGCGGGCCTCAAGCTCGACTGCGGCGGCGGACTCGGCGCGGCGACGCACGTGACCGCGGCGTTCGCGTTCGCGGCGGTGTCGCGTGCGATCAAGCGGTTGTTGCAAGACCGAACAGCCGCTCCGCATTCCGCGTAGTTGCCGCAGCGACGCTTTCGCGCGATTCGCCGCGCAATCCGGCGACGACGGCCAGCACGTCGACGAGAAACGCGGGCTCGTTGCGCTGACCGCGATGCCCCGCAAGCGGCTGATCCGGCGAATCGGTCTCGAGCACCAGCCATTCGGTCGGCATCGTCGCGACGATCGCGCGCAGGCGCTTCGCGCGCTCGTACGTGACGGGCCCGCCGATGCCGAGATGGAAGCCGAGCTTCCAGAGCTGGCGCGCCTGCTCTTCGCTGCCGGAGAAGCTGTGCACGACGCCGCGCAATCCGCCGACGCGGCGGATCGCGGCGGCGATCTCGTCGAACGCGCGGCGCGCGTGCAGGATCACCGGCAAGTCGAGCTCGCGCGCGAGCTCGAGCTGGCGATCGAGATACGCGTACTGCGTGTCGCGGTCGAGGCCCTCGATATAGAAATCGAGCCCGCATTCGCCGATCGCGACCGGACGCTCGCGCTCGATCCATGCGGCGAGCTCGTCGAGATGCTCCGGCCGGTGCTCGGCGAGATACATCGGATGGAGGCCGTAGGCGGGATGAAGGCCGCTCTCGCTGCGGCAAAGCTCGCGCAGTTTTTCGAACCACGACACCGCGATCGCCGGCACGATCTGTCGCCCGACGCCCGCATCGCGCGCACGCGCGAGCACGGCGTCGCGATCGGCGTCGAACTCGTGCGCGTCGATATGGCTGTGGCTGTCGATCAGCGCGGACACGCGGCGATTGTCGCAGATGCGCGCGAGACGAAAAAAACGAAAACGGGCCGGAAGGACCGGCCCGCTTCGTCGCATCGTGGAGGGAGGACGCCCGATGCGTGGCGTTTCAGCGCAAGCCTAGTGAGCCGGCGGCGTCAGGCGCGGCTTCGAGTCGCTGATGCGCACCGAGTCGAGATCGATCCACATCATCTGGTCGCCCTGCGCGACGATCCACGAAATCTTCTCGAAGAACTCCGGACCGAACGTGCGGTTGATGCGGTCGACGTCGTCCGAATCGAACATGTCGCCGCCCGGATTGAACAGCTCGAACTCGAACGCCTGACCCGACGCGGTCGGCGTTCCGAAGAGATGGATGCCGTCCGAGCGCGGGAAGTCGTTCGTGATCTGCACCGTCGGGCCGTCCTGGACCGCGGCGAGCGTCTCCGTCGCGGTGCCGGCGCGCAGCTTGAACGTCGGCAGCACGATCGGATACGCGGTGTCCTGGCCCGGCGCGATCTCGAAGCCGTCGCGCTTGACCTGGAACGACATCGTCACCGGCGTGCCTTCCGGAACGCCCGCGAACGGGCCGGACGGCAGATCGTTGAAGCCGACGGTGCCACGCGCTTCGATCAGCGCGTTGAACGGCGTCGCCGGGTGGAAGTCGACGACGAACGAGTTGAGGTTGCTCGAGGGATCGATGCCCCAGCCGCCGACCGAAAGACCGTCGGCGGAGACCGCGAGTGCCGTGGCGAGATACCAGTTCGCCGGGATCGCGACGCCCTGCGCGGCGGCGTAGTCGGTGAGGTACTGCATGCCCGTGGCCGGCGTCCAGATCGTCGCGCTGCGGTTCGGAAACGTGCCGCTCGCGCCGACGATGACGTTGCCGTTGTCGCTGACCGCGAACGCGTAGGCCTGGGCGAAGAAGAAGCCGTCGGTGCCGGCGCCGCGGCGCGCGTCGGCGCGTTCGCTGCGCACGACCGGCGCCGGCGGCGCCTTGCGCACCTTCGTGCGGTTCGTCGTCGGCGCGCCGGATAGCACGCCGATCGGCTGTACGCCGGTCGCGGCGGTCCAGCGCCACGCTTCGTTGCCGTTCACGGTGCCGTAGGCCGCGCCGACCACGACGCGTCCATCCGCAGAAGCGGCGAGAGCCTCGCCGACCGGATTGCCGTCGGCGTCGGTGAGGTCGACCGGCGCGCCGTTCACCCAGATGACGCCGGAGCGGAAGCCGTCCTCCTGATCGTTCCAGCCATAGATCACGGAACCGTCGCGGCTGATGCCGTTCGCGCGCGAGTACGTGTCCGGACGATTGACCGGCAGGCGCGTCATGCCTTCGGCCGACGTCCAGCGGAACGCGATCGGATTGTTCGTCGCGTCGTAGGCGAGGCCGACCGCGATGCCGTTGTCCGACACGCCGTAGGCATCGCTGAGGCCCGTGCCGAAGCCGCCGCCGGTGCCGGGATAGGCGCCGATGATCTCGGGGCCGTCGCCGATCAGATCGGTGTTCGTGTACCAGAGCGCGGCGACCGCGTCGGCGGAGTCGCCGTCCGGCGTGTACGTGCCGGCGACCGGCTGGCCCCACGCGTTCATGCCGTTGGTCGAGAGGAAACCTTCCATCACGACCGCGCCGCTGTCCTTGTTCCAGCGGAACGCCGCCGAGTCGCCGATGATGCCGGCGCCGATGCGGCCGTTGCGCGAGAGGCTGGTGAGCTGCGAGCCGGCGACGCCGACGTCGATGAAGGTGCCGGCCACGGCGTGGCAGGCGATAAGCGTCGAAACGAGAGCTGCACAGAGCGAATTGCGCATTGCGTTGAGTCTCTTCGAAGTGCGGGGGAAGTGGGGCGGGTATCGCGCACGGCGGGAGTCCGCACGTTGCGGGTCGTGCGTCGTCGCCGGGCGCGATTCCCGCGTGTGCTAGTCGTCGAAGCCGTTCGCGAAGATCGGATCCGGACGGTCGATGCGGACGATGTAGGACTGCGTGCCGAGCGGACCGAAGCCCCAGCCGCCGAGCGTGCGCGCATCGGCGGAAAGGCCGGTGAGGCCACCCGAGAGATCCCAGCCGTCCGGTACCGTGATGCCCTGCTCGGCGAGATAGTCGGCGAGGAGCACGGTGCCGAGACCCTTGCGCCAGATCATCGCGGCGCGCGGCGGGTCGTCGAAGAAGCCGGTGTTGCCGACGACCGTCTTGCCGTCGTCGCTGACGCCGAACGCGAAGGTCATGCCCGGAATCATCAGGACGCTGCCGTTCTCGGCGGTCCAGAGCCACGAGCCCGAGTCGCCGTTGATATCGGTGTAGCCGCCGCCGACGACATAGGCGCCGTTCGCGCTGACGCCGTCGGCCTCGCCGACCATGAAGCCCCTGCCGTCGACGATGTCGGTCGGAACGCGGTCGATCCATACGACCGCGGTGCGGAAGCCGTCGTCCTGGTCGTTCCAGCCGCCGATCGTGCGGCCGTCGGCGCTGATCTGGTTCGCGCGCGAATAATTGTCCGGGCGATTCACCGGCAGCTCGACCATGCCTTCGCCGTCAGTCCACACGAAGGCGACCGCGGGGCCGACGAAGTCGTCGCCGAACGAGAGCCCGACGACCGAGCCGTCGTCGGCGACGTCGTAGCCGTTGGAATTCGTCTGCAGCGTGTCGGTGAGCTGCCGCGGCGAGCCGCCGACCGGCAGGAACGCGCCGAGGTCGCGGCCGCCGTTGGCGACGCCGCCGTCCTCGGGCACGGCGCCCGAGATCGTGCCGTTGTTGTTGACGCCGAGGGCGACATTGAGCTCGTCGAGAACCTCCTCGGCGCCGGTGCTCGCGGTCCAGCGGAAGCCGGCCGGCGCGAACGTGCTGCCGACGGCGTACTGGCCGTTGCCGGAGATCTTCCCGATCGTGAGGTTGGGCGTCTGGAGCTCCGTGAACGTGCCCGAGGCCCCGGCGGTGCCGCAAAGGGCGAGGCCGAGCAAAGCGGAAAGCAGTGAAACGCGCATGGACATCCTTTGATGAGCGATCGGTGTCGACATCCGGGCCGCAGTCGTCCGCTCGCGGGGACCGCAGGCGAGGCCGCGACTCTGGCGAAGCCGGTCCGCGCGCGCACTCGCGATCCGCTCGCGCGCCATTCTCGATTCGTGAATCAGGGGCAAATCATTGACGGATAACGATCCTGTCCCTGACGGGCTCGCGGTCAGGAGGCGCCGACCGGCGCCTGCGGCGGCGCCTGCAGCGCCGGCGGGATGACGCGCTCGCCCGCGAGCGCACGGGCGCGCGCGAGGGCCGCCTGCCAGGTCGGCCGCTGGCCGAGCGCGTGGTAGAGCCGCGCCTGCAGCAGCGCGCAGTCGAAGTCGCGGTCGGCCCAGCGCGCGACGCGGCCGATGACCGCGCTCGCATGCTCGAAGTCGGCCTCGGCGATCAGGCTGCCGCCGTAGGAGACCGCGACCGCTGCGAGATCGGCCGGCACGGCCCAGCGCTCGGCGTCGGTGAGCGCGGCGGCGAAGCTCCGCGCGGCATCGCCGCGGCGGCGTCCGGCCTCGGCCTGCTCGGCGGTCGCGAGCGAGGCGAACAGCGTCACCGACGGCATCGACGCGTGGTTGTCGGCCCAGCGCGAGAGCTCGGCGACTTCGCTGTCGGCGTCGGTCGCCTTGCCGGCGGCGCGCAGCGCGCGCGTCAGCGTTAGCCAGGCGCGGGCGCGCTCGCGCGCCTCGTCGATCGTCGGCAGGCGCTGCACGGCAATGCGCGCCGACTCGATCGCCGCGCCCGCATCGCCGGCGGCGAGATAGACGCGCGCGCTTTCGGACGCAACGTCGCCCGGAAGGCCGGTCTGTTCCGGCGAATCCTTGCGGCGCAATTCGTCGAGCAGCTTGCGCGACTCCGCGAGGCGCCCCGACGCGGCGAGCGCCCGCGCACGCTGCAGGTCGAACGCCGTGCGGCTACCCGGATTGTCGAGCTTCGCGCGCACGGCCCAGACCGGCTCGCTGACCGCGAGCGCGGCCGAGGCGTCGAGCAGCGCGAGGTGCGCCTTCATCTCGGCGGCGACCGTGAGGAACAGCTCGTTCAGCGCGCCGAACTGGCGGAAGCGGTCGGCCGCGCGCTCGAGGATCGGCAGCGCTTCGGCGTGGCGGCCGCGCGCGTTGTCGAGCACGCCTTCATTCGCGTCGACGCGCGCGAGCTGCAGCGTGTCGCCCGCGAGCTCGACCGCGACGCGCGCGCGGCCGAGATTGTCGGCGGCTTCGTCGAAGCGGCCCGCATTGACCTGTGCCGCGGCGAGACCCGTGTAGGCCTGGCCGAGCACCGATGGCTCGTTGCGCGCCGCCGCGAGGTCGATCGATTCAGTGAAGTGGCGCATCGCATCGTCGTTGCGGTCCTGCCGCAGCGACACCGCGCCGAGACTGTAGAGCGCGCGCGCCCGCAACACCGGATCGCTCTCGGCCGTCGTTTCGGCGAGCAGCGACTCGAGCGTCGCGCGCGCCGGACCGAGCTGGCCGGAGCGGAAATCGATCTGCCCGAGGCGCAGTCTCATCAGCGGCGTGTCGCGCTGGGCGGCCGGCGCGGCTTCGATCAGGCGGCGCGCCGTCGCGTAGTCGTTGACGAGCATCGCGGCCTCGGTGCGCTGCTGCAATTCGGCGAACGAAAGCTCGCCGGCGCCGCCCTGCTCGGCGGGCGAAGCCTTGCCGAGCAGGGCGAGCAGGCGGTCGCTGACCGCGCGCGCGGTATCGATCGGATCAGGCCCCTCGGACGACAGCTCGTTGCGCCGGCCGTCGGCCGTACGCAGCTCGATCGTGACGCTCCAGCCGTTCGCGGCGCGCACGATGCGCGGCACGACGAGAAAGCGCGCGCCCGTCGCGTCGCGCACGACGCGCACCGTTTCGTCGTCGCCCGGCGCGGCGTTGCCGCCGGCGCGCATCAGCGCGACGACGTTGTCGCTCGGCACGACCGGCTGGCCGGCGCGGCGCAGACGTGCGGCGATCAGGTCCATGAGGCCCAGCCGGAGCCAGGCCCATTCGTCGCCGGCGCTGACGGTGACCGGCAGCACCGCGGCCGTGCCGGCTGCGGGCGACTGCGAAGCGGACGACAGCACCGTCTCGTGTCTTTCTCGCGCGAACCAGATCATCAGCGCACCGATGGCGAGCACGCCGGCGATCGCAAGCGCAACGAGCGATCGGTGACGACGAGCCGGCTGCGCCATCGCGCGCGCATCGTCGGTCGCTGCCGATGCCTGCGCATCGCCCGGCGGCGTGTCCTTGCGCTCGGCGCGTTCGCTCGCTTCCTCGACGGCGATCGGCGCGACCCAGCGATAGCCGAATCGCGGAATCGTGCGGATCACGTTCTGACCGTCGCCGGAATCGCCGATCGCGCGGCGCGCCTTGAGGACGGTCTGGCCGAGCAGCGTGTCGGTGACGTCGGCCTTGCCCCAGACCGCGGCGATCAGCTCGTCGCGGCCTACCGCGCGATCGCGGTGCTCGATCAGGTAGACGATGCAATCGAAGACTTTCGGCGACAGCGTCGCGAGCGCGCCGCGGTAGCGCAGCTCGCGCGCGGACGCGTCGATCGTGCAATCGCCGAAGCGGTAAAGCGGTCGCGACATGGACGGACAGCGCGCAGCGGAGCGCCAAGCGTAGCGCGTGAACGCGAGCGGCGCGCGGGCGATCTCGCCCGGCGCCGCGAATTCCGCGTCGTCAAGAGGCTGAGGTCACGACCCGTCGAAACCGTCGACGAAGATCGTGTCGTCGACGGCGACGCCGAGCGTGCCGTCCATGTTGACGTTCTGCGCGTGCACGTCGCCGGCGAAGCTCCCCGCGTTCGCGGTCCAGGCGTAGGCGGCGTTGCCCGCGGCGCTGATCGCGCCGGTGAGCCGGCCGGTGTCGTTCGGCTCGGTCGAGAAGTCGACGGTCTCGGACGCCCAGACATAGTTGCCGTCGAGGTCGAGCCGCGCCGCGTGCAGCGGCGTCGGATTCGGGAAGTCGTTGCTGGCCCAGGCCGCGAGCACGCCGCCGCCGTCGACGGGTAGCGCAACCATTTGGGTCTGATCGGTGGCGCCGAGCGGCACCAGCACCTTGCCGCCGTCGCCCCATTGCCGCGCGCCGGTCGAGTCGACGCGCTGCGCGTACACCCCGATCTGGCTCTGCGTCAGAACGTCGGTCTCGCGCCAGAGCGCGTAGATGTCGCCGGTCGCGAGATCGTAGGCGCCGTCGGGCTCGAAGTGATTCTGCGAGGTGTCGGTCGACGCGAGGACGCCGTTCTGCGCAAAGAGCTGCGCGCCGGCCGCATCGAGATGCTGCACGCGCACGGTGCCCTGCGTCGTAACCGTGTACCAGACGAAGACCGCGCCGCCGGCGCCGTCGGGAATGAACGGCGGGAAATAGCCGAGCTGCATCGCGCCGCCGATGCCGTCGAACACCTCTACGGGATCGTCGCCCCAGAGCGGAGCGCCGTCGATGCCCGACAGCTTCTGCGCCCAGAGCCTGCGGTCGCCGAACGCAAACTGGGCCGACCACGAGACGATCGCGTTGCCGTCCTGGTCACCGTGCAAATCGCAGAGGAAGAAAAATCCCGCCGAAGGGATCTGGACTGCGTCGGGCGTCCAGACCGGCGCTCCATCGGCATCGAGTTTCTGCACGACGAGCTCGCCCTGGCTGCCGGTCCACGCAACCGCCACGCCGGCGTCGCTGGTCGCCGCGATCTTCGGCGCGTTGCCGCCGCCGGGATCGGCGGACACGAAGACGCCGGGATCGCCCCAGAGCAGCGCGCCCTCCGGCGAGATCTTCTGCGCAAGGATTTGCGCGACACCGCCGCCGTCGTTGTAGCGGAACGCCAGCAGCGCGTTGCCGTCGGCGTCGATAGCGAGCCCGTAATCCTGTGTCGAGCTGAAATCGCGATCGGCGACGAGGATGCCGTTGTGCGGCCAGAGCTCGTTGCCGCCGGCGTCGAGGCGCTGCAGGTAGACGTCGTAGCCGCCATCGGCGTTGTCGAACCAGCTCACGTAGAAGCCGCCGTCCGCGGTCGCGACGAGCTTCGGCTGCACCTGCTCGTTGTCGCGATCGGCGACGACGAGATTGGCGGCGGGATCGTTCGACCACTGCGCCCGCACATCGGTGCAAAAGGTCGACGCTAATGCGAAGGCAACGACGGCAAGACACGAACGGGCAGGGCGCA
>Ga0081540_1001470_pt1 | contig 20340 bp, 20 predicted proteins | sample TabmetS2T1R1_FD_71024 | JGI IMG/M metagenome (GOLD analysis project Ga0081540, IMG submission 71024) | Tabebuia heterophylla rhizosphere microbial communities from the University of Puerto Rico - S2T1R1 | ecosystem: Host-associated > Plants > Roots > Rhizosphere ... | reverse complement strand
CAACTGTTGCTCGAGCGGGGTTGCGACCGAAGAGGCGATGGTCTGCGGATCGGCGCCGGGCAGTTGGGCCGAGATCTGGATGGTCGGGTAGTTGACGTTCGGCAGCGCGCCGACCGGCAGGAGCGGATAGCTCGCAAGCCCGCACAACAGCAATCCTGCCATCAGCAGGGCGGTTGCGATGGGACGCAGGATGAAGGGCGCAGAGAGGTTCACGGAATGCCCTCCTGCACGGAGCTTTGCAGGTCGGCCTCGCGCGCGGCCTTGCCATGGAGCTGCCGGACCAGGACGCCTTGCCTGAGCCGGTATTGGCCATCGACCACGACGACCTCGCCCGGCTTCAGGCCTTGATCGATCAGCGCTTGTCCGTCGCTGATCTCAGCGACATGGACCGGACGCAGTTCGGCCGTCTGGTCGGGCTTCACGACATACACATATGTCCCGTCCTGTCCCTGCTGTACGGCAGAGCCGGCGACGGTGATGGCGTCTTTCCGCGTTTCCAGCAGCAGACCGGCATTGACGAGCTGACCCGGCCACAGCCGATGACTGTGGTTTGGAAACTCGGCCTTGAGCTGGATGGTGCCCGTCGTGCCCGATATCTCGTTGTTGACCAGCAGCAGCTTGCCTTCATCTAGTTTGATCTTGTTATCCTGGCTGTAGGCGACGACCTTCAGCGGACCCTTCGCCATCTGGTCCTGGATCGAGGGCAGGTTCGATTGCGGAAGCGTGAAGAGCAGCGAAATCGGTTCGATCTGGGTGACGACGACGAGGCCGTTCGGATCGGTCGGATGAATCACATTGCCGACGTCGATCTGGCGGACACCGGTGATACCGGGAATGGGCGAGGTAAGCCGGGTGTAGCTGAGCTGCACTTTGGCCTCATCGATCTGTGCCTGGTCCAACTTGACGGCGGCCTGCAGCTGCGCCACCTGCGCCTTTTGCGTATCGACCAGTTGCGGAGTCGCGTATCCCTTGTTGCCGAGCTGGGTGTAGCGGGAGAGATTGGCCTCGGCATTCACGAGCTGGGCCTGGTCGCGTTCGCGATTGGCGGTGAGCTGCTCGATCTGGGCCTGATAGGGACGTGGATCGATTTCGGCCAGCAGATCGCCTGCCTTCACAGCCTGTCCTTCGGTGAAGGTGATCCTGGTGAGCTGTCCCTGAATCTGGCTGCGTACGACATCCGTGTTGTAGGCGATCACCGTGCCGATGCCGCGCAGATAGATCGGAACGTCCTTTCCGCTGATGGTGGTCGCAACCACCGGCACGGCGGCTGGCACCGGGACGGTCGGTGCCGCGGCCGGCGACAGTTTTCCGAAATGCCAGAAGCTGCCGCCTGCGACCGCCGCGACAACAAATGCGGCGAGCGCGATGATGATGCCTTTTCTCATGGTCGTGTTGCCTTCGTGAAGCGCGGCTTCATGGATTGCCGGGATTGGTCGGCGGACTTGCGGTGCCCGGCACATTTGGTCCGGTCATCGACGTCGCCGGGCTGAGGCCGATGCTGCCGAGTTCGGTGGCACCGAGGGGAATTCCGACGCGGCCCGCGGCGGAAGGTGAGGGGAGAGGCGACGGGATATTCTGGCTGTCCGCGCAGGAGAGCGCCGGGATGCCGGAGAGGCCGCCGCCATCGAACGGAGCGGCCTGAGGTTCCGCGTCGCCGGTGCAGCTTGCCATTCCCATGTTCCGGGAGGGATCGATCGGGCTGATGCCGGGCGTGGTGATTTCGGTCGCCGCGAGCGGAACGGCCATCGGCCGGGTAGATTGCATGGCGAGGGGCGATGTTGCGCCCATGCCGGCTGCCGGCGGCGCGCCCTGCGATGTGACTTGCCCGGATGCCGACATCGGCCATGCGACGCCGATCATCAGCGACATGCACACGACCGCAACGGCGATGACGCGCAATATCGATTGTCGCGCGATGATGCTTTTCGAACAGATCTGTTTCTGCATCTGCGGTGCTCCGGCTGGACTGCTCTCAGCGGAGAATAGAGAGTCGCGGGAACACCGGTATTTCCGGAATGCACGTACGGCTGTCTGGACGCACGAAGAGGGAGGTTGTCAGGTGGAGGAGCGAAGATCTGCGGCTATCGTCGCAGCGCGGTTCGCGCGTTGGCGAGCTCCTGATGGCATGTCGCGGAGTCGGCGGCGCGATCCGCGGCGCGAGCGCGGTCGAGTGCATCGAGCGCATACGCGAACAGCTCCCCGTCGCTGCCCTCGGAGGCAGCCAGCGAACGTGGAGTCGGCTGGTGGCTGCGCAGTGCCTTGAGGCTTTCGGGCTTCCAGCCGTCCGAGCCAGCGTGGTTTTCGATCGCCGCATCTACCTCTGCCTGCACGCCGGCAATCGCTTGCGCGCAGGGACCCGCATAGGCCGGCGACGTAGCCAGCAGCAACGCAACAATGGAGGCGTAGCGTTTCACGGCGTGGGTCATGACGTCCTCCTGAAGCTGAGCGGGGCCAACGACAATGCTCCCAAGCGATGGGCCTGTGTCTTTCGCGAACGAACGGTCATGTGCCTTATGTCGGCGACGCGCATGTAAGCCGCTTGCACGATCGACCTCGCTCCCCAGGCGTGCGAAGTCGCAAAGATAGGTGCTTGCCGAAATACCGGCATGCGCCTCATCCCTATGTTGGTGTCACTCAAACCCTGGAGCGATCTGACATGAAACATCTCAAAGCCTGCCTGGCCGTCGCGGCCGCATTTTCGTTGATCTCGATGGCCGCGCCGGCGAAGGCCGAGCCGCTCAAGAATATCGTTCTGGTGCATGGGGCCTGGGTCGATGCATCCGGCTGGAAGCCGGTTTACGACATTCTCACCAAGGAAGGTTTTCACGTCAGCATGGTGCAGGAGCCCGAGACATCGTTTGCCGACGACGTCACCGCGGCCAAGCGTATTCTCGATCTCCAGGACGGCCCGACGCTGCTGGTCGGACACAGCTACGGCGGCTCGATCATCACCGAAGCCGGCGTTCATCCGAAGGTCGTAGGTCTCGTCTATGTCGCCGCGCACGCGCCCGACGTGGGCGAAGACGAGTCGGCGCTGGGCAAGAAGACGCCGAGCGTGCTGGCGAAGACCGAAGGCGCGATCAAGGTCACGCCGGACAAGTTCACCTATCTCAACCCCGCCGAATTCCCGAAGCTGTTCGCACCCGATCTGCCGCGCGAGCGGGCGGAGTTCGCCGCACGGTCCCAGGTTCTGGCTGCCACGCAGGTGTTCAGCACGCCGCTGACGGCGGCAGCATGGAAGACCAAGCCGAGCTGGGGCATCGTCGCAGGCGGCGACCAGATCATCAATCCCGATCTCGAACGCTGGTACTACGAACGCGCCAAGAGCCATACGACCGTCATCCCGCACGCCAGCCACTCGGTCTACGAGTCTCATCCCAAGGAAGTCGCGGCCGTCATCACCAGCGCCGCCCGCGGCGTCGAGCAAACCACCGGGACTGCGCGCTGACGACGTCGAGGCCAGGCGAGTTCCGGCGGACAGTCGTTCCGCCGGACTCCAGACGGCCGGATCAGGAAGATCATCCATGTTGATGTCCATGAATGCCGATGCCCGGAACAGGATGGTGACGACCTGGCAGCATCAACGCGACGCGCGCGATGCCCGCATCGAGGCCGGCTCCAGACTGGCGCACGGCAAGATCGTCGAAGCGCGCGATGCCACGCGCCTGATGGAGGCCGTCATTCGGCCGGGCGACCGGGTCTGCCTGGAAGGCGACAACCAGAAACAGGCGGACCTGCTCAGTGGCGCGCTGCTCGCAGCCGATACTGCCAAGGTGCACGATCTGCACATGGTGCAGTCGGGCGTGGTTCTCCCGGAACATCTCGACCTGTTCGACCACGGCGTGGCGAAGAGGCTCGACTATGCCTATTCCGGTCCGCAATCGGCGCGCATCGCCCGCATGCTGTTCGGCGGCAAAATCGAACTCGGCGCCGTTCACACCTATCTGGAACTGTTCGCCCGCTACTTCATCGATCTCACGCCGCACGTTGCGCTGATCGCCGCGGTCAGCGCAGACCGCGAGGGCAATCTCTATACCGGCCCCAATACCGAGGACACGCCGACGGTCGTCGAGGCGACCGCGTTCAAGGACGGCGTCGTGATCGCCCAGGTCAATGAAATCGTCGACAAGGTCCCGCGGGTCGATATCCCGGCCGATCGCGTGCACTTTGTCGTCAAATCGGAAAAGCCGTTCTTCGTCGAGCCGCTGTTCACGCGCGATCCCGCTGCCATTACCGAGGGACAGATCCTGACCGCGATGCTCGCGATCAAGGGCATCTATGCGCCTTATGGCGTGCGGCGCCTCAACCACGGCATCGGCTTCAGCACAGCCGCGATCGAGCTGTTATTGCCGACCTATGGCGAGAAGCTCGGCCTGAAAGGCAAGGTCGCGACCCATTTCGCGTTGAATCCCCATCCCGCGCTGATCCCGGCGATCGAGTCCGGCTGGGTACAGCAGATCCATTCCTTCGGCTCCGAGGTCGGCATGGATGATTACATCCGTGCGCGTTCCGATATCTACTTTACCGGTCCGGACGGCTCGCTGCGCTCCAACCGCGCCTTCTGCCAGACGGCGGGGCTCTATGCGTGCGACATGTTCATCGGGTCGACGCTGCAGATCGACCTGCAGGGCAACTCCTCGACAGTCACGGCTTCGCGTATTGCCGGCTTTGGCGGCGCGCCGAACATGGGCGCGGATGCAAGGGGACGACGTCATCCGAGCGAGCCCTGGCTGAAGGCAGGCCTTGAAGCCGATCCCGAAAGTCCGCCGCCATTGCGCCGTGGCCGCAAGCTGGTCGTGCAGATCGGCGAGACCTTTGGCGACAAGAACGTGCCGCTGTTCGTCGAGAAGCTCGATGCGATCGAGCTAGCGGACAAGCTCAATCTCGAGCTGGCACCCATCATGATCTATGGCGACGACGTCACGCACATCGTCACCGAGGAGGGCGTGGCGAATCTGCTGTTGTGCCGAAACGCCGATGAGCGCGAACAGGCGATCCGCGGCGTGGCGGGTTACACTTGTGTCGGCCGCGGACGAGACCGCAATGCGGTCGAGCAACTGCGCCAGCGCGGTGTCATCCGCCGTCCCGAGGACCTCGGCATCAACCCGCTCGATGCGGACCGCAGCATGCTGGCGGCGCGCTCGATCAAGGATCTGGTCCGCTGGTCGGGCGGGCTCTACGCGCCCCCTTCAAAATTCAGGAACTGGTGAGGAAAACTGCGATGGAAGACCTCAGTTTTCAGCACAAGGCCCGCTCGCGCGCCGGTGGCAGCAAGCAAACCGCGATCATCGGCGTGGTGGCTTCCGGCAATCTGGAAGTGCTGGTGGAACGCGTGCTGCCGGGCGTCGAGTGCCGGCTCGAAATCAAGACAGCCGCCACCGGATTTGGCGAGGTGTGGGACGCCGTCGTCGCCGATTTCGTCGAGCGTCATTCGCCCGGCGGGCTCAAATTTTCGATCAATGACGGCGGCGCACGGCCTGACACCGTGTCGCTTCGCCTGGCGCAGGCGGTTCGATTGATCGAGGAGAACGGCCAATGACCGCTCCAATCAAGCATACGGCGCAGTCTTGGGCAGAACGCGCCGGCACGACCAGTTTCAATGAAGCGTCGGCACGAACGCGCCTTGAACTGTTGCTCGACGCCGGCAGCTTTGTCGAATTCATCGGGCCCGAGCAGCGCGAGGTCAGCCCGCATTTGAGAATATTTGACCTGCCCGAGCAGTTCGATGACGGCATCGTCGTCGGACGCGGCCGTCTGAACGGTTCAACAGTGTTCGTGGCCGCGCAGGAAGGCCGCTTCATGGGCGGCGCGTTCGGCGAAGTTCATGGCGCGAAGCTGATTGGCCTGCTGCGCGCCGCCCGCCAGATCAAGTCGATTCCCGTGCTGATCCTGTTCGATACCGGCGGCGTCCGGCTGCAGGAAGCCAATGCCGGCGAGCTCGCCATCGCCGAGATCATGCGGGCCGTGATGGAAGCACGTACAGCCGGCGTAAAAGTCATCGGGCTGATCGGTGGCCGCTCCGGATGCTATGGCGGCGGCGGGCTGATCGCCGGCTGCTGCTCGGCGCTGGCAGTGTCGGAGCCGGGCCGTATCGCGGTATCGGGCCCGGAAGTCATTGAGACCAATCGCGGCGTCGAAGAATTCGATTCGCGTGACCGTGCCCTGGTCTGGCGCACCATGGGCGGCAAGCATCGCCGGCTGCTTGGCGCCGCCGACGTCTTTACCGACGATACCGTGGAGGGATTTCGCGATGCCGCGCTGGAGTTGCTTGGCCTGATCGAGCCGTTCGGTCTCGACAGGCTGAAGGCGGAGCAGGTCCGCCTTGCAGACCGGCTGCGAAGCTTCGGCGCTTGCGCCGACGCCGTCGACATCTGGGCGGCGGAAGGCGTCGCGCATGCCGAAATGGTTCCCGAACTGCCGGCTGACCAGTTCATCGCGCTCGCCAACAACATCGGGAGGACCAGCCGTGACGCTCGATGAAATTCTCGCCTCGCTGTTCCCCGGCGGCCACGCCGTGAAGAACGACAGCGGTATCGTTTTCGGGTCGGCGACGCTGCGGTCCGGTGGCCGGGCGCTTGTCATCGGCATCGCGAACAAGACCGCTGTCGGCGTCGACGAGGCCATCAGGCTTTCCGGATATGTGCTGGATTCTCTTGCACGCGAAGCTGGTCCCATCCTCGTTCTCGTGGATAGCGACAGCCAACGCATGAGCAAGCGCGACGAGCTGCTCGGCCTCAACGAATTTCTTGCCCATCTCGCCAAGACGCTGATCTTTGCGGACATGAACGGCCGCCCGACCATCGGAATCCTCTACGGCCATTCGGCCGCGGGCGCGCTGCTTGCCACCGGTCTCGCCACGCGTGTGCTGGTGGGCGTGCCGGGCGCAACTCCCGCAGTGATGGATCTGCCGTCGATGGCCAAGGTGACCAAGCTGTCGATGGAAGCGCTGCAGGAAAAGGCGAAGTCCACGCCGGTGTTCGCGCCGGGGCTGTCGAATCTCGCCCGGATGGGTGCGGTTCACGTCACCTGGAACGAGGCCGTTCCGCTCGCCGATCAGTTGGATGCGCTGCTGATCAGCATGCCGGATGCGCACGACCGGCGCGACATCCTCGGCAAGGAGCGTGGCGGCCGGCGGAAAGCCGCGGAAATTGCGGAGCGCGTTCGTGACCTCGCCTTGCACTCCCATTGAGCGGCCGATAGGTCGCCACGATCTCGTTTTCGTCGGCCCGCAGGGCTGGCAAGCGATGCTCGCGATGCGTGATGATCTGGCCATGGATCCCCTGGTTGCGCGCTGGCGGGATGAAGGGTGGCCCACGATCCGGCGGCGTGCCATGCCGGGTGAGGCATCCGGCGTTGCCCTGGGCGTGCCATTGCCGCCGTTTGCCGGCAAGAAGCGGGTTTCTCTCCTCCTGCAGTCCGACGACATCGTTTCGATTGCCCGGCCGCCGTTGCTGCGTGCGGTCCGCGAAGCAGCGCCGCTGGCATGGCAGCCCACGCTCGACCGCCTCGACGAACTGGTTGTTCAGCATGCGGTGGAGGCACGGGTGTTCGGGAGCCTGGCGTGGGGATCGGTTACCGGACTGGACTACGTCACTTGCCGTTCCGACCTCGACCTCCTGCTGGATATCGGCCGGGAGGCCGATCTCGACCGCCTGACCGCCGAGGTGGCTGCCATCGAGGCAGCAGCCCCCATGCGGATCGACGGCGAGTTGATGCGCAACGATGGCGCCGCGGTGAACTGGCGTGAATTTCACGGTGACGCAGCCGAGGTGCTGGTCAAGCGCATTGACGGCGTCGGCCTGCTCGACAGGCGCCAGTTCATTGCCGGAAGGACGGCATCATGAGCCTCGCGCTGGCATATGACGCAACGCGAGCTTATCGGCGACAGCCGGTGCATGCGCCGGGCAACGCCGACGCAATCGGCGAAAGCGCCGCCGGCTGCCTTCTCATGGAACTCGAGACGTGGCCGAAGCCTGGTCTCGTGAGCCATGTCGACAATGGCAGCCACGACGATATGGATGCCGGTACATTTCGCAGAAGCGCTGCGGCCATCAAGCCGTATTTCCAACGTCTCGCCGACGCGGCTGCGGCTGGTTGCGACATGGGACGGCTAAGGATTATCGGCATGGAGGCCGAAGCCGCCATGCTCTCGGCGACCTCGGGCATCAACACCCACCGCGGCGCGATATTCGGCCTTGGCCTGTTGTGCGCGGCCGCCGGCGCGAAGGCCGGCGGATGGGTCGATCCTGAAGTTCCGTTGGGTGACGCCGTGTCCCGTCTCTGGGGTGTCGGCATTCTCGATGGTCCGGTACTGCTGCACAGCCATGGCGCCGCCGCTCGCCGTCGTTTTCAGGCAGGCGGCGCGCGCGCCGAAGCCGCGAACGGCTTTCCGAGTGTTTACCGGGTCGGCCTGCCGGCCCTGAGACGAGCGATGCGCGCTGTTCCCGAGGATGCCGAAGCCGCGCGGATTGAAGCGTGCTTCGCTCTCATCTCTGCCGTCGAAGATACCAATCTGCTGCATCGCGGCGGCCTCGACGGCCTTCGCTTTGCGCATCGCTCGACCCGGCTTTTCCTCGATCGGGGCGGCGTGCGCAGGCCCGGCTGGCGCGAGCGCGCCCGGTCGGTCCACCAGGACTTCGTCGCGCGGCGTCTCAGTCCGGGCGGATCGGCCGATCTCCTTGCCATGACGCTCTTCGTCGACGCCCATGAAAGACCGTCTCCATGATGTCCAATCCGATCGTGATGGCGTTGGCTCCGGTCTTTTTCGTGCTGCTCCTTGGATTTGCCGCTGGAAGATTCCATATCGTCGACAATCATCAGGTCGATGGTCTCAACGCGCTCGTGATGGATTTCGCGCTGCCGGCGGCATTGTTCGCCGCGACCGCGTCGGCCTCGCGCAACCAGATGATCGAACAGGCGCCGCTGTTTCTGGTGTTCGGGCTGACGATGCTCATCCTCTACGTCGGCTGGTATTTCGCTGTGCGTACGTTCTCCGGCGCGTCGAAGCCCGATGCGTCGCTGCAGGCGCTGACGATCGGCTTCCCGAATCTTGCCGGCGTTGGACTGCCGATCCTGTCTTCCGTGCTTGGGCCGGCCGGCACGGTCCCGGTCGCCGTTGCGCTGGCCTCCGGCTCGATACTCATCAGTCCGATCACTTTGATTATTGCCGAAATGAACGTCGCCAAGGCGCATGGCGCCGAAATGTCGACAAGGCAAGTCCTGGAGGCGGTGCGGCGCGCGCTGACCAAGCCCGTTGTTCTGGCGCCGGCACTCGGCATCCTGCTCTCGTTGTCCGATCTGAAGCTCAATGCGCTTGCAGATGCCTGCCTGTCCTTGATCGGAAGTGCCGCCGCCGGCGTTGCATTGTTTCTGACCGGCCTGATCCTGTCGGCGCAGTCTTTCAAGCTGGACTGGAAGGTTGTTGCCGCAACCGCGGCATCGGATATCATCCGGCCGCTCCTCGCGGTTGCCGTGGTCTACTTCTTTCCGATTTCTTCGCAAGCCGCAAAGACGGCCATCCTGCTGGCCGCGGTGCCGTCGGGCTTCTTCGGAATCCTCTTTGCCGTCAACTATCGGCTGGACTCCGCCACGGCGGGATCGATGGTCATTGCGAGTACCGGCTTCAGCATCGCGACCATGGCGATCGCCATTGCCGTGCTGTTCTCACACTAGGCGCGGCTCATGGCGCTGGCGATTTTGTGTTCGGGGCAGGGCAGGCAGCATGCGGAGATGTTTGCCTTGACGGGCGATGCGCCGGAAGCATCAAGCCTGTTTGCGCATGCGGCCGGATTACTTGGCGGCAAGGACCCTCGCGATTTCGTCCACAGCGAGACCAGCGAGGCGCAACATCGCAATCGTGCCGGCCAGATCCTTTGCACGGTACAGGCGCTGGCCGCCGCCGCGGCGCTGCGGGATGCGATATCCGGCCGCATCATTGTCGCCGGCTACAGCGTCGGCGAGGTGGCGGCCTGGGGTGTCGGAGGTTTATTTGGCGCGGCTGACACGCTTGATCTCGTTGCGTACCGGGCAGAAGTCATGGATGCGGCCACGCAGCCCGGCGACGGGCTGATATTCGTTCGAGGGCTCTCCCGCGCGGCCATCGATCGCCTGTGCGTGCGCCATGACGCCGCGGTCGCCATCGTCAATCCGGGAGATGCGTTCGTCCTCGGTGGGGCGCGCGCGGCGCTCCAGGCGGTCGCCGCCGAGGCCAAGGCGATGCATGCAGCCAGAGTCGTCGATTTACCGGTAGAAGTTGCCTCCCATACCAAACGGCTCGCAGCTGCTTCTGCGGCGTTTCGGGAGCGCTTGCGTTCGCCATCCCCGACGTTCCCTCCACCCGCAGGAACGCGTATCCTGAGCGGCGTGGATGGCGCTACGGCCGCTTCTGCCGAGACCGGCCTCGACAAGCTGGCTGTGCAGATATCGCAAACGGTGGAGTGGGCGAGCTGCCTGCAAAGCTGTCTCGAAGCGGGCGCCACGGCGTTTCTGGAACTCGGGCCCGGTCACGCGCTGAGTGCGATGGCGGCTGCGGCCTGCCGCGACGTTCCGACACGATCGCTGGAAGATTTCAGGAGCTTGCAGGGTGCGCGAACCTGGCTTGCGCGTCACACCGATCCCTGAGAAGCGATCGTCGATTCCACGATGCCAGGTGCCGTCAATGACGACGTTAAAAAATGGGGCCGTCCATCGTCGGGGGCGAGGACGGCCCCTAGAGGGCTCGCATGCCCGGGAGGAGGAGGCTCGAGCCGAAAGTCGGTGGTCTCAGTCGCTTACATGTGCAGTATCGCAGGTCGCGCAGTCGCGGTATTTCGCGAACCCATGCGATTTCTCATTTCGCATGATCGACTTGCGACGGCTTCCGATTCCAGGGCAGACCCTTGAGGGGGACCTTGAATAGCGGGCAGATCGTTCTTGCTTGCGCACCGCCAGCGCGCCGGCGTTTCGCTTGCGATGCGCTTGAAGACGGTCGAGAAATGCGCCTGTGTACAGAAACCGACGGCGAGCGCGATTTCGGCCAACGGCATTTCGGTATTCGACAGCAGTGACTTGGCGTGCTCGATGCGCTGATGCAGCAGGTATTCGCGCGGCCGGTATCCCGTCGCAGCACGGAACTGCGCCGCAAAATGCATGCGCGACAGCCCTGCGACCCTGGCAAGGTCCGACAGGCTGATGCAGTGATCGAAATGCGCCCTGACGTGCTCCTCGACGCGTCGCAGCCGCCATTTCGGCAAGGCGTTGACTTTCGTACGCGGGAACTCGAGGCGGGCAAGACGCATGGCCAGAGTCTGGCCGATGCAACGCGCAAACCCTTCGTCGGCCGTGTTGCCGTGCTCGGTGAGCGCCTTTGCGAGCTGTTCGGCGAACGGATCGCGCAACAGCACGAGATCGTTCAATCCTTCTTCAGCCGGCGACTTCGCCTGATGTGACGAAGGAAAGTAACTGGTCGAAACGTGGAAGTGCAGGAAGTCGTATGGTGCGTGAAATTGTGCGATGATCTGCTTCGATGGCGCGCTGACAAAGAGCGTGCCCGCCGGCATGATGCCGTCGAATATGATTTGACGTCCGCGCGTCAATTTCAGGCGCGTCGTCTTCAACGCGATGCCGATGAAGTACCGGTCGTCGGGCGTCGTTGCTTCGGCATGCCGCACTTCGTCCTGCACGTCCGTCCAGCGCGAGATCGCGATGTCCTCGCTCGCGCCGGCGTTTCGCTCCGGCAGCCGCCATTTTCGCTCGCGAGAAAGCATCGGCGTGTCGCGAGCGGTTTCCTGTTCCTTCGAACTGGCTTGAGGACTGACCCAGGCGCGGCCCGCTTGCATGTCGGTAAGCATCATTGGTCCTCTCTGAGTTTTGCGGCCGTCGCGACGGCTGCGAAGCCCGATGCTGAGAGGATAGGTCTGGCGCGGGATGTAAGCCCGTTATCGATCCTTAAGGTCTGTTAGATTTTGCAAATGCACAAAGTGCGACGGGCCGCCGCAGGCCTCGGATTTATCAATTGTTTCAGATGTTTGTAGCAGTCGTCGGATGTTCGGCGATGTTAACGCTGTTGCTTTGCGGTCGTCGGGCGAAGATTGCAGCGCTGCCAGGCCACGTTTCCATTTTCTGCGCACCGTCAGTTCGAACCATTCGTCGCCAGCGAGGACCTCGTCACTTCAGCCAAGCACTGTTTTGCGGCTTGGTATTTCGGACTTCGCAATGGATTGCAAAACCGCACGAAATTTTCAGAATAGCCCGTATTTTCCACGGGCCGCGATGGCTCGCCGTCCAGTTTTCGAACGGCGCTTCAGCGGTTGAGTGGAGGGACGTCGTTGGGGATTCGGCGAGCGAAGTCTTCCTGCGCTCGGCTCGCTATTATCGCGGTGCGTGACCCGCCAGCGCCTCTTCGAGATGGCGGATGATTTCGCTGCCGCTGGTCGGCTTGTCGAGATAGCAATGCGCGCCCGCTGCCATCACGCGCTGGCGGACCGGTTCGGTCGCGAACGCCGTCATGAAGATGATCGGAAAGCTGCGGCCCGATGCAACCAGCCTCGCCTGCAATTCATCGCCGGTCATATGCGGCATCTGAATATCCGCGATCATGCATGCGGGATCTTCACCTGGAGGCTGCTGCAGGAAATCAACGCCAGATCCGTAGGTGCGTGCCTCGTAGCCGAGGGACCGCACCAGGCTTGCAAGAGTCGTGCGGACGCCCTCGTCGTCATCGACAATCGCAATGAGGGGGACCTCGGTCATGGGCAAACATCCTTCCCACCGCGCTCCGCATGCGAAAACATCTCCCTGATGCGCGGTCGATACCCCAGCTATCGACCATTAGGCGTCCCGGCGAAATTATACTCAGGTTTGGCCGGTCTTTCCGGCTTGGGAAACGCCGAGAGCCTCCGCCTTGCGAACGAGATCGGCGAGCGATTTGACGCCCATTTTGCGCATCACGTTTCCGCGATGAATCTTAACCGTAATAATGCTGAGGCCGATAAGACCGGCAACCTGCTTGTTCATCAGGCCGGCGGTGACATAGCCCATGACCTCGCGTTCGCGCTCGGTGAGCGTCTCATACTGGGCTCGAAGACTTTCCGTTGTTGCGGCTTGGGCCCGGCGTTGCGCATCGCGCGCGAGCGCTGCTGTTATGGCGTCCAGCATGTCCTGGTCGCGAAATGGCTTGGAAAGAAAATCCACGGCGCCCGCCTTCATCGCCCGAACCGACATAGGAATGTCGCCGTGCCCGGTCATGAATATGATCGGAAAGTCCACGCCTTGCCGGGTCAACTGCCCCTGCAGGTCGAGCCCGCTCAACCCGGGAAGCCGAACGTCTAATACAATGCAGCCGGGTTCGTCGGGCAGGGCGCTGCCGAGCAGTTCGGCCGGAGAGCCAAAAAGACGGGTTTCGAGGCCAACGGATCGGATCAGCTGGTCGAGGGAATCGCGAACGGCGGCGTCATCGTCCACGATCATGACAATGGACCGCGAGGGCGGCCTGGCTGGAGGAAGCCTTTTGTCGACAGGTCTTGTCATTGCAATGAGTGCTCTCGGAAAATGGGCAGCGTCAGGCAGAATGTCGCACCCGAACCGGGGGAGCTGACGACCGACAATTGACCGCCATGAGCTTCCACCGTTGTCTTGCAGATCGCAAGTCCCATGCCCATTCCGCCGTGCTTTGTCGTAAAAAAGGGCTGGAACAGATGTGGAATGTCCTGCGGCGCGATGCCAGGACCGGTGTCCTTGACGGTTACAGCGAGGCCGCCGCTCTCGGCATGGCCGGCGCGCACCGTGACGGCGCGAGGTCCGCCTTGTTCCGACATGGCCTGACCGGCATTGACCATGAGATTGACGAGGACCTGCTGAAGTTGAACACGATCGCCTCGAACCAGGGGCAACTCAGGCTCGGTATTGATGGTAAGGATGACATTGTCCTTCGATAACTCGCGCTCGACGAGCAGCGCCGCTTCCTCAATGATTTCGGCGAACTGAAGCACATCCTGCTGAGTCGGCTTTTTCTTCAGAAAGGCTCTGATGCGATTCACAATCTCGCTGGCCCGATCGCCCTGGGCCACCACCCGGCTGACTGCCGTCTCGACTTCCGCCAGATTAGGGACGTCCCGTCTCAGCCATCGCAAGCCGGCCTCTGCGCTGGACAGGATAGCTGCCAGCGGCTGGTTCACCTCATGGGCGATCGAGGCGGTGAGTTCGCCCATGGTCGCGACGCGGGCGGCATGAGCGAGTTCCGCCTGTGCCGCAAGGAGCTCGTCCTGCGCCTGCCTGCGTTCGGTAATGTCGATGACGAAGACGAGTACATTGCGGTCGCCTTCCTCGTCGGCTGGAAACGTAATGGTAAACAGCACCGGAACCCTGCGTCCATCGAGGCGGATAAGCTCCGTCTCTCCTTCATAGAACGGTTCTCCTTCTGCGAAGGCCACCAGCGCGCCGCGGAACGTCCGGTCGTTCTCGCCCAAAAGTTTGTCGACGCTGTCGATGAAGATGGCAGAGCTGTCGGCGCCCACCATCTTTTGCAGGGCAGGGTTGACGTCGACGATCTTAGCGAGCGGTCTGGCGTGCCGGATGAAGTCGGGATCTCGCGCGAGATAGTCAGTCAGGCTGGTTTGTCCCAGGTCCAGCGACTTCAGCGCGGCTCGGATGCCAGTCCAATCCTCCTCGACCACGCCGATTCGGCTTGCATCGAACATGCGGCGATATCGCCGTTCGCTCTGCACCAGTGCAGCATGGGCGCCGACGCGGTCGGTAACGTCGGTATGAGTTTCCAGTACGCCGGTCGGCTTTCCTAGATGACCGTGCTGCACGGCCCATCGTGCATCGACGACAAGCACGATACCGGCCTTCGTCCTTTGCTCGACCCTGCCTTCCCATCGGCCAGTATCGATCAGGACGGATTCGATCGTGTCGCGCCGGGCGGGATAGGTTGTCCTCAGAAGCGCGTCGGCGACCTGCCCGAGCGCCTCTTCCTCAGACCATCCGTAGGTTTCTTCCGCGGCCTTGTTCCAGAAGGTGACGACGCCACGCCGATCTCGCACGAAGATCATGTCATGCGAGAGATTGAGCAGGCGGGCCTGTGCCGCGAGACGTTTTGTTGCGGTCTGGTTCTGAAGCGCGAGGAGGGTTGTGATGGCGATGGCCGCGAGGCTGACGAGTGCGCGCAATGCCGGCGAGGAGAGCGAGCTCAGGTCGTGCGAAAGCAGATATGCCGATATCGTCAGTACGACACAGCCGACGGCGGCGACAATGATGTCACTGCGCCGGGTCGTTTTCGCAGCGAGCAGAATCGCGACGACGTAGAGCACCGCGACGGCGCCCTCCAATGGTGTGAGGATGTCAACGAGAAAGACCGCAAGGGCGAATATTGCCGAGGAGAACCGCAGTGCGGTGTGGCTCATGCCCTGGTGTCGCGAAATGATCGTCTCGGCACTGGGCCCGGCTGATGCTTCATGGTGCATTTTCGATAAATCGCCAGTGGTTGTTCTGGATTTCTGCAGCCAGCGATAAAGTAGCAGAAGGCCATTTTGCGGAAATGTATGTCGCCGATGCCTGGTGGAAAATGATCGGGCTGCGCGTCACCTTACCGCAGGAGTGTGGATCGGGCCTGCTGCAGCCGAGATCGCGGCCAGGTTGCAGCGTTCGGAACGCGGCGCATCGCGCTTGCGCGGCGTCATACGTTCACTGCTTGAGAAGCGAATTTGGGTGAGAGGCCGGGAGTTCGCCACGACTGCCGCTACGCACGCGACCATACCAAGGTATGGCGCGTTCAACCCGAGAACCTAATGGCCTAACCCCGCGCGCAATGGAGCGTGCGGCATGGCGGAATACTCTGCTTCCACAATATCCGGATAGCCAGGCCGTCGGAACGCCCTCGTAGCTCGGCCTCTGGATTTGCAGTTGGATAAGGAGGTCCGACCAATGTCGCTGCTGACGTCGAACGTGCGGAGCACCAAGGATAGCCGCGTTGACCTGAGGTCGATCGACCTCTCGGGATTCAATGGCGGTCTGATCGAGAAATCAAAGTTCGGGAGCCGTTCCACCGAGGATGGATTTACGATGTCTCTCATGCATCTCGATGTCGCCGTCACGGCACAGGATGCGGACAGCGAGGAATCGGCTGACGGCATTGCCTGCTTCAAGGTATCCGCCAAACGCCTTGCTCGCCGTTCTGAAGATGCCGGCAAGTCTTCGGAAGCAGACCATCATGGGGATCCTGTCATTCAGCGCCTCGCTGATGCCCTTGCGGCGACGGAAGCGGCGGATCACCTACATTCCGGGATCTGCGCAGATGCCCTGCGCCTGGCTATCTTGACCCGGAACTTCAGCAGGCAAGCTGGTGCCGCATCGTCCGTTCACGTTGTCGAGAATACTGCCGGCCGAAACGTGAAGTCGCTGCAGAAATGGCGCCTCAAGCGCGTCCTGCAGTATGTGGATGAGCATCTGGCCGCAAAGATTACGCTGAATGATCTGGCCACGGTGGCCGGACTGAGCCGGATGCATTTTGCCGCACAGTTCCGGGCGGCGATGGGTATGCGGCCCCACCAATATCTGTTGAAGCGACGGATCGAGCGCGCCGAAGATTTGCTCAAGCAGGCCGAAATATCGCTCGTGGATATCGCCTTGACGGTCGGCTTCCAGACCCAGGCGCATTTCACGACAGTGTTCAAACGCTTTGCGGGCGACACGCCCTATCAGTGGAGAAGTACCTGGCTTGCACAGTCCACCCCGCTGCCATCGGCGCGGATGGCCGTGTCATGACCATTCTCGGCATTCAAACGTTGCTGCCTCTGGTCGGCATTCGATCGGCATTTGCGCAGCATGAAATCATGCTGATCCTCCAGGTTCTCCATGTTCTCGGCAATTCCTATCGGCTGGCGACTTTGGGAAGCAGTTCGATCGTCGCGCATGGCAGGTTCACGCTCGGCTTCTGCAGCGTCGTCGTCGCAGTTGCGCTCAACGTTCTGGCCTCGCGTCTCTTCGCCAGTGGCGAGCTCGATTGGCAAATCGCGGCCCCGGCGATTGCGCGCCGAGCTTGATGCAGACAGCATTCTTGCAGTGAAAGGAAACCCTTGGAGGCCTGGGACAGTCCTCCAGGGCGGGGGGCTGCTCGGCCATCGCGATAACCCGGCCAGACGTTGCGCGCCCCAAGGCAGGAACTGTGGTATCCTCCGCCAAACGCGATCGGACGGTTCAATGAAGCGGCGTACCCTCAAACGGCGCTTGCGGCTCGTGCTGAGCGTCCTCGTGTCCTGCGATTGCCCACCGATTGGAAAATAACTCTCCCGGATATCGAGGAGGACCAACGTCGTGAAGCGGGATTTCGATCTGATCGTCTATGGTGCGACAGGTTACACCGGCCGTCTCATCGCCGAATATCTGGCGACGTCCTATCGCGGCGACGATGCTCCGTCCTGGGCGATCGCGGGACGCTCGACCGACAAGCTCCAGAAGGTGCGTGCCGATGTCCGTGCCCCGGACGACTTGCCTTTGATCAAGGCGGATGCCGCCGAGAAGACCAGCCTGCGTTCGATGTGTGAGCGTGCCGCCGTGATCATCACGACGGTTGGGCCCTATCAGCTCCACGGTCCCGAGCTTGTGGCGGCCTGCGCGGCCACGGGCACGGCCTATGTCGATCTGTGCGGCGAACCGGCCTGGATGCGGCGCATGATCGACGCCCATCACGAAGAGGCGAAACGGACCGGCGCGCGCATCGTCTTCTCCTGCGGCTTCGATTCCATCCCGTTCGATCTCGGCGTGCTCACGCTGCAGGAGAAGGCGCGCGAAAAATTCGGACGCCCGGCCCGCCGGGTCAAGGCCCGCCTGCGCAAGGTGAAAGGCGGCATGTCTGGCGGCACCGCGGCGAGCGCTCAGGCGACAATGGCCGCCGCCGCGCGCGACCCGGCCCTGATCCGGCTGCTGGCCGATCCCTTCGCGTTGACGCCGGGGTTCACCGGGCCGTCTCAGCCGTCGGGCCTCATCCCCGAATACGACCCGAGCATGAACGCGTGGCTCGTGCCGTTCCCGATGGCGCCGATCAACACCAAGAACGTGCACCGCACGAATTTTCTGTTGGGTCATCCCTACGGCACGGACTTCGTTTACGACGAGATGATGGTCGCGCCGGGATTTGGGGAGATCGCCGGCGTGGCGACGGAGACGCTTTCCACGATGGTTTCCTTGTTCAGGAGCGGCGGTCTCAAAGCCGGCGGAGGTCCTTCCCGGGAAGAGCGCGAGAGGGGCTTCTACGACATCCTCTTCCGGGGCGAGCTTCCCGATGGCGGACGGGTCGAGGCAGTCGTCACGGGCGACCGCGATCCGGGCTACGGCTCGACCAGCAAGATGGTCGCCGAGAGCGCGCTCTGCCTCGTGCGCGATGTGCAGGGCGAGGGCGGCGTCTGGACACCGGGCGCGCTGATGGGGGTGGCGTTGCGCAAGCGTCTGAAGGAGCGCGCCGGTCTCACCTTCAGCGCAGCTTGAGGTAACGCACGGATTCGTTGATCGGTCGCCATCCCGCGAATAGTCAGCCGTCAAAACGTCTCGGTAATCTTGCTCAGGCGAGGGGGACGATCCGGATCAAATCCGCAGGCGCGTGCCGCCTGCTCGATCATCCGATAGGCCGGAACGAGCATCGTGATCGGATCGGTGGCTGGGTCATCCTCGGCCAGCCAGGGCAGCGAGCCACGCGGTCCGCCGCACAGATGCAGTGCAATCTCCTGCTCGCGCAATTCTTTTGCCAGTGCGTCCACCGTAACAGCCGTTTCATCCATCAGGCGCATCATGACAACCGGCGTGCGCGATGACAGCGCGGCCCGCGGCCCGTGCTGCAGCTCGGCGGCGCTCAGACCAATGGACGGCAGGCGCAGGATTTCCGAAAGCTTGAGCGCGATCTCCCGCGCCGAGCCCAGGCCCAGGCCACGCGCCGCCACGAACACGGCCGACGCCTTGGCGAGATCATCGGCAATCTCGGACCAGTCGAGCGCCAGCGCGCGCTGCAGGCGCTCGGGCAACCGGTCGAGGGCCGACCGCAGCGCGTGATCTTCCGCCAGCTCGGCAACAAGTCCGGCGCTTGCGGCCATCGAGCCGATCACGGTCTTGGTCGCCGCCACGGAGTGCTCTTGGCCGGCTTCGATCGGAACGACGAACTCCGCTTCGTCAGCCACCGGCGACGATGTCGCATTGACGATGGCGACGGTGCGGGCGCCCGCGGCGCGCGCCGACCTGGTCGCCGCGACAAGATCCGGGCTGCGCCCGGATTGCGAGATCACGATGAACAGCGCATCGCGCAGCATCAAGGGCGTGCGAAATGCCGTGATCACCGAAGGAGCGCTGGCTGAAACGGGAAGGCGAAGCCGCGTCTCGACAAGGTATCTCAGGAAAACCCCGGCATGCCCGGAGCTGCCCCGGCCGCATATGACGCACAGGGGAGCGGAGCCAATCCCAATTCGCTGGGCGATGTCGCGCGTGGCGGGGCGGTCGCGAACAACTCTGGCGACGACATCCGCGCTTTCCGCGATTTCGCTCGCCATCGCGGATGTCGTCACGGCTCAACCGCTCCGCCCTGCTTTCGCGCCGTCGCGGCCTTGGGATGCCGGTCACGATCCGAGTCACGATCCGAGTCACGATCCCTGGCGAGCTCGGCAAACACGCGGCGAAGGTTGCCGTCACAGTTTTTCAGAATGGTCTCGGCATCAACCCTGTCGACACCCGCCGCCAGAAGGACTGCCGTCTTGATGTCTCCCTCGGCCTGCTCAAGCGAGCGTGCCGCGTGCGACGGATCGCAGTGCGCGATTTGCGCTACCATGGCCTCTGCGCGCCGCTTCAGCTTGGCATTGGTCGGCTGCATGTTCACCATCATGCCGCGATACACCCGGCCAAGCCGCAGCATGATCCCCGAGGAGATCAGGTTGAGCACGACCTTCTGCGCGGTGCCCGCCTTCATCCGCGTGGAGCCGGCGATCAGCTCGCAGCCGGTCTCGATCAGGATCGGAAACTTTGCCGATGCCAGCAGTGCGGTGCCGGGATTGTTGGCGACACCGATCGTCACTGCACCGAAGGTGCCTGCCTGCTGCAGCGCCGCGACCGTGAATGGCGTTGTCCCGCTGGCGGCAACGGCGATCACCACGTCGTGCGGCGTGAGCTGCGCGGCATTGATCTGCTTGACGGCATCATCGACATCGTCCTCCGCGCCCTCGATGCTGGTGACGAACGCGCTGTCTCCGCCGGCGACGATGAAGCGGACGCGTTCGCTGGGCCAGGCGAAGGTCGGCGTCAGCTCGGCGCCGTCCTGGACCGCCACGCGGCCCGAGGTGCCGGCGCCGACATACACAATGCATCCGCGATCGCCGAGCGCCGTCTTGG
>Ga0081540_1001469_pt1 | contig 20349 bp, 18 predicted proteins | sample TabmetS2T1R1_FD_71024 | JGI IMG/M metagenome (GOLD analysis project Ga0081540, IMG submission 71024) | Tabebuia heterophylla rhizosphere microbial communities from the University of Puerto Rico - S2T1R1 | ecosystem: Host-associated > Plants > Roots > Rhizosphere ... | reverse complement strand
GCACGATCGCGGCTTCCTGCTGATGCCATGCAGCAGGACGACGCCGTCTTGCGTCGCGTCGGCCGAGGCGGTCCGCTCGCTCACTTATATTCGCGCTCCTGCCACCATGGGAAATAGTCGGGCATGTCGCTGGAAACCTTGTTCTTGAATTCGGCGGGGCGCTTTTCCAGGAACGAGACCACGCCTTCTTTCACGTCCTCCGAACGCCCGCGCGCGTAGATGCCGCGGCTGTCGACCTTGTGGGCTTCCATCGGATCGTCGGCGCCCATCATGCGCCACATCATCTGCCGGATCAGCGCCACCGACACCGGCGCGGTCTTGGCGGCAAATTCTTTTGCCAGTGCACGCGCGGTCGGCAGCAGATCGTCCGGCGGCACCACCTTGCTGACGAGGCGGCCGGCCAGCGCCTCCTGCGCCGGGAAGACGCGGCCCGAATAGCACCATTCCAGCGCCTGCGAAATGCCGACGATGCGCGGCAGAAACCAGCTCGAGGCTGCCTCGGGCACGATGCCGCGCTGGGAGAACACGAAGCCGAAGCGTGCGGCTTCCGATGCGATGCGGATATCCATCGCGAGCTGCATGGTGACGCCGATGCCGACGGCGGGGCCGTTCACCGCCGCGATCACCGGCTTCAAGCATTTGAAGATGCGTAGCGTCACCTGGCCGCCGCCGTCGCGCACCATGGGATCGCTGTAGTCGACGGCGCCGCTGGCCAGCCGCTTCACCGGACCGCGTCGCGCGTCGCGGTCAAACGTGTTGGCGCCGGACGAGAGATCGGCGCCGGCGCAGAAGCCGCGGCCTGCGCCAGTCACGATGATGGCGCGGACATGGTCGTCCTTGTCGGCGGCGTCGAAGGCGTCGATCAGTTCCTGCTGCATGGTGCCGTTGAAGGCGTTGAGCTTGTCGGGCCGGTTCAGCGTGATGGTGAGAATCTGATCGTCGACCTCGTACTTGATGGTCTCATACGCCATGGGTGCGCGTTTCCTTCTATTTTTTCGTTTCGTAGGATGGGTAGAGCGAAGCGAAACCCATCGCCCGGATGCGGCCCTGACGTGATGGGTTTCGCTTCGCTCTACCCATCCTACAAAAGAAGACGCAGGTGGCCGGGTCAAGCCCGGCCATGACGGCGCGATGTCGCTACGCCTTCGGCGGCGACGGCCACGGCCGCTGCGGGCCGCGCAGGCCCTCGAACGCCTTGGCCATGCCGAGCACGCCGAGATCGTCGAAACGGCGGCCGATGATCTGCACGCCGATCGGGAAACCGCTCTTGTCATAGCCGCCATTGATCGAAACGGCCGGGTTCTCCGACATATTCCACGGCACGGTATAGCAGATGTGCTCGAACGGCTTGTCGGGATCGTTGATCGGTGCGGCGAACTCGGCGGGGAAGTTCACCACCGGCGATACCGGCGAAATCACGTAATCGAGCTCATGGAACAGCTTTGCAGCGGCTGCGCGGATCGCCATGGTGGCGTTAAAGCCCCTGACGACGTCGACGCCGGAAAGTCTTGCGCCGGCTTCCGCCCATTTGTGGATGTAAGGCAGCGTCTTGCCGCGCTCCTCGGGCGACAGTTTTGAGAGATCGTCCCACAGCCGCGCCCGCCAGAAATTGTCGAGCCCGTCGAGCATTTCGCGCGTCAGGATGCCGTCGACCTCGGTCACCACGGCGCCGGCGGATTCGAACGCCTTGGCCGCCTTGACGGCGACGCTTCGCACTTCGCTTTCCAGCGCCTGGCCGGTTCCGGGATCGAGCATCAGGCCGATGCGGAGCTTGCGCGGCGACTTGTCGAGTGCCTTCCAGTGAATGCTGCTGTCGGCCGGCAGGCTCGTGCCGTCGCGGCGGTCCGGTTTCGACAGCACGCACATCATCAGCGCCGCATCGTCGACGGTACGGGTCATGGGACCTGCGACGCGGCCGACATAGGGCGGATCGTACGGAACGCGCCCAAAACTCGGCTTCAGCGCGACCAGGCCGCACCACGATGCCGGCAGCCGCACCGAGCCGCCGATATCGGTGCCGAGATGCAGCGGGCCATAGCCGGCCGCGCCTGCGGCACCCGCGCCGGAGGAAGAGCCGCCGGGATTCTTGCTGAGGTTCCAGGGATTGCGGGTGAGGGGATGGAAGCTGGAGAGGCCCGACGACAGCATGCCGTAATCGGGCATCGTGGTCTTGGAGAAGATGATCGCACCGGATTCACGCAAGCGCGCGGCGGGCGGCGCGTCCTTCTCTGCCGGCACCAACCTGACACTGGCGGTGCCGAGCGGGATCGGCTGGCCCTTGGTGGCGACATTGTCCTTGATGGTGACGGGCACGCCGTCGAGCGAGCCTGTTGGTTCGCCCCTCTGCCATCGGTCGGTCGACGCCTTCGCAGCAGCGCGCGCGCCTTCGGGATCGAAAAGGTAGAGCGCCCTGATGTGCGGCTCCCACGCTGCGACGTGCTCAAGCACTTCCTCGAGCACTTCAGAGGGCGAGAACTGCTTGGCGCGATAGCCCGCGATCAGGTCAGTCGCGGAAAGGTCATGCAGCGAGGTGACTTCTTCTTGTTCTTCGTTGACGATTTTATGCATGCTAACCTGCCGGGAGCCGGGTTTCGATGATGCGGGCGAGCATGCTGGCGCCGATCGGCAGGATCTTGTCGTCGAGGACATAGCCGGGATTATGCACCGGCACCGAGCCGTCATGGCCGATCCAGAAATAGGCGCCGGGCACCACCTGCATCATGTCGGCGAAATCCTCGCTGCCCATCTTCGGCGTCGACCGCGTCAGGACGTTGGCAGGATCGACGATCGTCTTCGCCACCTCCTCGACCACCTTGGACTGTTCTTCCTCATTGATCAGCACGCTGAAACCGTCGCGGATATCGACGGATATTTCGCAAGCGAAGGTCGCGGCAATGCCGGCGCTGATCGCGCGCATGCGTTCACGGATCAAGGCGCGCACGCCGTCGTCGAACGCGCGCACCGTGCCGCACAGCTTGGCGTCGCCGGGGATTACATTATAGGCGGAGCCCGCGTGAATCTGGGTGATCGACAGCACCGCAGCCTTCAAGGGATCGACATTGCGGCTGACGATGGTTTGCAGCGCCTGTGCCAGCGTGGTCGCGATCACGACCGTGTCCTTGGACCGCTCCGGCATCGCGCCATGCGCGCCGTAGCCGTTGATGGTGATGTCGAAGAAGTCGGCGCCGGCCATCGCAGGTCCCGGCAGGATCGCGATCTCGCCATGGTTCAGGTCGGGCGCATTGTGCAGGCCGTAGACCTCGTCGCAGGGAAATTTCTGGAACAGGCCGTCCTTGAGCATGGCGCGCGCGCCGCCAAGGCCTTCCTCGGCCGGCTGGAAGATGAAATGCACAGTGCCGTCGAAATTCTTGGTTTCGGCGAGATAACGCGCCGTGCCGAGCAGCATGGTGGTGTGGCCGTCATGGCCGCAGCCGTGGAAGCGGCCGGGAATGGTCGAGCGCCATTTCAGGTTGGTATTCTCCTCCATCGGCAGCGCGTCCATGTCGGCGCGCAGGCCAATGCGCTTGCCGCCGTTGCCCTTGCCCTTGAGGACGCCGATCACGCCGGTGCCGCCGAGGCCGCGATGCACCTCGATGCCCCATCCCTTCAGCTTCTCCGCGACGATGCCGGAGGTGCGCACTTCCTCGAAGCCGATCTCGGGATGGGCATGCAGATCGCGCCTGATAGCGGTGAGTTCCTCGGCGTAGCCGTCGATGCGTTCGATAGTAGGCATTTCTCTGTTATCCCGTGACTGACGATGTTGAGCGTTATTTGGTTGATGGCGTGAAGGAAGGACCGTTCGGCTTGATGCGGATGCCCGGACGCAGCCGCGTCCAGGGCAGTGCAGCCGTGTCGGCCGGCATCGCGCCGGGCGCGGCGCAGATCAATAGCTTTTCGGCGATCGGCTCGAAATCGGCGCGGAAATGCACCGAGCTCTTGTTGACCAGGATTTTCTGCTCGGTCGGTTCGATGCCGACATAGCGGTACATCGACTGGTCGGCAAGCTGCGCCTTGTAGGAGCCTACGACCACTCTGACATCGCCGACGCGCAGGCAGGCCGACGGTCCCATGTCCATGTCGCGGCCGCCATAGTAGGGGCCGGACGCCACGAACTGACCATCCGACAGTTTCTCGACGACGAAGGTTTCCTTGTAGGGCGCATCGCCCGGGATGCCGGACTTGCCGCCGAGATCAAGGGTGACCGTGGCGCCGACGCCGGCCGCATGCGCGGCTCTCGCCGATTCCGGATCGTAGATCACGCCGGTCGCGGCGCCGGACGCCTTGTTACGCACCAGCGCGCGCAGCATGCCCGTGGTATCGGAATCGCCGCCGGCGCCGGGATTGTCCTGGGTGTCGGCGATGACGATCGGCCGGCTCGCCGATTTCGCAAGCTCCATGGCAAGAAGCACGCCGTCATCGGGCGAATAGATGCGGCCGTCGAAATCGTCTTCGTGGCTCTCGACGAGAGCGACGACCTTGTCGGCGGCAGCGTCGGCGTCGGCCTGCGTCCTTCCATAGGCGAACACGCTCGGCCCGCAATCCCGGAAGTCGGCCGCCGGGAAGCCCGGCGCAAAGGACAGCGTCGGCACCGCCTCGCTCTCGAGTGCGGCGAGCTTTTCATAAATGCCCTTGGTCGGCTGGTCGTTGGTGCATTGCCAACTGATCGGGATCAGGAACGGCAATTGGCGGAACGCTTTTGCGAAACGCGTCTTCGTCTTCAAGAGCAGCGCGAGATGCTTTGCACAGGCGCGGCCGGAGTCGGCCATGTCGATGTGAGGGTAGGTGCGATAGGCGATCAGCGCGTCGGCATGCGCGATCATCTCGGGCGAGACATTGGCATGGAGGTCGAGGCTTGCAACCAGCGGCACATCGTTGCCGATCACCTTGCGCACGCGGGCGAGGATTTCACCTTCGCCGTCGTCGCAATGTTCCGTCACCATGGCGCCGTGCAGATCGAGATAGATGGCATCGACTGGTCCCGCCGCCGCGATGCCGTCGACCATCTCCTTCATGATGCGTTCGAACGCGTCCTTCGTGACGTGCGCACAGGGACTGGCCGCTGCGGAGATGGTCGGCACCAGCTCCCAGCCATTGGCCTCGGCCGCCTCGACGAAGCCGGCGAGGCCGACATTGATCTTGCGCATCACCTTGAGCACGTCGGCGCCATGCGCCATCGACGGCCAGCCGCCGCCGTGAACGAAGTCCTGATAGGTCGCCTTGGTCGGCGCGAAAGTATTGGTCTCGTGCAGAAAGCCGCCAACGGCGATGCGTGTCATTTTTTCTCAGCCAGTGTTCTTGGTTTGGGGGACGTTAAGCGGGACATCGTGGCAAGCGCAAGCCGGGGAGCAATTCCGTTTTGCATGCCGCGTGGGCGTTACTAATTACCTTGCACCGCCGTCAGCCCGTCATTGCGAGGAGCGTAGCGACGAAGCAATCCATACCTCCACAGGCCGCAGCATGGATTGCTTCGCTTCGCTCACAATGACGGGGAGAGGCCGTCGTTATTCCGCCGCCACTTCGACTGGTCGGAAATTGGCAAAATCCCAGCCGCGCCCCGGGGCCGCATCGAGCAAGGCCTTGGTATAGGCTTGCTGCGGATGGGTCAGCACCTGTGCCGCAGGTCCCTGTTCCACAATCCGGCCATGCTGCATCACAGCGACGTCGTCGCAGATTTGCGCGGCGACGCGCAGGTCATGGGTGATGAACAGTAATGCGATTCCCAGCCGTTGTTGGATTTCGTCGAGCAGTTCTAGCACCTGCGCCTGCACGGAGACGTCGAGCGCCGAGACCGCCTCGTCCGCCACGAGAACGTCGGGATCGAGCGCGAGCGCGCGCGCAATCGCGATGCGCTGACGCTGGCCGCCGGAGAACTGGTGCGGATAGCGCGAGACCGCATCCGCCGGCAGATCGACCAGTTCGAGCAGCTCGCGCGCCTTTGCCAGCGCATCGTTGCGCGGCATGCCGTAATTGATCGGGCCTTCTGCGATGGTCTCGCCGACCGTGACGCGCGGATTGAGCGAGCGGTAAGGATCCTGGAAGATGATCTGGATCTTCTTGCGGTGCGGCTGCAAGAGCCGCCGCGACAGGTCGGAGATTTCGCGGCCCGCAAGGCGCACGCCGCCGGAAGTGGGATCGATCAGGCGGACGATGCAGCGCGCCACCGTCGATTTGCCGGAGCCGCTTTCGCCGACAATGCCGAGCGTGCGGCCCTTGCGCAGGGTAAGCGTCACGTCCTTGGCGGCGGCGACTTCGCGGGCTTTGCCGAGGAAGGAGCGCTCGCGGTAGACCTTGCCGAGCTCGTTGGCTTCCAGCACGACGGGTTCGTTGGTCTCCGCGCGCGGCGCCCGCGGCACCAGGCTCGGCACCGACGAGAGCAGGTTGCGGGTATATTCCATCGTCGGCGTGCGCAGGATGGTGTCGAGCGTGCCGGTCTCGACCAGCCGGCCGTGGCGCATCACCGCGACGCGGTCGGCGATTTCCGCCACCACGCCCATGTCGTGGGTGATGAACAGCACCGCGGTGCCGTGGTCGCGCTGCAGATCGCGGATCAGCGTGAGAATCTGCTTCTGCGTGGTGACGTCGAGCGCGGTGGTCGGCTCGTCCGCGATCAGCAGTTTCGGTTCGAGCACCAAGGCCATCGCGATCATGATGCGCTGGCGCTGTCCGCCGGAGAGCCGGTGCGGGTAGGAGGCGAAGATGCGCTCCACGTCCGGGAGCCGGACGTGCTCCATCATCGCCAGGATCTTCTGCCGCCGCGTCCGGGCATCGAGGTCGGTGTGGACGCGCAACACCTCGTCGATCTGGCGGCCGACCGGGACCACCGGGTTCAGCGCCGTCATCGGTTCCTGGAAGATCATCGCCATCCGCGTGGCGCGCAACTGCCGCAGGCGCTTGTCGGTGGCGGTCAGGAGTTCCTCGCCGACCAGCTTGATGCTGCCGCCGGAGGGCACCAGCGCGCCCTTCTGCAACAGCCCTATCACCGTCAGCGACGTCACCGACTTGCCGGAACCACTCTCGCCGACCACGCACAGCGTCTCGCCTTCGTGGACCTGGAGTGAGACGCCGTCGATGATGCGCTGGCTGGACGGATTCTTGCCGAGGCCGACGACGAGGTCGTTGATGTCGAGGACGATGTTGGTCATGCGGGTCTCTGAGCCGTCATTGCGAGCGAAGCGAAATGTCCAGGGTTCGTCATTCCGGGGCGATGCGAAGCATCGAACCCGGAATCTCGAGATTCCGGGTTCGCTTCGCGCCCCGGAATGACGGCTTCAATTGCATAGAAGCCGTCACTTTCCGGCCTCCCGCTGCTTCATCCGCGGATCGAGCGCGTCGCGGGCGGCGTCGCCGATCAGGTTGACGCTGAGGATGGCGAGCGACAGCATCAGGCCCGGCCAGAAGATCAGCGACGGCTTGACCTGGAAGTAGGCGCGGCCCTCGGCCATGATGTTGCCCCAGGTCGGCGTCTCCGGAGAGATGCCGGCGCCGAGGAACGACAGGATCGCTTCAGTGAGCACCGCGGAAGCGCAGACATAGGTGCCTTGCACGATCAGCGGCGCCACCGTGTTCGGCATCAGATGCCGCCACATGATCTTGGGCAGGCTGGTGCCGACCGAGATCGCGGCCTCGACATAGGGCTCCTCGCGCGCCGACAGCACCACCGAGCGCACCAGCCGCGCCACGCGCGGGATTTCGGGAATCGTGATCGCAACCAGCACCGTCATCAGGCTGGCGCCCGACAGCGACACCACGGCGATCGCGAGCAGGATGGAAGGGATCGCCATAAGGCCGTCCATCACCCGCATCATGACGGCGTCGACCCATTTGAAGAAGCCGGAGACGAGGCCGATCACGAGCCCGATGCCGATCGAGAAGATCGCGGCGCCAAGCCCGATCAGCAGCGAAACCCGTCCGCCATAGATGATGCGCGATAGCACGTCGCGGCCGAATGCATCGGTGCCGAGCAGGAACTGTGCGCTCGACGGTTTCAGCCGCTGCGCCGGCGCCAGCAATTGTGGATCATGCGGCGCGAGCACGGGCGCCAGGATCGCCATTGCGACGATCAGCGCGAGGCAGATGCTCGCGGTCGCGATGATCGGAGTGGCAGTGAGGAATCCGAGTTTCGGCCGGAACGGCGTGGTGACCGGAATTGAGGGTTCGGGAAGGGTTTCGATCGCCATCGGTGCCGAGCCTCAATAGCGAATTCTGGGATCGAGCACCGTGTAGGCGACGTCGATCAACAGATTGACGGTGACATAGATCAGCGATGTCAGCAGGATCATCGCCTGGATCACGGGGTAATCGCGCGCCAGCACCGCATCGACGGTGAGGCGGCCGATGCCGGGCAGGTTGAATACGCTCTCGGTGACGACGACACCTGAAATCAACAGCGCAAACCCGGTTCCAATCACGGTGATCACCGGCACCGCGGCGTTGCGCAGCGCGTGGCGCAGGAGCACACCGGTCTCGCTGATGCCCTTGGCGCGCGCGGTGCGGACGTAATCCTCGCCGAGCACGTCGAGCATCGCCGCCCGCGTCATGCGCGCGATCAGCGCGACGTAGATGAAGGACAGCGTGCAGGTCGGCAGAATGATGCGCTCAAAGAACGGACCGAAGCCCGCGGTGATGCTGCGAAAGCCCTGCACCGGAACCCAGCGCAGTTCGATCGCAAAGATCTGGATCAGCACATAGCCGATCACGAACACCGGCACGGAGAAGCCGACCACCGACAGGCCCATCACGAAGCGGTCGATCCAGGTGCCGTGCTTCCATGCCGCGATCACGCCGAGCGGCACCGCAACGATAATAGCCAGGATGATCGTCGACAGCGCAATCGAGATCGACGGCTCGACGCGGTTGCTGATCAGGTCGATCACCGGCTTGTTCGAGATCAGGGAGACGCCGAGATCGCCGTGCAGGAGCTTGCCGATCCAGGTGAAGAACTGGGTGTAAAGCGGCTCGTTGAGGCCAAGGGAGGTGCGGATGCGTTCAAGCTGCTCCGGCGTCGCATTGTCGCCGGCGAGGATCGCGGCGGGATCGCCGGGCGTCAGCCGCAGCAACAGAAACACGAACAGTGCGACCACGCCCATCACGGGAATGGCGGCGAGAATGCGACGCAGCAGATATCCGAGCATCTTGGTCCGCTAGCTGTTAGGTGAATTGGGGTGCGCCTGCCTTGAGTTGGTGTCCACGTGGTCAGCGTAGCATTTCAGCAAGTCCCGTGCCATCCAGCCTGCGTTTGCTGCGATGCAGTTCGCTGCGCTCCGCTAGCAGTCTCGTCATTCCGGGATGGTGCGTGAGCACCAGACCCCGAGATTCCGGGTTCGATGCTTCGCATCGCCCCGGAATGACTGCGTCCATTACTCCAGCGTCGCCAGAAGTCCCGCCATCAGCCGGCCGCGTTCGGCGAGGCTGTCGACCTCGATATGCTCGTTGAGCGTATGGGCGTCGGCGCCGCGGACGCCGAGGCCGTCCAGCGTCGGGATGCCCATCGCGCCGGTGAAATTGCCGTCGGAACCGCCACCTGCACTGCCATGGGGCAGCTCAAGGCCCATTTCTTTGGCGAGCCCACGCGCCTTTTCATACAGCGCCATGGTGCCGGCGTCGGGTTCCCACACCGGGCGGGTAACGCCGCGCGTGACCGTGAATATCACGTCGTTGCTGGTGCCCGAAAGCGCCAGCATGCGCTCGACGCCGCGGTCGAGATCGGCCTGCCGCTTGGCCATGCTCAGCGCCTCGCCGCTGCAGGTGGTGGCGACGCAATTGACCCATTGGCCGCCATGCACGATGCCGACGGAGAACGTGCAATCTTCGGTCGTCATGCCGTCGATCGCGATAATCTGGCGTGCCATCTCGCGGATCGCGGAGCGGCCGGAGGACAGCGTGGCGCCGGCATGGCTCGGTTTGCCGACGGCTTCGAGGTTGAAGCGCGCAATCGCGTAACGCCCGGTGACGACGCCGTTGTTGGGACGTCCGGGTTCCGGCACCAGCACGTATTTGTTGCGCGCGGCCTCCGCCTCGATGATGTCGTGGGTCGAAGGCGTGCCGACTTCCTCGTCCGGCGTAAACAGCACGGTGATCGGCAGCGGCGTCGTGAACGCGGCGCGGGCCAGTTGCCGTATCGCTTCCAGCGAAAGATAGTTGCCGCCCTTCATGTCGAAGATGCCGGGGCCGAAGCACTTGTTGCCCTCGCGCCGCCATTTCAGTTTCTCGATCGTGCCCACCGGATGAACGGTATCGAGATGACCGGCAATCAGGATGCCAGGCTCGCCTTGCTTGGGATGCGGAAAGCGGGCGCGGACACAGCCGGCAAAGCCCTGACGGCCGGCGATGCGCTCGATGGTCGCACCCATGATCGCCATGTCGCGCGCGGCGAGGTCGAGCATGCGTTCGACCGCGCTTCTGTCCCAGGTCGGGCTTTCGCACTCCACCCAGCCTCGCAATCCCTGCAGCATCGCTTCGGAATCAAACGGAAGATTGGCTGGGTTCATGGACTTCCCTCAGTTTTCTTATGTTGGTTTTCGAATGGTCGGCGTGGCTCGGTGCGTTACGAGAATGATCTGCGGCGCATTTGTAAAGCGAAACATGAATGCATGGGCGCGCCGCGCGCGACAGGGCCGGCGCACCATTAGCTGATTGACGCGCCGCGCGCTTGATGCAAGTCTTCAAATAGTCAGGATTTACAGCGCGTTACTTCGCCCAAATAACGAACCGCATGCACAATGAATCAGCGGTCTTTGACCAGTTTCACGTCAGGAGAGATCGAATGTTCCCCATCATGTGTTGGAAGCGTCCCACGATAGCGGTTGCATTGTCTGTGCTCGCGCTGACGTCGCAGGCCTTGACGTCGCAGGCCATGGCTGCCGGCAATAAGACCATCACCGCCGTGATGCATTCCGACCTGCGCGTCATCGATCCCGGCTTCACCACCGCCTACATCACCCGTGACCACGGCTACATGGTCTACGACACGCTGCTGGCGACCGACTCCAATTTCAAGATCCAGCCGCAGATGGCGGACTGGAAAGTCAGCGACGACAAGCTGACCTACACCTTCACCCTGCGCGACGGCCTGAAGTGGCACGATGGCCCGCCGGTGACGGCAGAAGATTGCGTCGCCTCGCTGAAGCGCTGGGGCCGCAACGATGCGATGGGCCAGAAGCTGATGGACTTCACCGCCAGCATCGACGTCATCGACGCCAAGAGCTTCGCGCTGAAACTGAAGGAGCCCTACGGCCTGGTGCTGGAGTCGATCGGCAAGCCGTCGTCGCTCACGCCGTTCATGATGCCGAAGCGGCTCGCGGAGACGCCGGCCGGCCAGCAGATCAAGGAGCAGATCGGCTCAGGTCCGTTCAAGTTCGTGCAGGCGGAGTTCCAGCCCGGCGTCAAAGCCGTCTATGAAAAGTTTGCCGACTACGTGCCGCGCAAGGAGCCGGCGAACTGGACTTCGGGCGGCAAGGTGGTGAAGGTCGATCGTGTCGAATGGATCACGATGCCGGATGCGCAGACCGCGGTGAACGCGCTGCAGTCGGGCGACATCGACTTCATGGAGAATTTGCCGTTCGATTTGCTGCCGGTGCTGGAGGCGAACAAGGACATCAAGATCGACGTCCTCAACAAGTTCGGCTTCCAGACGCTGGGGCGGATGAATTTCCTTTATCCGCCTTTCGACAACGTCAAGGTCCGCCGCGCCGCCTTCCTGGCCATCAAGCAAAAGGACGTGCTCGACGCGCTGGTCGGCAATGCCAAGTACCAGAAGATCTGCGGCGCGATCTTCGTGTGCGACACCCCGCTGGAAACCGATGTCGGCGCCGAGACCCTGGTCAAGGGCGACGGCATGGCGCAGGCGAAGAAGCTGCTGGCGGAGTCCGGCTATGACGGCACACCGGTCGTGATCATGGCCCCCGGCGACGTCACGACGCTGAAGGCGCAGCCGATCGTCGCGGCGCAGTTGCTTCGCGAAGCCGGCTTCAAGGTCGACCTGCAGGCCACCGACTGGCAGACGGTGGTGACCCGCCGCGCCAGCCAGAAGCCGCCGAAGGAAGGCGGCTGGAACATGTTCTTCACCAACTGGGTCGCGGCCGACGTCTCCAATCCCGTGGCCAATGCTTCGGTCGGCGGCCGCGGCAAGAACGGCGGCTGGTTCGGCTGGTCCGAAGACGCCAAGGTCGAGGAACTCCGCGACAAGTTCGCGCGCTCCGGCTCCGCCGACGAGCAGAAGAAGATCGCCACCGAACTCCAGAAACATGCCTATGAGCAGGTGATCTACATCCCGCTCGGCCAGTACACGATCCCGAGCGGCTGGCGCAAATCGCTCACCGGCGTCGTCGACGGGCCGGCGACACCGGTGTTCTGGAACATCGACAAGAGCGAGTAGGGCGCGCCGAGCGCTCGGTTAGCTCGCCTAAAACATAAAAAACGCGACGGAGGCATGTTCCTCCGTCGCGCTTTTGTTTGCAGCATCAGCAGTGGCTGTCGCGGACCAGTTCCGGACCGTCGTTCAGAAACGGCGGCTGGATGTGCGGCGGTTGCGGTGAGGGCTGCTCTCGCCGTTGCTGGCGGACATTTTCGGCTGGTTTGGCCCGGTCTTGTTCACTCGGCATATCGTCATGCTCCAATTTGCTGCATGACAACATTTTTGCCGGTACTGCGTTCCTTCACACCGGATGCGCAGCGAGATGTTCCAGTAATAGTTCCGTGACCCGCTCGGGCGCCTGGTCCGCCGCAAAATGGCCGACGCCGGGCAGCACCTCGAAGCGATAGGGCGCAGCGATGAAATCGACGGTGCCTTCGGCAGCGACGCGGCCGACCGTGTCGTCGGCGTCGCCCCAGATATAGAGCGTCGGCACGCGAATGGGGCCGAGCGGTCCGCGGATCGCGCCGCGCGCGCGATACCAGGCCAGCGCCGCCTCCATCGCATCCTTGTTGCCGAGCACGGCCAGATGCGCCTCGATGGCCGGCGCAGGAACGCCGTTGGCGGCGAGGCGCTCGCGCAGCCATCTGGCGTCGTCGGCCAGCACGACATCGGCAGCGTCAGGTTCGAGGAATGCCTGGTGGTGCCGCGAACGCTGCGCCTGTTCGCCGTCGGTGGTCTGCAGTGCGCGATTGAACGCGTTCGGATGCGGCCGAGAAAGAATGGTGAGCGAGGCGAGCCGTTCATGATGGCGGTCGGCGATGCCCCAGGCGATGCTGCCACCCCAATCGTGGCCAACCAGATGAAAGCGCGCATCGCCATAGCCCGCAGCCGCTGCGATCGCCATGGCGTCGTCCATCAGGCGGTCGATCAGGTAATGCGAGAACTCGCGCGGATCCGGCCGGGCGCCCGGCGAATAGCCGCGCTGGCTCGGCGCGATGGCGCGATAGCCCATGTCGCCGAGCGTCGTCACCTGCGCGCGCCAGCAATGCATGGATTCGGCAAAGCCGTGCAGCAGCAGCACCAGCGGGGCGCCGGGCGCGCCGGCGGTGATTGCATCGAAAATGAGATGCGGCGCGAGGGTGATTTTTTCGCTGTCGGGCATGGGGCGATCCTGAGTAGCCAAACCGGGCCGATCCATGGTGGAAGCCTATTTGAGCGGGCCTGCCGGAATTGTGCAACCCTGGAAAAGTGCTGTATTGGAAGCCGCATCAGAGGCCCGAGGGGACAGAACGTTTTGCATTATTTGAGGTCGATTCTATTCGACGCCGCCGTGGTGATCCTGACGGTCGTCGTTTCGCTGTCGGTGCCGTTCATGGCGCTGTTCAACGTGAGCAGTGCGACAGTGCGTGCGGTCTCCCAGGTGTGGGCCAATGGCATCATGTTCCTGATGAAATACGTGGTGGGGCTGGACTATCGCGTCGAAGGGCGGGAACACGTTCCCGACGGACCCTGCATCATCGCCTGCAATCATCAATCGCTGTGGGAGACCGCAGCCCTTTGCGTGATCTTCCCCGACGCCAGCATCGTCGCCAAGAAGGAGCTGAGGAAGCTGCCGATGGTCGGCTGGTTTCTCGAGCATTATCCGATGATCCTGGTCGATCGCTCGGCAGGCCGCCATGCGCTGCGGCAGATGGTCGATGAAGCCAGCCGCGCGGTGGGCGAGGGGCGCAAGGTGTTGTTGTTCCCGCAAGGCACGCGGCAGGCGATCGACGAGCCCGTGACGTTTCAGTCGGCCGGCATCTCGGCCCTGTACACGAACCTCAATGTCCCGGTGGTCCCGGCCGCGTGCAATTCCGGTCTGTTCTGGGGCAAGAAGACCCTGATCATCCACTCAGGCATCGTCACGCTGTCGTTCCTTCCGCCGATTGCGCCGGGCCTGCCGCGCAAGGAATTTCAGGAAAAGATGGAGCGGATGATTTCGGAAGAGGCGAGCCGGTTGCTGACGGTAAGCGAGGCGAAGGCGCAGCGCGCCAGCGCATGATCATATCGCTTACTGGTCGCATGCGCATAGACGGATTGTCCTTCGCCTTGCCTCCGCGAGCGGTGTGCCGGCATTGAAACGGTGGCCTGTGCGGTGCGCCATATATCGGGCCATCCATCAGGGAACCGCAGTTGGGCAGCGACGTTCTGTTCCTGTCAACACAGGGAGATCGTCATGCGATCCATTTGCCTCGCTCTCGTCATTTTGCTGACCGGGACTTCGCTATCCTTTGCACAGGGTCACCAGGGTACGCCGAAAGAGCAGCAGGCCTGCACGCGAGATGCGCAGCGCTTTTGCCGGCAAATGATAGGCAATGACGGCGCGGTGCAACAATGCTTGCAGCAGAACAGGACCAGGCTGAGCAAGGGCTGCCAGAAAGTATTTGCCAGCCACGGCATGTGAGGGGCCTCGTTCTGGCACTGGACGCGGCTCCCGGCTGGATGGCCGTTCCGTGTGCTCATCAGTAAGGCTCCATGTCCAAATGGCTTAAACCGCTTCTATTTGGAATTTGGGGTCTTCTGCTGATCCCGCTGGTCACGCCTAGCCTCGCAAAGTGGCTGGGAGAGAACGTCTTCTCCGATCCTCACGATCCGGCCACGACGGCTTTTCGTAACGCCGTGGCCACGACCGCGTTCGACGGCCTTCTCGCTTTGGGCCAACAGCGCTGGTTCGCATTTGCGTTGGTCCTTTGGACCGGAATGGTGATTGGCGCCTCGCTGGAATGGCTCAGCCGGAAGTCGGGCGAGAAACAGACGTCACAGCTCCGGAGCCTCGGCTCCAAATTTCGCAGCCTTTCCGACATCATCAAAACCCGGAACGCCCCGCCGGGATGGCCGGACAATGTGCGCGATCTCAGACCCGCAATTACGTCGGCATTGGCTTCCGCCAGGAGATTTCATCTGTGGGTCCCGGATGAACACGTGTACCAATTGCCGGACTCGTCATTCCTTTGCGAATACTTCAGATGTGTCGGCAGGCTCCTGGAAGATGGACAATTCGCCAAGGCCGACCATGAGGCGCTCTCCTGGAAACCATTCCTCGACAATGTGAGGCTGTCTCAGCCCGACCGGCCAGGGCTACGGCAGCGTAGCTGGTGAGTCCGTCCCTTAACCCACGCGGCGCGCTGCGACCCAGCCCGCAAATGGCGCTAGAAATGCCAGACACCAGGTGAGTTGCGCGACATTCGGCGCGACCAAGGCCACACCCGTTCCGAGCACGAACACGCACAGCGGAAACAGCGCGGTGACCAGTAACTGCGGATTGCTCTGGCCGCGCAGCGCCAGCACCCACAACAGCGCATTGAGCGCGGCGATCAAGGTGAGATGGAGTCCATAGAGCACCGCGATCACGCCTTCGAGGCGATAATTGCCGTAAAGGCCGTTCGTCACCGGCAGGAGGATGATCGACAGCAGGAAAAACAGGTTGAGGAATACCACGCCGCGGCTGCCTTCCGGCGCAACCGAAAGCCGCCGGTGATGGCTGAACCAGAACAGGCCGGCGACGATGAAGCTGATCGTCAGCGCGATGATGGGCTGCGCATAGACGTGAATCAGTCCCATCCAGGTCGGCGCTTCCTTGAAGCTGCTGGCCTTCGGCAGATCATAGGCGAGCAGCGTCATGGCAACGCCAAAGATGGTGTTGCTCAGCATCTCCAGCCGGCGCATTTCGAACGGACCGATTTGCGGCAACAACGTCCCCCAGTCTCACCAGTCCGTCTTCGCTTTCGCTGCGCTCAAGCTACGCCGGACACGCTCCGACCTGGCGGTCTCCGCGTGGCTGCGCCACGCGTAGCCCGTCAGGGCGAAGCGTGGTGCGGGCGGTGGGACTCGAACCCACACGACGTTGCCATCGAGGGATTTTAAGTCCCTTGCGTCTACCAATTCCGCCACGTCCGCTTATACGCAGGAGATCAGATACTTAGCCCGTTTTCCGGAGAAGTGGAATTGGCATGTTCTCCGGCCAAACGTATGCTTTGCTTTAAGCGAGCGCGTCTGCCAAAGCAAAGCCTCAATGCGGACACTTGTGCCTGTTTTAGGCAATCTCAACACAATCCGCCTAACGAAGGTCCGATGTCCCTATCGCTGTCCCATCACCGGTCAATTTCGCGGCTCGCCGCCGTGCTGGCGCTGCTTGCGCTGGGGGTAGGAGTGTCCGGTTGCGCCCAGGTGGGCGACACGATTTCGCCGGCGTTTGCAGATCCCGCCAAATACGATCTCTACGATTGCAAGCAGCTCGAGCCGGAGCGCAAGAGCCTGGCGGCGCGCACCGCTGAGTTGCAGGGCCTGATGGCGAAGGCGGAAACCGGCGTCGGAGGTTCGGTGGTGTCCGAGCTTGCCTACCGCAATGATTACATCGCGCTACGCGGACAGTCGAAACTGGCTGAGGAAGCCTGGCGGAAAAACAGGTGCCAGGAATCGAAGCCCGAGCCCCCGCCGCCGGCCGCGCCCGCTCCCAAGGCCAAAAGCGCCCGATCGAAAGCCGGCGGCGCGGCGAATTAGCCGTTCAGCTGCCGCGCGCGAACCGTTTCACACCCGCCAGTCGTAGATCCAGTCCTGCCGCGCCAGCACACGCTGCGGCCCCATGGCCTTGATGGCGAGGTCGCGCGCCAGCGCCAGAGGACCGGTGAGATGATAGATCTGGCCCTGCTGCCGCGCGGCGCGCTGCACGCGCAGTACGCGGCTGCGCCGCTGCCGGCCGTAGCGCTTCAGGGCTGCCGGAATGCCCGCGGTATTTTCGCGCGGGCTTTGGCTCAGGCAGTCTGCCAGCACGGCGGCGTCCTCGATCGCCATGCCGGCGCCTTGCGCGGCAAACGGCAGCATGGCATGCGCGGCGTCGCCGAGCAGTGCGATCGCGCCGTTACTCCATTCGCCGACATCGGGCAGGGTGAACAGCGCCCATCGCCGCCATTCGTCGACGGCGCCGATCAGCATCCGCGCGGTCGCGGGCCAGCGCGGCGAAAACGCGTCCTTGATTTCGTTGGCGTCGCCGGGTGCGCTCCAGCCCGGCCGGTTCCAGGTGCCGGGCACGATCGCGACCAGGTTGATCTGCCGCGCAGCCGAGATCGGATAGGCGACGAGATGCGCGTTCGGGCCCATCCAGAGTTGCACGCGGGCGGAGGTATATTCGCGCGGCAGCGTGGTCGCATCGAGCGTGCCGCGCCAGGCGATCAGGCCCGAGAATTGCGGCTGCACTTCCGGGAACAGATGGTTTCGCACCGCGGACCAGATGCCGTCGGCTCCGATCAGCGCTGCCGCCAGTTCCTGCTGCCGCGCATTGCCGCGGCGCTGGACCACGGTCAGTCCCTTGGCGTGGGCGGTTGCGTCCTCGAACTGGCAGCCGAGGCGCAGGTCGATATCAGGGTTGTCGCTGACCTGGGCCTGCAGCGCCGCTTGCAGATCGGCGCGGTGCATCACCCAATAGGGTGCGCCGGCGCGAGCGCCGGCCGCCTCGCCGAGCGGAAGGCGGATGATCTCGCCGCCGGCGCGCGCGCTCATCACGTTGATGGAATCGGGTGTCACGGCGCGGGCCGCGAGCCGCGGACGGAGGCCGAGGTCGATCAGGATACGGCTGGCGTTGGGCGAGAGCTGCAGGCCGGCGCCGGCTTCTTCCAGCCGTTCCGCCTTTTCAAGAATGATGACGCGAAAGCCGCGGGAGGCGAGCGCGAGCGATGCCGTCAGCCCCCCGATCCCGGCACCAGCAACGACGATGGTGCGCGCCGCAGCCACCGAACGGTCAGGCGACCTTGTCCTTCAGGACGCATTCCGGCGGTCGCGCTTCGCCCGCGGCGAGGTCGCCGGCAAAGCGGTAGAGCGTCGAGCAGTAGGGGCAGATGATCTCGTTATCGTTGCCGAGGTCGAGGAACACATGCGGATGGTCGAACGGCGGGTTGGCGCCCACACACATGAATTCCTGCGAGCCGATCTCGATTACCGAGACTCCGGCGTCGTTGTGGAAATGCGGGACGACATGGTCGGACATCAGTTTCACCCTGGATAGCAGCGACGTGCGGACGCAATCAACACGATGCGGCGGCTCGAAACGCCGCGCACCATACTTGCGGGTGCAGGTGATTCCTAGGGCCCCGTTCCGCACATCTGCTCATGCAAATTCGACACAATCTTGTCGTCGGAGAGAAGCCCTTCTTTCGTCGGGGCGGTTGTGTCTTAAAAACGGCATACCATCTGAAGTAAGGCGAAAACATTAGGTTTTTTACGGATGATGAGGTGGTTGGGGCCAGGTTGGGCCGTGGCGGGCGTTGCGTTCAGCATTGCTGTGTGCGCGGCGCTGTGGCCGCACGCCCGCGAGGCCGGCGCCATTCTGGCGGCGCATAACGACCCCGCGACGCTCGCTGATCTGCAGCTCAATTCTGCCCTGCGGAACAAGCCGGCGCTGGTCGCCGAGAACATCGAGGCGGCGCTGGCGGCCGGCGATGCCGATCTCGCCGCAAGCTTTATCGAACTCGCCCGCGAGAAGAACATCGCCGTCAGCGACGAGATGTCGAAACGCGTCAGTGACGCCGTTAGTGACGCGGGTTCGGCTGCGCATTTTGCCAAGCGCTTCGCCACGGGCCTGGTGACCGGCACGGCCGATGACGTCGCGAGCCTGTCGGGCACGGTTGCCGGCGATCTCTTTGTGTTCGGCGATATCAGGGACGTCGTGCGTGAAGGCAAGAATCTGGCGACGGGCGAGGAAGCCGACCGCCTGGTGCTGGGCCTTGCCACGGTCGGACTTGCGGTGACGGCTGCAACCTATGTGTCGGTCGGCGGTGCCGGGCCGCTGCGAGCTGGTCTCACCATGGTCAAGGATGCCCGCAAGGTCGGACGGCTGGGCGAGGGGCTGACGCAATGGGCCGGCCGCTCGGCGCGCGAGGTGGTCGATGCGCCGGTGCTGCAACAGGCGGTGGCGAAGAGTTCGGTGTTGCGGCCGGGCGAGACCATCAGCGCGATCAAGGCGGCGTTTCGTGCCGAGAAGGCCGGCGCGCTGGTGCGGCTGGCGAAAGATGTCGGACGTGTCGGCGAAAAAGCCGGCACGCGCGGCGCGCTCGACACACTGCGCATCGCGGAGGGACCGAAGGACGTCGCACGCGCGGCGCGGCTCGCGGAAGCCAAGGGCGGGCAGACCCGCGCGATCCTGAAGATCCTCGGTCGCGGTGCCTTGCTGTTGACCGGGGGTCTGATTGATCTGACGCTGTGGATTTTCAGCGCGCTGCTTGCCCTGTTCGGCGTGCTGTCGTCGATCAAGGCTGCGAGCGAGCGGGCGACGCAGGCCTGGCTCGACCGCCGCAAGGCGAAACGATTGCGTCTGCAGATGGCGGCAGCGGTCGCGGGATAGAGAACAAGCGGGATTGGATGACACGAGGACATGTGCGGCAGCGTCCGCGCATGGTTGGCTTGCGAAGAACCTGGCTTTACCAACGCCCATGTTGCAACGACCTTCCTGAAAAGAAAGGCGGACCAAGCGATGTCGAGTTTTCAGAACGGCCCTGTCGAAATTGCCTATCTCGACGAAGGCGAGGGTGAGCCGGTCGTGCTGGTGCACGGTTTTGCATCGAGCAAGAACGTGAACTGGGTCTATCCGACCTGGGTCTCGGAGCTGAAGCGAAGCGGCCGCCGCGTGGTTGCGCTGGACAATCGCGGCCATGGCGAATCCGCAAAACTCTACGACCCCGAGCAATACACCATTCCCAACATGGCGGGCGACGTCATCGCGCTGATGGACCATCTCGGCATCGCGCGCGCCGACGTGATGGGCTATTCGCTGGGATCGCGCATGACCGCGCAGCTGGCGCTGAGCGCGCCGGAGCGGCTGCGCTCGGCGATCTTTGGCGGTATCGGCATGGCCATGATCGAGGGCGGCGGTCCCGGCGAGAATGTCGCCGAAGCCCTCGAAGCGCCGTCACTGGATGAGGTCGCCGATCCCGTGGGGCGAACCTTCCGCGCCTTCGCCGACCAGACCC
>Ga0081540_1001468_pt1 | contig 20353 bp, 18 predicted proteins | sample TabmetS2T1R1_FD_71024 | JGI IMG/M metagenome (GOLD analysis project Ga0081540, IMG submission 71024) | Tabebuia heterophylla rhizosphere microbial communities from the University of Puerto Rico - S2T1R1 | ecosystem: Host-associated > Plants > Roots > Rhizosphere ... | reverse complement strand
GCGCGCGGGGGGGGGGGGTGCCGGGGGTGGCGCCTGTTGGGGGGCGGTGGGGTGGGGGGGAGGGGGGGAGCCGATGTCCCCGCCGGCCACGCCGTAGGTTGCGCTCGTCGCTCCCGAGATGTCCACGCAACCTGTGCCGCCGGAGTTGCACCGCTGCCACTGGTAGGTGTAGATGAGCGGCGTCGAGCCGTTCCAGGTGCCCGTGGACGCGCTGAGCGTGGAGCCGTCGGCGGCGTTTCCACTGATCGCGGGTGGGGTGACGTTCGAGGGCGGGGTCGGCGGACCGGTCGCTTTGTACTTCTCGTCCAGCCAAGCGGTGACGGCCTGGCGGTCGCTTGTGCTCATCGCGCCCGTGTAATAGAGGATCTCCGCGATCTGCGAATGAGACAGGTCGTAGCCGTACTGCGCGGAGGTGCTGAGGCCGCCGACGCTAAAGCCGTCCATGGAGGCGCCGCCGGCGTTCCCGGTCCCGACGAGCGTGCCGTTCTGATACAGGCTTGAGCCCGCTCCCTTGAAGGTTCCGCTGAAGATCGAAAACGAGCTGAACGGATACGTGAACCCGCCGAAGTCGAGGTCGATGTTCGCGTAGAGGCGCTGCTGGTTCGCGCCGGGACGTCCGAAGACCTGGCGGACGCCCGAGTTGCGGGAGTCGAAGAGGAATGCGCGGTTCGTCGTGTTTGCGTCGAGCGAGCGGTAGACGATGAAGAACGTGTCCGGCTGAGCGAACGCGAAGGTGCTGCCGTAGGTCTTCATCAACGAGCTCGTCCCGTCGAACTCGAGTGCTGCACGACCGTTGACCGCGTTCCGGCGCATGGTTGCCGTCTGGTTCGGCGCAAAGGCAGTGAGGTCGCGCCCGAAACCGCTCTTGTCGGGCCAGGTCGCAACCGCTGAGCCGTCGGCGCCCGTCGTCGTGTCCGCCTCATACCAGAGCTGCAGTCCCGTCGTCACCGGCGGGATGGGTGCCGCCGCGACGCCCGCGCCCGGGGTGGCGGCGGGCAGGCCCCCCCCGCGCCTCCTCCTCCCCCCGCCCCCCTGCCGCCCCCCCCCTGCCGATAGCGCTCTACGGCGTCCATGTCCACTCCTCGCCTCGCATCGGCCCCCGCGGCGCCCCCTGCCTCTGCGCCGGCCTGGGGGACAACAGGGCAGCCGGCTGCGGTTGTTCCCGGAGTTCGAGGGTGCCGCGCCCGGGCCCGGGGCGCCAGCGCGCGTTCGGGCGGACGGGGTGTGGCATCGTGATCGCGTGCACACCGGCCTGGTCGCCGCGGTCGTCACCGTGGCACTTCTGGCCGCCGTGTCCGGTGTCGTCGTGGCGTTGCGCAACCGGGCCCCCGGAGACGTCACCCTGGTACTGGCCGCCCTGGGAGCCCTGCTCTCCGTGGTGCAGTCGGTCGCCGCCTTCGTCGACCTCGCCCAGGGCCGCCGGCCGCCCGAGACGGCCACCTACATCGGCTACCTGATCGGCATCGTCGTCGTCCTGCCGCTGGCGATCGTGTGGGCGCTGGCCGAACGCACCCGGTGGAGCGGGCTGGTCGTGGCCGTCGGAGGCCTCACGGTTGCGATCATGACGGCGCGCCTCGTCATGCTCTCCCGAGGCGCCAGTGCCTGAGCCGCGACCCGTCGCAGGGTCGGCACCGGAGGGTCAGCAGCCCAGACCGACAGCCAGCGGACCGGGCCGCGTCCTGGTCGCCGTCTACGCCGTCTTCGCGCTCGCCGCCACGTCCAGGGCGGCGTTCCAGCTCGCCACCGACTTCTCCCGGGCACCGCTGGCGTACCTGCTGTCCACGTTCTCGGCAGTCGTGTACATCGTGGCGACGGTGGCGTTGGCGAGCCGGGGGAGTCGGGCCCGCAGGGTCGCGCTGACCGCCTGCTCCGTCGAGCTGGCCGGCGTCCTGGTCATCGGAACCGCCAGCCTGCTCGCCCCGCAGGACTTCCCGAAGGCGACCGTCTGGTCCGGCTACGGCTCGGGTTACGGATTCGTGCCGCTGGTCCTGCCGGTGATCGGCCTGTGGTGGCTGCGCCGGACGGCGCGGACGCCGCGCGAGGCCGCGGCGAACGGAGCCGCCAGGGGATCCCGACGGGGTTAGCGGATTCCGAGGCCAGGGGATCCTCGTCCCGCCGTTCTGACATAATGGGCATTATCGGCGTCTCGCGCACCGCGCAGGCGCGCCGGGCGCTCAGGCGTGCCGCGGCCTCACGGCAGCTCCTCGATGCGCACCAGGTTCCCTGCGGGATCGCGGAACGCGCAGTCGCGAACTCCGTAGGGCTGCGCGGCCGGCTCCTGGACGACCTCGGCGCCGGTGGCCTGCAGCGCGTCGAAGGTGGCGTCGAGGTCCTTCGTGGCCAGGACGATCGTGGCGTACGTGCCTTTGGCCATCATCTCGGCGATCGTCCGGCGCTCGTCACCCGTGATGCCCGGATCGGCGGCCGGCGGATGCAGCACGATCGACGTCCGGCGCTGATGGTCGGGCTGGTCCGCCGGCCCGACCGTGATCCAGCGCATGCCGCCGTAACCGACGTCGTTGCGGACTTCGAAGCCGAGGCTGTCCCGGTAGAACGCCAGGGACGCCTCCGGGTCGTTGTGCGGGAGGAAGGTGTAGTGAATGGTGACGTCCACGGCCGTCACGCTAACCGCGGCTCCGCCGCCGGCGCTTCTCGATTCCTGATCGGTCCGCGGCAGCGCACGGCCGACATGCTCGCCTCGCTGCTCGGATCGGAGTGGGCCGGTGACCGACGACCGCGAGCGGTTGGGCGCAAGCTTCGACCAGGTCGCCGACCTCTACGACGACGCCCGGCCGGAGTACCCCGAACGGCTGTTCGACCGTCTCGTCGAGATCACACATCTCCGCCCCGGTGACCGGGTCGTGGAGGTCGGGGCCGGGACCGGCAAGGCCACCCTCGCCCTCGCGCGCCGAGGCCTGCAGGTCACCGCGCTGGAGCCCGGGCACGCGCTGGCTGCCCGGGCTCGCGCCAACCTCGCCGGGTCTCCCGACGTCGACGTCGTCGAGACCCGGTTCGAGGCCTGGGACGGCGAGCCGGGTGGATACGACGCGGTCGTCGCCGCGACCTCGTGGCATTGGATCGACCCCGCCGTCCGGTACGGCCTCGCCGCCCGCGCCCTGCACCCGAGCGGCCATCTCGCCTTCTGGAGCGCCTCCCACGTCTTTCCTCCGGGCGGCGACCCGTTCTTCGCGCAGATCCAGCAGGTGTACGACGAGATCGGCGAGCGCCTACCGCCCCACACGGGTCGCCCGGCGCCCGGTCAGCTACCCGAGGAGACGGCCGACATCAGGGCCAGCGGTCTCTTCGACGTGGTCGCAGTGGAGCACGTCGACTGGACCCTGGACTACGACATCGAGGCCTACATCCGCCTGCTGCTGACGTTCTCCGGGCACATCGCGATGACGCCCGGCCAGCGGGAGCGCTTGTTCGGCGAGATCCGCCGCCGACTCGCTGAACGCCCGGACAGGAGCGTCCGGCGGGGCTGGGGAGCGGTCCTGCACGTCGCCAGAGCTCGGAACGGTGAGCGAGCAGCGCCTCCCCGGTCTAGGTCTAGGCCGGGACGATGTTGACCAGCTTCGGGGGCCGGACGACGACCGCCCGGACGTCGCGCCCGGCCAGCGCCCGCACGACCGCGTCGCTCTCCAGGGCCAGCGCCCGCAGCGCGGCGTCGTCGATCCCCGGCGGCACCGCCAGCCGGTCACGAACCTTGCCGGCGACCTGGACCACGCATGTCACCGTCTCCTGGACCAGCAGCTCGGGGTCGACCGCCGGCCAACCGGCCAACGCGACCGTGGGGCGGTGGCCCAGCCGCTCCCACATGTCCTCCGCCGTGTACGGGGCGAACAGCGACAACATCACCGCGACCGCCTCGACGGCCTCCCGCACCGCCGGGTCGGCCGGCCCGGGACCGGCGTCGACGGCCTTGCGGGTGACGTTGACCAGCTCCATGACCCGCGCGACGGCGACGTTGAAGCGCATCGTCTCCACCGCGTGGGTCGCCTCGTCCACAGCGTGCGCGGTCGCCTTCCGCAGCGCCACGTCCCCCGTCGTCACGTCGGCGTCCGGTGAGCCCTCGACCTCCCCGGCCAGCCGCCAGGCCCGAGCAAGGAACCTGGCGGATCCGGCCGGCGACACGTCCGCCCAGTCGATGTCCTCCTCCGGCGGCCCGGCGAAGACCATGGTCAGCCGGACGGCGTCGACGCCGTGCGCGGCCAGCTCGTCGGACAGCCGGACCAGGTTGCCCCGCGACTTGCTCATCGCCGCGCCGTCCATGATGACCAGACCCTGGTTCAGCAGCCGGGTGAACGGCTCGACGAACGAGACCATCCCCAGGTCGTGCAGCACCTTGATGAAGAACCGCGCGTACAGCAGGTGCAGGACGGCATGCGTGACGCCGCCCACGTACTGGTCGACCGGCAGCCACCTCGCGACCTCGGCCTCGTCGAAGGGGACGTCGTCGCGATGGGGCGAGCAGTACCGCAGGAAGTACCAGGAGGAGTCGACGAACGTGTCCATCGTGTCGGTGTCCCGCATCGCGGGGCCCCCGCAGCGCGGGCACGTCACGTTGACCCAGTCAGCTGCGGCGCCCAGCGGCGACGTGCCGCGAGGCGCCAGGTCCAGCCCCTCGGTCGGCGGCAGGGTCACCGGCAGGTCGGCGTCCGGGACCGGCACCTCCCCGTCGACAGGGCAGTGGATGATCGGGATCGGGGTGCCCCAGTAGCGCTGACGAGAGACCAGCCAGTCGCGCAGCCGGTAGTTGACCGCGGCCTCGCCGGTTCCCCGCCCGCGCATGATCTCGATGATCCGCGCGATCGCGTCCTCCTTGCGCAGCCCGTCCAGAGGCCCGCTGTTGACGAGCACGCCGTCGCCCGCGGTCGCCACGCCGGTGACGGCGGGGTCCTCCTCCCCCGTGTCGACGACGATACGGACCGGCAGATCGAACACACGTGCGAAATCCAGGTCGCGTTGGTCGTGCGCGGGCACGGCCATGATCGCCCCGTGCCCGTAGTCGGCCAGCACGTAGTCGGCGACCCAGATCGGCAGCCGCTCTCCGTTCACCGGATTGATGGCGTAGCGGTGCAGGAAGACCCCCGTCTTCTCGTGCTCCGTCGACAGTCGGTCGATCTCACTGGTCCGTCGGACCTGCTCCAGGTACGCCTCGAACTCCGCCTGGGCCGGTGAGCCCTGGGCCAGCTCGGCGGCCAGGTCGGAGTCGGCCGCCACGACGAAGAACGTCGCGCCGAACAGGGTGTCCGGCCGCGTCGTGTAGATCGTCACCGGCTCGTCCCGGCCCTCGATCACGAACGCGACGTCCGCGCCGGTCGAGCGCCCGATCCAGTTCCGCTGCATCGTCAGGACCTTCTCCGGCCACCGGCCCTCCAGCTGCGCCATGTCGTCCAGCAGCCGGTCCGCGTACTCGGTGATCCGGAAGTACCACTGGGTCAGCTTCTTCTTCGTGACCGGCGTGTCGCAGCGCTCGCACCGCCCGGCGATCACCTGTTCGTTGGCCAGCACCGTCTGGTCGTGCGGGCACCAGTTGACCAAGGACGGCTTCCGATAGGCCAGTCCGCGCTCGTAGAAGCGCAGGAACAACCACTGGTTCCACCGGTAGTACTCAGGGTCGGAGGTGTACAGCACGCGGTCCCAGTCGAACGAGCAGGCGTACCGGCGCATGGACGCGCGCTGCTGCTCGATGTTCTGGTACGTCCAGACCCGCGGGTCCTGCCCGCGCTGGATGGCCGCGTTCTCCGCCGGCAAGCCGAAGGAGTCCCAGCCGATGGGGTGCATCACGTTGTAGCCACGCTGCACCCAGTACCTCGCGATGACGTCGCCCAGCGCGTACGCCTCTGCGTGGCCCATGTGCAGGTCCCCCGACGGATACGGAAACATGTCCAGCACGTACAGCCGCGGGCGGTCGTCGTCGGGGCGGCCCGAGCGGAACGGCGCGAGCCGGTCCCAGACCGGCAGCCACGTGTTCTGCAGCACGACAGGGTCGTAGCCCGCGGCACCCCGGTCGGGCGGCCGCAGGCGCTCCTCGCGGGTGGTGGTCTCCGTCACCGTGTCCTCGTCTCTCTGGTGCCCTCGTGTCGGCTCGGCCAGGCTCAGCATTGTCCGGACAGCAAAAGACCCCTCGCACAGGAGGGGTCGCCGCGCCGACGCCGGCCGCCGTGGATCCCCGCGGATCGAGCGGCCGATGTGTCAGCGCGGCTGTCGAAGAAGCAGGCTGTGCCGCACGATTCCAAGAATACTCCGCGGCGCGCAGGCATTCCCGCGTGTTCCGGTCGTCGTGCCGAGCGCGGCGCCCCCCCTCCGCGCCCTGCCGGTGTGTCGCGGCCGGCCTGCCGTACTCGCGGTGGACCGCATCCGGTCCCCCGTCGGTGCCGCTTCTGGTCACCCGGTCACCCGTTCGACGGCTCAACTCCCCCGCCGGACAGCCGTAGACATCACTGTGGGTGAACGAGCTGGCGGCCTCCGCCCGCGGCGCCGTGCCCTGCCGTCCGCCGTCCTCGTGACAGGGATGCTCATGGGGCCCGCCGTCGCGAGCAGCGCCGCGACCACCACCACCACCATCGCCTCCACCATCGCCACCACCACGACCGCCGCCCCCGGCCCGGGACACCGCGCGGCTGCGCCCGACCCCACGAAGCCGAAGCCGCCGAACGGAGCCGGCGGCTCCGAACAGCAACCGACGCCCGCACAGCTGGCGGCCCGGGCGAGGGCCCTGGCGCTCCGCGAGCAGCTGCGCGAGCAGGCCACCGACGCCGAGGTCGCCCGGGCGGCCCTCACCGACGCATCCCAGAACGCCGCCGCCGCGCTGCAGACCTACCGGAGCGCGGTTCAGGCCCAGCAGCAGGCCCAACTGGCCGCCGCCCAGGCTCAGGCGCGACTGGAGCAGGCGGGCCAGGCCGTGGAGGCGCAGCGCGCAGCGCTGGGTCGCTGGGCCTGGCAGGCCTACGTCTCAGGCGGCCTCCTGGCCCGCTCCCCCGCGATGCTCACGCTCCTCGACGGCGGGACGACCGACCAGCTCGGCACCGTCCAGGTCATGGTCAAATCCGTCGGCGACGGTCAGGCGCAGGCGCTGGACGCGCTCCGGGCCGCGCAGGTCGCCCAGCAGCAGGCTCTCGACACGGCGACCGCCGCCCAACAGGGTGCGGACGCCGACGCCGCCCTGGCCGAGGAGGCCAAGGCGGCCGCGGACGACGCGGTGGCCCAGCACCGGGTCACCCTCGAGCACGCCCAGCTCGCGCTAGCGGCGACGCAGTCCGCCGCCGCGGACGCCGACCGCGATGCACAGCTGCTCGAGATGGTCGACTCCTACACCGGCGGGCTGCCCGGAGCCGGACACGCTGTCACCGGGCCCGTCGGTGACTGCCCCGGCGGAGACGTCTCGACCTTCCCCAACGGGCGCATCCCGGTGGCACTGCTGTGCCCGGTCTGGGCGGCGCCCGGCACGTACCTGCGCGCCGACGCGGAGTTCGCGTTCGACCGGTTGAGCCACGCCTACGCGCAGGCCTTCGGCACGCCCATCTGCGTCACCGACGCCTACCGCTCCTACGAGGACCAGGTCCGGGTCTTCGCCGAGCGGCCCGGGTTCGCGGCCAAGCCGGGCACCAGTAACCACGGCTGGGGAACGGCGGCCGACCTGTGCGGCGGAATCCAGTCCTTCGGCACCCGGCAGCACGCCTGGATGCTCGCCAACGCGCCGCTGTTCGGCTGGTTCCACCCGTCGTGGGCGGAGCCGACCGGCTCGCTTCCCGAGGCGTGGCACTGGGAGTTCGGCGGCTGAGCCGGCTGGTCCGCTCGTGGCTTCGGGGCACGACATGGCGCAAGATGTCCGCGTGCCCGTGACCCCGGGGCTCCATCCGTATCTGCAGGTGAGCCGTCCCTTCGTGCTCGCCCACCGCGGGCTGGCCACGAACGCTCCGGAGAACTCGATGGCCGCGTTCGCCGCGGCCGTCGGCACCGGCGCCACCCACCTCGAGACCGACGTCCGCGCCACCGCGGACGGCGCTCTCGTCGCGTTCCACGACAGCCGGCTGGACCGCCTCACCGACCTCACCGGGCCGATCGCGGACGTTTCCTGGACGACGCTGCAGCGGGCTCGGCTCGGCGCCGAGCGCGTTCCCCTGCTCGAGGACGTGCTGACGGCCTGGCCGAGGTTGCGGGTGAACGTCGACGTCAAGGCGGCAGCCGCCGTCGTGCCGTTCGCCGAGCTGGTACGCAGGACCGAGTCGATCGACCGAGTGTGCGTGGCCTCCTTCAGCGACCGGCGCCGGCGCGCCGCCGTCCGTGCCCTGGCCGGCCTCGGCCGGGTGGCGTACAGCCCCGGCGTCGTCGGGAGCGCACGGGTGGTGGCTCTCGCGGCCGCCGGCGCCCCGTCGCCGGTCCTGCGTCGCGCGCTGCAGGGCGCCGTCGCCCTGCAGGTGCCGGACCGGGCTGGACCCCTGCCGGTGATCACCCGCCGGCTGGTGTCCGCCGTCCAGCAGGCCGGTGCGCAGGTCCACGCCTGGACCGTCTACGACCCTGCGCGCATGCTCCAGCTGCTCGACCTCGGTGTCGACGCCATCGTGACGAACCGGGCCGATCTCGCGGTTCCGCTCGTGGCAGCGATGGCTGAGCGGGCGGCCTGACGCATGGACGGCGCAGCCGGCCGCCCCACCGACCGGGCGGGATCAGTCTCGGCGGGCGGCCCTCCGGCGGGCGGCCGTCCGGCGGAGCTGGCCGACGGCCTCCAGCGACGCCGGGAGCAGCGCAGCTGGTACTTCTACGACTGGGCGAACTCCGCCTACGTCACCACCACGTTGACCGTCTTGTTCGGCCCGTACCTGACGGCCGTGGCGAAGCGGTCCGCCTGCCCCGCCCTGCCCTCGGACGCCGACTGCCGGGTGGACCTCTCCGTGCTCGGGGTTCCGGTGAGCCCGGGGTCACTCGCTCTCTACGCCGTCACGGCGACGACGTTGATCTCGGCGCTCCTGCTGCCGATCGTCGGGGCACTCGTCGACAGATCCGGCAACAAGCGCACGATGCTCGCCCGGTTCGCCTGGCTCGGCGCCGCCGCCGCGTCGGCTCTGGTGTTCGTGGCGGGGAACGATTGGCGCCTGGGCGTCGTCCTCCAGCTCGTCGCCAGCCTGTCGCTCGGCTGCTCGCTGGTCGTCTATGACGCGATCCTCATCGACATCGCCACCCCCGACGAGCGTGACGCCGTCTCCAGCCGCGGCTGGGCTCTCGGCTACCTCGGCGGAGGCCTGCTGCTCGCGCTGGACCTCGTCGTCGTCCAGGCTCACGCGACGTTCGGCCTGAGCCAGTCGGCCGCCGTGCGGCTGAGCCTGCTGTCGGCGGGTGTCTGGTGGGGGGCCTTCACGCTCATCCCCTACTTCGGGCTCAAGGACCGTCCCCCGCGCGCTGTGCTCCCCGAGGCCGGGCGCGGCCTGCTGGGCGCGGCCTTCGGGCAGCTCGCCGCGACCCTGCGGGATCTGCGGGGGTACCCGCAGACCCTGCGCTTCCTGCTCGCCTACCTCTTCTTCAACGACGGGATCCAGACCGTGATCGCCGCGGCGAGCATCTTCGCCGCCGAGCAGCTGGGCCTGCCGCAGGGCCAGCTCATCACGTCGATCCTGGTGGTCCAGTTCGTCGCGTTCGGCGGAGCGCTGCTGTTCGGGCGGATCGCCGCCCGGGTCGGTGCGAAGCGGGCGGTGTTGGCGAGCCTGGCGCTGTGGTGCGCCGTCGTGGCCGCCGGATTCGTCCTGCCCGCGCACCGGTTCGGGCTCTTCCTCGCGCTCGCGGTGCTGATCGGCGTGGTTCTGGGCGGCAGCCAGGCCCTGTCCCGGTCCCTGTACAGCCAGCTCGTGCCGCTCGGCCGCGAGGCCGAGTACTTCAGCCTGTACCAGTCGGCCGAGCGGGGGACGAGCTGGTCCGGCACGCTGCTCTTCGGGCTTGTGTTCCAGCTCACACACACGTACCGGGCCGCGATCGTCGCGCTCGTCGTGTTCTTCGTTCTCGGCGGCGCGCTGCTCGCGCGGGTCGATGTCCGGCGCGGGATCCTGGACGCAGGCAACGAGCTCCCCGCCGTGGTCTGACCCGCTCGGGACCCGTTTCCACGGCGGCCCGAACCAGCTCGGCCGGACGGGCGGTTCCGTCCACAGGTGTGGAACATTTCCCCACTGCGCCGCGTTACTTGGTGGTAACCGGGGGAACCGGCCTTGTCGTCTTCTGTCGACAGGGTGCGACCACTGACCCGATCTTTCCCGACTGACGCCCGGAGGGGACTGCGATGAGCGACCGGAGCATGCGGGGCACCCGCCTGGGTGCGCAGAGCCTCGAGAGCGACACCGGCGTCCAGCCCGCGGCGCGTCAGGACGTTGTCTACAACTGCCCCAATGGTCACACCGTGGTCGTCCCGCTCTCCGTCGAGGCCGAGGTACCGGCGCTGTGGGAGTGCCGCTGCGGTGCCATGGCCCTGCGCGAGAACCACGAGCGCCCCGATGAGAAGCCCGTCAAGCCCGCTCGCACCCACTGGGACATGCTGATGGAGCGGCGGACGACCGCCGAGCTCGAGGAGCTCCTGGCCGAGCGTCTCGAGCTGCTCCGCAGCGGCCGGCTCCACCAGCGCCGCAGCGCCTGACCCCTGACCCGGGCGCCGCCTCCCCCCGTCGGCGCCCGATGCGACGCCCTTCCCCCAGGGCGTCGAGAGGCCCCGTGCCACCCCCCCGGGCACGGGGCCTCACCGTTGTGCACCGTCGGCTCGACCGGGTCGTTTGCGGTCAGCTCACCCCACGTCCCTACCTGTCCCCGATCGTCCGCCGGACGCCGGCAGGCGCGGTGGCATGGACTGCGGGTCGTCCTCCACCCACGACGTCACCTGAACGCCGTCGACGACCTCCCCCTGCACGGTGACGCGCCGGGCGGCCACCTCGAAGCGCCGCCGGATCCGGTGCCCGAGGAACCTTGCGACCAGGGACCGGACGGGCGGCAGCAGGAGCAGGAGCCCGGCGACGTCCGTCAGCAGGCCCGGCACGAGCAGCAGCCCCCCGGCGACGAACCGAAGGCCGGCGTCCCCCACCTCCCGGCCCGGCGCCGCGCCCGTGCGCATCCGGCCGAGCTCGCGTGCAGCGCTCGCTCCGGCGCGACGCAGCAACGCCAGGCCGAGCACGCTTCCGGCGAGGATGAGCAGCACCGTGACCCAGCCGCCGATCCAGTGCGCGACGACGAGCGCGACGACGATCTCGGCGATCGGTACCAGGAGCAGGACGGCGGCCGCCGCCGAGAGCGCCCGGCGCAGGGGTCGCCTCGAAGGCCCCATGGACGACGAAGGGGACATGTCAACCTCCCGGCCGACTCGAGAACGGGGTGGCCGCGCGAGTGCGCCGAGGCAGCCGGTTCCGCCGCTCCCGCAGGCCCCAGACGGTCACCCGGATCAGGGCCTCGACGACGATGGCGCGGTTCATCTTGCTGGCCCCGAGCTCCCGCTCGACGAAGGTGATCGGGACCTCCTCCACGCGCAGCCCCGCTCGCACGGCGCGCCACGCCAGGTCGACCTGGAAGCAGTAGCCCTGCGACTCCACGTGCTCCAGCCCCATCGCCTCCAGGGACCGCACCCGGATCGCGCGGAAGCCGCCCGTGGCATCCCGTAGTGGGATGCCGAGCACCAGCCGGGCGTAGGCGTTGCCGCCGCGGCTGAGTGCCTTGCGGGACAGCGGCCAGTTCACCACCGACCCACCCGGCACCCAGCGCGAGCCGAGCACGAGGTCGGCGCCGTCCGCGATCCGCTCCAGCAGCGACGGCAGCTGCTCGGGCGGGTGGGAGCCGTCGGCGTCCATCTCGACGAGCACGTCGTACCCGCGCGCCTGCCCCCACCCGAAGCCGTCCAGATAGGCCGCGCCGAGGCCCTGCTTGCCGGGCCGGTGCAGAACGTGGACGGCCGGGTCGGCGGCAGCGGCCTCGTCGGCCAGCTGTCCCGTGCCGTCCGGGCTGTCGTCGTCGGTCACCAGCACGTCGGCGCCGGGCACGGCTGCCCGCACCCGGGCGAGAATGCGGGGCAGGTTCTCCCGCTCGTCGTACGTGGGCAGGACGACGAGGACGCGGAGGCCCTGCGGTCGCGCCTCGGCAGTCATCGCTCGGTTCCCGCCACCGGCTCCCGGGCCGGGCCCCCCGAGCTCACCGGGCCGGCCGCGGCCTGGACGGGCGCCACTGCAGTAGTGGGAGTCGTGGGAGTCGTGGGAGCCGTGGGAGGGGTGCCGCGGCCGCTGCGGTCGCGGACCAGAGCTAGACCGACGAGCACGCCCCCGGCTGCCGCGAGGACCACCTCGGGCACCGGGCCGACCCGGGTCGCGACGGTCAGCCCGGTGCTCAGGGGCAGCCGGGCGGTCAGGACGTCCCGGGTGAACAGGCTCGAGCGATCGACGACCGATCCGTCCGGCTCGACCAGCCCGCTGACCCCGACCGTCGAGATGTGGACGACGGCGCGTCCGGCCTCCACGGCACGCAGTCGGGACATCGCCAGCTGCTGGACGCTCTCGTCCGTGTAGCCGAACGTCGCGTTGTTCGTCTGGACGACGAGAAGCTGCGCACCCCCGGTGACCGTATCCCGGACGAGGTCGTCGTAGGCCACCTCGAAGCAGATGACGTCGCCGATCCTGGCCGGCCCGAGCTGCAGGACGCCGGGGTTGGTGCCAGCGGCAAAGTCCTTGGGCACGAGATCGACCTTGTCGTTGAAGATCCGGAAGAACGACCGGTAGGGGATGTACTCAGCGAACGGCACGGGGTGGCGCTTGACGTAACGCTCACCTGGGCCGGGCGACGCGGACGAGGCCGGCCCCCAGACGATCGCCGCGTTCGAGACCTCGTTCCCCGGACCCTGCAGGACCGCCCCCACCAAGACCGGGACGCCGACGTCGCCGGCGGCTGTGGTGATCTCCCGGTACGCGTCGGCGTTGCGCAGGGGGTCGATGTCGCTGGAGTTCTCGGGCCAGATGACGACGTCCGGGGCCGGAGTGCGGCCGGCTCGGACCGCGGCCGCCAGCTCGGCGGTCGCGGCAGCGTGGTCGTCCAGCACGGCCCGGCGCTGGGCGTTGAAGTCCAGCCCGGCGACCGGGACGTCGCCCTGCACGGCGGCGACCTGCAGGGTGCGGGTGGAGCCGGCGGCGGTGGCGTCCCCCAGTCGCACCGCGAGCGGCCCGGCCACCGTGAGGGCCACGGCGCCGACCAGGGCCCCTGCGGCCGGCACGAGTCGCACGCCGGCGTGGTGGGCATCGGTGGCCGCATGAGCCACCAGCGCGCGGCGCCCACGAGCGGCCGGGATCAGCGCGACGACGGCCACCGCGAGGCATGCCCCGGCGGCGGCGACGGTGGCCGTGACCAGTGGTGCACCGCCGAGGGCCGCCCAGCCCAGGGCCGGCGCACCCGACTGCGAGAAGGCGAGCCGCCCCCAGGGAAAGCCTCCGAAGGGCAGCCGTGAGCGAAGGCCCTCCTGCAGGACCCACAGCCCGGTCACGGCGACGACGATGCCGGGGCGGCCGCCGGGGGCCCGCCACGCCCAGGGCAGCGCGGCCGCCATCAGCGCGAAGAAGCACGCCTGCGATGTGGCGAGCGCCAGCCACGGCGCCGCGCCGACGTAGACGCCCGCCCACTGCACGAGGGGCGTGAAGTACGCCAGCCCACCGGCGAGGCCGATGAGCGCGGCCTGGACGGCTCGCTGCCCCCGGACGGCGAGGACGAGAGCGGCGACGCCGACGGCAGCGAGGGGCCACCAGCCGGGCGACGGAAACGAGAGGTCGAGGAGGAGGCCGCCGAGCACACCGAGGAGGATCGCGACGGGCAGCCGCAGCCTGCCGTCGTCGCGCCCATCCATTACTGCAGGGTAATCGGCGCTCGTGGCGGGCTCGACCGGGCCCACACGGCCCTTCGGTCCGGCAGTGACCCCGTCGGCTGCGAGGCCGCCCCCGTTGTCTACTGGGCGTGCGGGCCCGGTCCCTGCCCACCGATGGTCGTCGGGTTGGGGACTGACCTCCCCTGCCCGCGACGACCGTCCTGGAGGGGTGGACGGCCACTCGGAAACCTAGTCGGCCCCCAACACGTGTCAAGGTCCCCCCGACCAGCCCCTTTCCGTGTCACCGCAGGTCATCAAGGTTCTGGCGGACCTACCCTCCGAACGAGTGAATCCAGAATCCCCCGGCGTGTCGCGCGGCGTGTCGCCTGATGGATGGGTAGGGCTCGGGAGCGACGCGGGGAACATCTTCCGTTCCCGTTGCGTTCAGCGGCCGTTCCCGATCACGTGGGCGGATCAGGCGGGGAGGTGCCCGCTCGGAGCCGGGACGACGACCGTACCGCGGGCCGTCGTCACGACGAGCGGTGGGTCGAGCACTTCCGCCGCGCTCGTCGAGCGGTCCGGGCGGCCTCGGCAGAGTACGGTCGCCCGGAGCTCGAGCTCTCGGCTGCGCCGTCCGACCCGCATGACGGTCGCGGTGACCTCGAGAACGTCGCCGGCTCGGACGGGCGCCAGGAACTGGACCTCGGAGTACGAGGCGAACAATCCCTCGTCGCCGTCCATGCGGATGCAGACCTCCGTCGCCACGTCCCCGAAGCAGGCCAAGGTGTACGCACCGTCGACGAGATCGCCGGCGTAGTGGGCGTGCGAATACGGCACGTACCGCCGATGCGTCACGGTGACCCCCAGGCGAGGGTCCTCGGTGGCGTCGCCCATCAGCCCGCCTTCCGGTGCGGCGTGTCCAGCGGCGCGAGCGCGTGGACGAGGTAGGAGGCGACCTCGCCGGGCGTCGTGCCGCGCCCGAAGATGCGATGGACGCCGAGCTCGGTGGCTGCCGACTCGTCGAACCGCGGTCCCCCGACGACGAGCAGCGGCCGCCGGGGCGCAGGCAGCGCCTCGCGGAACGCCGCCGACATCTCGGCTGTGTTGTGCAGGTGCGCGTCGCGCTGGGTCACGACCTGGGAGACGAGAACGGCGTCGGCGTGCTCCTCGATCGCGCGCCGGACGAGCTCGGGCACGGGTACCTGTGCGCCGAGGTTGATCACCTTGATCTCCCGGTAGTACTCCAGGCCCTTCTCCCCCGCGAAGCCCTTGATGTTCAGGATCGCGTCGATCCCGACGGTGTGCGCGTCGGTGCCGATGCAGGCGCCGACGACCACGAGCTTGCGCCGCAGCCGTGTCTTGATCGCCGTATTGACCTCCTTCGGCGACAGCAGCGGGTACTCGCGGTCGACGACCTGGACCTGGTCGAGCTCCACGAGGTGGCGCACCGGCCCGTAGACGATGAAGAAGGTGAAGTCCGGACCCATCGCCTTGCTGTGGACGACCAACGCAGGGTCCAGGCCCATCTTCTGCGCGAGCTGGGCGGCGGCGCCGTCCGCCCGCTTGCCGGCCGGCAGCGGCAGCGTGAACGAGACCTGGACCATCCCGTCACCGGTGGCGTCTCCGTAGGGGCGGACGACGCGCTGATCGGTCATCGGCTCGCTCCGGCTTCGAGCAGCTCGGTGGCGGGGTTGGCATAGTCGGGGGCCTTCCGGACGACGCCGTCCAGGCCCTTGCCCGCGTCCGGCGGACGGCGCATGAGTCCGAACGTGCCGTCGGCGATCGCGTTCAGCAGCCCGTCGTCGACGATCCGCTCGAGCAGGCCCACGGCCTCGTCGAGCACCGTCCGGGCGCGGGTGGCGATGAACCCGTCGGCAGGTGGGGAGAAGTCCTCGGCGAGCCCCGAGCAGGCGTCGAGCACGTACCTGACGTTCTGCAGCGCCAGGTCGCGGTCCGAGAGCCACGGCGTCACCACGGCCTCGGTCATCATCCCCACCAGCAGGATGCTCTGCCCGGTGAGCACGCCGGCGAGGTTGAAGAACCCGTCGAGCAGGTAGCCCCGGAAGACGTCGCCGGTCATGTGCCTCGTCGGCGGCATCCACTTGAGCGGGGCCTGCGGGAAGAGCGTGCGCGCCAGCAGGGCGTGGGCCAGCTCCAGCCGGAAGGAGTCCTTCAGCTCGGGGTTGATCTCGAAGGCGTGCCCCAGGCCGAGCAGGTGGTCGGGCAGGCCTGCCTCGTGCGCGAACGCCTCGTTGAGAAGCTGGCTGACGGTGACGGTGTGGGCGGCGTCGACGGCGTCCGCAGTGGTCAGGTAGTTGTCCTCACCGGTGTTGATGATGATGCCGGCACGGGCGTGCACCTGACGGCTGAACCGCTGGTCGACGAAGGTCCTGATGGGGTTGATGTCGCGGAAGAGGATCCCGTACATCGAGTCGTTGAGCATCATGTCGAGCCGCTCGAGCCCGGCCAGCGTCGCGATCTCGGGCATGCACAGCCCACTGGCGTAGTTGGTGAGCCGGACGTAGCGGCCGAGCTCCGCGCTGACGTCGTCCAGCGCGGCGCGCATCAGCCGGAAGTTCTCCTGGGTGGCGTAGGTACCGGCGTACCCCTCGCGCGTCGCGCCCTCGGGCACGTAGTCGAGCAGGCTCTGCCCGGTCGAGCGGATGACCGCGATGACGTCGGCACCGGCGCGGGCGGCCGCCCGGGCCTGCGGGATGTCCTCGTAGATGTCGCCGGTGGCGACGATGAGGTAGATCCAGGGACGGCGCGGAGGATCGCCCCACCGCGCGACCAGGCGTGCACGCCGCCGGCGATTGGCGTCGATGGCTCGCAGCCCGCCGGCCACGGCGGCCCGGGCCCGGCTCCTCGCCGATCGAGCCGCGCGGCCCTCGGGAACGCGGAACCCGACCGATCCCACCGCGGCCTTCTGGGCCAGGGTGAGCAGGTCGGAGGCCTGGTCTCGGGCGATCGCGTCCCAGACCGGAAGGCAGACGCCGTGTTCCAGGCCCACCTGGTTCCGGACCGCGTCCACGAGCTGGTTGGCCCACGGCACGCGCTCGGCGTCGGCGCCGGCGAGCCCCGCCATTCGTAGCGTCGCGCGCTCGACCGAAACGGTGGTGTGGCTGCGGGCGAGCGCCACGACCGGTTCCACGGCCCGGCGCGCGAGGCGTCGGGCCCGGTCGGCCGTCCTCCGGTCCAGGTGGAGGACTGGCCGCTCGTTCGCTGAACTCATCCCCGCTCCCGAAGGTTTTCCTGCCGTCGTGGCTCGTAACCGAAGTTTCTTCGGCGCATCCTCGCCCACCGGTCACGATCTCATGAGCCACCTGACGGCGTCGAGCCTGCCGAGGGGTGCACGGCCGGCGGCGGCCGGTGGCTGCTGCGGCTAGTCTGCCTCTCCGCAGAGGGGAGGGCGGATGGGCTACACGCTCGCCCGATGGATCATCGGCCTGGTCTTTCGCGTCGTCTGGCGCCCTCGCATCGTCGGTGTGGAGAACGTGCCACGGACGGGGCCCGTGATCATCGCCAGCAATCATCTGAGCTTCATCGACAGCGTCGTGATCCCGCTCGCGGTGCCGCGCCGGGTGCGCTTCCTGGCCAAGGCGGAGTACTTCGAGGGCCGTGGGGTGCGGGGCCGGGCCGTGGCCGTGTTCTTCCACCTCATCGACGCCGTTCCCGTGCGCCGGACGGGGAACCGCGACTCGATGCGCTCGTTGGAGTCCGCCCTGCAGGTGCTCCGGGAGGGGACGGCCTTCGGCATCTACCCGGAGGGCACGCGCTCCAGGGACGGGCGGCTGTACCGGGGCAGGACGGGCGTCGGATGGTTGGCGGCGACGTCCGGGGCGCCCGTGGTCCCGGTCGCGCTGACGGGGACGGACCAGGTACAACCGGTGGGGTCGAACCGCCTACGTGTCCGCGCGGTCACGGTCCGATTCGGCATGTCGATCGACCCTTCGGGCTACGTCGGGCTTCCGGCCGGTCGCGCTCGCCGGGAGATCACTGACGAGGTGATGAACCGCATCGCCGCGCTGTCACCCCAAGACCGCGTCGACGCCTACAACGAGCCACCCGCCGACGAGGAGGTCGACGCGAACGCCGTCTGACCCTTGCGCTGATCATGCAATCCCCGCTGATCATGCAAACCGTGTCGATCACGTGACGAGACCATCACATGATCGACACGGTTTGCATGATCACGAGTAGAGAAGGGGGTCAGCCGCGACGCCCTGTCGTATCCGCGTCGACGGAACCGCGCCACGAGCCCGTTTCGACGTCGCGGCTCTCGATGAACTCCTTGAACCGCTTCGCGTCGGCCTCGACCCGATGATCATCCACTCCGACGGCGGCGCCGGCCTTCTCCACGAGATCCGACGGCTGCCAGTCGATCTGGATCATGACCCGGGTCTGGTCGTCGTTGAGCCGATGGAACGTCACGACGCCTGCGTGTCCGGTGTCTCCGCCGACGGACTTCCAGGCGATCCGCTCGTCGGGGATCTGCTCGGTGATCTCGGTGTCGAATTCGCGCGTGACACCGCCCACCCTGGTGACCCAATGGTTGTGCGTGTCGTCGATCTGCTCGATCGACTCGACGCCGGTCATGAAGTTCGGAAACGACTCGAATTGGGTCCACTGGTTGTAGGCGGTGCGGACGGGGACGTCGACGTCGACGGATTCCTGAACCTGAGCCATGAGTCGAGCTCCCAACGTGCGGTGATGGCCTTTCGTCTGACGTCCCCGGCGTTACCCCGCCGCCTGCTCCCCATGCGGTCCTTGCGCGAGATTGCACCATGTGTGACGCGTTTCGCAGGGACGCCCGAGGGCTACGCCAGCAGGTCGAAGACGACCTGCCCTCGGACCACCGTTCGCAGACACCGCGGCGCGCCGACGCCGGGCGTGAGGTCGGGCAGCCGGGGCTTCGCCGGCCACGGATCGGTGCTCCGCGCCCGGATCCGCTCGTCCGGTGCCTGCACCACGAGCTCCTCGGTCGCCCAGATCGCCAGCGTCGCCGGACCGCCGACCGCCAGCACGCCCTCCCCCGTCCGGCCCGCCGCCCGCCATCCCCCTCGGGTGTGCGCCGCGAAGGCGGCCGCTGCGCTGATCCGCTGCTCCGGATCGGTCCGGAACACGGCGGCTCGCACGCCCTCCCAGGGGGCGAGCGGGGTCACCGGGCTGTCCGACCCGAAGGCGAGCGGCATCCCGGCCGCTGCCATCGTCGCGAAGGGGTTCATCCGGGCCGCCCGCGCCGTCCCCAGGCGGGCGGCGTACATCCCGTCGCGGCCGCCCCAGGCGGCGTCGAACGCCGGTTGCACGCTGGCGGTCAGGCCGAGGTCGGCGAGCCGCGCGATGGCCTCGTCGTCCGGACTCTCCACGTGCTCCAACCTGTGGCCGCCGGCCCGGACGGCGGCGATGCCGACGCGCTCCGCCGCACGCCGGAAGCCGGCGAGGACGACGTCGAGACCGGCGTCGCCGATCACGTGGAAGCCGGCCTGGAACCCGGCTGCCGTGCACGCGACGACGTGGTCGCGAACCTGGTCGACGCTCAGGTACACGTGCCCCCGGGAACCAGGGGCGTCCGTATAGGGGGCACGGAAGGCCGCCGTCCGTGACCCGATGGCGCCGTCGGCGTTGAGGTCGCCGGCGAGGCCGGCCACGTCCGGCACACCGAGGGTGAGCAGTCGGGCGACCACCGCCTGCGCCTCCGTCTCGCTGCCGACCAGCTGACCGCGGTAGCAGACGACGTCCGGCAGGGGCTCGTCGCCCGTTGCGCCGCCGAGGTCGGCCAGCGCCGCCAGGTCCGCCTCGGGCGCGATGTGCGGCGCTGACATCTCGTGCACGCAACCGATCCCGGCCGCCGCCGCGGCGCGCAGGGCGACACGCTGGGCGTGGTCGCGCGCGGCCGGGCTCAAACCCTCCCGGGTGGCGGCGCGGACGGCGTGGTGAGCGTCGCGCTCGACACGGCCGTCATCCGACCAACCTTCGAGCCCGCGGGCGCCGGCCGCCGCGGCGAGAGCCGTCGACACGATCGAGGAGTGCCCGTCGACCCGGGTGAGCTGGACCACGCCGCCGGCGGAGGCACGGTCCAGGTCGCCTCTCGTCGGAGGCCGGCCTTCGACCAGCCGGCGCTCGTCCCAACCGTGTCCGAGCACTGGTCGCCCGTGGCCGGCCCGGGCCGCCCTCCCGACGGCGTCGAGGATGTCGCGAACGGAGCGGGCAGCGCGCAGGTCCAGGCCCTCGAGGGCGAGCCCCGTCTCGGTGGCGTGGACATGCGCGTCGACGAACGCGGGGGTGACGAGGGCGCCGTCGAGGTCGACGACCGCGTTCGCGGACGTCGCCAGTGCGGCTGCCGCATCCTCCGAGCCGATCCAGGCGATGGTGCCACCGTCCGTGAGCAGGGCCGTGGCGAGGGGATCGGAGCGGCTGTACACCGCTCCCCCGCGGTAGAGCGTCCGCATGGGTTGCTCCTATGTCAAGCCGCCCGCGGCTGGGGTTCCGCGGCGGTGTCGTTGGTCGGTCGCAGGAGGTTGAAGACGACGCGTGCGAGGCGTCGTTTGA
>Ga0081540_1001467_pt1 | contig 20365 bp, 17 predicted proteins | sample TabmetS2T1R1_FD_71024 | JGI IMG/M metagenome (GOLD analysis project Ga0081540, IMG submission 71024) | Tabebuia heterophylla rhizosphere microbial communities from the University of Puerto Rico - S2T1R1 | ecosystem: Host-associated > Plants > Roots > Rhizosphere ... | reverse complement strand
CTCGTCCAGGACGCCGACGGCGCACCAGTCGGCGACCTCGGGGACCGCGATCTGCGCGACGGAGCGCAGCGTCTCCTCGTAGTCGAGCGAGGCGTCGAGGATCGCGCCGGCGCGCGCGAGGAAGTCGGCGCGGATGCGGGCCTCGCGCTCGGCTTCGAGCAGCGCCCGGCGCTCGGTCACGTCGGCCACGGTGACGATGACGCTCGTGATGGACCCGTCGGCATGGGTGACCGGCGTGAACGAGGCGTTCCAATAGCGCTCGGCGCCGCTCGGCGACCGCGTCGCCAGATCGCGGTCGAGCACCGCCTCGCCGGTCTCGAGGACACGCCGGTACGTGGCGCTGAGCTCGGCGTGGTTGGCCCCCGAGTCGAAGGCCGCGAAGCTGTCGTTGACGCGCACGAGGCTCAGGTCGCGGTCGACGAGCGCGAGCCCGACGGGCGCGGAGGAGAAGACGGTGTGCAGGACGCTCAGGGAGCGCTCGGCGCTGTCGTGCAGGCGCGCGTTGTCGATCGCCAGCGCGCAGCGCTCGGCCAGCGCCTCGGCGAAGGCGAGGTCGCTCGTCCCGTAGAAGCGGCCCTCGCGGGTGGAGAGCAGGGTCATCGAGCCGAGGATCCGTCCGCGCGCCGGCAGCGCGACGATCAGGTAGGACTTCGGCGCCAGTCGGGCGACGAGCTTGCGCTGGCGCGCGTCGACGTCGGTGCCGATCGACGAGCGCACATCGGTGCCGAGGATCGGCTCGCCGGTCTGCGCGACCCGCCGCGACTCCGATGCGTCCTGCGTCTCGCGCCGTCGCGCACGGATCTCGCGCAGGACGGCGTCGAGCTCGGGGTCGTCGTGGCCGCTTGAGATCTCGCGCTCCTCGCCGTCGGGCTCGGTCAGCAGCAGCCCGCACCAGTCGGCGATATCGGGCACGGCGAGCTGCGCGACCTGCCGCAGCGTGGTCTCGTAATCGAGCGATCGGGCGAGCACCGCGCTGGCTCGGGCGACGAACTCGAGCGCCTGCTCGGCATTGACCGCCGGCCCGGCCGGCGAGATGTCGGACGCCATTTGCTGCGGCGACACTAGCCGCCCGGCGCGCCCGGCGTCAGTGCGCGATGCTGACGAGCTCGAACGCCTCGTGGTGGCCCTTGACGACGCGCTCGGCGATCTCGCCGACGCCGCGCGCGTACCACTTCTGCTCGGTCTGGGGCTCGGCCGGGCTGAACTCGCTGGTCACGAGCACGTGCCTGAAGCTGCCGAACGCCACGGTGAGGGCGCCGGTCAGGCGCAGCACGCGGGCCTCGTCGAGCGCCTTGCCCGGCGGGTAGTACTCCTGGCGGTAGGCGTCACCGCGCTTGGGGTGCGCCGGCATGATGATCCCCGGGTGCGCGCCGTTGACGCCGCCCTGCCACGAGTCGCCGGCCTTGACGAAGCGGCCGTTGGTGAGGTCGAAAGCGTCCTCGCCCATGTACCAGACGTTGCCGGCCCGGTCCTGCGCATACCAGTCGTCGGTGCGCTCGACCGCGTGCCCGTGCTCGGAGACGGTGTCCCGGACGACGGTCGATTCGACGCCGAGGATGCGCTTGGTCCGGCGCAGCACGATCTGGTCGTCGGTCTGCCTGGTCGTCCCGCGGACGCCCACGAAGTGGATCCGCGTTCCGACCGCGTACGGCAGGTACGGGTTGTCGATCCCCGCGACGAAGCTCGCCGGGTCGATCGTCGGCGCGTAGGGCCCGTGGATCGGAGCCAGCTGGCCCGGAGGCGTGGTCGTCGCGCCGGCCGCGCCGACGCCGAGGAGCAGCGCCGCCGCCATCGCGCCCACTGCAGTTCGCGTGATCATGGCGACGGTGTAGCTCGCGGGGGATGAGAGGACGATGAACGACGCGGTCAGCGCAGCGGGATGTCGGCGGCGACGAGCGTGCCCCGGCCCGGCGCGCTGTCGATGCGCAGCCGGCCGTCGAGCACGGCGAGTCGGTCGGCGAGGCCGACGAGGCCGGTGCCGTCCGGCCGCGCTGCGCCGATGCCGTCGTCGTGGACGCGCACCTCGAGGCTGCCGTCCTCGACGCGGGCGCGCACGTCGGCGCGGGTGGCCCGCGAGTGCTTGACGACGTTGGTGAGCGCCTCCGCGACCACGAAGTAGGCGGTCGCTTCGACCGCCGGCGGCAGGCGGTCCTCGCCGACGGCGACATCGACGGGGACAGCCATCCGCGCGGCGAGCGTCTCCACGGCGGCGCGCAGGCCGCCGCGGGTGAGGACCGCGGGCAGGATGCCGTGCGAGAGCTCGCGCAGCTCGACGATCGCGCGCTCGGCGTGCTCGAGCGCCTCGCCGACGAGGGCGGTCGTCCGCTCGGGCTGCTCGGCCTGGCCGGCGAGCTTGAGCGTCACGATCGTGTGGACCAGACGCTGCTGGGCGCCGTCGTGCAGGTCGCGAACGACGCGTCGGCGCTCGTCGTCGGCTGCGGCGACGATGCGCGCGCGCGACGCGGCGAGGGCCAGGCGCGCCTGGACGTTGGAGATCGCGGTTGCCACGAGCTCGGTGAACTTCCCGATGCGCGTCTCGGCTTCGGCCGGCAGCGGCGCGCAGACGCCCTGGGCGACGATCATCACGCCCCAGACACGGCCCTCGACCACGATCGGGCAGCCGACCGCCGACCGGATGCCAAGGCCGTGAAGATGGGAGCCGATCGCTCCCGTCGCGTGGGCGTAGTCGTCGATGCGGGCCGGCCTTGCGGTGCGGTGAACCACGCTCGTGACGTTGTCGCCTTCGAGGTCCAGGCGGGTGCCGACCTTCAGCGTCTCGCCGCGGGGGCCCCAGACCGCGACGACGACCGCTGCCGTGTCGTGCTCGTAGCGCATCACCGCGGTGTCCTCGGCCGGCAGCAGATGCCCGACCTCCTCGGCCACCGCGGCGAACACCTCTTCGGGAGGCGACTCCTGCGCCACCAGCGTGGCCACGCGGCGCAGCGCGGCCTGCTCGTCGGCGAGCCGCGCGACCTCCGCGCGTGCCTGGGCGTTGGCGATGGCGGTGGCCACGAGCTCGGCGAAGCTGACGAGCCGGGGCTCGGTGTCGGCGGGCAGAGGCTCGGCCCGCATGCAGTGGACCGCAAGCACGCCCCACACGCGGCCCTCGACGATCACGGGCGCCCCGACCGACGCGTGGATTCCGATGCCGCGCAGGAAGGCCGAGCTCTCGCCGGTCACCTGGGCCCAGTCGTCGACGCGCAGCGGCCGGCGCGTGCGCGCCACGAGCCGGGCCGGGTCGGCGTGGTCCATCGGCCACAGGTCCGGGAGCCGGGGCGGCACTCCGTCCGCCGACCACTGGGCCAGCGGCGCGATCGCATCCTCGCCCTCGTAGCGGACCAGGCCGGCGACGTCCGCGCCCAGCAGCCGGCCGGCTTCCTCGGTGGCGGCCGCGAAGAGGGCCTCGGGCGCGACGCCCTCGGCGACGAGCGTCGCCACGCGGCGCAGCGCCGCCTGCTCGTCGGCCAGGCGCCGCACCTCGCCCCGTGCCTGGGCGTTCGCGATGGCGGTGCTGAGGAGCTCGGTGAAGCCGCCGAGGCGCACCTCGGTCTCCGGCGGCAGGTGGTCGAGCGTCGTGGAGTGCACGAAGAGCGCGCCCCAGACGCGGCCCTCGACGACGATCGGACAGCCGACCGACGACCGCACGCCGAGCTTCTCGCGGACCCAGGCCGCGATCGGCCCGGAGGCCGACTCCCAGTCGTCCTGTCGCGCCGGGCGAGCGGTCCGCAGGATCGCCGGCGCCAGCGAGTCGCCGTCGGTTGACCACACGCCGGAGACCTCGGGATGCTCGTCCTCGCTCCACGTCGCCACCGCGGTCACGGCGTCCTCGCCGACGTACCGGATCATCCCGGCCCGCGTGGCGCCGAACAGGCGGCCCGCCTCCGCGGCCGCGGCGGCGAACAGCTCGGGGGACGGCACGCCCCGGGCGACGAGCGTCGCCACGCGGCGCAGCGCGGCCTGCTCGCCGGCGAGGCGCACCAGCTCCTCGCGGCGCGCCGAGCTGGAGATCGCGGTGGCGACGAGCTCGGTGAACCCGGCAAGGCGGTGCTCGATCCCGTCGGGGAGTGGCCCCGGGGCGGTCGAGTCGGCCGACATCGCGCCCCAGACCTCGCCGTCGACGACGATCGGCGCCCCCGCACACGCACGGATCCCGGTGTCGCGCGCAGCGCCGGCGATGGTCCCCGGCACGGCGGCGAAGTCCTCGATGCGCGCGGGGCGCCTGGTGTCGAGCACCTTGGCGGTGATCGTCGGCCCGTCGAGCGGCCAGCGCGTGCCGACCCTGAACGGGTGGGGCCACTCGCTCCACTCGCCGATGACCGTGGCCGTGTGGTCGGGCTCGAAGCGCCAGAGCGCGACCATCGGCATCCCCACGACCTCGCCGACCTCGCGCACGATGGCGGCGAAGACCTCGGTCGGCGGCGCCCCGCCGCCCACCAGCGCCCCGACGCGCCGCAGCGCCGCCTGCTCGCCGGCGAGCGCGTCGTCGTGCTCGCGCAGCGCGCGCTCGGCTTCCACGCGATGCTCGATGTCCGAGAAGGCGACGACCGCCCCGCGGCCCTCCTGCATCTCCAGCGGCGCCGAGACGTAGGAGACCGGGAACATCGAGCCGTCGCGGCGGAAGAACCAGTCCAGGTCGCTGGTGACGGTCTCCCCGGTGACGCACGGGCGCAGCAGCGGGCACTCCGACGCCGGGTACGGCGTGCCGTCGGCGTGGCTGTGATGGATCGTCTCGTGGCTGGGGCGCCCGAGCAGCTCGCCGGCGCTGTCGTAGCCGAGCGCGGCGACCGCCGCGGGGTTGGCGAAGCGGATCGTGCCGCTGGGATCGACGACCCAGATCGGCTGGCGCAGCGCGCCTAGGATCACGCCGAGGGCATCCTCGGCGCCGACTCGCAGGCCGGCCAGATCGATCGGGGAGTCGGGCACGGGGGAACCTCGGGTCACCGACGAGTCTACGCCGGGCGCCCGCGTGGCCCGGGTGCGATCGGCTACGGCGCCTGGACTTCGAGCTTGACCTCGCAGGTGTCGATCGAGGCGCGGGTTCCGGGCGTCTCCGACGGGTCCATCGCGTTCAGCATCTCGGCGCCTGTGGCCAGGTCCTCGGCGGTGTCGAAGTACTGCAGGACCACCGCGGTCCGCTGGTCCTCGTCGACGAGCATGGTCAAGCGGTTCATGGGCAGGCCCTCCGGCGGCCCATCGGACTCGTCGATGCGGTCGACGAGCTCCTGCACCCGCCCTGCGTCCACGTCGGTGAACCTGACGACACGTACGTACACGGCCAACCCCCTAGCTCGATGGCCCCCCGAGCCGCGACGCGGCGACCGTACCTGCCCCGCGCCCGCAGCTCAAGCCCGGCCGCTCCAGTGCAGCCGCTCGGCGCTGGAGGCGGCGATCGCGTGGTTGGCGCGCATGACGCCGTCCGGGTCGACGTCGCGCTTGACGCGCCGCAGGCGAGCCAGCGTCGCCGGCGAGAAGAAGCGCGACGGGTGGACCGGGCGCTCGGTGAAGTTCAGGTACTCGCCGTCGTCGTAGGCCGCGACCGCGTCGCGGACGAGCGCGAGGCGGTGCTCGAGGCTGCGCGTGGAGCGCGGGCCGGCGAGGATGCCGGCGCCGAAGCTTGCGAACGAGCCGCGCAGGGTGTCGAGCGCGCCGTGCCCGGCTCCTGGCCGCGCCAGCGCGCCGCCGGTGTGACGCACCTCGAAGGTCGACAGCGGCGAGTCCGATCCGATGCCGGCGGCGGCGACGACGTCGTCGATCGCCCTGTCCGGGAAGTCGGCGAGCAGGCGCCCCTCGCCGCTGTATGCCACCGGGGCGGGCGGGTCCATGTGCAGCCGCTGGATGCCGTCGGGCGGCGTCGTCGCGAACGTGTCGATCTCCGGGCCGAGGTCGCGCAGGGGCGCCAGCAGCTCGTCCGCTTCGCGCCGGGCGCCGAGATGGACCGCCTCGACGAGGGCGTATGCGTTGCCCCGCAGCGGCTCGGGCACCTCGGCCGCCGCCGGGAAGGCGAGCAGCCGGGCCAGCGACGTGAGCTCGTCGGGCAGGCCGGCGGTCCACGCGCGCCACGCGGTCATGACCTCGGCCGAGCGCTGCCACGGGAAGAACAGCGCTCCCCCGTGGACCTCGCGGATCGGCAGCAGCTCGAACTCCATCGCCGTGACCACGCCGAAGTTGCCGCCGCCGCCGCGCAGCGCCCAGAAGAGGTCGGAGTCGTTGTCGTGGTCGGCGCGGACGAGCCTGCCGTCGGCGGTGATGAGCTCGATCGCGGTCACGTGGTTGGCGGCCAGCCCGTGCTTGCGCCCGTACCAGCTCAGGCCGCCCCCGAGGCTGTAGCCGACCACGCCCACGTCGGGCGCGGTCCCGTGCAGGGCGGCCAAGCCCACCGGGCTCGTCGCGGCGATGACGTCCTGCCACTGCGCGCCGGCCTGCACCCGGGCCTGGCGGGCCCGCGCATCGATGCGCGGCGCCGAGCGCATCCGGTCCGTGCGCAGCAGGATGGTGTCGTCGAGCCGGCCGAGAGGGCCGGCGTTGTGCCCCGTGCGCTGCGCCGCCACGGACAGGCCGCGCTCGGCGGCGAAGCGCACGACGGCAGCGACGTCGGCTGCATCGCGGGGCAGCGCCACGGCGTACGGCCGCTGATCGACGGCGAGGTTGAACGCGCGCCGGCCCGCGTCCCAGTGCCCGTCGCCGGGCATGGCCAGGACGGCGGGAGCGACGCGCGTTCGGGTGGTGAGAGAGGCTCTTTCAGGCATCACGTGCTCCTGGTTCGGTTTGCCGACCGAAGCTAGGAGCGCGGCGTTGCCGTGTCTCGTAGAAGGTCGCTACGAATTCAGTAGGCGCTCCTCAGTCGTCTGCGGGCCACGCCGGATCCCTGCGCATCGGGCCGTCGGTGGGCACCTCGGCGAGGGTCAGCGGCCGCTCGAGCTGCAGCGCGAGACGCCCACGCCCGACGCGGTCCAGCCCGATGCCCCAGGAGCCGGCGTGCAGCCGCCGCCGCAGCGACACCAGTCGCGAGTCGAGGTTGTCGTTGCCCGCCGGGAGCTCGAGGCGCTCGTCGAGTCGCAGTTCGCGGTTGGTGAAGTGGACGCGGCCCTGGGTGACGTGCTCGCGCAGGAGCTTCCACAGGATGCGCCCGGGGGCGCCCTTGATGACGTAGTCGCCGTCGGCGAACACGCTGTCGTCCGCTTGGTAGTAGGTGATCTCCACCGCGCGCTGGGCCTCGTGCGAGCGTGCGAGCGCTTGCGCGTTGCCCACCGTCGCGCCGAGGTGATGGCCGACGATGCGCAGCAGCCGCTCGCTGCACGGGCCGAACGCGCCCGGCTTGTCGCTCTCCAGGTAGAGGACGCCGACCGCCTTGCCATGCACGACGAGCGGCACCGCGGCGACGCTGTGGACCTTCGCAGGGGCCGGCAGGCCGATCGGGCGCGAGGCGACCGCGGCGTCCTCGCCCGGGCGGTCGTCCACGGCCGCGGCCATGACGTGGGTGCGCGCGAGGTTCGGCACGGACATCACCTGGCCGCGCTCGGCCGCGACGCCGATGAGCCCGCTTCCCACCTCGACGTCCTCGGCCGGGGGTCCGCTGGGATAGCCGTTGGTGGCGGCGACCTGCAGGCGATGGCCGTCGCGCACGAGGAAGGCGGCGTGCGCGAAGCCGAAGATGTCCTCCAGCGAGCGCAGGGCGAGCGCCACCGGCTCGGACTCGGCGGCCGGCGAGCCCATGCGGCGCACGAAGTCGTCAAGCCCCCTCAGGACGTCGGGCTCCAGCGCGCGGCCGGAGGCGACGTCGAGGTCGTCGCGCAGGCGCACGCACGAGACGACGCGGTGGATGTCGGCGCCACGCAGCCGCGCGGCCTGCTCGGCGCCGGTCTGCGCGGCGAGCGCCTCGAGGTTGCGGTCGAGGGTGTCGAAGACGGGCCCGTCGGTCTCGGTGTGCAGGTACAGCAGGTCGAGCAGGTACTGCTCCATGGTGTCGGGATCGACGAGGAGCACCTGCGCGGAGGCGTTCTCGTCGAGGTTGGCCGCGGTCTTGCGCAAGAACTGGCGCGACAGGGCGACGCGGTCGGGGTCGACGTACTGCACGAGCGACATGTAGGTGACGTTCGGCATCCCGTCCGCGCTGCACGTGGCGAACGCGGAGGGCATCACGCCCTGAAGGCAGTTGGCGATCGCGGTCAGCGGGACCTGATCCCGCGTCACAGGGGGCCTCCCGCCGCCGCGCCCGGAGTCTGGTCGTAGGCCTCGTGGACGGTGACCGACACCGAGAGCAGCGCGCCGCGATCGAACGCGCGGGCGGCGTGGCGCGCGGTCAGGCCGACCCGCTGGGCCTCCTCGGCGAACGCGCGGTGGTGCGCGTCGGCAAGGACCAGGTCGGCCTCCTGCGGCTCGCGCAGGTCGGCGACGACGCCCTTGACCTGTGCGCTGTGGTAGGTCGACGGGCGCGAGAGCGTGGTGGCGATCTCGGCGCCGTGGCGCAGGTTCTCGCGCGTTCGCGAGTGCGAGGGCGCCTCGACGCTGAGGCGGATGACGTCGTCGATGGCGAGGATCTCGAGGCCCCAGGCGCGGGCGATGCACGGGCGAAGCCCGGAGTCGCGCGTGGCCACGACGACGGCGGCGCCGTCGCGGGCCAGGCCGGCGATGTTGGCGGAGAGGGGAAGTTGCATGCCTATGCAGACGCACGAGGACGCCCGTTCTTCCAGGCCTCAGGCGGCGGCTTGGAACGCGGCCGGGGCGACCGGCACGCCGTCGGGACGCACGAGGAGGGTGCCGCGGGCGCCGAGACCCAGCGCTCTCGCGGTCACCGCGTCCAGCCGGTGAACGGCCAGCGGCGGGCCGGTGGACGGCCGCTGGGGCGTGGATGAGCCCGGCGCGGCGAAGAGCGTGAGGCCCGGGGTGACGAGGTCGACCGTCGAGGTGCGCCGGTCGACCCAGACGTGTGGAAGGCGGCCGCCGAGGTCGATGCGCATCTCGTCCTGCGCGTCGCGGACCGAGCCGTTCGGGTCGGCCGAGCGCGCGACGTTGTGGGCGCCGATCGGACGCCGCTCGGCCTCGTAGGTGTCCAGGAGCTCGCGGCCGGCCCAGCCGCGCAGGACCCAACCGAGCTTCCAGCCGAGGTCGTGGCCGGCGGCGATCGCGGTGTTCATCCCGGTACCGCCGCGCGGCGTGACGCGGTGGGCGGCGTCGCCGGCCAGGAAGACGTTGCCCACGCGGAAGCGGTCGGCGAGCTGGGCCGCGAAGGCGAAGGATCCGATGCGCTCGATGGCGACGTCGAGGCCGGCGATCCCGGAGCCGGCGCGGATGCGCTCCACGAACCGCTCAGGCGTGTAGCCGTCGATCTCGTCCGCCTCGACCCAGGCGCCGTAGGTCCAGCGGTCGCCGCGACCGGAGGGGAGGAAGACCCCGGCGCCGTCGGGATGGTCGACGGAGTAGATGCCGTAGCGGTGCTCGCCCACGACCGGCCACAGCGGCGCGCGGAACAGCGTGTTGACGACATGGGCGAGCCGGTCCTCGCCGCGCATCGCGATGCCGACCATCGCGCGGATGCGGCTGTGCGCGCCGTCGGCGGCGACGAGGTAGCGGGTCCGGACGATGCGCGTCGCCCCGGTGGCGACCTCGCGAAGCAGGACCTCGACGCCGTCGGGGCGCTGCGTCAGCCCGGCGACCTCGGTGCCGAGCAGCAGGCTGGTCGCCCCGATCTCGACCAGGCGCTCGAGGAGGACCGGCTCGAGGTGGTCCTGGGGCACGCACGTGGGCGCGGCCGGGCTGACGCGTGCGGCCTGCTCTCGGCCCGGGTTGCCGGTGGGCCAGATCTCGCCGTCGGCGACGGTGGTCAGCGTGCGCGAGAGCAGCCCGTGCCACTCGACGTCGACGGAGCCGGCGAGCACGGCACCCTCGACGCCCCAGGCGCGCATGAGCTCCATCGAGCGCACGCTCACGACGGTCGCGCGGGGCAGCCTGGAGGGCTCGGCGCGGCGCTCCACGAGCAGCGACGCGACGCCGAGCCGGGAGAGCGCCATGGCGGCGGCGAGGCCCGCAGGCCCGGCTCCGGCGATGACGATGGGCGGCGACATTTCGTCGGACATCATGTCTTCCATGAGACGTCATGTCCACTGAATATGCTGTGAGGATGGCCACACGGCGCTACGAGCAGCGCTTGCGCGCCGCGAGCGCGGAGGAGACGCGGCGGCGGGTGCTCGACGCCGTCTACGAGGAGCTGCGGGCGGCGCCGGCCCGGCCGGTGAGCATCGACCGCGTCGCGCGGGCGGCCGGCGTCGCGCGGTCGACCGTGTACGTGATCTTCGGCTCGCGCGCCGGGCTCTTCGACGCGCTCGGCGCCGACCTCCTGCAGCGCGGCGGCTTCGAGCGCGTGCTCGAGGCGATCGCCGCCCCCGACCCGCGCGCGACCGTCCGCAAGGGGATCGCGGGCGGCGTGCATACTTTCGCCGCCCATCGCGATGTCTTCCGCGCGCTGTTCTCCATGGCCGCGCTCGACGCCGAGGCGGTCGGCGGCGCCATGCGCCGCAGCGAGGAGAGGCGCGCGCAGGGGATGGCGCATCTGGCCAAGCGGCTCTCCCGGGCGGGAGCGCTGCGCGACGGGCTCACCACCCGCCAGGCCGCCGATCGCCTCTGGCTCCTCACGAGCTTCGACGCGTTCGACCTGCTGTTCAGCGGGCGCGGGCTGTCCGCCGACGACGTCGCCGCCGCACTCGTCGAGATGGCCGAGTCCGACGTGCTCGGCTGAGCGCTACCCGGCCTTGCGCGCGCGGCTGGGGGCCACCCGCGGCGGCTCGTCGGGCTGCTTGGGGTAGACGGGCGGCCACGGCGCGTCGAGCAGGCCGTCGGCGCGGTCGCGCTCGTGCATGGCCAGCAGCGGCTCCAGCGACTGCGGCGTGTCGTCGATCGCCGCCCACGGGTCGCCGTCTCGGGCCACCCGCTCGGGCACGTCGGCGATCGTGAGCTCGTCGGGGTCGACCTCGTCGAGCTCCTCCCACGCGATCGGGGTGGAGACCTGTGCGCCGGTGCGCGCGCGGACCGACCAGGCGCCGAAGACCGTCTTGTGCGGCGCGTTCTGGTTGTAGTCGACGAAGATCCGCTCGCCGCGCTCCTCCTTCCACCACGCGGCGGTGAGGATGTCGGGCCGGCGGCGCTCGAGCTCGCGCGCGGCGGCGACCGCTGCCGAGCGCACCTCGTAGGAGTCCCAGCGTGGCTGCAGGCGGACGTAGACGTGCAGACCGCGGTTTCCGGTCGTCTTCGGGAAGCCGGCGATCCCGAGCTCGTCGAGGAGCGCCTTGAGCTCCCATGCGGCGGCGCACGCGTCGGCGAAGCCGGTGCCGGGCTGCGGATCGAGGTCGAGGCGCAGCTCGTCGGCGTGGTCGGGGTCCGCGGCGCGGTAGGGCCACACGTGGAAGCCCAGGCAGGCCAGGTTGACGGCCCAGGCGACGTGCGCGACGTCGGCCGCGACCAGTGCGCGGGAGGGCGTCCCGTTGACGGTCTGGACGGTGGTCGTCTCGAGCCACTCGGGTGCGTTCTCGGGCACGCGCTTCTGGAAGAACGACGGTCCGCCCGCGCCCTGCGGGAAGCGCTGCATGAGCACCGGCCGTCCCCCCATCGCGCGCATGAGCGGCTCGGCGACCGCCGTGTAGTAGCGCACGAGGTCCAGCTTCGTCTCGCCGCGCTTGCGGAAGAGGACCTTCCCGGGGCTGGTGATCGGCACCTCGCGCCCGGACAGCTCGAGCACCTGCGCGTCTTCGCCGGCCACGGCCCCACGGTACCGCGACGCCGCGCGGCCCGCCGACGCGCCCCAGTCAGAGCGAGATCGCGGCGCGCAGCTCGAGCGGATCGAAGGTCACGCGGCGGCCGTCGGGGAACGACAGGGCGATGACCTCCTCGTCGACCTCGACCCCGATCAGCTCGAGGCCGACGTCCTCGCCCGCGACGACGACCGCGGTGAGGGCGGTCTTCCGCGACGGGGCGGGATCGACATCCGTGGTGGGCGTGGTGCTCGCGTCGTGCGCCATCGTTCCTCCTCCTGGTGGGGTGGTGATGCGCGTTGCGCACGAGACCCGCGAGCGGATCACCGCGGTGTTCGACGATCCTCAGGCGTCGGGCTGCGGGATCGAGCGCGCGGTCCCCGGCAGCGCGGGCTCGAAGAGGCGAAGCAGGACGATCGCCGAGGCGGCGAGCGCGGCGGCGACCACCAAGGCCAGCGAGGGGGAGACCGCCAGCAGCTGCGCGCCGAGGGTCGGCGCGACCGCGAGCCCGAGCCACCACGACAGCCCGGCCGTGGCCATGTAGCGCCCGCGCAGGGCGAGCGGGGCGAGATCGGCGACGAGCGGCATGAAGGCGGTCGCGTGCAGGCACTCGCCCATGCCGAACGCGATCGCCGCGACGGCCAGGCATGCGACGGCGAGGCCGGCAGGCGCCGCCTGCGCGAGGACCGCGAGCAGGCAGGCGCCGATCCAGATCGCGGAGGCGAGCGAGAGCGCGCCGACGCGGCTGTGCCCCTCGGCGAGCCTGACGATCGGCAGCTGCGCGAGGACCACGGTCGTGGCGTTGACGAGCAGGAGCAGGCCGATGACGCCCGGGCCGATCCCGATCGCCCGGGCATAGGGTGGCACGAGCCAGGCCAGCACCCCCCAGCCGACGGCGATCATCGCGACGTTCACGACCGCGAAGCGCACGAGGGCGCGGTCGCGCAGTACCTGCCGGTAGCCGCCGGGCACGGGCTCGGGCCGCACCTCGTCCTTGACGGCGGCGACGAGGATCGCCAGGTAGGCGAGGTAGGTCGCGGCGTTGGCGAGGAACAGGGCGACGAAGCCGTGCACGCCTGTGCTCGCGACGACGCCGCCGATCGCAGCGCCGAGCCCGATGCCGACGTTGACCGCCACGCGCGAGACCGCGCTGGCGCGCTGGCGCAGCTCGCGAGGCGCGAGCGCGGCCATGAGCGCCGACTGGCTGGGCTGCAGGCCGCCGTTGCCGACTCCGGCCAGCGCGGCGGCGGCCGCCGCGGCGCCTGGCCGTGTCGCGAAGGCCAGGCCGGTGTAGCCGCCGGCCAGCGCGATCCCGGACCCGATTGCGGTCGAGCGCGCGCCGATCCTGTCCGCGATCGAGCCCGCGATCGGCGAGGCGAAGATCGCGACCCCGGTCACGAGCCCGGCCACGAGGCCCGAGACGCCCAGGCCGAAGCCGCGCGCCTCGTGCAGGTAGATGAGCTCGAAGGGGAAGACCGCGCCGTAGCCGAGCATGTTGAGGAACACGCCGGCCTCGACGATCCACAGCTGGCGCGACAGGCCGAGCCTCATCGGCGCGCCAGCGCGACGCCGGCGATGCACAGCGCGCCGCCGGCCGCGGCCAGGAGCGGCGGCGCCTCGCCGAGGACCGCCCAGCCGAGGAGGGTGGCCACCACGGGGATCAGATAGGTCAGGGACGCCAGCCGCCCGGCGCTCGTCCGGCGCAGGGCGTAGGCGTAGGTGGCGAAGCCGAGCGCGGTCGGCACGACGCCGAGGTAGACGATCCACCCGACGGGCGCCATGCCCGCGCCGTCGAGGTCGTTGGCCAGCTGGGGCACGAAGGGCAGGCAGGCGACGGTCGCCGCAGTGCAGCCCAACCACGTGACCTGCAGCGGCGAGGCGCGCGCGAGGACCGACTTCTGGATGACCACCGCGGTCGCGTACGCGAGGGCCGCGAGGACGAGCAGGGCGATGCCGATGCCTGCCCGTGGGCCGGCGTCCGAGGAGGCCAGGCCGATGAGCACGCATCCCGCGAAGGCGACCGCGCCGCCCGAGAACAGCCGCCGCGGGAAGCCCTCGTTCAGCACCAGCCCGGCGAGGAGGGCGATCACGATCGGGCCGGTGTTGATGAGCATCGCCGCGGTGCCGGCGTCGACCCGTCGCTCCGCGGCGTTGAGGGAGACGCTGTAGACGCCGAGGAAGAGCAGCCCGAACGCGGCGATCCGCGCCAGATCGCGCGGCCCGGGCAGCGGCTGGCGCCAGATCGCCGCCGCGATCCCGAGGATCGCGGAGCTGACGAGGAGCCGGCCGAGCGTGAGCGCGCCGGGCGAGAGGGTGTGGCCGGCGTCGCGAATGGCGACGAACGCCGATCCCCAGAGGGTGACGGTGAGAAGGCCCGCAGCCAGCGCCCGCGGATCGCGCGGCTCGATCGCCTGGACGGGCGCGGCCGGTGGGCGCCTCGCGATCGTTTCGCGGTCTGCAGCTTTTGTATCCATACAAACTTTGCTAACGTACGACGACAATATGCCACGGCAGCCCGGGCACGCACAAGCGATCGCTCGCGACGTCGAGCGCCGGATCAGGGGTGGCGAGCTCGGCTCCGGAGAGCGGCTGCCGACCGTGCGCGCGCTCGCCGCGCAGCTCGAGGTCGATCCCGGCACGGCAGCAGCGGCCTACCGGCTGCTGCGCGAGCGCGGCTTCGTCATCAGCGACGGGCGCCGCGGGACGCGGGTCGCCGCCCAGCTCGAGCCGCGGCCGCCGCGCCCGCAGCGGATGGCGCCCGGCCTGCGCGACCTGGCCTCCAGCGGCGTCGACCCCGCGCTGCTTCCCGACGTCAGCCGCGCGCTCGCGCGGGTCGCCGAGCGCCGGCCCGACGTCACGCGCTACGAAGAGAACGCCAAGCTCGACTCGCTGGTCGCCTACGCCGAGGACGAGCTTGCCCGCGCGGGGGTCGAGCTCGGCGCCCTGGCCCTCGCCGGCGCGACGCTTGACGGGTTCGAGCGGGTCCTGCAGGCGCACCTGCGACCCGGCGACCGCGTCGGCGTCGAGGACCCCGCCTTCCCGCGCCTGCTCGACCTCGTGCACGCGCTGAACCTCGAGCCGGTGCCGATCGCCGTCGACGACGAGGGTCCCGACCCCGATCGGCTCGGCGCTGCGCTGGGCCAGGGCCTCGACGCGCTCGTGCTCACGCCGCACGGCCAGAACCCGTTCGGCGCCTCGCTCAGCGACGGGCGCGCGTCGGCGCTGCGCGCCCTGCTGCGCGACCGCGACCTGCTCCTCGTCGAGGACGCTCACGGCTGGGAGGCAGGCGTCCGGCCCATGACGCTCGTCGGCGAGCAGCAGCGCTGGGCGGTCATCCGCTCGGTGTCACGCCTCCTCGGCCCGGACCTCCGCGTCGCCTACGTCGCCGGCGACCGCCAGACGATCGGCCGCGTCGAGGCCCGGCAGGCTGTCACCACGAGCTGGGTCAGCCGCCTGCTCCAGGAGGTCGTGGCCGACCTGCTCGCCAGCGCGGCCGTCGGCCGCGGGCTGCGACGCGCAGCGGCCGAGACCGACGCGCGCCGCGCCGCGCTGCTGGCCGCGCTCGGCCGCCGCGGGGTTGCCGCCCACGGACGCTCCGGGCTGCACGCGTGGATCCCCGTGCGCGAGGAGGCATTCGCCCTCGCCCGTCTCGCCGACGCCGGCTACGCCGTCCTCGCCGGCGAGCGCTTCCGCCTGCGCACGCCGCCCGCGGTTCGCGTCACTACCGCCGGCCTGCGACCCGGCGAGGTCGAGCCGCTGGCCGACGCCCTCGCCGACGCGGCGACCGGGCGCTCGCTGATCAGCTAGCGCCGCAGGACCTCGTCCAGCGGGCGGGTGTTGAGGACGTCGGCGGCGGTCGCCCAGCCGCGGCGGGCGGTGTGCACGGAGAGCTCCATGTTCGCCAGGCCGAGGATCGAGTGGGCGTCGGTCGAGCAGACGATCCGCACGCCGGCGCGCAACGCCTCGCGGACATGCTCGCCGCTGAGGTCGAGCCGGGGCGCCAGGCCGTTGACCTCGACCGCGACGCCGGTCTCGAGCGCGACCTCGAACACGCGAGCGAGGTCGACCGCGTTCTCGGGCCGGCGCCCGATCATGCGGCCGGTGGGATGGCTCAGGCAGCGCACGCTCGGGTTGCGCATCGCCTCCACGACGCGCTTGGTCATCTCGGGTCCCGGCATCCGCTGGCCGCCGTGCACGCTGGCCTGGACCCAGTCGAGCTCGGCGAGGACGTCGTCGGGAAGGTCGAGCCGGCCGTCGGGCAGGATGTCGCACTCGATCCCGCGCAGGACGCGGAACGGCGCCAGCGCCTCGTTGGCGGCCTCGATCTCCTCGCCCTGGCGGCGCACGTCGTCGGGGCGAAGGCCGCTGACCGCCCCGACCGCGGGCGTGTGGTCGCAGATCGCGAGGTAGTCGTAGCCGCGCTCGATCGCTGCGCGGCCCATCTCCTCGACGCTCGCCCGGCCGTCCGACCACGTCGTGTGGCAGTGCAGGTCGCCGCGGATGTCGGCGACCGCGACGAGCTCCGGCGGCTCGCCGCGAAACGGCTCCTCGCGCAGCTCCGGCGGGCACCACGGGATGCCGAGCGCCGCGTAGACGCCGGCCTCGTCCGGCGCATCGGGCACCGGCTCGAGCGCGGCGACGTAGGGCGCCGCGCCGGTCGCGCGCACGAGCGCGGTGCCCAGGCGTCCGGGCTCGGGCACCGCGAGGCCGACCGGCACGCCCTCGACCGTCAGCCCGACCGCCTGACGCTCGCTGCGGTCGATGACGGCCACGATCTGCGGCAGCTCGGCGAATCGCTCGATGACATCGCCGGCGTCGGCCGCGGCGCAGACGACGGCGAGCAGATCGCACGAGTCGCGCCAGCGCCGCGGGTCGCCCGCGGGCTCGCCGCCCAGCGCCTCGGCGATCCCGATCACCAGCTCGCGGGCGCGGTTGAGCAGCAGTCCGCGCTGGGGCTTGGGCTCGACCTCGCGGGCGAGCGCCTCGAGCAGCCGCGCCTCCATCTTCGGCCCGATGCCGGGGACGCTCTGCAGTCGCCCGGCGGCCGCCGCCTCGCGCAGCTCCTCAGGCGTGCGCACGCCGAGCGCCCGCGCGATCTCCACCGAGCGCCGGGCGCTGAGCCCCAGGTAGCGGCCCAGCCCGACCAGTCCGGGCGCGAGCTCGCGCTCGAGCTCGGCCAGCTCCTCGATCTCGCCCGTCTCGACGAGCTCGCGCAGCCGCGTCTCGATCCCCGGCCCGATCCCGCGTAGCCGGCGCACGCGCCGCGTACGCACGAGCTCGTCGACCGGCACCGCCGCCGAGCGGATCGTCTCCGCCGCGCGGCGATACGCCCGCGCCGTGTAGGGGTTGGCCTCGGAGAGCTCGAGCAGCGAGGCAAACGCCTCCAGGCGATCCGCGATCCGGCCGTTGTCCACCGCCGGAGTGTCGCGATCCGCGCCGGGCGACGCCTCGCCACAGCTCGATGAGCACCCGGTCCGATGCTCGCGCGCCCGGAACAAGGTGGCCGCAAGGCGGTCGCGCAGGTAGCCTCTCTGCGCGTCCATCGACCGGGGGAGCTGCATGAGGCACGGTCAGCACATCTCCGGCCTGACCGTCGACGGCAAGGAGCTGCGCGCCGCCGTCTTCAACGAGAACGAGGTCCGCGCGGCCGCCGGTCTGACGATGGCCGTCGGCGCGATCGCTTTCGCCAACGCGTACTTCGCCAAGCACTACATCCCGCTGCAGGTCGCGGCGTCGCTGTTCTTCGTCGACTTCCTCATCCGCCTGACCCTCGGCCTTCGCTACAGCCCGACGGGCGTCGTCGCCCGCCTGCTGACGCGCGGCCGCCCGCCGGAGTGGGTCTCGGCCAAGCCCAAGCGGTTCGCGTGGACGATCGGCCTGGGGCTGTCGTTCGCGATGGTGATCATCACCAACAGCGGCATCCGCGGCACGCTGCCGCGCACGATCTGCGCCCTGTGCATCACCTTCATGTGGCTGGAGTCGGTGCTCGGCTTCTGCGTTGGCTGCCAGGTGCACGCCTTGCTCGTGCGCCGGGGCTGGGCGACGAAGGACCCCGCATTCGAGATCTGCGCCGGCGGCGTCTGCGAGCTGCCCGCGCCGCCGCGTGAGACCACCGAGCTCGCCGAGGCGTAGCTGCCTCAACAAGTTGTGTAGCTTTAGCTACACATGAATGTAACGCCAGTCGAGCGATCAGTCGCCGTCGCTGAGGTGCTCGAGCATGCGGGCGACCAGGGCGTCGCCTGCGCGCCGCTGCGCGGCTCCGGGGCCGTCCCAGGCCGCGATGCCGGCCTCGACGCGCTCGGCGAGCGCCGGGGCGCGGCCGCGGGCGAGCGCTGCCGCGGCGGCGAGCGCGACGACGGCGGGCTCGCCGTCGGTGCTCCACACCGCTTCGAACCAGCGCTCCTCGTCGGGCAGGTCGGGCGGCTGCGGGACCTCCCAGCCGGCCAGGCACGCGCACAGGTCCTCGGCGAGGCAGACGATCGACCACTCGCGCGCCGCCGGGTGATCGCGATCGATGGCGACGCGCGCCGGCGACGACCGTGCGTCTGTGCGCGGGAAGTCGGCGAGCACGAAGGCGACGTCGGCCACCGCGGCCAGCTCGGTCCAGCGAGCGCGCGCGGGCCGGAAGAAGCGCGGGCGCTGGAAGCTCGCGGCGAGCACCGCCTTGCTGGCGCGCGCCAGGCACTCGTCCTCGACCGCGTGCGACATCGCGCGCATCACCGGCTTGCGGACGCGCCGGGGGACGAGGTCGGGGCAGCGCCGGCGCAGTGCGGCGAAGATCGAGCGGTCCGGCTCGGGGCTCCATCCGCGCGCACGCTCGATGGCCGCCGGCAGCGACAGCCCGGCGCTGCGCTGGCGCAGGACCTCGCCGACGATCGCAACATCCTCGCGCCGGTAGCGGCGGTGGCCGCCGCCGCCGCGCTCGGGCCGCGGGAACCCGTGGCGCGACTCCCACATGCGCAGCGTGCCGGGGGCGACGCCGGTCTCGCGCGAGAGGTCGCGGATGGTCAGCGTGTCGTCTGTCTCGCGCACACGAGCCAGAACCTTACTTCCACAGGCCGTTGGATCGGTGAACCGCTCAGCGGCGCCCTTCGTAAGAGGGAGGAGGTGCCGAGATGGACATCCAGGGCTGCACGTTCCTGCTGACGGGCTCCAACCGGGGCATCGGGCACGCGATCGCGAGCCGGTTGGCGCGCGAGCCGGTCCGGCTGCTCGCCGGCGTGCGCGACCTCGACCGCTATCGCCCGCCCGAGCCACACGGCCGGCTGCGCGCCGAGGTGCGCCCGGTCCGCATCGACCTGTCGTCGCGGGCGGCGATCGACGCGTCGTGCGAGGAGCTCGGCGACGAGCTCGGGCGCATCGACGTGCTCATCAACAACGCGGGGGCGTTCGCGGGCGGCACCCTGGACGAGATCGAGCCCGACGCGATCTACGAGACCGTCCAGGTCAACCTCGCCGGGTTGATCCATCTGACCCGGCGCGTGCTGCCGGGCATGCTCGAGCGCCGGCACGGCAAGGTGGTCAACCAGGCCAGCGTCATCTCGCACCTGGAGTTCCCCGGCACGAGCGTCTACGCCGCGTCGAAGGCCGGTGTTGCGACGTTCACGCACTGCCTGCGCCGGGAGCTGCAGGGGACGGGGGTGACGACGCTCGAGCTCATCACCGGGGGGTTCGACACCGAGATGCTGCGCGGCGCCGCCGGCGCCCTCGAGCCGTACACCGACTCGTCGGGGTGGGACTGGCGCGACCCCGCCGAATGGGCCGACCAGATCGTCGACGCCATCCGCGCCGACAAGGACACCCTCGAACCGGGTGGCAAGAGCCGGCTGGGCCTGCTTGCCGCGAAGGCGCCGCGCCAGGTGCTCGACCTGTTCGCCCGCCGGGGGTTCCAGCGGGGGTGAGCGCCGGGCTGCGCATCGCGATCGTGGGCGCCGGGGTCTCGGGCCTGGTCGCCGCGCACGAGCTGCACCGCGAGCACGAGATCACGGTCTTCGAGGCCAACGCCTATCCGGGCGGCCACACGAACACGATCAGCGTCGATACCGAGTCGGGCGCGATCGACGTCGACACGGGCTTCATCGTCTTCAACGACCGCAACTACCCGCGCTTCGATCGGCTGCTCGCAGGCCTCGGCGTGGCCACGCAGCCGAGCACGATGAGCTTCTCGGTCAGCGACGAGCGCGGCGACTTCGAGTACAACGGCGCCTCGCCGAACGGCCTGTTCGCCAATCGCCGGCACCTGCTGACGCCGACCTTCTACCGGATGGTCGGCGATCTCGTCCGCTTCCAGCGCGCGGCGCGTGAGCTGCTCGTCGAGCAGCAGCAGGAGGCCGTCTCGCTCGGGCGCTGGCTGGAGGAGCAGCGCTTCTCCGAGGCCTTCGTGGAGCGGCTGATCGTCCCGCAGGCGTCGGCGGTGTGGTCGGCCGACCCCGCGCACATGTGGCGGTTCCCGGCGCGCTTCCTGGCCGAGTTCTTCGACAACCACGGCGTGCTCGGCCTGCGCGGGCGGCCGCGCTGGCGAACGGTGAGCGGCGGGTCGCGGCGCTACGTCGAGGCGCTCGTCCGGCCGTGGCGCCCCCGGCTGCGCCCCGACACGCCGGGGCGGGCGGGCGCGCGGCCGGGGA
>Ga0081540_1001466_pt1 | contig 20368 bp, 14 predicted proteins | sample TabmetS2T1R1_FD_71024 | JGI IMG/M metagenome (GOLD analysis project Ga0081540, IMG submission 71024) | Tabebuia heterophylla rhizosphere microbial communities from the University of Puerto Rico - S2T1R1 | ecosystem: Host-associated > Plants > Roots > Rhizosphere ... | reverse complement strand
GGTGACCGGCGTGAAGCGGTGGATCTCGGCGCCGCGTTGGCGCGCGCCGGCCGCATAGGCCGCGGTGACGCCTGAGGGGTCGACGTTGCCGCCTTGCGGCTCGTACATGATGCAGCGAATGCCGTCGAAGTCGACCAGCGGATGCAGCCGCTCTGCCTCGTCGCGCTGCACCTCGTAGAAGTTCATCTTGTAGCGCCGTGCCTTGGCTTCCTGCAGCCGCAGCTGATGCTCGCGGGCTTCGGTCTGGGCAAGGTATAGCGAGCCCGGCTGGAAGATGCCGCAGTCCTGCCCCGTCTCTTTCTCGATCTCCTTGTAGAGCGACATCGTGTAGTGCTGCAGGCGGCTGATATTGGTGACGTCGTGCAGGCCGTGGATGTTGGCCGCCGCATGCCAGGTCGAGCCCGATGTCAGCTCGTCGCGCTCCAGAAGCACGACGTCGGTCCAGCCGTGCTTGGCGAGGTGGTAGAGGATCGAGCAGCCGAGCAGGCCGCCGCCGATGACCACGGCTTGTGCGTGGGTGCGCATATGCAAGTTTCCCTTGTTCAGCCGTCTTCAGCGCTCGTGGCCGGCGCCCTTCCGGCCGCATTGTTGGACGCCATGCGAAACACCGGTAAGGCCATCGGCCGGAACATGCCGCAAAAACCGGCCGGCGCAGACCAAATAAAACTGTGCCATTGACGCCTCAAACCTTTGCTTTGCGAGCTGCTTGCAAACACACAGGTAGCCGAGCGGCGTGAGCCGCCCGGCTTTGCTCTACGACTCCGATCGTCGGACGCGGCTCGCGATGCCAAACGCGATCCCAGCGCTCACGCCTTGTCGAGCCACACCTTCTCGAAGTGATGCTCGAAATTCGAATGCATCCTCAAATTCTTCACGTATTTGGCGTGGTGCAGATAGAGCGAGCGCCAGAACGGCTGGATCAGGATGCCCGAATCCTGGAGGATGGCTTCGATGTCCTTCATCAGCTCCTTGCGTTTTGCCGGATCGGCAACGGCGAGTGCGGCGCCGAGCTTCTTGTCGAATTCCGGGTTGCTGTAGCCGGTCTCGTTCCACGACTCCCCCGTGCGGTAGGCGAGCGCCAGCACCTGGACGCCGAGCGGCCGATGCCCCCATTCGGTGGTCGACCACGGATACTTCGTCCAGTCGTTCCAGAAGCTCGAGGCCGGGATGATGGTGCGCTTCACCTTGATGCCGGCTTCGCGGCACTGCGCCGCGATGACGTCGCCGGGGCTCTGCACGAGCTCGGCATCATAGGAGATCAGCTCGAACTCGTGGTCCATCTGCCCCGCCTCGGTTATCAACGCCTTGGCCTTGTCGAGGTCGCGCGGCACCTTCGGCAGTGCGTAATATTCCGGGTGGATCGGACAGACGTGGTGGTTCTCGCCGACCTGCCCGGCATTGTTGTAGCCGAGCGACAGCACGGTGTTGTTGTCGACCGCGAGCTGCAGCGCCTTGCGCACCTTCGGGTCGTCGAACGGCTTGTTGGTGATGTTGGTGCGCAGCACGATCGTGCCGGCGGTGATCGACAGGACCGGTCCGAGCCACACGCCGAACAGAAAGCCGCTCAGCGCGGTCAACAACGCACCGGCCGGCAGCGAGAAGGACACGGCGACGGCGTAGCCGACCACGAACAGGATGGCCGCGGGCACACGGTTCGCCGACACCCAGGCGGTGAGCTCGGCATGATGGCGGCTGATCGTCTCGAACGAGATGTGACGCTGCAGACCCGAGAGCAGGAAGCACACCAGGCCCAGCAGCAGGATCGCCACGGGCAGGAAGCGGCGGAGCGTCGAGACGTTCATTCGCGTGTCGGCGCTATCCTATCATGGCAGGCCGGGATCGGTGGCGGCGACGCTCGGCCGCTGGCGAAGACGCTCCCACCATGCGGCAAGGCGCGCGTGCTGCTTCAGCAACTCTTCGCCTTCGCGCGCCTGCACGAAGTAGGCGAGCATCGCCCCGAGATGGAGATCGGCGAGCGACAAGGCCGGTCCGACCAGGAAGGCTTCCTTCGATGCGAGCTTCTCGAGCGCCGCCAGCACTGTGACTGAAGCGGCGAGACCCTTGGCGATCTCGGCCTCGTCGACGGCCCGGGTGCGCTCGATCTCGCGGCGCCGTGTCTCCTCCTCATTGGCGATGCGGGCGTCGGTGACGACGCGGTCCTGCTGGATCCGGGCCTTCTCGATCGCCTCGCGCGCAGCGATCTCGGCTTCCTCGACGGTACGCATCCGCTCGATCTCGCGCTGGCGAACCTCGCGCTCCGACGCAATCCGCGTGGTGTCGATCGAGCGCTGATTGGCGATCCGGGTTTTCTCGATCTCCTCGCGCGCCAATAGCTCCTTTTCCTCGATGGTGCGGGTGCGCTCGATCTCCTTCTGGCGGGTCTCGCGCTCGGAAGCGATACGGGCTTCGGCAATCGCCTGCTCATTGGCGATCCGCGAGCGTTCAATCGCCTCTCGCGCCGAGATCTGGGCCTGCTCGGCCTCGGTCTCGCGCAGCGCGCGTTCGCGGGCGACTTCAGTGCGCTGGAGCGCGCGACGCATCTCGATGTCGCGTTCCTGCTCCAGCCGCGCGGTCTCGCTCTCGCGCTCGATTTCGAGAGCCTGCCGTTCGGCTTCCAGATTGCGGGTGCGGATCTTGATCATCGAGTCCTGCTCGATGTCGTTACGCAGCTTGCGCCTCGCCTCGATGTCCTCCATCAGGCGCGTCAGGCCTTCGGCGTCGAAGCGGTTCGAGGGGTTGAAGAATTCGAGGTCGGTCTGGTCGAGATCGGTGATGGCGACGGATTCGAGCTCAAGGCCGTTCTGCGCGAGCGCTTCGGCGGCATTGGTCTTGACGCGCGCGACATAGTCGCCGCGCCGCTCGTGCATCTCCTCCATGGTCATTTCGGAGGCGACTGAGCGGATCGCGGAGATGAACTTGCCGGCCAGCAGCGCGTGGAGTTGTTCCGGTTCCATGGTGCGGCGGCCGAGAGTGGCGGCAGCGATCGAGACGGCCTCGCGGGTCGGCTGCACGCGGACATAGAAGTCGGCCTCGATGTCGACGCGCATGCGATCGCGCGTGATGACGGCGTCCTGCCTGGAGCGCACGATGCCCATCGGCAGCACGTTCATGTTGACCGGTGTGTAAGCGTGGATGAAGGGCAGCACGAAGGCGCCGCCATTGATCACCACGCGTTCGCCGAGGAAACCGGTCCGGACGAACGACACCTCCTTGGAGGAGCGTTGATAGAGCCAGTTCACGATATAGACGCCAACCACGATCACGATGATCGCGACGATCAGCCAAAGGATTAACTCGCCGACCAGGATCCCTGACATGTCTCCCTCCCTCAACCTTCCGGCGTTACCGCGCGCCGATCGCCTTGAATTTGCGCACCTGTTCCGTCAATGCCCGTTCCACCGGCAGGCGCTCCATCGAAGAGGCGCCGTAGAAGCCGTGGCAGTAACGGGTGTTCTTCATGATGAAATCGGCATCCGCGGGGTCCGCGATCGGGCCGCCATGGGCGAGCACGAAAATGTCCGGATTGACGCTGAGCGCGGCAGAAGCCCAGGTGTCGATGCGCGCCGGGCAGTCCTGTAGTTTCGGCGCGGTCTGGGCGCCGATTGTGCCGCCGGTGGTAAGCCCGAGATGGCAGACGATGATGTCGGCGCCGGCGATGGCCATCGCGGCGGCTTCCTTCTCGCTGAAGACGTAGGGCGTCGTCAGCAGGTCCTTCTCACGCGCCTTGGCGATCATGTCGATCTCCAGGGCGTAGGACATGCCGGTCTCTTCGAGATTGGCGCGGAACACGCCGTCGATCAGACCGACGGTCGGAAAGTTCTGCACGCCGGCGAAGCCGAGCGCCTTGAGATGGTCCAGGAATATGTCCATGTCGCGGAACGGGTCGGTGCCGTTGACGCCGGCAAGCACCGGCGTCTTGCTGACGACGGGCAGCACTTCGCCGGCCATCTCCAGCACGATGGCGTTGGCGTCACCATAAGGCATGAGCCCCGCGAGCGAGCCGCGGCCGGCCATGCGGTAACGGCCGGAATTGTAGATCACGATGAGATCGACGCCGCCGGCCTCCTCGCACTTGGCCGACAGGCCGGTGCCGGCGCCGCCGCCGACGATTGGTTCGCCGCGCTTCGCCATCTCGCGAAACCGCTTCAGGAGTGCAGCGCGTTCAAACCTTGCCATCGGTCACCTCGCTAGTCTCCGGCGCGCCCCGGCGCGGCCGAACACCGTTCGGAAAGCGCTCACGATGGTCGAGGCGAACTCGGGATCGTTGATGTTTTGCTTGAGGCGGATGAGTTGACGGTTGCTGGTCTGCCGCACCGTGCGCTCCAGCGCGCGGAACAGGGCCGCGTCGGCCTCGGGATCCCAGAACGGCTGGCCGCGTGCATCGAGTGCGGAGACGCCGCCTTCCGGCAGGAAGAAGCGCACCGGCCCGTCCATCTGGTTGAGCCGCTCGCCGATCCAGCGGCCCATGCGCTCATTCTCATCAGCCGTGGTCCGCATCAACGTCACCTGCGGATTGTGGATGTGGAATTTTCGAGTGCGATAACGCTCGGGGATGGTGTCGGCCGGGCCGAAATTGACCATATCGAGTGCGCCGACGGAGCCGATATAGGGCAGGCGGGTGCGGATGATCGCACCAAAGCGATCGTCGGTGGCGGCAAACACCCCGCCCATCAGGAGGTCGCAGATCTCCGTCGTGGTGAGATCGATGACGCCGGCGATCTGGCCGGAATCGACCAGCTTCTCCATCGAGCGGCCGCCGACGCCGGTGGCATGGAAGACGAGGCATTCAAAATCGCCGTGCAGATCGGCAGCGATCCTCTGTACCGCAGGTGTCGTGACGCCAAACATCGTGATGCCAACCGACGGCAAACCGGCGCTGGCGGCCTGTTCCCTGGCCTCGCGCTGATCGAGCCGCGCCTTGACCATGCCGGCGATTGCGTTGGCGCCGTTCGACAGCACTGCGCGCGAGATCGAGTTGAGGCCCTGCACGTCGGTGACCGAATACATCATGGTGATGTCGGCAGGGCCGACATAGGGCGCGACGTCGCCGGAAGCGACCGAGGAGATGATGAGTTTGGGCACGCCGACGGGGAGGGTGCGCATGGCAGGCGCGACCAGCGATGCCGCGCCCGAGCCGCCCGCCGAGATAACGCCCGCGATATTGCCCTGTCGCCGCATCCAGTTGGCGAACGCATCCGCCATCGCCGTCACCGCGGCCCCGCGGTCGGGGCCGAACACGGCCGAGCCGCCGCGGCCATGGTTCAAGGCGATCTCCTGCGCCGAGACATCGCAGGTCGAGTGTTTGCCGCTGGTGGAGACGTCGACCAGCCGCGTGCGCAAGCCGCCTTCGGCGATGATGTCGCGGATGAATCGCAGCTCCGTGCCCTTGGTGTCGAGCGTGCCGACGACCAGGACCACGGGAGACCCGGAGCTCAGCGCCGTGACGGGTTCGCGTCTGCGCCGCGCCGTCGCATCGAGACGCGCGACCTGCGTCGAGAGCGTGCGCGCGGCGGCTTCAATGCGTCCGATCGGGACCGGCTGGGACCACCGTGTCGGCAGCGTGGGATTTGAGATGTAGATGCGGATCGGTCCGCTGGTGCGCGTAGGCCGCGGGGGTGGTTTGGCTTCCTCGCCGATGGCGGGCGCGTCGATTTCGGGATCGAGCTCGGCGTGAAGACCGACGCCGAGAAGGCGCTGCTGGAGTTCGCGGTCGGCGGATAGTCGTACCGAGTCGATGATGCGGTTGATGCGACCGTTGACCATGATCGCGACATTGCGCGAGATCGCCGTCGCCACCCCGATGTTCTGCTCGATCACGAGCACGGAAATGTCGCCATCCTCGCCGAGCCGCAGCAGCATCTCCTCGACCTGGGCGACGATGACAGGCGCCAGCCCCTCGGTCGGCTCGTCCATGATCAGAAGGTGCGGGTTGGTGACCAGCGCGCGCGAGATCGCGAGCATCTGTTGCTCGCCGCCGGAAAGCTGGCCGCCGCCATGGTCCTTGCGTTCGGCAAGCCGCGGGAATGTGTCGTATATGCGCTCGACCGTCCAGGCGCCGGACCGCAAGCCGCCGGCAAGCCGCAAGTGCTCGTCGACGCTGAGCGAGCGCCAGAGCCGCCGTCCCTGCGGCACATAGCCAACGCCGAGGCGTGCGATATGGGCCGGTGGCCGCCGCGTAATGTCCTCGCCGCGGACGCGGACCGAGCCGCCGCTGATGGGAACCAGGCCCATGATGGCCTTGCAAAGCGTCGTCTTGCCCATGCCGTTGCGGCCAACGACAGAGAACACGCCGGCATCGAGCGAAAGGTCGACGCCCTGCAGCGCATGCGAATGGCCGTAATAGACGTCGAGGCCCCGGACTTCGAGCGCGACGGCGGAGCGGCGGGCCTCATTCATGGCCACCCCCAAGATAGAGCTCCTGCACCTCGGGGTCGGACTGGATCTCCTGCGGCAGGCCTTCCTTGAAGATGCGGCCGTTGTGCATCATCGTCACGCTCTCGACGACGCGCAACGCCACGTCCATGTCGTGCTCGATGATGATGTAGCCGATATGCGCCGGTAGCGAGGTCAGGATCTCGACCAGTTCGGCCCGCTCGGTCGGCGAAAGGCCGGCGGCGGGCTCGTCGAACAGCACGAAGCGCGGCGCGCCCGCGAGCGCCAGCGCGATCTCAAGCTGGCGCTGCTGGCCGTGCGCCAGCTCGGCGACACGCTGGTTCTTCACCGCGGTGAGGTGTACGGCTTGAACGAGGCTGTCGGCGGCGTGCATCAGCGCGTCGTTCTGCCCTGGACGCAGGAATGAAAAGCGTCCGCGTGAGACGCCGCGGCAGGCGAGATAAACGTTGTCCTGCACGGTAAGGCCGGGGAATAGCGCGGAGATTTGATAGGTGCGCCTCAGGCCACGGCGGATGCGCTCATAGGGCGGGAAGTGCGTCACGTCCTCGCCGAAGAAGCGAATAGTGCCGGAGGAGGGCGGGAAGTCGCCGGTGATGCAGTTGAAGAGCGTGGTCTTGCCGGCGCCGTTGGAGCCGAGCACGGCGCGCCGCTCGCCCGGACGCACGGTGATGGTGACGTCGGTCAGCGCCGCGAGCGCGCCGAACAGCCGGGTGACGCCGCGCAGTTCCAGCGCTGCACCGGCGCCGACTGCCGAGAGGCGTTGGGCTACGCTATCCATGACCGCGCCCTCCGCCAGGGCGGTTTGGCTCGCGAAGCTGGCTCTGGCGCCAGCGCTGCCAAAGGCCAATCACGCCGTCCGACGACCAGAACACGATGGCAAGGAAGCCGAGCCCGATCAGCAGCCGGAAACGGTTGCCGTCGAGCCCGATCTTAACCAGGAAATCGAGCGCGAAGGTGCGCAAGAGGACGAATACCAGCGCGCCGATATAGGGGCCGACCGGCCGCGTGATGCCGCCGACGATGGCGATGATGAGGACGTCGATGCAGGCGCCGACGCTGACCGAGCCGGGCGAAATCTGGCGGTAGTTCCAGACCTGCAGCACACCGGCGAGACCCGCAATGAAGGACGCCACCGCATAGGCCGCAACGCGGTGGGCATTGACGTTAAAGCCGAGCGCGGCCATGCGGCGCGGATTGTCGCGCACGCCCTGAAGCGCGAGGCCGAACGGGGCGCGGGAAATATATTCGACGGCGAAGTAGCAGAGTGCGGCAACCGCGAACACGACATAGTAGAAGGGAATGTCGGCCCGCCAGTTGACACCCCAAAAGTTCGGCGTCGCGACGTTGTTGATGCCGGTATGGCCGTTGAAGATCGCCCAGTTCTGGTTGGTGAAATAGTAGAATGCCGCGCCGATCGCGAGCGTGATCATGATGGTATAGATGCCCTCCGTGCGCACCGCCAGCGAACCGCCGAGCGTGCCGAAGATCGTCGCGAGCGTCAGCGCCATCGGCACCGCCAGCCACCACGGCCAGCCCAGGCTGATATTGGCGTTGCCGCTGACGCCGAACACCGCCACCATGTAGGCGGCAAAGCCCGCGATCGTGAGCTGCATCAGGCTGACCATGCCGCCATAGCCCGCCAGGAACATCAGGCTGAGGGCGATGGTGCCGAGGATCAGCGTCGTCGCAAAGATCTCGATCAGGAAGAAGTTGTTGGCGATCAGCGGCATGATGAGGAGGATGATCAACACGATCCAGGCCGCAGGATTGTTGATGTCGGGCCACACGCGCGCGGCTGGCCGCTGTACGGTTGAGGCCGGCTTGTGAATCTGGACGCTGGCATCGTGGGTGACGGACATGTCATCGCCTCGCGAGCAGGCCCTGCGGCCGAAGCGCCAGCACCAGCACCATGATCAGGAACGTCACGACGATGGCGTAGGTCGGGATGTAGACCGAGCCGAGCTGCTCGGCGAGGCCGATGATCAGCGCGCCGAGCGCCGCACCCGGGATCGAGCCCATGCCGCCGACGATCACGACCACGAGCGATGCAAGCAGGAAGCGGATGTCCTCGCCAGGCGAAAGCGACTGGAAGGTGCCGCCGACCACGCCGGCGATGCCTGCAAGCCCGGCGCCCAGCGCGAAGACGAGCACGAAGACAGCCTGGATGCGCACGCCGGTTGCGGCGAGAATGTCGCGATCGTCGACGCCGGCACGAATGATCATCCCGATTCGGGTGCGATTGAGCGCAAGCCACATCGCGATGCCGATGATCGCGGACGCCAGGAAGATCACGAGCCGCACCAGCGGATAGCGCAAATAAACCGGCTCGCCCGAGGATTTCACCGCGGTGATCAGCGGCAGCTCGATCGGGCCGATCAGCCAGTTCGGGGTCTGGATCTGGTAGAAATCGCCGCCGCAAGCCCATAGCATGAGATCGGCAAATACGATCGAGAGGCCGATCGTCACCATGGTCTGGCGCAGATCCTGGCCCTCCATACGGCGAAACACGAGCACCTGAAGCAGGACGCCGACCAGCGCTGTAAGGATGAAGGCGATGATGAACGAAAGGACCCAGGAGCCGGTCGAGGCGCTGATGGCGTAGCCGACATAGCCGCCGAACAGATAGAGTGAGCCGTGCGCGAGATTGACGTTGCGCATCAGGCCGAAGATCAAGGTAAAGCCGCTGGCGACGAGGAAATAGAGACCGCCGAGCGTGATGCCGTTGAAGAGCGCGTTGAGAAAGACCCGCTTGCGGCCGATCGTCTCCTCGAGCCCCGGCGGCCACACCGCGAAGATCAGCCACAGCGCCACTGCGACCGCAGTGATGACAATCAGCGCCCAGGCGGGATGGCGTTCGACAAAGCGGCTCATGATCGCCGCTCCGTCGTCACACCGTTTCCCCACAGGCGAGGCGAGGGGGCACCGTTGCCGGCTGCAGGCCCTGCCATGAACGTTCGCTCCCTATCGAGCGCGATCCTCTTTGCGGGATCGCGTTCCGCTCATCCTAACGGTGCTGCAAGGGAGGTGTTTGATCGTGAGTATCTTTTCGCGCGTCCGTCAGGCGCGCAAAACCTTGGCCGCGCGGCGATAATCGGTTGGCGCCATCCCGACATTGGCGGCGAAGAAGCGGGTGAAACCGCTCTGCGAGGAGAAGCCGAGATCGAAGCCGATATCGGCGATCGGCGCCTCGCTTGCCACCAGCGCCTCCAGCGCCTGCTCCATCATCAGCGTGTTGAGATAGAGATGCGGTGTGACGCCCGTCTGGGTGCGGAACAGCCGGTAGAAATGCGGCCGCGACAGGCCGGACTCGCGGGCGATGGTGTCGAGCTCGATCTCGGCGCCGGGGCTCTCCGACATCATCTTGATACACTTTCGCACGCGAAAATCGGTGACGGAACCGCTGGCGCGGGGATCTCGCATGGTCTCGGCCTGCTGCCAGCTCTCGTCGTAGCAGATGTCGATCAGCCTTCTCAGCTCGCCATCAAGGCTGTTGAGCGAGGGTGCGCCGCAAACGAGGGCGGCTGCGTGCCGGATATGCTTGTCCAGCGCAACGGACCGCCTCAGCTGGGTGCGGCCGAAACGCAGGCGGTCGGCACCGGGCGCGTCTGGTGCGAACCACTCAGCATTGACATAGAGCACGAAGAAAACGGCGCCGCCGTCGAGATCGGAGGGCAGGAAATTGTGCGGCTCCCATGGATTGACCGCAACGACGGAACTTTCGTTGAGCTGGTAACGTCCGTCGCTGACATCAATGCATGCGGGACGCCCCCCGACATGGAAGATCAAATGACCTTCGCGATGTGCGTGGATGTTGAAAGGGCGGTTCAACTGATAGACCGTCGCCCGGCCGAAGCGGCCGTGGAAGACGGCGAGCGCCCGGCTCATGCCTTCCCTCCCAAAGCTCTTGTCTTTTTTTCTTAGTGTTCAGTAACCAGGGAGAGAATGCAAGGGCGCACGAGGTTCAGGACTTGCAACCTCTCCCGGTCAGTCATCGTTCGCGGACGAAAAACTACGTCAGTATTTCTTACATTCCGGCACGGTACGGCTTGGCAAACCGATCTTGGCGAACACCGCGGGGTCGTAGCCCAGCGTCTGGTTCACGTTCGGGATGACCTTCACGACCTTCGAGAACAGCGCGCCCTTGCCGTCGTCGACGACCTCGGTGACGAAATTGGTGCCGATCGCCTGACGGTTGGAGTCGAGCTTGATGTTGCCGTTGGGGGCGTCGAGCTCGATCTTGGCGAGGGCCTCCTTGTACTTGGCCTGGTTGTTGGAAAGATCGCCGTTGACCTGACGCAGCGCCAGGATCAACGCCATGGTGGATCCGTAATAGTTGGTGGCGAGCAGCGACGGGCTCGGAAAGCGCTTGTTGGGCGGGAAGGCGTCCTGATAGTCCTTCACGAACTTCTGCCAACGCGGGTCCTCCCAGGTGTCGGCTTGGCCGCTCGCGGCCAGCGTGCCGACCAGCGCGCTCTTGGCGTTGCCCTTGGACGACAGGATGGTCTGGTCGATCATGATCGAGCCGCCCATCAGATGCGCCTTGCCGCCGGCCTGCTGGTACTGGTTGAGGAAGTTGACGGCGTCGGCGCCGCCGAGGCCGAGATAGATTGCGTCGACATCGTCGGGCAGGGCGGCGATGACAGAGGCAAAGTCCTTGGTGCCGAGCGGCACCCATTGCCGGTTGGTGATCTGTCCGCCGGCGCCGCAGAATTCGAGCACGAGGCCGAACACCTGCGTGTAGATGAAGGAATAGTCCTCACCGACGGTCGCGATCTTGCGATACTTCTTTTCGTCGTAGGCATATTTGCCGAGGCCCACCTGCCACTGCGCGCCGTCCATATTGTAGCGGAAGAAGTTCGGAGCCGGATCGACATAGGTCGTTTCCTGGGCGCCGGAGGCGGCGTTGATGAAGGTCAGCTCGGGATGGGTTTTTGCGAAATTCTTGACCGCGATGCCTTCGTCGCCGGACAGCGGCGAGAGCAGGATCTGCACCTTGTCCTGCTCGATCAGCTTGCGCACGGCGCGGACTGCGGAATCCGGCGTGGCATCGGTCGAAGCGATGATGAATTCGAGCTCCTTGTCGCCGACCTTCTTGCCGAGCACGTTGAGCGCCGTCTGGAAGCCGCGGATGCCGTCCTCACCGAGTACGGTGTAGGTGCCTTCGAGCGTCGCGGTGACGCCGACCTTGATCTTCTCCTGCGCAAATGCGGTGCCCGAAAGTAACAGGCTGCTCAACGCAATCAGTCCTAGACTGCCTTTCAACATTGCTTTCCTCCCTCCGGCGTTTTTGTCGCGGTTTTGCCCGCAGCCGCCGCGCGGTGCGGCGCTCGGATGCGGCCAACGGTTCTTGGGATGAAAGCTAACCGAACTCGGATGCAGCGCACGCGTCGGAGCCATGGACGGCTTAACGGGGAGTCTCATTTTAAATGTTGCGTCGCAACTCCTCCCGCAATGCAATAGGCATGGCGCGGGGGATGGAATGTGGCGTCGTCGAGCCGACCGCGAGGGGGAGGGGCGGGCGACAAGATGCGCGTTGCCATGCGGCCAAGAGCTGCGGCCGAGTGCTCCAACGAGGGCGTTGGGCCACCGAGGGACCGTTCGACAAATGCTACGTTGCGTGCAGCATCGCCCTCAGCCGTTGCGCCAAGTCTGGCAGGCGATAGGGTTTATGGATGATCGGAAATTCATCAGTTGCGTGATGACGCTCCATCACGTCGTCCGCGTAGCCCGAAGTCAGCAGAACTTTTATGTCGTTGTTCAATAGCCTCGCTTCGCGAGCAAGCTCAATGCCATTCATTCCGTTTGGCATCATGACATCGCTGAACAACAGTGCGAACTCCTTGTCGCTTTTGAGTATCGCGATAGCGTCCTCACCACTTTGTGCGGAAATAACCTGGTAACCGGCCGTAGTTAGCATTGCCGTCGTCGCTTCCAAGAGATCCTCATTGTCCTCCACGACGAGGATGCGCTCGGAACCGAACGGTATGACCGTGGCATGAGCGGATTCCGACTCAATTTCTAAATCTTCCGAGGCCTTGGGCAGATACAGCGCAACCGTCGTTCCCACGCCGAGCGAGCTTTCTACGATCACATGACCTCCGGACTGACGGACGAAACCATAGACCATGCTGAGACCGAGCCCGGTGCCCTTGCCGGCCTCTTTCGTTGTAAAGAAGGGCTCAAAAGCGCGCTCCTGAACTTCGGGCGTCATTCCGTGGCCGGTATCTGTCACGCAAAGCATCACGTAAGAACCCGGTGGGTTACCGGCCGCGGCTTGCTCATTCAGGACCACGTTCCGCGTCTCGATCTTGAGCACGCCGCCATCCGGCATGGCATCGCGGCCATTCAGGGCGAGATTGAGCAGAGCGGTCTCCAATAGCGACGGGTCGACATGGCATCGCCAAAGCCGCTCGTCGGTCAGCAGCTTGATCTCGCATCCGCCCCCGACCGCCTGGCGCAGCAGTCCCTCGAACTCGAGAATGAGCTGGTTTGCATTCACCAGCTTTGGGTTGAGTATCTGGCGGCGCGAAAAGGCGAGTAGCTGCGCGGTCAGCTTGGCCCCGCGATCGGTCGCCCGCCGGGCGGCTGCGGCGAACAGCCGGATCTTGCCGTTTTCAGCTGCGGCTTCAATGAGGTCGAGATTCCCTGAGATCACCATGAGCAGGTTGTTGAAGTCGTGCGCAACGCCGCCGGTGAGCTGTCCGACGGACTCCATCTTCTGGCTCTGGTGAAGTTGCTCCTGGATTACCCTTCGCGCTTCTATCGCTTGCTTGTGCTCGGTGAAATCCCGGAAGTAGATCGCAAGACCCTGGCTGGAGGGGAACGCATTGAGCGCGTACCAGACACCGCTGTCAGGACAAAAGGCCTCGAACGAAACCGGATGGTGATGCGACAGGGCTTCCCGAAGCTGACTGAAGATTGCTCGTTCCGGATCGTCCAGAAAGGCGTCCTCCAGGGCCGCGCCCGTGAGGTCACGGCCTTCGGCAATCTGCGCTTGGGCGCGCGCATTGAGGTAGCTGATGCGCAGATTTCGATCGACGATGATCACGCTGTCGGTGGTACTCTCAAAGACCGTCGTGATGCGGACCGCGGTTTCTTCCGCTTTCTCCTTCGCTTCTGACAATTCATGCTCGCGACGCTGCAACGCGTCGGCCATGGTGTTGAATGCATCGGCAACGCGAGCGATCTCGGATCCGTCCCGAATGCTTACGCGTCGGCCATAGTCGCCGAGCCGCCATTCGTTCGCGGCACCGGCCAACTGGCCCAGTGGGCGATGGATAAACCGCCGGGCGCCCAAAACCGTCAGGACCAATACCAGCGACGCGCTCAGGGCGATCAGAAGGATGCCGCGCCGCGTGCGATCCTGGATTTCAGCGAAGGTCTGCGCCTTGTCGAGGCCAAAGCTGACAACGAGTCCTCCAGAATCGACCTGCAGCGCCGAGTAGCCTTCGATCCGTTCCACGCCGTCAGCGTCGAGGACATCGCCAGTTTCCAGATATTCCTTGCTAGGCATCCTTGTACCGACGAACCGGCCATTGTCCGGGTAGCGCGCAAGGTAAGTACCGTTGCGATCTGTGATGGCAATCGCGGATCCTTCCGGGACACCCTTTCGAGCGATGTAGTCGGCAAGCCAGTCCAGGCTGAGACCCGCTACAATGACGCCGCCCATCCGGTCATTCTCGCCGTAGAACGGTAGCGCAAACTGAATGACGTTGCGGCCAGTTGACAGCCCTGCTGAGAACTCCCCAACAGTGAATTCGCCCGTCTCCAGGATACTGGCAAAGTAGGTCCGCGCCGCGATGTCGATTGGTCTGTGATCGCTGTTCGTGTCGCAGAAGGACACGCCTCTCAGGTCGGTAACAAGAAAGGTAATGAACGCCGGAAATCGCTTCTGCAAAGCCGCCAGGTAGGCGTTGCACGCCTGGCTGTCTCTCGTTTTGACCGAAGGAAGCTCGGACATGGCAACCAGGACTTGACGAATCCCCTGTACGATCTGTTGCTGTTCTGCTGCGGAGAGCCTGGCCAAGCTGGCCGCGTGGTTCTGTATCTCGACTTCGCGTGAGCGCAGCAGGGAGACTTCGCTGTACGCCTGGATGGCGATCACGGGTAGTATGGCAACGGCCACCAGCGCGAACAGGCGAGATAGAATACTCACCGTGCCGCGAGCCTGAGTTGGTAGCGCTCGCGTGGCGGTGTGGAGGCCATGCGCTCGTCCTCGATCGGTGACGAGACGTTGTGCGCAATACATTCAATCATCATGGTCTCTGGCGCAAACCGGCGTCGGATAGGTCGTTGCAGACCGCTGGATTGCAGGATTCCCGAGCCTCGGCAGAGAAGATGCCGGAAGCCCGTGGGGCCGCAATGCCGTCGACAACAAAGTTTCGTTACGATTGTTACGCGCTCGGAAGGAGCCGCGTGTGTCTATGGCGAGGGAACTCTCAAGTACACCTCTACCAAAAATTCCCAAGGCGTTCGATCACAGTCGAATCGCAATTGAGTGACCGGCGAGGTCGATCGGTCGCCATTGTTCAAATGATGTTGATCCGCAGAGACTACAACACATCGCGACGGCTGAGTCGTGGCTCGCGGTGCCACCAGTCGCCGTCGCGAAATCACGCGATGCGCCTCGGCCGGCTTCCGGGCGGTAGCTCACACGGTCACAGATCCAGGCCTGTCCTTGACGATCTCTTTACGGCGGGGCTGGCGGCCGGATGACCTGTGACTGATTATCCGTCAGATACGCGAACGCGCACCTACGGCACGGCGATTGCCATGGAACTGTAACACTCGCTGCTTACGGTCGGTCACTCGGGCGACAAAGTGCAGAGTGAGGGAGGTGTTGCTGCTGCGTGTGCCGATCAACGGGCAGGCCCGGCGCGCGGGGCTGTTCGGCGTGCTGCTGCTTGGTCTCGGCGCACAGATCCATACGTCCACGTGGGGCCTTGAGTACGGCATCGACCGCCAACGCCGCGACCCAGCAGATGGGAGTGTCGACGGCCTCGGGCAACAAGGATCAACCTTCGGTCATTATCGTCGAGGTGCTCGGCTATGGCGGCGGAGACGATGGCGATCCCGACGCCAACAGCCGGCCGCGAAAGCCGCTCGATCAGACCCGCGATCAGAGCGGCGGGAACGTTCGTGTTCTTGGCTTTTCGAACCTTGGGGATGCTGAATTGGTGGGCCTGACCGATGAGGAGAAGCAGGCGATCAGAAACTGATCGCCCACGGTTGGCGCGACGGGCTCTCTACGGCTAGAGAGCCCTCATGCCCTGAAAGTAGCTGCGACTCGCACTAGCCCTAGCGAGGCACGAGCACGAGTGCGAGACCCGGGAACAACAGCAGTATCAGAACGGCCAGCATGTAGACGCCGACAAAGGGCAGCACCCCGCTGAAAACGTCCGTGATCGGCCCGGGCGAGCGCCGCATGCCCTGCAGGACATACATGACGGTCCCGTCCGGCGGGCTAATCATGGCGATCTCGATCAGCATCGTGACGATGACGCCGAACCAGATCGGGTCGTAGCCGAGGCTCTTCACCACCGGAAAGACAACCGGAATCGTCGTGATGATCATGGAGAAGCCCTCCATGAAGGTGCCGAGCGCCAGATAGAACCCGATGATGACCAACATGATCGCCCAGGCCGGAAGCGGCAGGGCGCTGACGATTTCCGCCAGCGACTGCGGAACGCGCAGTTGCGTCATGATGAAGTTCAACATGTACGCACCGAACAGGATCAGGCCGAGCATCGCGGTGTTGCGCGCGGTCGCTTCCGCCGACTCGTTCAGGAGCTTGAAGCTGAGCTTGCGGGCGACGAGGGCGAACACAAGGGAGGCGATCACGCCAAGGGCTGCGGCTTCGGTGGGCGTCGCGATGCCTCCATAGATCGTTCCAAGGACGATCAGGATCAAAAGCGTCGTCGGCATCAGGTCGACGAGGCTTCGCCATCGTTCCTGCGCGGTGACCGGTGGAAGCGTTTCCTTGTTCGGCTGTCGCAGGCCATGGATGAAGATGACACCGAAAAACAGCAGGCATACGAGTACACTCGGAACAATGGCGGCAATATACATTTTGCCAACCGATGTTTCGGTCATGAGTCCGTAGACAATGAATGTGATGCCGGGTGGTATCAAGTTGCCGAGGGCGCCGCCGGCAGCCAGCGAGCCCAACACCATGCGCTGATCGTAAGCCTTCTTCTCGAAATAGGGCAATGCGACCGACCCCATGGTGGCCGCGGTTGCCACGCTCGATCCCGAGATCGCGGAGAATACTGCGCATGCCGCTATGTTCGTGTGCAGCAGGCCGCCCGGCCAGCGGCGCATCCAGATATTGAGCGCGCGATAGAGCTGCTCGGATAGGCCTGACCGCAGCAGGATCTCGCCCATCAGCAGGAAGAGCGGCACAGCCACCAGCACGAAGCTCGATGAAGGTGCCCAGATTACCTGCCCCATGAACAGCCAGAACGGCCGGTCGGAGAAAATGAACCCCGACAACAACGCCAGCGCTCCGAGCACCACGGCGATATAGACGCCCGATCCAAAGAACACGAGAAACAGGCCGACCAGCATCATGATTTCGCCGATCGGCAGCGCTGCCGCACCCTGGCTCGCCGCAAAAATGGCGACAGCGAGCATGACGAGCAGGAAAAGAATGGCAATCACTATTGCACGTCCCCTCTATCGCGGCTTTGGGCAGGAGCCAGCCCGACCGCCTCCAGCGCTTCCTGCGTCTCTTCCTGATATCCGCGGGGACCAAGCAGCTTGTCGATCTCGGCGGCGTTGCCTGCCACGAGCAGGCAAACGACTTCCAGCAGCAGGACAACCGCAAAGACCGCCAGCATCGTGATGCCGATGGCCCACAGGCCCTGCGGTATGACAAGCGGGATGGCCAACGCGCTCGTGTCCTTGGCGTTGAAGAGCATGCTCTCGCCGACGAGGGACCATGCGCACCAGGCGAGGAACAAGGACAATCCGGTCAGGAGAACCAGGGCGAATGCGTGAAGATACTGGCGAGCGCCGATGGGCAGGCGATTGACCAGGACGTCGATACGAATATGGGAGCGCGTTGCCAGTGCGTGCGCGAGCCCCCACGCAAGGCCGAAAGCGAGCATGTAGCTTGTAATCTCGGTGGTGGCGCTTGAGGAGAAACCGCCGAAGTTGCGGCAAACGACATCGATCGTGATGAACGCGGCGCAGAAAATGAAATTCCAGCCGGCGACGTAGTTCATGAACGCCGCCACGGCGGTCGCGGCTTTCCGTATTGTCCGCGGAAATCCCGTTCCACGCATGGTAACGCGAGATCCGCGTTCATTCGCGGCGTCTGACATCGAGTTCGAGTTCTCCGCTTCAGTTTGCCGTTGTCACCGGACGACGTGCATCAAGCGCCCTGGTGAGATTGCAGGGACGCTCGTCAGTTCGCGGTGAATTTCAATCCCGTGATCGGTGCGACGACCTCATTGTAAATCTCGCCACACCGCGCGCCACAGCGCTTTACCCAACCAGGAATAACGGTGGTCTCCACGATCTTCTTGAGGGTGGCCTTATCCTCGGCCGTCGCATCCACGACCTTCATCGCCTTGTCGGTGACGAGTGTATGGATCTTGCAGCCTTCAGCCTTTCCGGCATTGCAATCGAGTCCGTCCTGGGTAGCCTCGGCGCCAAGTTTCCATTGTGCAAGTTCGACCTCCTTCATCGTCGCGGCGACAAGGTCTCGCGTCGGCTGGTCGAGCTTTTTCCACCATGCCGTGTTGACGTAGTAGGCGGCAATCGCCCACCCGACCGAAAGGTTGTAAATGCTGGTCGTCACCTCGTACCACTTCGCCGCATTGCCTGAGCCGGTGCCCGTCACGGCGCAGTCGGCAACGCCGCGTTCGAGCGCACTGTAGACCTCGGGAAATCCTATCGACACCGGCTGCGCGCCGATGGCAGTCGTGAAGTCGTTGAGCGAGGCGCCGAAGGTGCGGATTTTTCGGCCCTTGAGATCGGCAAGGCTTGAGACCGGTTGGCGGCACCAGATCACTTGCGCCGGGAAGGGATAGACCGCGATGATCTGGCTGCCGAACTTCTCCAGTTCCTTGTTGGCAAGGGGAACCAGGGCAAGCGCAGTCTTTCGGGCCTGTTCGATGTCGGGATGCAGGCCTGCCAGATCGATCCCGTCGAGGAACGGCACGTCGCCGGAAACGGTCGACAGCGGGGCTGCGCCGATGTCGACTTGCCCGGCGCGTATGAGGCGCAGGACTTCGGGGCCGTTGAGGCTCATCTCCGGCCAAGCCGAAAGCTTGACGTCGATTTGTCCGTTTGATTTGGCCTTCAATCCGTCGCGCAGGATCGGCTGGTCGACCTTGGTGAACTGCGGCTGTGTACCAAAGGGTTGGGTCACGACCGTGATGGTCAGCTTTTGCTGCGCGTCGGCAGTCGCTACCGTTCCGAGCCAAAACGCAGCAATGGCTGTTAGCACTCGATGGCGTGGGGTCATTACAAACATCTCCTCTGATCCCGGAGTGGTCGTTGCAATTTTCGCACCAAGTGATCCGCGGCTTCTTCTTACCACGCTGACGACGGTCATACATCCGCTGTTTGCTCGCAAACTGGGCAAAGAGCCTAGGAGAACGCCTTGATCACGTGCTGGCGTCGCGATCCGATCTGTGTAGGATTGCAGACGTAGTCCGCGGCTCATCAAGATTGGGGAAGTTCTAGTGGCGTTGATCGAGGTAGCGCCGGTCAGGATCGGTGTTGACATCGGTGGCACTTTTACTGACCTGCAGATTTACGATGCCCGTTCGGGTGCGATCGTTGGCTATAAGACGCCGACGACGCCGGAGGACCCTTCCATCGGCCTGATGACGGGAATCAAGGAGGCGGCGGAGCGTCACAACTTCACGCTTCCCGATGTCGGCTATTTGCTCCATGGCACGACGATCGCTACCAATGCGATCCTTGAACGCAAGCTACCCAAAGCGGCGCTCGTGACCACGGCAGGCTTTGAGGATGTGCTCGAGATCGGCCGCCATGCCCGGCGCGAAGTCTATGCCCTTAATCCGCAGCAACCGCCGACGCTCATCCCCCGCGATTGTCGCATCGGCATCAAGGAAAGAGTGCGAACGGACGGCCGCGTCGAGGTGCCCCTGACATCGGCAGCGCTGGAAAGTCTCGCCGAGGTGCTCGACAGGATCGATCCGGTTTGCGTGGCCGTCTGCCTGATGAATTCCTATCTCAATCCGCAGCACGAACAAGGCATTGCCGAGTACCTTGCGAAAGCCCGACCTGGGCTCAAGGTCTCCTGCTCGAGTGCTTTAAGCGCGGAGATCCGCGAATACGAGCGCACGTCAACCGCCGTGCTCAACGCTGTCCTGATTCCGGTCGTTGCGGGATATCTCGACAAGCTTACTCGGCGCATGGAGGCCGAAGGGTTTGCACCGCGGTTGCTTCTCGTGCAATCCAATGGCGGCGTGTGTGCCGCCAGAACCGCAGCCCTGGAGCCGGTTCGGCTTCTGCTCTCGGGACCGTCGGGCGGGAGCGCGGCCTGCGCGCTGCTGAGCAAGATCCTCGGGGAAGATAACCTGATTGGCGTCGACATGGGCGGGACCAGCTTTGATGTCTCGGTCGTACGCAACGGTCGCGTCAACGTCGTCATGCAGGGCGAGGTGGACCGCATGCCCGTCCGTATTCCGATGGTCGAAATCCGCGCCATCGGCGCGGGCGGCGGCTCGCTCGCCAAGGTGCAGCGGGGCAAGCGACTGACGGTCGGGCCTGAAAGCGCCGGCTCATACCCGGGCCCCGCCTGCTACGGTCGCGGCGGAGTCGGGGCGACGGTGACCGATGCGAATGTTACGCTTGGCCGGCTCGACGGCGAAAAATTTCTGGGCGGCGGGATGCGCCTCGACGGAAAAGCGGCACGTGCCGTCATCGACACCGAGGTGGCTGAACCGCTCGGCCTTGGGACCGAGGCAGCAGCGGAGGGATTGCTGACTGTGGTCAA
>Ga0081540_1001465_pt1 | contig 20377 bp, 14 predicted proteins | sample TabmetS2T1R1_FD_71024 | JGI IMG/M metagenome (GOLD analysis project Ga0081540, IMG submission 71024) | Tabebuia heterophylla rhizosphere microbial communities from the University of Puerto Rico - S2T1R1 | ecosystem: Host-associated > Plants > Roots > Rhizosphere ... | reverse complement strand
CACCGCGAACGGCTACGGGGAGCGGGCCGGGAACGCCAACCTGTTCAGCGTTGTGGCCGGGCTGCAGCTCAAGCAGGCGCGCGAGGTGCTTCCCCCCGGCTGCCTGCCGGAGATGAGCAGGGTAGCGCACGCGATCAGCGAAGTCACCAACGTGACCCCGGCGACGCACCAGCCCTACGTCGGGCACTCCGCGTTTGCGCACAAGGCGGGCCTGCACGCCTCCGCGGTCAAGGTGGACCCGATGCTCTACCAGCACATCGACCCCACCCTGGTCGGCAACGACATGCGGATGCTCGTCTCCGACATGGCGGGCCGGGCGTCGGTCGAGGTCAAGGGCAGGCAACTCGGCTACGACCTGTCCGGCGACAAGGCGACGGTCGGCCGTGTCGTGGGCCGGGTCAAGGACCTGGAGGCCCACGGCTACACGTTCGAGGCCGCCGACGCCTCGTTCGAGCTGCTGCTCCGCGACGAGCTGGCCAGGGAGCGGCGGCGCCACTTCGAGGTCGAGTCCTGGCGCGTGATCGTGGAACGGCGCACGGCCGCAGAGGTGGTCAGCGAGGCGACCGTGAAGCTGCGGGCCAAGGGAGAGCGGATCGTCGCCACCGGCGAAGGCAACGGGCCGGTCAACGCGCTCGACAAGGCCCTGCGCCTCGCGCTGGAGCGCCTGTACCCGGAACTGGCCCGGCTCGAGCTGGCCGACTACAAGGTCCGCATCCTGGAGGGCTCGCATGGGACCGGGGCGGTGACCCGGGTGCTCATCGAGTCCGGCGACGGCAGCGGCACCGCCGGCGACGTGTGGAGCACGGTCGGCGTGGACGAGAACATCATCGCCGCTTCCTGGCACGCCCTGGAGGAAGCGGTCACGTACGCGCTGCTGCGGGCCGGCCACGAGCCGGGCGAGCCTGCCCAGCCCGCCTGACGGCGGTCACCGCGCGGCGGCCGTGGTGACGATCCACGCGAGGATCATCGCCTCCTCGCGCCAGGCGTCATAGCGGCCGCTGCGGCCGCCGTGGCCCGCCGCCATCTCGGTCTTGAGCAGGAACGGCCCGCCGTGGGCGGTGGCACGCAGCCGGGCGATCCACTTGGCCGGCTCGTGGTAGAGCACGCGCGTGTCGTTCAGGCTGGTGATCGCCAGGATCGGCGGGTAGGTCTGGTCGCTGATGTTCTCGTACGGCGAGTAGGCCTTCATATACGCGTAGACCTGCGCACCGTCCAGCGGGTTGCCCCACTCCTCCCACTCGGTCACGGTCAGCGGCAGCGACGGGTCGAGGATCGTGGTCAGCGAGTCCACGAACGGGACGTGGGCAACGATCCCACCGAACGCCTGCGGCGCCAGGTTCACGGCGGCCCCCACGAGCAGCCCGCCAGCCGAGCCGCCGCGGGCTATCAGCCCGCGGCGGCTGGTCCAGGACCCGCTCACCAGATGCTCCGCGCAGGCCACGAAGTCGGTGAACGTGTTCGTCTTGCGGAGCATCTTCCCGTCGTCGTACCAGCGGCGCCCCATCTCCCCGCCGCCCCGCACGTGCGCGACGGCGTAGACGAAGCCCCGGTCGAGCAGCGACAGCCGGTTCACCGAGAAGTAAGGGTCGGCCGAGATCTCGTAGCTCCCGTAGCCGTAGAGCACGCACGGCGCGCTTCCGTCGCGCGGCGTTCCCTTCCGGCAGATCAGGGAGATGGGGACGCGGGTGCCGTCGCCGGCGGTCGCCCACTCGCGGTGCTGCTCGTAGTCCCCAGGGTCGTAGCCGCCCTCGCCGGGCAGCGGGAGGACCGGCTTGCGTTTGAGCAGGGTCAGCTCGCCGGTGTCCAGTGCGGCGTCGTACACCGAGTCCGGCGTGGCCAGCGACGTGTAATGCAGCCGGTACACACGGGAGTCGTATTCGGGGTTGGCGCCGGGAAACACGTGGTACAGCGGCTCGGGAAAGGAGATCTCGCGCTCGCTGCCGTCGGTGCCGATGATCCGCAGGCCGGTCAGCCCGTCCCGCCGGAAGTGGACCACGAGATGCCCGGCGAAGGCGTCCACGTCGAGCAGCCGGGTGTCGTCACGGTGCACGATCACGGGGGCCAGGCCGGCGGGATCCACGAGCGGCCCGGTGCCCGCCGTCCCGCCCGCGGGCAGCCCCACCGCCGAGAGCTCAAAGTTGAGCGCCCCCTCGTTGTGCAGGACCAGCAGCCGCCCGGCGTCGCCCGGCCCACCGGGCCCCGCCTGGTGCTCCACCGAGTACTCGACGCCATGCCGCCGCGGCAGCACGGCCCGGGGCCGTGCCGCCGGCTCGGCCGCGTCCAGCAGCCACACCTCGCTCGTCAGCTTGCTCGACGCCACGAAGCGCAGGTAACGCTCGCTGCGCGTCAGCCCTACGCCCACCCAGAACCGCTCGTCGTTCTCCTCCAGCACGATCACGTCGTCGGCCGCCGGGGTGCCGACCAGGTGCCGCCACACCCGGTACGGGCGCCAGGCAGCGTCGGCCGTGACGTAGAACAGCGCCGAACCGTCCTTGGACCACGCGCAACCGTAGTGGGTATCGGGGATCTCATCCGGGGCGGTCTCCCCGGTCACCAGATCCTTGATCCGCAGCGTGAAGCGTTCCGACCCGGCGAAGTCCACCGAGTAGGCGAGCAGCCGGCCGTCCGGGCTGACGCCGAACGCGCCGAGCGAGAAGAACGGCGCGTCCCCGGCCAGCTCATTGCCGTCGAGCAGGACCTCCTCACCGGGCAGCGGCCCACCCTCGTCCGTCCGCGGCGGCGTGTCCTCGCCCGGGCGCGCCGGGCACCGGCCGTGCACCGCGTACTGCTTGCCCTCCACAGTCCGGGTGTAGTACCACCAGCCGCCCTTGCGGGCCGGCACGGACAGGTCGGTCTCCTTGGTACGGCCCTTGATCTCGCCGAAGATCGTCTCGCGGAGGCCGGCCTGCCCGGCGGTCATCGCCGCCGTGTAGGCGTTCTCGGCCTCCAGGTAGGCGATCGTCTCCGGGTTGTCCTTGTCGGCCAGCCAGGCGTACTCGTCGACGACCGTGTCGCCGTGATGGGTCCGCTCGCTGGGGATCCGGCGCGCGACGGGCGGCACCGCGCGGACAGGGCCCCGGCCGGGCGGGGCGTCCGCCGCCGTCGCCGTGGGCGAGCCGGCACGGTCGGGATTGCTGCTCATGCGCGAAGTCTAGGGCCGGGCCCGCGCTGACCGGCCAAGGCCCGCTGAGAGCCTGCGCCCGGCGTGCGTGCCCTCGGCCACTGACGGGCCACTAGCCTTGGGGCATGGACGACAAGGAGATCCTGCACCACATCGACGAGCTCATCGCGACCGAGCGGGGCCTGCGTGCCAAGGTCGCGACCGGCGACGTGTCGACGGACGAGGAGCGGCGACAGCTGACCGAGGTCGAGGAGTCACTCGACCGGTGCTGGGATCTGCTGCGCCAGCGCCGGGCCCGGCGCGAGTTCGGTGAGAACCCGGAGGAGGCGGAGCTGCGCCCGGCCACCGAGGTGGAGGACTACATGCAATAGCCGGAGCCCTCGGCTGTCAGCAACAGCGGTTCGTGCGCGCGCCCCAAGGCGCGCGCCTGAGGCGGTAGGGATCGACAGGTGCGCATCGCAAGATTCGCGGCCGGCGACGAGGTCGGCTATGGAGTGGTGGGCGAAGCCCGCGGCGACGGCGCCGCGGGCGGTCGCGCAGCGGCCGGCGAGCAGGTCATCGCCCCGCTCGGCGGTCACCCATTCGGCCCGGGGCCGGACGCCATCCGGCTCACCGGCACGAGCTACCGGCTCGACGATGTCAGGCTGCTGGCGCCCGTGCTGCCCAGCAAGGTGATCGCGGTCGGCGAGAATTACGCCGATCACGCCCGCGAGATGGGCGGGGAGCCGCGCGCCGAGCCCGTTTTGTTCCTGAAGCCTTCGACCGCCGTCTGTGGCCCGGGGGATCCGATCCAGTACCCGGTCACGATGACCAAGCGCGTTGACTTCGAGGGCGAACTCGCGATCATCATCGGCAGGCTGTGCCGCGACGTGCCGGTCAGCCAGGCCGCCGAGGTGATCTTCGGCTATACCTGCGCCAACGATGTCACCGCGCGTGACCTGCAGGAGCGGGATGGCCAGTGGGCGCGGGCGAAGGGCTTTGACACGTTCTGCCCGCTGGGGCCGTGGATCGAGACCGACGTCGATCCGGCCGATCTGGAGCTGGTCACCTCCGTCAACGGAGAGGTCCGCCAGCGGGCCCGGACGTCGCAGTTGCTGCACGACGTGGCGGCGGTCGTCGCCTTCGTCAGCAGCGTGATGACGCTGCTCCCCGGCGACGTGCTGCTGACCGGGACGCCGGCCGGAGTCGGCCCGCTGGAGGACGGAGACGTTGTATCGGTGACCATCGAGCGCATCGGAACGCTCACCAACCCGGTGACCGGCCGTGACTGAGCGCAGCGGCGCGCCCGGCGGCGGCGTCCCGGACGGGGCGGGCGGTGAGGTGAGGGTGCGATTCGCCCCCTCACCCAGCGGCGACCTGCACGTGGGCAACGTCCGGACCGCGATCTACGACTGGGCGTTCGCCCGCTCGACCGGCGGGAAGTTCATCCTGCGGATCGAGGACACCGACCGGACCCGGGTGAGGCCCGAGTACATCAGCTCCGCCCAGGAGACGCTGCGCTGGCTGGGCCTGGAGTGGGACGAGGGGCCGGGGATCGGCGGCCCGTTCGGCCCGTACCTGCAAAGTGAGCGGCTGGACATCTACAGCGAATGGGTCGACCGCTTCCTCAAGGACGGGAACGCCTATCACTGTTACTGCACCCAGGGGGAGCTTGCCGAGCGGCGGGAGGCCGCCCGAAGGGCAGGCGGACCGAGCGGTTACGACGGGCATTGCCGTGACCTCACCCCGGACCAGGTCGCCACGTATGAAGCGGAGGGGCGCCAGCCGGTGGTCAGGTTCACGATGCCGCCCGGGTCGACCACGTTCACCGACCTGGTCCGCGGCGAGATCACCTTCGACCACGCGCACGTTCCCGACTTCACGCTGACGCGTGCCGACGGCGCCCCCCTCTACACCCTCGCCGTCGCGGTCGACGACGTGCTCATGAAGATCACTCACGTGGTGCGCGGTGAGGACCTGCTGTCCTCAACCCCTCGCCAGATCGCGGTCTACCGGGCGATGGGCGTGCCGGAGCAGCAGTTCCCGCTCTTCGCCCACCTGCCCTACGTGCTCGGCAAGGACGGGCAGCGGCTCTCCAAGCGCAACGGGGTCGTGTCCGTCAACTGGTACCGCAGCCGGGGTTTCCTGCCGGAGGCGATCTGTAACTACCTGGCCCTGCTCGGCTGGTCGCCGGGGGAGAACCGGGAGCTGTTCACGATGGCAGAGATGGCCGCCGAGTTCGACCTGTCGCGGGTGAACAAGAACCCGGCCCAGTTCGACGTGCGGAAGTTGGAGGCGATCAATGGGGACAAGATCCGCGCGCTCGCGCCGGCCGATTTCGCGGCGCGGATCACCCCGTTCCTGGCCGCGGCCGGGCTGGTCGCCACCCCCCCGACGGCCGCCGAGGCCGAGCTCATCGCGGCCGCTGTCCCGCTCGTCCAGCCGCGAGTAGCCACGCTCGCCCAGGCGGCGGAGATGCTCGGTTTCCTGTTCGTGGACGAGGCCGAATTCCGCGTCGACCCGGAAGACGCGGCCCGGGTGCTCACGCCCGATGCCGGGCCGGTGCTGGCGGCCGCGGAGGAGGCACTGGCCGGGCTCGGGCCCTGGACCGAGCAAGCTATCAGGGCGGCGCTGGAGGCGGCGCTGGTGGACGGGCTGGGCCTTAAGCCGCGGGCGGCGTTCAGCGGGGCACTGCGGGTCGCGATCACCGGGCGGCGCGTGGGCCTGCCGCTGTTCGGGTCCATCGAGCTATTGGGCCGCGACCGTACGCTCGGCCGTCTGGCCAGAGCGCGCCTCGTCGCCTCAGGTCCTGGTGGCCCCGGCGAGGGCGGCCCGGGCGGCGGCGCTCGCGGCGGCGATGGTAGCGGCCTCGCATAGGTGCGCGTGACGGCCTTGCATGGGCGCGGGCGGTGGTCCGGCCGGCCGGACCGGGCGGTCTCGTTGCGCTTTGGCCGCCCGGTCGCCTTCGGCTAGACTTCACGGGCGCGGAACGGGCTGGATGCCCGCTCCGATGGGGTATGGGGTAATTGGCAGCCCGACGGGTTCTGGCCCCGTTAGTCTAGGTTCGAGTCCTGGTACCCCAGCTGGCAAACGTGCGTGAGGCCGCCCGATCAGGCCGCCCGTCGTCTTCCCAGCGCATCAGATCCGGCTCCGGTAGCGACGTCGGCCGCGTTCGTGGCCGGACATCCGCATCAGGAGCAGAACGATGAACGCGCCGATGATCGAGCCGATGATGCCCGCCGGGTGGAGCCGGTGGACGGACAGCGTGTGGTAGAAGATCAGGTTCTGCAGGAATCCCCCGAGGAACGACCCGATCACGCCGACCACGATCGTCCCCAGCAGCCCGATGGGATCCCGGCCCGGCAGGAGCAGCCGGGCGACGGCGCCAGCGATCAGGCCGACGATGAGCAGCAAGACGATGAATGTCAACATGGGCGGGCAGCTACCCGCCCCGGGGGCACCTATGCGCGGCCGGGACGCTGCCCATCACGGGCCGCCGGCGGCGGCCGTGTGCGACCGGGCCCGGCGTTCCGTTTGGCGCGCCTCGGCTGTGTACGCTACCTTTCAGTGGCTGGCCCCGTCGTCTAGCGGCCCAGGACGCCGCCCTCTCAAGGCGGTAGCGCCGGTTCAAATCCGGTCGGGGCTACTCACCGAAGTAGCAGGTCAACGGCCTGATCGCTGCGTCAGCGGTCGGGCCTTTGATCGTTTGTCACCCAACTGTCGCGCCACCGGGCGGCTTTTGACCGTGCTGACCGTTCAGGTTGGGGTGGCGACCTGGTGCACGGCCGCAGGCCGTGCGGCGGGCGCGGCATCGGGGTGGAATATCGCGGCCATGGCCTCGACGCCGTCGACCAGGCGGGGCCCCGGGCGGACCACGATGCCGTCGGCGTCGATCGCCCAGACCGGTACGTCCGGCAGCGCGTCCACGGCGGCCTGCGCCTGCTCGATCACGCCGGCAAGATGGTAGCCGCACGGCGCGACGATGATGACTTCGGGTGCCGCCGCGGCGATGGCGGCCCAGCTCGTCGGGACCGACTGGGCACCCGGCCGGGCCGCAACCGGGCGCCCGCCCGCCGCGCTGACGAGATCGGGTATCCAGTGCCCGGCGGTGAACGGCGGATCTACCCACTCGATCACCGCGACCCTGGGGCGGCGCCGCCCGGCGACCGCCGCCGCCACGCGCGTAAGCCGGTCGCGCAAATCGTCCACCAATCGCGTAGCGCGCTCCGGCACCCCGGTCCGCCGCCCGACCTCCAGGATCGAGTCCAGCACATCGTCGAGCGAGTACGGGTCGAGTGACAGCACGTCGGCCTGGCACCCGAGGTAGCCGAGGGCCTCGTCGACGTGGCCCGACGGCAGCGCGCACACGCGGCACAGGTCCTGCGTCAGGATCAGGTCGGGCCTCAGGCCGGCGAGGGCCTGCGCGTGCAGCGTGTACAGATCCGCACCGGCGGCCAGTTGCGCGCGCACGTAGCCGTCGATCTCGTTCGGGGTCATCCCGCGGGTATCCCGGCCGCCCACGACGATCGTCTTCTCCAACCTGGCAGCCGGCGGCTCATCGCATTCGAACGTGACCCCGACCAGGTCCTCGCCCAGGCCGAGCGAGTACACGATCTCGGTGGCCGAGGGCAGCAGCGAGACCAGGCGCACGAGGTAAGGATAGGGCGCGGAAACCGGTTCGTCAGGGCCGGGCTGGGTCACGCACGCCGGAATGCCACCCGTCGGCCGGTGCCGTGACGATGTGCTCATCCCCGGCCTGCGGGGCAGCCTCCCCGGGCCCGGTGGCACCGCCGAGCACGCCGTCCGGGGGGGCGGCCATCGCGCGCTCGATCGCCGCCATGAGCCTGCGTTCCTCGCCGTCGCGGTCGCGGTGCCACGCGGCGCCCCAGATGCGGTGCAGGTTCCAGCCCAGGTCGCGGAGTACCTGCTCGCGGAGCCGGTCGCGGTCGCGGGCCGCCTTGGCGGAGTCGTACTGGTAGCCGTCGCATTCGACGCCTAGGGCGTACACGCCCGGATGGCTGGGGTAGTGGATGCCGATGTCGATGCGGTACCCGGCGGTGCCGACCCGTGGCGTGAGGCCGTATCCCCACGAGCGGATGACCTTGATGACGGAGTCTTCGAACGGGGATTCGCCGTCACCACCGGCCCCGGGCACGAGCGCCTCCAGGCCCCGGGCGGCGTAGTCGAGGTAGCTGCGCAGGTACCGCAGCCCTTCGCCGGGGACGGACGCGGGGATGTCGGTGGCCCGGATGCTGCTGACGACCTCGGTGCGGTGGCGCGCGCGGGTGGTCGCGACGTTGAGTGCGCGCCACCCTCCCCGCCCGTTGAGCGGGCCGAAGTTCATCGTGATCTGCCCGTTCTCGTCCGGCCCGTAGCCGATCGAGAAGATCACAACGTCCCGTTCGTCGCCCTGGACCGCTGCGATGCTCTTGACAAAGAACCCGCGCAGCCGGTCGCTGGTGAAGAACTTGTCCAGGTCCGGGCGGTGCAGGCGGGCTCTGGAGACGGCGGCGTCGATGGCGTCGGCTTGCGCCGCGCTGACGGTCACCACGCCCAGGCTGAGGTCAGGGTGGGTGTCGTAGTGGTGGATCACTCGCTCGGCCACGTGCGCCGCCTCGTCCGGGTTGTCCCGTGAGGTTTGTCTCCGGTAGGTTCCCTCAACCCAGAACAGCTCCACGCCGGCGTTCGGGCCGTCGCTGTGCCTGCTCGGGAACGTGACGAGGCGCCCCTCGTAGAACGCGGCGTTGGAAAACGCGATCAGCGCCTCGTACCGGGACCGGTAATGCCAGCGCAGGGTGAGGTCCCGGTAGGCGCCGGACTCCTGAGCGAGGTCGAGGATCGACCGACGGCCGGGTGGTTCCGCGGGCTCCCCGGACCATTCGTCGGGTGCGTCGTCACCGGAAAAGCCGCAGGGGGACAGTTGCCTGCGGTCCCCGGCCAGGATCAGGGAACTCCCGCGGTAGATGCAGTTGAGGGCAGCGGCCGGGCTCACCTGGCTGGCCTCGTCGAAGATGACGACATCGAAGCCCAGGCCGGGCGGAAGGTACCGGCTGACCGTCAGCGGGGACATCAGGAAGCAAGGCTTGATGGCCTGGCAGACATGGCGTGCCTGCTCGATGAGCGTGCGGACCGGCAGGTGACCTCCTTTCTTTTCCGCCTCGCCGCGGATGATGGCCGCCTCGCCGCGGATGGCCGTCTCGCCGGCGTCACCGCGTGGGCGCCGCGCGTTGCACTCGCGGATGATGTCCCCCGCCGCCGCGGCGATCAGCGCCCTGTCCAGTTCCTGGTATTCAGCGACCAGGGCGTCGCGGTCGGCCGCCCCGACGGTGGCGAGGGCGGGATCGGTCCTGAGGTGATGCTCAACCCACTCCTGCAGGACGGCCCGCTCGATCACCCGGGGCACCTGGGCAGGCTCCACCTGTTCGGCGATGCAGAAATCAATGGCCACATCAAGGCCGTAGGCCGCCAGCGGTGCGCGGGCTGCCTGGTAGGCGTGCCATTCGTTCCGCCCGGCGCTGTCGTCGAACATGGCCTCAATCAGGCGAGCGGCGCCGTCGTAGTCGTCGAGTTCCGCAGCGAGTTCCCTGCGGCGGTCAGGGCCGAATGCCGCCAGCACTGCGTCCCTGGCCTGGCGCCACGCCTCGGCGGCCGGCGCGAGCTGGGCGGTCGGCACGGCGCTCTCGGCTGCCTTGAGATGAGCCGGGGTCAGCCCGGCGGTCCCACCTGCGATCATCGCGCGCAGGCGCCGGGCCCAGTCGAGCGCCTCCCGGAGTGCCGCCACATCGGTCTCGGCTCCCGCATACAGGTCACCACACACATCGCGCAGCACCGCGTGTTGTGAGGTCAGCCGCTGGCGCGCGGAGTCGGCCGCCTCCCGCAGGGCCACCAGGTGGCGGGCCTGACCGAAGGTGAGCGACCGCCGCCCGACGGCCTCGCCGACTTCGTGGGCGAACGCGCCAGCGGCGCGCAGCGCCCCCACATGAGCCCGCAGCCACCCGACCGCGCCGGCGATCGTTCCGTTCAGCACGTCCGGCCGGGCGGCGGTCATAGGAGCTGGCGCGAGGTCGGCCTGCCAGGCGGACAGGTCCTGGCGCACTTCGGCCGCGCTGCCTACGATCGCCGGGTCCGGCACCGCGTCGGCGGCAATGTGGTCGGCGGCTTTCCAGAGGTCCTGCCCGCGCGCCCGCTGCACGGCGTCCTCGGCGTGCGCGAGCGCCCGGCCAAGCCGGTCGAAGTCCGTCGTCCCGCCGGCGTAGTACCGGCCGAGCAGCGGGGCGTGGCTGGCTTCGGCGGAAGCAAGCGCCTGCGCGGCGCGCTTCCAGGCCACGGCGAGCGCGAGTTGCCGGAGAGCCGTGTCGCGGTCGATCTCCTCCTTGGTGAAGGTGGCGACGGTCTTCTTGTCGGCCCGGTACTCGGAGGACAGTCTGCCGATACGGTGATGCTCGGTTTCGAACCGGTGCGCCAGCCCGTACACGTCCTGATGGAGTGCCTCGGAGGTGTAGTACGCGCCGGCCTCGGCTTCCGCTTGAGCGAGCGCGTGTTGGGCGTCGTAGAGGGCATGTCCGGCCTCCCGGGCCGCGTGGTGGCCGGGGATGGACAGCCATCCGCGTTCTGGGCGGTCCGGCTCTGCCGCGAGCTGGGCCATCGCGAGCAGATCGGCGGCCTCGCCGAAGGTGGCCGGACCCCGCATACCGAGCCTGCTGGCCAGGCCGGACAGCGTCCGCAGGCGTTCGGCCAGCATGTCCGCGTCCGCCGAGAGCGCACGGGAAAGCGCCGTGATCTGCTCAACGGTCAAGCCTCCGACGTCGGCGTAGGTGGGTGTGAGCTCGGCCAGGGCCTCGCCGTCGATCGCGGGCAGCATGTCACGCTGGGGAATGGCCGACCAGCCAACCCCGGCGGCCCGGGCCGCCCGGTCCTCGCGGGCGGCGATCTCGCTGAGCGTGGCGGTGAGCTGGGCCACCGCGGCGTCCACCGTATCGAGCGTGCTCGCCGTGAGCCATTCGTCCGGGAGGTTCAACGGCCACGTCAGCAGGTGGCTGAGCAGCCCGGCGAGGGCGTCGGCGTCGGAGGGCCGGGCCAGTCCGGTGACGTTGGCCAGCGCTTCGTTGAGCCGGGTCATCCCGGCCAGCGCGTCCAGGGCAGATGCGGCCTCGTAGAGCTGGACGTCGAGCGAACCCCGCTCGGTTACCCCACGCCAGACGAACGCCCCCTCCTGCGCGGCCGGCCGCCACGCCGCCGCCAGGGCCGCCGCGATCCGCCGGATTTCGCCGTACACCTCCACCGTGAGGTCCGCCACCGGGGCATGGCCCGTCGCCGGAGCGGCAGGGACCGCCCCCAGGCTGGCGATCACCCCGAGGATGTCGTACAGCGAGTACCCGAGCGGGCCGCGCGGGCGGTTTACGGCGTCGGCGTACGCGGTGAGCTCCTCGCGGCGCCGGCGGGCCGCGTCCACATCGGTGGGTGGCATCGGCGCCGGTGCGGCGGGCACGGTGTCCAGCGCTTTCCCCAGCGACACCGCCACTTGTCTGCGCGTCGCCTCGTGTGAGTGCAGCTCAAGCAGGTACGCGCCCAGGCCGACGCCGCCCAGCCGGTCCCTCACCACGTCGAGTGCGGCCGCCTTCTCCGAAACGAACAGCACGGTCTTCCCCGCGTGCAGGGCAGCGCCGATGATGTTCGCGATCGTCTGGCTCTTGCCGGTGCCGGGAGGGCCGGTCATCACGAATGACCGGCCGGCGAGCGCGGCCGCGATGCAGGCACGCTGCGACGCGTCAGCGTCCAGGACCACCGGGGTCATCTCCGGGGCAGCCCGCGTGTCGATCTCGTACTGGGCGATCCCGTCGAAAGCAAAGCCGCGGCCCCCCGCGTCCGGCCCGGCAGCCGCGAGCGCCCTGACAGCCGGGTGTGCCGCGATCAGATCCTGATGGTCGAGCAGATCCTGGTAGATCGCTTCGGTTGCGAACGAAAAGCACGACAGCACGACGCTGTCGTCGACCCGCCAGCCGTCCTGCGCGGCGACCGACTCACGCAGGGCGTCCAGGAGCCCGCCGAGCGGCTGGTCCGCCAGATCATCCGGGTCATCCGTGTCGCCCGCGCCGGGCAGCGAAATCCCGTACCGCGACAGCGCCAAGCTGAGCGCCGGGTTGACGAGCGGGTCATCCTCGGTCGGCTCCAGCGTCGGCAGCTGCCGTGGCCCGGTGGTCACCAACCGGGCCGGCACGAGCAGCAGGGGACTGGTGTAGCGGGCGCCGTGCTCGTCGGTCCACGTCAGCGTGCCGAACGCCAGGTACAGGACCCGCAGACCCCGGTCGAGGTACACCTGGTCCGACCGCCGCGCCAGCGAGCGCAGCGCACAGGCAAGCTCATCCGGATCCTTGTCGGTGTCGAGGACATCGGCCGCCGCCGGCGGGATCGCCGCCGCAGCGGATGCCTGCCTGCCCCGGCCAGCCGCCGGGTCCGCTCTTTTCCACCAGTTGCGCGGGGGTTCGCGCGGCTCCGGCGGCAGCGAGCGGAACGTGTAACTGCCGCCCAGCCTGAACCGGGAGAGAAGCTCGCCAGCGGCGGGACGAGTCAGCGTGATCATGCTGGTCGTGCTGGGCTCGAGGTTGAGCAGGGGGCTGGACGGCGTGAGGTCGATGAGGCTGTCGCGCCAGCCGCGGATCGCAGCGCGGATCAGCATCTCCCGGTCGGCTGAGGGCCGGTCATCGCCGTCGTCCTGCACGCCGCGCCTCTCCGTTCGCCATCGACTGCGCCAGGGGCTCGGTAGGTTCACAACCCGCCGGATCTGGTGGTGCCGGCGGTCCTGCAGCGGCGCCACCGTTGGCGCGCGCCCAAAGATTAGACGCCGGGTCAGACACGCTGGATGTCCTGCCGGCAAGAGCCGGAAACCACGGTAAAGAAGCCTGCGCGTACCGCGGGGCAGAACGCGCAGATCCGGGCTCAGCCGGGCCACCGATGACCCGCTTCGGCGGTCCGGCCGCCCCGTACCGCGATGGACACCGGGAGCGGCCTGCGGCTAGGGTCCCTCCTTGGACCGCCGCAGGCCGATCGCAGACGTTCGCTACCATCTGTAGTCAGCTGCCGCATGCCCTGGCTGACCGTGGCCGCCCCGCCGCGACGGCTCGTGGCAGCAACTGTCGGCTGACTCGCGCTCCCGCGGAATCCGGCATATCACCCCGGCGGGGAGAGGATATGCTCCAGCACGCGAACCACCGGCCGTCGCAGCGGTCGGCCAAGTGGCGGAACGCGCTGACCGCCGTGGCCGTGGCGGCCGCGCTCGGTGCAAGCGTCACCCTTGCAGACGTCTCGCAGCATCAGTCCAGCCCCGCCCGGGAAGCCGCCGCGCATCCGGCTTCTGCGGCAGCCGTCAGCCTGACATCGTTCAGCGTTCCCGTCTCATTCGAGGTCGGCGTCTCTCCGGTAGCGGTGCTGAACCCGGTCACGAGATCGAGGGAAATCAGCCGCGTCATTGAGGCGCTCAAACAGCAGCTGGCAGCCCGCCACTTGCGCGGCCAGAAGGTTGGGCTGGTGCAGATATACGCCTCTGGACCCATTTCTGATATTCCACGGTCAGCGAGCGCGGCACATCTGGTGCTAGACGGCCTCCAGCGCCATGATCCCATGTTCGCCAAAGCCGTCGGCCAGAATTACTGGATGGGCAGCGGCAACTGCTTTGTATTCCACGTATATTTTCTCAGCTGACACACCTGGCGGCGGGCCCGGCGTTACCCGAGCAGAGGGATGACCGTCGCGGCCAGGCGCTCGACTTGTTCGGCTGGCTCGAACATCGGGGTGCAGAGAATCAACTCCGCTCCGGCCTCGGCGACCTTGTGCAGCTCGCGGGCGCAGTCAGAGGGCGTGCCCGTTACCGCGGCGGCCTCGATGGCTTCCGACCGGTGCCCGTAGAGCCGCTCCAGCTCGGCGTTCATCCGCTTGCGCGCGCGCCCGGCGTCCTCGTCCACCGCGAGGTACACGCGCTTGGCGATGGGGAAGTCCTGGGCCGCCCGGCCCGATTCGCTGAGCGCCTCCCGCACGATCTGGACCTGGTCGGCGAACTTCTCGGTGGGCGCCGACCCCGCGCCGAAGAAGCCGTTGCCGAGCCGGACGGCGCGCCGCAGCGCGGTCGGCGCGGACCCGCCCACCCAGACCGGCGGGAAGGGCTTCTGGAACGGCTTGGGCTCCATCGGCGCGTCCGTCAGCTGCCAGAACTCCCCGTCGAAGGTCACGCGGGGTTCCGTCCACAGCGCCTTCATCAGCGCCAGTCCCTCGGTGAACCGCGCGATGTACCGCTGCCGGTCGGCGCCGAAGGCGGCGAACGGCCGCCCCGGGCCGCCGGTGCCGACACCGATCTCGATCCGGCCGCGGCTGAGCTGGTCCAGCGTGCTCAGGCTCTTCGCCAGGTGCACGGGGCTGTACAGGGTGGATATGAACACCGCGCACCCCAGCCGCAGCTGCTGCGTGCACGCGGCCGCATAGGTCATCGCCTCGACTGGCCCGAGCTGCGGCTTCGACCCGAGCATCGTCTCCTGCGCCCACGCGCTGTGGAAGCCGAGCTCCTCGGCGCGCGCGAAATAGCTGCGGAAGGCCGCCGGGTCGAACTCACCGTCGGCGTAGAACTGGGGGATCGAGATCGCGAACCGCATGCATCGCATCGTATGCCCGCGGTCACTCGCCTTCGAGGCAGAAGGGATGACCGGCCGGATCGGCGTAGACCCGGAAACCTGGCTCGGTGCTGGGCAGCCGGGTCGCCCCCAGCGCGAGCACCATGGTCTCGGCAGCGGCGATGTCATCGACGCGGATGTCCAGATGGACCTGCTGCGGGAAGGCCGGGTCCGGCCAGCGCGGCGGCTCGTGGTCGGGCGCATGCTGGAAGCTCAGCCGGGTCTGCCCGTCGCCGATGTCGATCCAGTCGCCGTCGACCCTGGTGATCGGCAGCCCGAGCAGCTCGGAGTAGAAACGCGCCAGGCGGTGCGGGTCGCGGCAGTCGAACACCACCGAGGAAAGCCGGCCGGTCATCGGGTACTCCTTCCGGAACTGTTCTGTGCCGATCCTGCCCGGGGATGACGACAATCCGGGCCGCGTCACACGCCTCGCACGGCTGGCGCTCCCGGCGGCCGCGCGGCGGCCTCGGGCACGCCGGCCCGTTCCGGCACCGCGGCGCGCGCGGGCGCGTCCGCGTGTTCGCGCAGGGCGGGTCGGCGGGCCGGCCGGGGCAGGGCGGTGGGCTCGGCGTCGACGCCGTGGATGTACCTGCCCCCCCGCAGCAGCGATGCCAGCGCCGCGACCAGGCAGGCCACGATCGCGAAGTCGAACGCGATGGCCAGCCCATGCTGGAACGGCGCCGAGATCAGTGACGGGAAGAAGGTATGGCCGGTGAGGTAGGCCGCATGGCTGGCGGGCAGCCGGTCGACGACGTGCCCGAGGAGCGTCTGGATCGGGTTGTACCCGAGCAGTGCGGCAAACATGATCGAGACCGGCGGCAGCGCGGCCACCCGCGCCGCGTCGGCGGGCGGGACGCCGTGGGCGACCAGGCCATGGGTCAGGGTGACCGGCAGCGACGAGGCGAGGCCGAGAATGATCAGCGTGAAGAAGATGCCGATGGACAGCACCATCGCCGAGTTCTGGAACGTGGCGCTCATGCCGGCGCCGACGCCCCGCCGCTCAGGCGGGAGGCTGTTCATGATCCCGGCCCGGTTCGGGGAGGCGAAGAGTCCCATGCCGATTCCGTTGAGCAGGAGGATGCCCGCGAACTGCCAGTAGACGAAGTCGACGGGCAGGAACTGCAACATGGCGAACGAGGCCGCGGCCACGACCATGCCGCCGGTGGCGAACGGGCGGGCGCCGAACCGGTCGGACAGCCAGCCCGACACCGGTCCGGCGACGAGGAAGCCGACGGTCAGCGGGAGCATCGCGATGCCGGCGAACATCGGCGTGCGGCTGAAGCTGTAGCCGTGGATGGGCAGGTAGATGCCCTGCAGCCAGATGATCAGAATGAACATCAGGCCGCCCCGGCCGAGCCCTGCCAGCAGGCTGGCCAGGTTCCCGGCGGTGAACGGGCGGATCTTGAACAGGGCGAGCCGGAACATCGGCTCCGCGACCCGGGTCTCGATCACGCAGAAGGCCGCGAGCACCACCAGGCCGCCGCCGATCAGGCCGATCACCAGCGGGCTGGTCCAGCCCATCGTGTGCCCGCCGTACGGCTGGATGCCGTAGGTGATCCCGACCAGGACGGCGATCAGCCCGGCGCCGAAGGTCACGTTCCCCCACCAGTCCAGCGCGGCACGATGGCGGATCCCGAGTTCGCGCAGCTTCAGGTAGGACCAGATCGTTCCGAGCACCCCGAACGGGACCGACACGAGAAACACATAGCGCCAGCTGATCGGTGCGAGCACGCCGCCGAGGACCAGGCCGAGGAACGAGCCCGCGATCCCTGCCACCTGGTTCAGCCCCAGCGCGAGCCCGCGCTCGGTATGCGGGAACGCGTCGGTGAGGATGGCACCCGAGTTGGCTATCAGCATCGCGCCGCCGACACCCTGCAGGATCCGCATCACGATCAGCCACCAGGCCGCGGCCGCGCCGTGCAGCCAGGTCAGCGACAGCGCGACGGAGAAGAACGCGAAGATCGCGAACCCGAGGTTGAACATCCGGACCCGGCCGAACATGTCGCCCAGCCGGCCGAAGCTGACCACGAGCACGGCGGTGACCACCAGGTACCCCATGATCAGCCAGAGCAGCAGGCTGGTGTTGCCGGGCTGCAGCGGGTTCACCCCGATCCCGCGGAAGATGTCCGGCAGCGCGATCAGCAAGATCGACGCGTTGACGGTCGCCATCAGGACGCCGAGCGTGGTGTTGGACAGGGCGATCCACTTGTAGTGGGGTCCGGCCGGCACAGGTATCCCTTCCGGTGGGCGCCCGGTCATTCGCGTGGCCTTCGCCGACGGCATGAGGGCACCCGAGAGCAGGCATGATTATTTGCTTGATACCAACTAACTTTAGCATCGCCGTATTCCGCTCCGGCGGCACGGTCCCCGCCGGCAGAATGCGGCGGGAGAGCGCCGCGCCGCGTCATCCTCCCGCCGCCAGGGCCCTAGGCCGCTACTTCTGCTGTTGCACCACTCCCGCGGTCATGAAGACCTGCCTGGTCGAGCACGCGCCGGTCGGATACGGGACCAGCGTGGACGTGAACTGGTTCGGCGGGTAGACCCGCAGTCCCGCCGCGGTGACCCGGTGGCAGACGCTGTTGGGGAAGTTGTAGACGTCCGTGACCGCCAGCACCGCGGTAGCGGTGGCCCCGCGGGCGAGCCTCACCGTGCGCAGGTGCGCGTTGCCCGGGTTACCCCAGCGCGCGGGCCTGCCGATCTGCCTGCCGTCGAGGCTGACCGTGGAGACCCCTGGATGGCCGCGCAGGGTGCACGCATGCCCCGACAGGTTGGTGAAGTTGAGCGTGTAGTAGAACGTCCCGGCCGCACCTTGCACGTTGTTGATCCATACGACGAGGCCGCTCGTGGGGCAGCCTGGGGCTGTGGGTGCCGCCGGGGAGGCCGTGGCGGCGAGCGCGGCCACCGGGATCAGCGCCGCGGCGCAGGCCACGGCGACGGCACCGGCCAGGCGCCTCGGCGAGAGTTTCGAGAGGGTGGGCAGTTGCATGGCGGCCCCCTTTTGCTAGATGGTCATGGAACCCATGCACTGCATATGACTGCCTGACTGCCGATCGTGGCTATCGGGATGGGGATGTCTCCCCATCCCGCCGCGCGCCCGCGGGGAGGCCTCCCCATCTGGCCGCGCGCCGCCGGTGTCCTGGCGTGATCATGACCCCGGTGGGCACCTGGCCACACCAATCTCATGATCACGTTTCTCCGAGGCAGCCGGTTGCCTCCTGCCTGCGTCGGAGCCGCGGTCACGGTTCCAGCGGCTGAGCCGGCCGGGCGGCCGCGACCGACTGCTGGCGCCCAACTGCCGCAGGCGGGCGGAAATGCATTAGCGTCTGCGGGCGCGCCGGGTTACTGTCTGCCCGGCAGCCGGAGCATGCACACGGGGGGAGGGGCCAGCGTGGGTCACGTCGAAGTGGCACACCTCGGCCACATCCTGCCCGATGGCAGGGTGCTGCTCGAGGACGCATCGTTCAGGATCGGGGAAGGGACGACGGCGGCCCTGGTCGGCCCGAACGGCGCGGGCAAGACCACGCTGATCCGGCTCATCGCCGGAGACCTGGCCCCACAATCGGGGACGGTCGCCTCCAGCGGCGGCCTCGGCGTGATGAGGCAGTTCGTCGGCGGGATCCGGGGGACCGCGCGCCCGGGCATACAAAACGGCGCGGGGATCCAGGGGGCCCTCCCCGGCCAGCAGAGCACCGATGGGAGCCGCGGAGCCGCCTCCCGGGAGCCGGGCCATAGTGGAGCCGGCGGGGTTCCAGCGGCGGAGGACCCGGCGGGCCAGCCGTCCGGCCAGCTGGACACCGGCCGCGTCACCGGCGATTCGCCCGCCCGCGACCTGCTGCTCTCGGTCGCGCCGCCAAGGGTGCAGGCGGCCGCCGCCCGGCTGGACGCAGCGGAACTGGCGATGATGGAGCGCGACGACGAGCCCACCCAGATGCGGTACGCGGCGGCGCTGGCCGAGTGGGGCGACGCGGGAGGCTACGACGCCGAGGTCACGTGGGACGCATGTTGCATCGCCGCGCTCGGCGTCGGTTACGAGCGCTGCCGCTGGCGTGAGGTCGGCACCCTGTCCGGCGGCGAGCAGAAGCGGCTGGTACTCGAGGCCCTGCTCCGGGGCCCGGCCGAGGTCCTGCTGCTGGACGAGCCCGACAACTACCTGGACGTACCGGGCAAGCGCTGGCTCGAGCAGCAGCTCACGTCCACGCCCAAGACGGTGCTGCTGGTCAGCCACGACCGGGAACTGCTCGCGAACTGCGCCGAACGCATCGTCACCGTGGAGGACGGCAACGTGTGGGTGCACGGTGGCGGGTTCGCGACGTACGCCCAGGCGCGCCGGGACCGCATCGAGCGGCTGGACGAGCTGCGGCGCCGGTGGGACGAGGAACACGAGAAGCTCAAGCAGCTGGTGCGGATGTACCGCCAGAAGGCGTCCTACAACGACGCCATGGCTTCCCGGCTGCACGCCGCGGAGACGCGGCTGCGCAAGTTCGAGGAGGCCGGGCCGCCCGAGTTGCCGCCGCGTGAGCAGAACGTCCGGATGCGCCTGCGCGGTGGCAGGACCGGCAAGCGCGCGGTGATCTGCGAGAACCTGGAACTCCTTGGGCTCATGCGCCCCTTCGACCTGGAGGTCTGGTACGGCGAGCGGGTCGCCGTGCTCGGTTCCAACGGCTCCGGCAAGTCGTTCTTCCTGCGGCTGCTCGGTGGCGCCGACGTGCCGCACACGGGATTGGCCCGGCTCGGCGCCCGCGTCATCCCGGGCCTGTTCGTGCAGACCCACGCACGGCCGGACCTGGTTGGCCGCTGGCCGGAAGAGATCCTGATGACCGAGCATGCGATGTTGCGCAACGAGGCGATGGCGGCGCTTGCACGTTATGAACTGCAATACTGCGCACGCCAGGCGTTCGGCACCCTGTCCGGCGGACAGCAGGCTCGGCTGCAGATTCTGCTGCTGGAGCTGGCGGGATCGACACTCCTGCTGCTTGACGAGCCAACCGACAACCTCGACCTGGCCAGCGCGGAGGCGTTGCAGGCGGGCCTGGAGTCGTTCGAGGGCACCGTGCTGGCGGTCACGCACGACCGATGGTTCGCGCGGTCGTTCGACCGGTTCCTGGTCTTCGGTGCGGACGGCAACGTCTACGAGTCGGACGGCCCCGTCTGGGACGAGACTCGCGTTGCCCGGCCCCGGTGATGGGGTCCTTGCTAGGCTGCATGAAGTTCACAGAGCCTCATCCAGGCTCTTAGGCGAGGTGAAGGGGTTGCGCACCGTGAAGAAGCTGCTACTGCTCGCCTTGGCCGGGCTCGGCATCTTTGCTGTCTGGCGGAAGGTTCAGGCTGATCGCGCCGAGCTCGACTTGTGGACGGAAGCCACGACCAGCGACGACTGAAGCCGAAGCGATCGCTGCCAAACGCAATGGGGTGATCGGGTGAGCGGCACGCTGCCAGTCACGTTGGCTTGCTGCGGCTTGCTCGGCACCACCGCGAATGACAAAGGCATGCTGGAGCGGGCGTTCGCCGAGGCATGCGCGACGCAGGGCATCGTGCCGGGCACTGCCGCCTACGCCCACTACATGGTCGGGGTGCACCGGGCCCGGGGACAGTCGGCCGTCGATGTGTTCCGAGGCCTGTT